>WNFV01010495.1_pt1 | contig 10096 bp, 4 predicted proteins | sample 5400101 | NCBI WGS metagenome assembly WNFV01 (sample SAMN13153361, study PRJNA577476) | soil metagenome | isolation source: 115 cm soil or saprolite under grassland replicate 1 | place: USA:California | collected 2016-06-15 | reverse complement strand
CACCGTGGCGGCGTACACGAAGTAGCTCTGCGTCGTCCACTTCGCGAGCAGGAGCGGCACCACGAGGACCGCCGCGCCGAGGAGCGCGGCCGACCCGATCGTCGGTGGGCGCGCTCGCAGGCCGATGACGACGACGGCGACCGTCGCGACGATCTCAAGGGCGAAGAACGCGGCCAGCAGGCCATCCACCGTCCCGAAGCGCAGCAGCGTGTTCAGCAGGTTCAGGCCCCACACCTGATCGTGGAATGTGAGCGCCTGCCACTGCTGGGAGAGGAACGCCCCGGGCGACCAGAGCAGGAAGGGGAGGATCATCGCCGCCGCGACGCCGCCGGAGACCAGCAGGTAGCGCCGCCAGGGCGCGCCCGCGACCGCGAGGTGCCGCAGCGCGAAGGGCCACACGAGGACGGCGAACTGCTTGAACGCGAGCGCCCCCCCGAAGGCGACGGCGGAGACGGCGAAGGCGATGCGGCCGCGCGGCGCCGGCAGCGACGTGAACGCCAGCGCGACGAACCCGACGACGACGAGCAGCGCGGCGGAGACGTCGTTGCCGCCGTCGGTCGTGCGGAACGCCGCGATGCCCCACACCGCGTAGAGCATGGCGACGAGCGCCGCACGGCCCGCGCCGACGCGCACCCCGGCGATGACGAGGACCGCGATCGTGAGGATCCCCGCCCAGGTCTCGACGCGGCCGATCTCGCCGAAGCCGCGGTACGGCAGCAGGTAGTAGAGGAACTCGCCGGGCGGGTACACGAACGGCGACCCGAGCGGGTCCGTGCTGAGCATCACGTGGTCGTACGGGTTCCCGCCGCGCATGAGGACGTCGATGGCCTCGGCCGTCGCGCGCAGGACGTCGCTCCCGCCCTCGAGGAGGTCGCGCTGGATCCGCTCGACGCCGCCGACCGCGACCGCGTACAGCCCGGCGCCGAGGCCGACGTCGCGCCCGAGCGCGCCCGCGACGCCGAGGCCGATCCCGATGAGCAGCAGGCCGACGCGCTCGATGGCCGGCTCGCTGAGATCGACCGCGCCGATGGACCACATCACGCCCGCGAGGACGGCGACGAGCGCGAGGTGGCGGTCCTGCAGCCCGTTATTGACCCGTGGCGGCACGGAGCTTCGCGAGCGTGTCCTGCAGCTGCTGGATGCGCCGCCCGTACTCGGCGAAGTCGCCGTTCTTGAGCGCGGTCTGCGCCGCTTCGAACTGGTCGGACGCCTCGCGCACGAGCTGCGCGACGGACGCCGCAGCGGGCGATCCCGTCGGCCGCGCGGTCGCCGTGGCGGCCGGGGTCGTGGTGGCGGCCGGTGTCCCGGTCGGGCGCGGCGACGGCGATGGCGCGGCGGGCTGCGGCGGCAGCCCCGCGACGGTCTCGTTGAAGAGGCGCGAGAGCGCCTTCTCGAACGTGTCCTCCATGACGACCCGGTCCTGCGTGGCGAGGATCACGCGTCGCAGCTCCGGGATGCGCCCCTGGCTCGCCTGGACGAAGAGCGGCTCGACGTAGAGGAACGAGTCGCCGGCCGGCAGCACGAGCAGGTTCCCGCGGATGACGCTCGCGCCGCCGCCGCCGAGCAGCGTGAGCTGCTGGCGGATCGAGCTGTCGTTGTCGATGCGATTCTCGACCTGCAGCGGGCCGAAGATGAGGCGCTCGCGCGGGAAGCGCAGCACGCGCAGCTTCCCGTAGTCGGGCGCGTCCGCGCGCCCGGCGATCCAGGCGACCATGTTGTCGCGGTCGCCGGCCGGGGTCATCGGCACGAAGAGCACGAACTCGCTGTGCGTCGAGCCCGGGAGGGTCGTCGTCACGTAGTACGGCTCGATCGGCGCCTTCTGCCCGCCCTGCTGGAAGATCTCGTTCGCGATCTTCCACGCGTCGCCGCGGTTGTAGAACTCCGTCGGATCGCTCATGTGGAAGGTCGAGAACATCTCGACCTGGATGCGGAACAGGTCCTCGGGATAGCGGATGTGCGCGCGGATCGGCGCCGGCATCTCGGCGACGGTCTTGGAGAACAGGTCGGGGTAGATCTTGCGCAGCGTCCGCACGACGGGGTCGGTCTCGTCGACGACGTAGAACGTGATGGTCCCGTCGTATGCGTTCGTGACGACCTTCACGCTGTTGCGGATGTAGTTGTTCGACCCGCGGAACTGCGCGTACGGGTATCCCGTGCCGGTCGTGTACGCGTCGTGGATCCAGTACATCTGGCCGTCCGCGATGACGAGGTACGGGTCGCGGTCGAACGACAGGAACGGCGCGATGAGGTGCTCCCGCTCGACGATGTCGCGGTGGAACAGCATCCGGCTCGTCGCGGTGAGCTGCGGGGTCACGAGCAGGTTGCCGTCGCCGAGGCGCATCGCGAAGAGGAGCCGGTCCCAGAGGCCACCGAGGCCGATGCCGCCGCCGCCCGTGAAGCGGGTGAGCTGGTCGGCGCCGTCGAACTCGTCCTGCGTCGCTCCCACGATCACGTACGCGTCGGTCGCCTCGCCGTAGTAGATGCGCGGCTGGTCGATCTTCGGCTCGCCCTGCGGGGGGATGTCACGGACCTCGAGGCGCGGGAGGCCCTCGGGCGTCACGCCGTTCACTTGCGTGACGACCGCACCGAAGCCGTGCGTGTAGACGAGGTGGATGTTCTGCCAGGTCCGCGCCTCGCGCGGGAGCCGCGACTGCTCGAGCTCGCGCGCTGAGAGCATCACCGGCCGCTCCGCGCCGCGGATCTGATAGCGGTCGACGTCGACGTCGGTGAACGCGTAGTACTGGCGCAGCGCCTGAAGCTGCTGGTACGCGTCGAGCAGCGGGCGGTAGTCCCACAGGCGGACCGTGGCGGTGTCCGCGAGATAGGCCTGCAGATCCGCCGGCTTGGGCGCGGCGCTCACGTCGAACGCCGACTCCTCGATGTTCGCGAGGCCGTACGCCGCGCGCGTGGCCTGGATGTGGCGCTCGAGGTACGGCCGCTCGCGGTTGATCGGGTCGGGGTTCACGAAGAACGTCTGCACGATCCCGGGGTACACCCCAAGGAGCAGCACCGACGCGACGAGCCAGATCCCGAGCGAGCCGGCGATGAGCCAGATCGTCCGCGCGAACGCGTTCACGAGCGCGAGGAGCGCGGCGATGCCGACGATGACCGTCAGGATGGTGAGCGCGGGCAGGCGCGCGTTGACGCTCGTGTAGCCCGCGCCGGTGAGGACGGGCTCCTCGCGGAAGAGGAGCTCGAACTGATCGAGCACGTACCCGCCGGCGAGGAGCAGGAGGAAGATCGCGGCGAGGATCGAGAGGTGCGCGCGCGCCGGGACCGCGAACGTGCGCGCGAGGTCGCCGACCTGGCGCAGGTCCGTCGGCACGGTGGCCGTCCCGACCGCGACGCCGGCGATGCCGCGCGCGCTGTAGATGAAGAACACGCCGATCGCGACGAGGACGACCGCGACGAGCAGCCACCCGCGCACGAACTGCAGCAAGGGAAGCGTGAAGAAGTAGAACCCGATGTCGCGGCCGAACAGGGGATCGGTGACGCCGAACTCCGCGCCGTTCAGCCAGCGGAGGATCGTGTCCCACTCCGAGCCGCCGGCGAGGCCGAAGAAGAGCGCCGGCACGAGCAGGATCGGCAGCAGACGCAGCGTGATGGCGAGCGCGCCCGCGGGTCGTCCGCCCTCCTCGACCACCGCGCGGCGCGCGCGCGGCCGCAGCGCGAAGTAGAGGTTGATCGCCGAGAAGACGAAGAACGCGATGAAGAAGACGACGAAGGCCCAGAAGCCGGCCGTGTAACGGACGAGGTAGACGCTCTCGAGACCGAGGCTGCGGAACCAGAGCAGGTCCGTAAGGAAGGCGATGAGCGGCCCGACGAGGAATGGCACCACGACGAACAGGACCGCGATGATCGTCAGCGCGACGATCAGCCCGCCGGGCGGCTGGCTCCTGCGGCGGCCGCCGAACGTCGAGAAGTCGATGTTCGACCAGTCGATGTCCCAGCGACCCTGTTCTTCCCCGTCGCCGCCCGGACGACGAGGCGGATTGCGCATGCGAGGTCAGGATAGGCATGTAGCGACGTCGTCGCGAAGCCCGGCCAGACCTGGGACCTTTACGCGCTCCGCACGACGCCGGACCCGAAGTACGCCCAGCTGTACTCGGGGACGTTCGTCGTGAACGGGATCGTCACGAAGGACTTCGTGCTAGCCAAGCAGTAACGATCCGCTGCGCATCGCGAAGAGGGCGCCTCGCGAGAGGCGCTCTCTTCGTTCGAGGAAGCTCATGATCGGCTCGGCGATCACGCGAGGCGGGCGCGCACCTCCGCGAACAGGTCGAGGTACTTCTCCACCACGACAGGCCACGTGTACGTGCGCGCGACGAACTCGCGGCCGCACCGGCCGAGGCGGTCACCGATCTCCGGGCGCTCGATGAGCAGCTCGCAGATCTCCGCGAACTCCGCGAACGATCGGTAGGGGATCCCGGCCGAGGCGCGTCGTGACATGGACGCGAGGACGGGTGCCTGCGCGGGGCAGACGACGGGGCGACCCGCGGCCCACGCCTCGAGCGTGACGATCGAGAGCGACTGCAGTCGCTCGGGCACGAGCACGGCGCCGCAGGCGGCGAACGCGTCCCACTTGTCGGCGTCGGGGATCTCGCCGAGGTAGCGGACGTCTTCGCGCTCGGGGATGTCCATCTCGCGGTGACCGGCGAGGACGAGCGTTGCCTTGGTCTGTGCAGCCCCTTGCCAGCGCTGCCAGAGGTCGAAGAGCTCGCGACAGCCTTTGCTCTCGACGATGCGCCCGAGGTAGAGGAACAGCGGCCCGTTCAGGCGATACGTCGCGCGGAAGCGCTCCGCCGACGGCGGCGCCGCCGGAGCGTCGACCCCGACCCCGACGATCTCGCTTGGGACGCGCCTGTTCGCGAAGCGCCGCTCGACCATCGCGCGCTCTTCCGCCGTGTTGTACGCGATCGCGCGCGGGAGGTGGAACACGCGGCGGTACATCGTCAGGCCGATCGCGGGCTCGTCGTGCGCCGTCGGCACGAGCACCGCGCGCTCCGGCACGAGCGGCAGCCCGAAGACGGTCGTCCAGTAGATGTACGTGAAGAACAGGACGTGATCGAACTCGCGTCCGTGCCGACGCAGGAACTCCGCGAGGTCCGGCGTGACGGGGCCCTGGGCGTCAAGGAACTCGAGCTCGTCCATGAGCGAGTGGTCGCCCGAGAACGCGCGGCGCTCGTACGAATGGAAGAGGCGCGCCCGCGGCTTCGCCACGGGGAAGCGGTGCACGCGGATGCCGTCGACCCACGTCGTGCCGGCCGTGAGCTCGCTCCGCCACGTCCAGTAATCGCGCGCGGTCGTCGTCGCGACCTCGATGTCGACGTGCGCGCGCAGCCTGTTCACGAGCATCCGCGCGTGGGCTTCCGCGCCGCCGGCGACGTCGCCGTACCGCTGGATGACGACGAGGAGCGAGTTACGCAAGGAACGCTGTCATCTGCACGAGGCGCTGGAGGCGTGCGTCGAACGCGTCCCAGCCGCACTCGCGCTCGACCCATGCGCGGCCCGCCTCGCCCCGCTCCGCGCCGTCGGCGAGGACCGCGCCGAGAGCGTCCGGGAACGCATCGCGCGTCGCGTACGTGCGTCCGCCGCCCGCGCGCTCGGCCTGGCCAGCCGTCACCGCATTCCACGCCGGCACGAGCACCGGCGTGCCGACCCGCCATGCCTCGAGGAGGACGATCCCGAGGCTCTCGAGGTGCGACGGCAGCACGAGCGCGTCCGCGGCGGCGAGCGCGCTCCACTTCTCCGCGTCGCTCACGCGCCCGAGGACGACGACGTCGTCGCGGCGCGGGACCTCCATGAGCACGTTGCCCGCGAGCACGAGCGTGCCCTCGCCCTTCGCGGCGCGATACGTCGACCACATCGCGAGGAGCTCGTCGACGGCCTTCGCCTCCGTCACCTGGCCCACGTAGAGGACGAGCGGCCCGCGAAGACCGCGGCGCGATCGGAACGCCTCGGCGTCATGCGCCGGTGGCGCGTCGAGCCCGATGCCGAGGATCTCCGCGGGGATGTGCTCGTTGTGGAACTCGCGCCGGATGAGCGCGAGCTCCTCGGGCGTCAGCGCGCCGAATGCGCGCGGCAGCTGGAAGAGCGCGCGGTATGGCGCGAGGCGCAGCGGCAGCTCGTCGTGCGCGGTCGACACGAGCGCCGAACGCTCCGGCACGAGCGGTAGCCCGAGCGCCGTCGGCTCGTAGATGTACGTGTAGAAGAGGATCGCGTTGTAGCCCGCGCCCTCGCGGTGGATGTGGTCGAGCAGCTCCGGCGCGTGCGGGCCCTGCGCGCGCAGCCAGCGGTGCTCGTCCGCGAGCGAGTGCTCCTCGAACAGGACCGTCCGCTCGATCTCCTTGTACCGCTCGTCCCGGCCGCCCACGACCGCGAACCGGTGGACGCGGACGCCGTTCAGCAGGCTCGTCCCCGTCGAGTAGCGCCCGCCCCACGTCCAGTGGTCGAGCGCGGTCGTCGTGGCGACCTCGACCTCGTGCGTCCGTGCGAGGCGCTCCGCGACGACGCGCGCGTGCGACTCCGAGCCGCCGACGACCTCGGCCCCGTAGCGCTGGACGACGATGAGGATCCTCATCGCCCCTGACCCCGGTGCGCGGCGCGCCCCTCCGGAGGGGTACGACCTTGAAGGGGTGTTGTCCGTGGAACGGGGATCCTCCGCGGAAGGATCGACCGCTGAGGGACCTCCGAGGACCTTCGGCTCCCCGCCGTTCGCCGGCCCTGGCCCTCGATGGGATCTTCCCGAGCAGGGACCTCTTCAAAGGCCACCCGGGTTCTTGCATCAATTTGATGCGGACCTGCATCAATTTGATGCGGTTTTCCGGGTGTATCCCGACGAGCTCCCCCGGGGGTGACCCGGTCCGGATCGGCGTGCACCGCCGCCCCTGGGTGTTGTCCGAACGGTCCCGCAGAAATCGAACCGGATCGGTTCAGAAATGGACCAATTCGGTTCAAAGTTCGCCGGACCTCATGCGAAGGTCCGACCCGCGGATCGTCTGACCGGACCCTCCTCAAAGTCGTACCCCTCATGTCGTCATGTCGCCTCGATGGCGTCGAGGTACTGCTGCGCGATCGCCTGCGGCGTGAGCTCCTGTTTCAGCCGGCGCGCCTCAGCGCGGAGCCGCTCGACGACCTCGTGTCGCTGGATCTCCTCCATGGTCTGCCTGAGTTCCTCCTCAGAGGAAGCCCGTAACCCCGCGCCGTCGTACATGTCGAACGCGGGGTCGCTCGAGAAGATGCAGGGCTGCTCGGCCCAGATCGCGTGCGACGCGACGCCGGACTGGAACGCGTCGCGGTAGAACAGCACGACGGCGTCGGCCGCCTGCAGGTGGTCGGGCATGCGGTCGTAGTCCGTGTCGATGACGACGTTCCGCAGCCCGTGCTCCTCGACGTACCGCCGGATCTCCTCGAGGTAGCCCTCGCGCTCGTGCGGCGACTCGGTGCCGGCGAGGGCGATGAGCGCGTCCGGCGGCGTCGCCGCGATGGCCTCGATGAGGCGCTTGCGCCGGAACAGGAATCCGGGCGAGACGAAGACGAACCGCTCCAGCGGCAGGCCAAGGCGCTCGCGCAGCTCGCGCTTGCGCGCGGTCATGTCGGCACCGGCGGGGTCGGGCACGCCCGGGAGCGGCTCCACGAAGTGCGGGATCTCCACGACCTTCCGCTCGTCGCCCGTCACGAGGCCCGCGTTCGCGCGAGCGCGTGGCGAGTGGAAGATGATGCGGTCGGCGAAGGCGCCGAGCATCCACAGCGTGAGCCGGTACCGGAGCATCCGCTGCGCGGCCTCGGCCGTCGCCCACAGGATGCGGAACAGGTCGCCGAGGGCCGACCCGCGCATCCGGTAGTGCAGCGCGGCGACGACCTTGTGGTAGTTCCAGAACTTGTCCGGGTCGAGCTCGTGCATCGAGAGCACGACGCGCTTGCCCGCGAGGCGCAGGCGCGCCATCGCCAGCGCGAGCGCGGCGTTGCGGTAGAGCGCGAACTCGTGCTCGACGATGACGACGCTCGACCCAGGCGCCACGCGCCCGCTCTCACGGAACAGCTCGGCCGAGTCCCACCACCCGATACCGACAAGGTCGACGCGGTGGCCGAGCTCGCGGAGCGCGTCGGTCAGCGCCTGGGAGTACGTCTGGATCCCGCAGCGCTCCTTGCTCGAAAAGATCGTGATGTGCTGCGGTGTCACAGCCCGATGAGGTAGCGCAGCGCGAGGCGCTCGGGGGCGAACATCCGTCGCGCGACCTGGACCTGCCGCCGGAGGCGCGCGAGCGTGTCGGGCTGCTGGATGTCGCGCATCGCGCGGGCGAGCTCGCCGTCATCGGCCGCGACGAGGCCCCACGACCGGTGGATCCGGAACCCCTCGATGTCCGAGAAGATGCAGGGGATCCCCGCCCACATCGCCTCGGCGGCGATGGCGCTCTGGAACACGTCGCGGTAGTAGAGGACGACCGCGTCGGACGCGAGCATCAGCTCGGGCGTGCGGTCGTAGTCGGTGTTGAGGATCACGTTCGCGGGCTTCTCGCGCTCGAGCCACGCCATGACCTCGTCGTAGTAGCGCGGGTCCCACGACGGCCGCGTCCCCGAGAGGATGAGCGACGCGTCCGGTGGCAGCGCCTTGATCACCTCGAGCAGCCGCTTGCGCGCGAAGAAGAAGCCGGGCGAGATGAAGAGGGACCGGTCCGGCGGGAGGCCGAGGCGCTCGCGGAGCGCGCGCTTCGCCTCGCCGGTCGCGGGCGGCGCGACGTCGTCGATCGGCATGACCGCGAGCGGCAGCACGTCGACCTTGGCCGTGTCGCCGGTGAGCAGGCCGATCCACTGCGCGCTGCGCGCCGAGTGCACGACGAGCCGGCGCGGGATCGTCCCCATGAGCGTGAGCACCAGCCGGTAGCGGACGAACGCCCACGCGATGCGCAGCGCGACCCAGGGGATGCGCACGAGCTCGAGCGCGAGCGGATACGCCATGCGGTAGTGGATCGCGCTGCTCAGCACGCGGTAGTGGTGGAACTTCTCGGGCTCGAGCTCGTGCATCGAGAGCACGACCTGATGCCGGCGCCGCCCCAGCGAGAGCAGCGCGCGCGCGAAGGGCACGTCGCGGAAGATCCCCGCTTCGTGCTCGACGATGACGGTGTCGCCGCTGGCGACGTGCGACAGCTTGCGGCGCAGGTCGGCGCCGTCGAGGTGCCGCACGCCGATGAACGTCACGTCGTGGCCGTTCGCGCGCAGGCCGCCGCACACGGCGAGCGCGTACGAGTGGATGCCGCAGCGCTCGTCGCTCGAGACCACGGTGATGCGCCGCCTGCTGACGGCCGGCAGCTCCCAGCCGACGAGCGCGAGCGCGCGCTCGAGCCGCTCCGTGACGCGCTCCGGCGCGAAGTCGGCGAGGCGCGCGCGGCCGCGCTCGATGAGCGTCCGCCGCAGCCCCTGATCGCGCACGACACGGTCGAGAGCGATCGCGACCGCCTCGGGCTTCTTGCCCTGGAGCAACAGGCCGGCATCGCCGAGCGTCTCCGGCGTCGCGCCCGCGGCATGCGCGACGATCGGCAGCCCCGCGCGCATGGCCTCGACCACGGGGACGTTGAAGCCCTCGTGGTCCGACAGATGGAGGAGCACGCTCGCGCCGCGGTAGTACGCGGCGAGCTGCTCGACGGGCACGCTGCCGGTGAGCCGCACGCTGTCGCCGATCCCGAGCTGCTCGATGCGCTCGCGCACGCGGTCGAGGTACGGGCCCGACATCCCGTACGACCCGACGAGGTAGAGCCGAGCCGTGCCGTCCAGCTCGCGATAGCGCGCGAACGCGTCGAGGACGTCGTGGATCGCCTTCTGCGGCAGGATCTGCCCGACGACGAGCACGCTCGTGCGCTCGTCCGCGAGCTCGCGCGCGACGCTCGGGTCGGGCGTCACGTCGAGCTGCGACGGGTCCGTGAGGATCGGCACCACCGCGGTGCGGGCGAAGCCGACGGCCTCGAGCTCCTGCCGGTCAAACTCGCTGTCGCCGATGCCGAGCTCCGCGACGCGCGCGAGCGCGCGGAGCTGTTCCCGCCCGAGCTCGCTGTGCCGCACGAGCTGGTCGCTGATGCCCTCGAAGAACGTCGCGGGCGTG
>WNFV01010490.1_pt1 | contig 10099 bp, 9 predicted proteins | sample 5400101 | NCBI WGS metagenome assembly WNFV01 (sample SAMN13153361, study PRJNA577476) | soil metagenome | isolation source: 115 cm soil or saprolite under grassland replicate 1 | place: USA:California | collected 2016-06-15 | reverse complement strand
CTTCTCTCTGGGTCGGTGATCCGAAGCATCGTGTGCAGGTAGCGGCTCATGCCGGGATCGTATGACGCGGCAGGTCCGACGCGCAGCGCCAGCGGTGCGTGGTCGCGCCCCGGTGCAGTTGGATGAGGTTGCTACATCCTGTGGGGTGCCGGATATTCGATCTCTGTTCGTGCTCTCTACGCGTCCGAGCTGCGACTCGACTGGGATCGCTGGTGGGAAGACCACGGCGTCGAGGAGGACGAGTAGCGCGGTCGTAGACTGGCCGCATGACCGACTACCCGGAGGGCCGCACGAGCAACGCCGGTCGCCGCATCGTCGTCGACCGCAACGAGGATCACCCGGAGCGGATCGTCTTCACCTACGACGAGGAAGAGGTCGCAGAACTCCACCCGCCGGAGCCGGGCTCGCCGGAGCGAACCGACGGCATGGCCGAATGGCGCCTGACCTTCTTCGACCAGTTTCCCGAGACCACGGTGCTCGGCGACCCGGAGGAGCCGCCCCTAGACGGCGCCCTGTTGTACGTCGACATGATGCTCGACGATCGAGAGGCAAACGAAAAGTAGGCCCAGCGGTCGCGTCCGCTGCCACACTGCTCCGATGCTGGACGACACTGTCGCTGACCCCGACCCGTGGCCGCGCGCAGGCGATGACCCGCTCGCGCTCGATAGCCGATCGCGGCTGGTTGCCTGCCTGAACTTCAGCCACGACCAGTGGATCGGGTACGTCGAGGGCTTCAGGCGGCTCGCCGACCTCGGTGTCGCCCATCTGGAGGAGGCAGGCCACGGCCACGACTACCTCGTCTACCCGATCGTCTTCGCCTACCGGCACCACATCGAGCTGGCGCTGAAGGTGATCATCCGCGACGCGCGCGAGCTTCTCGACATCGCGGGCGAACGGCCGAAAACACACAAGCTGCTCGCGCTGTGGGATCTAGCCGAACCGCTGCTGCACCAGATCGCCGACGACGGCCAGACCTACCAAGCGGTGCGCGACTGCCTGCGCCGCTTCGACGAGCTCGACGCCTCCTCCGAGTTGTTCCGCTACCCGGTCACTGCGGCGGGCGACCCCGTGCTGCCTGAGCTGCGCAACCTCGACCTCGGTCAGATGCGCGCGGTAGTCGAGCGGCTGAGCATGTTCCTCGACTGCGTCATGACCGACCTCTCCGTCCAGCTCGACACCAAGCACGAGATCGAGCAGGCGTATGGGGCGTACAGCTAGCCCGGCGCCGCGGTCTCGTCGGCGTCTTCGTGAACGGCGATCGTTGGATCGTCAGCGCGGAAGATGCAGAGCGTGGTCTCGCGCCACGCCGTCGGCCCGCCGATGCCGCCTTCAAGGGAGGCGTGGCGGTGCCCGCAGTACACAACGAAACCCGCTTCGCGCAGCTCCTTGATTTCCGTCAGTCCGAGTTCGGCCTTGAGGCGGTCGGTCATCGGGATCTCGTCCCACAGCTCAGCCCAGTCCTGGAAGCCATGAACGAAGCCGCCGACGAGTTCTGCCTCGGCTTCGTCGGCAACCTCGGGCGTGACGACCCATGCGGCGTGCGCGCCTCCGGCGCCGAGCATCAGCTCGCGACCCGACACGACGAGCCGCACGAGCTCAGCTTCGGGTGATCGGTCGCGGGCGGTACGGAGCTGCCGCTCCTCCTGCCGATGGCGATTCACGAGGGGCTCGTGTACCTCGACATCGCTCGCATCCACGCCGACGCCGCCGTGACGGCGATGCTCGACTGAGCCCGGCTTCCTGGAGGCTGATGCGAGCGACCGGTCGAACCCGCGACTCACGTCTTCGCGGCGCGTGACCTGCTCAGGGGGATCTAATTGCCTATGCGCGCCGTGCTCGCCGTGCGAATCGGCCCGCGAGCACGCCGATCGCCGCCGCCGGCACCGCCCACGGCAGCTCGAGCAGCGACTCAATCCAGACGCGTCGGTGTCCCCGCCGATGCCTTGCGGATTCGATCCCGCCGGCAGCGCGAGGAGCAGCGTGACGAGCGGGAGCAGCACCGCCCACCAGTTGGCGGCGGCGGCGCCGAGCAGCGCGTAGACGAGCGCGACCGAGAGGAGTATCCCGAACCGGTTGACGCGGTCGCCGACGTCGGGGTTGTCGAGCAGCGCGTAGATCCAGACGAGCGCGAGCGCGAGATAGACCGCGAGGACGCCTGCGACGCGTCTCACGACTTCGACGCGCGGGCAGGAGCGCCGGGCCAGCGCGCTAGCAGCGCGCCGGCGGCGACGCGCAGCACGACGAGCGGGCGAGCGGCGCCGCCGCGTACCAGAGCCGGGTCGACTTCGGCAGATAGCGCCATGCTGCGATTGCGCCGGGCGTAACCGTCCGCCATCAGCGTGGCCACGGCTGCGCGAGGCATACGCACGGGCTCAGCCTCGGCGCCGCCGGCGTAGCAGCATGCGCGCGCCGAGCATCCTCACTGGCGCCCCAGCGCGAAGCGGCGCGTCCGCAAATCGAACGTTCCACCGCCGCCGACGTAGCGGAAGTAGAGGAGATCAGCGCGGACATCCGTCAGTGTCAACGGGCCGGCGGGCGGCGGCGCGACGTAGAGACCGGAGTTCCGCGAGGGCAGTCCGATGTTCGGATTCGTCCAGTTGACGATCAGGGCACCGCGGCGCGGCGTCCGCGCGGATGCGCCCGCGTAAACGTCGATGTAGATCCCGTTCCGCTTCGCGAGCCACATGTTCGTCAGGTGAAAGTACGTCCTGTTGATCGGGACGGCCACACCGCCCAGGGACGTCTGCGTACCGAGATCGCCGCCGGCGACTTCCCGCGGCGGCGGCGGCGGGACGGTCGGGATGGGCGTGACCGAGCGCGCGGTCGTTACCAAGCGCTCGTGGCTGGCGCCGCAACCCGCGAGCGCGACGGCCGCGGCCGCGAGGGCGCCGGCCGAACGGCGCCGGCCAAAGCCTCTCGCAGACTCAGCGCTGAGGTTGCGCAACGATGTTCGAGATGTAACCGCCCGAGTAAGGACGACACGCCTTTCGGATCGAACCGTGGTCTTTCGCCGCAGCGCGGGGTACTGGCTCATGGTCCCGAAGAACCGAATCTTGCCGAAGCAATGCTTAACCAGGGCTCGGCGCCGCCGGCGCAGCAGCATCCGCGCGCCGATCCCGAGACCACAACGACCGTGGCACCTGCAGGTGAGCGCCCGCTCGAGCTCCCAGAGGTTGCGTTCGCATCAGACGATGGCCACGCTCGCGGCGGGTCTCCACTCCACCAGTATTCCTGCGCCCCGGCCGGTAGAGAACCCGTGGCGAGAGAAGATAGGTACGCCTCCGGCTGAAGATAAGGCTCTCCGCCTGATGCGCTCGAGCGTGTGCGTGGCAACGATCCGCGTCGATTCGGTCAAACCTCGCCAGGAGGCCCCACGATGACAGGCACACATACGAGGAACCCCGACGAGCCGAGTCCGCGATGCAGGCGCGTGCGGTCTCGGCGAGGAGCCTTCATGCCAGCCCTGGCGACGCGGCATCTCGTCGCGCTGGTCGGGTTACTCGCGCTCCTCACCGTTGCACCGGCCGCCGGCGCTTTGTCGGCCGGACAGAGTGCCAACTTCCCGGCTCTGATCGACCTCCCCAACGGATTCTTTCCGGAGGGCATCGAGAGCGGGCCGGGCACGTCGTACTTCGTCGGTTCCCTCCTGGACGGGGCGATCTGGCGCGGCGATCTTCGAACCGGGTCGGGAGCGGTGCTCGCGGCCGGCGCGCCGGGACGCGCGTCCGCCGGGATCGCCTACGAGGCCGACCGGGACCGGATCTGGGTCGCAGGCGTGGGACCGCCGCTCATCGGTAACAGTGACGTGCGCGTGTACGACGCGTCGAGCGGCGCGCTGCTCGCGACGTATCAGCCGCGCGGCGTCGGCCTGCTGAACGACGTCACCGTCACCCCGGAGGCGGTGTACGTCACCGACTCGACCTCCCCGCAGCTGGTCGTGATCCCGCTTCCGAAGGACGGGTCGCTCCCGCCCTCCGCCGCGGCGACCATCTTGCCGGTCGGCGGCGAGTTCGTGCAGACGCCGGGCTTCAACCTGAACGGGATCGTGGCTGAGAACGGCGTCCTGCTCGTGGCACAGTCCGAGGCGGGCAAGCTGTTCCGGGTCGATCCGACCACGGGTGACGCCGACCAGGTCGATCTCGGCGGGGCCAATCTCAGCTACCCGGACGGGCTCGAGTTGCTCGGGCACACGCTCTACGTGGTTCGCCCGTTCGACAACCGGGTCACCGTGATCTCGCTCGGAGTGGGGTTGGCCAGCGGCGTCGTGCTCGGAGACCTGACAGACCCGAGCTTCGACATCCCGTCGACCGCGACCGTGGCCGCGGGCCGGCTGTGGGCGGTGAACCTGCGCTTCACGACGCCCCCCGAGCCGACTACGCCCTACTGGATCACACGGCTGCCGCTCCGCCCGTGAATACCTGAGCGGACACGCATCAGACCTCGCGCACCGCCTCATCCCCCGTGCGGCGGGGTGAGACGGTGCGCGATCGCGGCCGCCTCGAGCCGGTTCGGCGCGCCGAGCTTGCGCAGGATGTGCGAGACGTGGACGCTCGCGGTCTTGACGCTGATCACGAGCGCCGCTGCGATCTCGCGGTTCGTGTAGCCCCGAGCGACCAGCGTCAGGACCTCTGCTTCGCGCGGAGTCAGCCCGAGAATCTCCTCCACGCTCTGCCTCTCGCGCTGCGAGTCCGTGATCGGCGGCGCGAGATCGAGCCGTGCGCGTTCGGCGAGCAGCTGGATCTCCCGGAGTAGGGGCTCTGCTCCGATGCGACTCGCGACGGCGTACGCTTCGCGAAGCGGCGCGCCGGCCTCGGTGCGGGAGGCGCCGCCGGTGACGAGGGCCTCGGCCTCGCGCCAGTGACAGTAGGCCGCGAGCGGCGGGCGTTCGAGCCGTTCCCAGGTCCGTGCAGCCTCAGACCACAGCTCAGACGGCGCCGCACCACGGGCGCGCTCGTACTCGGCCTCGGCCAGGGCCAGCCAGCCGGCTGCGTTCGGCGTGATTGCCGCGGCCTCAGCAGCCGCGACGCGCGCGATAGTGATCAGCCTCTCGGCGCGATCAAGCCACCCTGCATGGCCGTCGCTGTCTCGGCGGGCGCGTGCGAGCGCTGCGAGCTCCGCCTGGGCGCGCAGTCCTTTCGCGCAGAACCAGACACGGAGCTGAGCGGCTTGCCGCGAGCTCGCCCTCGCCAGGGCGTCCTGAACCGCCTGATCGGCCTCCGTCCATCGCCGCTCCCACAGGGCCAGCTCCGCAAGGAGGACGTCGAAGATCCCGAGCCCGCGGTCGGGGCGAAGCGTCTCACGAGCTGCGTCGAGGTGCGAACGCGCTTCTTCGAATCGGCCCCGACCGATCTCGAGGTCGGCTCGGATGCAGAGCAGCATGTACGGGTAGTTCGCAGTGACGGCACGCAGCGCGGCCGCACTGGCCTCGTCAGCCGTGTCCCACTCGCCGATGGCGAGCAGGGCCTCGACGTAGTTGGCTTCCAGCACGGTGTTCTCGACTCCGTAGCCACGGATGACTTCGAGGCCTCTCGCACCCAGCCGGGCAGCCTCTCGCGGCCGCCCCAGCATCGTGTACACGTCCGTGAGCCCCACGTACGCCACTCGGAGCTCCAGGGGATCGCCGCTCTCCTCAGCGAGCTCGAGAACCCGCCCGAGATGCGCGAGCCCTTCCTCGGCGCGGCCGAGGTAGACAAGGTCACTCCCGAGGACATCGCGCGCCCGGAACTCCGCCTTGTGCGCGCCGACCGCGCGAGCGACAGCGAGCGCCTCCTGGCACACGGCGAGCGACTCCTCGAAGCGCCACGCGAGCCGCAATCCGCTTCCGAGCCGGGAGAGCACCTCCGCGCGCTCCGCCGACGGCGGCTGCGCAGGGACGAGTTCGACCGCGTGCCCTAGCGCGGCGAGGCCTGCGTCGTCTTTGCCGCATTCGTACAGGTAACGTGACAGATGCGCATACAGGAGTGCAGCGCGTCGGCGATCGTCCTCGCCGACCAGCTCGATCGCCCGCCGCTGAAGCTCGACTGCTCGCGGTGCCAACCCCGTGCTGCTGGCCAGCTCCGCGGTTCCGGAACAGAGCTCAGCGAGCTCCAGCTTCACGAGCTCAGCCGCGTCCGGCACGACATCCCAGAGCACGAGCGCCCGCTCGAGGTGCGCGCGAGCCTCTGACAGCCCGAAGACGGCCTCCGCCTGCCGCGCGGCTTCGACCGAGGCGACGAGCGCCTCCGAGCTGCGGCCCGCCGCCGCCCAGTGCGGCGCGAGCTCCGCGGCAGGAGCTCCGTCGCGTGTGAGGGCGTCTGCGAGGCGCGCGTGCAGCTCCTCGCGTTCGCCGGGCAGGATCGTCGCGTAGATCGCCTCGGCGAGGAGTGCATGGCGGAAACGGAAGGTGCCGCTCGCCTGGTCGGCGACGAGGACACTTTGCTCCACCGCCTGCAGGAGCGAGTCGCGCAGATCGCCCTCCGACAGCTCCACCGTTGCCTGGAGCAGCGGGTAGCCGACCTCACGTCCGGCTGCCGCCGCCAGGCGCAACACGCGTTGTGTCGAGCGATCGAGGCTGGCGACTCGCTGCAGGAGGAGGTTGCGCACGGCATGGGGGAGTTGCCCACCATCGTCGCCCGCAACGGCGAGCAGTTCCTCGGCGAAGAAGGGGTTTCCCTCCGAGCGGGCCACGATCGTCTCCGCTACGGCCGCCGGCAGGGAAGCGTCGGCGTGGGCCGCGAGGAGCGCTGTGAGCTCGTCGCGTCCGAGCGGACCGAGTTCGAGAACGAGCGCCGAGCCGGAGCGCCGGACTCCGTCCGCAAGCCTTCGCATGCGCTCCGCCGAGGAGGGGTCGTCCGCGCGGTAGGTCGCAAGCAAGAGAACCGGAACCGGCCGGTCGTCGAGGTTGTGCGCCAGGAAGACAACAAGATCGAGCGTCGAGATATCGGCCCAGTGCAGATCCTCGAGCACGAGCAGCACGGGTGCCGAAACGGCGCGCTCGCTGAGGAGCGTGAGCGTCTCTTCGAACACCTGTAGCTGCGAGCCCGGCTTCCGCCCGACCTGGCGAGGACCGCGAAGAGGACGCAAGGCCTCGACGAACGGCTGATACGGCAGCTCTGTGCCGACGAGATCGATCGAGCGCCCGAGGAGCACTTCGAACCCCGTGTCGCGGGCGCGGCTGGCGACCTCGGCCGCGAGCCGGGTCTTGCCGATTCCGGCTTCTCCGACGAGGAGGACCGTCCCACCGTTCCCATCCCGGGCCGCGTCGAGCGCGCGCTCGAGCTCCTCGAGTTCGCGTTCTCGTCCGACGAACACCTCGCTCGCGCGAGCCTCCATTCCGGCCAGTATCGCGCAGCTTCCTCGGTCGGGGAGGACGCTCGTAAGCACCTCTGCTGCCGAAGATACGGAGGCCGGGGCCGACAGATAAGGCGCTCTGCCCGATGTGTTCCAGCGTCTCCACGGCGACGATCGAGCCGATACGAACGAGCCGAGCGATACGAACGAGCCGAGGAGGCGGGAGATGACAGCCGTTGCACAAGACGAGCACAAGCGAATCGGGCGAATGGAGGTTCATGCGGTGCGGGGCGGCGGCGGCCTGCGGCTGCACGTGCGCGAGTGGGGCAACGCGAACGGGGTGCCGATCTTGTTCATCCACGGCTGGTCGCAGAACCATCTCTGCTGGGCCAAGCAGTACGAAAGCCCGCTCGCGGACGAGTTCCGGCTCGTCGCCTACGACCTGCGTGGCCACGGGATGTCCGAAGCTCCGCTCGAGCCCGAGCATTACGCCGACGGCAAGCTCTGGGCCGACGACGTAGCGGCGATCATCGACGAGCTGGGCCTCGACCGGCCGGTACTGGTCGGCTGGTCCTACGGCTCCTTCGTCATCTGCGACTACATCCGCGCGTACGGCCAGGATCGAATCGCAGCGATCGACCTCGTCGAGGGCGCGGCCAAGCTGGGCGAGGCGGCGTTCGGCACGCTGATCGGCCCCGGCTTCCTCGACCACTTTGTCGGCGCAACCGCCGACGACCTGCCGACCAACATCGGCACCATGCGCGCCTTCCTGAGGGCGTGTGCAGCGAAGCCGATGCTGGCCGCGGACTTCGAGACGGCGCTGTGCTGGAACATCGTTGTGCCGGCGCAGGTCCGCGCCAACCTCGCAGCGCGCGAGCTCGACTGCGACGACGTGCTGCGCGCTCTCGACGTGCCGCTGCTCGTGACGCAGGGTCGGGCCGACACGGTGGTGCTGTCGGCGATGGCGGAGCACATCCTCGCCACCTGCCCAACCGCGGAGGCGTCCTGGTACGACGGCGTCGGCCATCTACCGCATCTGGAGGAGCCCGAGCGCTTCAACCGCGAGCTGGCCGAGCTGACGCGCCGCGTCCGTGCTTGAAGTGCCGCTTCTCCCTGGGGCGGGGAAGCTGGCGGCCCGCAAGTGGAAGAGACACGGCTCTCTGTGAAGTCTGGATGTCAAAGACAGCTCTCGTCAGCAAGCCAACGTGACGCTGCGGCCGCGCGGAATGGGGCGAGGACCGGAAGGAGGCCGCGTGAACACGAACGATGAAAGTGGCAAAGCGAGCTACAGCCGACGGCGATTCCTCGCCGGGCTCGGCGCGGGAGCCGCCGCCGTAGCGGGAGGCGGTGCGCTCGTCCCGCGCGAGGCAAGCGCGGCCCCGCATCGCGCCCACACGTACAGCCTTGCTAGCTCGAACAACTTCACGCGCCTCTTCAGCGAGCTACCGCCGTTCGCGAATCAGAGCCCGAAGGTGGAGGCTGCGCTCGAGGAGCTCGGGAAGCCCGGAGGCGCGCTCGACGCCATGGATCAGCTGTCGGCGGGCCCGGTGCGACTGATCACGGACCCCGAATTGAGCGTGAACAACCCGAACAACCCGGCGCACACCGCCGGAACGACGTTCTTCGGCCAGTTCATCGACCACGACATCACCTTCGACGTGGGCTCGAAGATGGGCAGGCCGACCGAACCGAAGGACGCCGTCAACGGCCGCACCGCGTCGCTCGACCTCGACTCGGTCTACGGAGGCGGCCCCGTCGCCTCGCCGCAACTGTACGACGCGGTCGACAGGGCGAAGCTGAAGGTGGAGTCCGGCGGGCTCTTCGAGGATCTCCCGCGCGCCTCGGACATGGGCGCGATCCTCGGCGATCCGCGCAACGACGAGCACGTCATCATCGCCGGGCTCCACTGTGCCTTTCTCGAGTTCCACAACCACGCGGTCGACGCCTTGCGACTCGACGGGCATCCGGAAGCGGAGGTCTTCGCGGAGGCGCGCAGGCTGACGACCTGGCACTACCAGTGGCTCGTCGTGCACGAGTTCCTGCCGCTCGTCGTCGGCCAGGCGCTCGTCGACGACGTCCTCGCGAACGGACGCCGCTTCTACCTGCCGCAGATGGGGAGCGCGCTCATCCCGGTCGAGTTCCAGGCGGCCTGCTACCGCTTCGGCCACTCCATGGTCAGACCCTCCTATCGGGCCAACCTGGCCGGGGACGACGGCCAGGCCTTCTTCGGGATGATCTTCGACCCCGCAGCGGAAGGTCAGGCGGACCCCCTCGACCTCCGCGGTGGCGCCCGCGCGCCACGACGCTTCGTCGGCTGGCAGACCTTCTTCGACTTCGGAGACGGAGAAGTGAAGCCGAACAAGCGGATCGACACCAAGCTGTCGACCCCGCTCTTCGAACTGCCGCTCGCAGCCATCGCGAGCCACGACCAACCCACAGCGCTCCCACAGCGCACGCTCCTCCGCCACCTGACCTGGAAGCTGCCCTCCGGGCAGGACATCGCGCGGCCCATGGGAGCTCCCGTGCTCTCGAGCGAGGATCTTTCGGAGCTGAAGAGCCTCGGAGTCGGCTTCGAGCGGTCGACACCGCTCTGGTACTACACGCTCAAAGAGGCCGAGCTGATCGAGCAGGGACTTCGACTCGGTCCCATCGGCGGCCGCATCGTCGCCGAGGTGCTCATCGGATTGCTCCAAAGCGATCCCGCCTCGTTCCTCGCCTCGCAGCCGAACTGGCAGCCGACCCTCCAGAACCCGGGCAGCGGCTTCCGGATGGTCGACTTCCTGCGCTTCGCCGGCGTCGATCCCGCCAGCCGAGGCCAGTAGCGGTTAAG
>WNFV01010489.1_pt1 | contig 10099 bp, 16 predicted proteins | sample 5400101 | NCBI WGS metagenome assembly WNFV01 (sample SAMN13153361, study PRJNA577476) | soil metagenome | isolation source: 115 cm soil or saprolite under grassland replicate 1 | place: USA:California | collected 2016-06-15 | reverse complement strand
TTTAGGATAAACAAGTGCTTGGCGTGGCCCACGCACCGCTCCGCCTGGCCCCACACGCGGTCCCCCCGGTCTCCGTCGACCACGAGCAGGCCCACACCCAAGCCACTGACCAGCACGTCGCCCTGCTCACGAGAAATCTGGTCCGCCGGAGCACCGGGCCAGCAGGGTGAGACGACCGCTGCGCGGTCGGTGGCCAGCAGCCGCTGCCGCTTGGCCGTACCGGCCAGCTCCTGATCGACGACCTCCAGACCCCGATCGACCACCGCGATAACCGATCCCCCAGCCTCCAACGCCGCCGCCATGGCGGCGGCGCCGATGCCAGGGGACAACTTCGCCACGACCGTGACCTGCCGGCTGGCGAGCGCGCTCGCCAACTCCCGCACCCGAGCGGCCAGTCCTCCGTCGTCGACCAGGCCTGTCGCCGGCGTACCGGCGATGCCGACGGCGGGGCCGCCAAGCGGCCCACGGACGAACAGGAATGGCGGCCGGTCCCAGGCAAGCCGCAGCGCAGCCGGGTAGGCGCTGTCGAGCACGGTCACCAGCCGCGCCTCGCCAGCCGGCAGGGACCCGACCAGCCCGACGCAGGACCGCAGTAGCTCGGGCGTCACGCTTCGGGCCAGCTGCTCGGCGTCCTCCCAGTCGGCTTGATGCAGCAGCGTGCCCTCCAGATCCCTCTCGATGAGGCGTTGCGCGCTGCCGCCCATCTCGATCAGGCGCGACGCCCACGACCATGGGGAGGCGGGCTCGATCGGCGCTTGGATTGCAGCGGCTGCGAGCGCGAGCACGGCGGCCTGCTCAGCAGCTTGGGCTGCAAGCCCGGAACGTGGCGGAGTGGATGCTAGGGACGACGAGACTGACCTAGACATAGGCCCACCTTCCCCTGATAGAACACCTGTTCGGACCATAGCGGTTGGGTACGACAATGCGCTTGGGGAAGGCCGCGCCGCTCGACATGCTTCGCCTACCACGGCGGAATCAGCCGCTGAGTTTACGCGAGCTTCGGCTATACCGGGTAATCGGATCGACTCGTCGCTTCCGTCCCTTCCACACGAGCTCGGAGTCATGGTTCGGTGACGACTGATGGTCATCTTGAGCTGAGGATTTGGGAGAGGTCAGGGGGCCGATAGCCGTCGCCCTTGAGCATCTTGCCGTCAGCTCTGACAGGCCCTCCGACCTTGGTCATGTTCGAGGCGTGAACCTCGGCGTACACCGCGTCCATCGGGATGCCAAGCGCGGCGGCGGCACCGTAGGTGACGCAGAGCACGTCGGCAAGCTCCTTGGCGACGTGCTCGACAAGATCCGGGCAGGCGGGTGTATCCGCGTGGCGAAGCGCCTCCAGCGCCTCGATCGCCTCCTTGGCCTCCTCGCGGATGAGCCGCTCGCGGAGCTGGATCGTCGCCCGCCGCGCGGCCGGCCCGGGCCGCTGGTGCTTGGGAAGCTGCCCGATCGCCTGGTGGAACTCCACCGTCAACTCGAAGTTGCTCCGCCTGATCACGGCTGCCCTCCGTCTGTCGACCTTCCCTCCGCCACAGCACGCTCGATCACGTGGTATCTCCTCGCCGGTTCGCCGGGCCGCCACAGCCACCGACCTCCAGCGTGCTGGCCTCGTCCCGACCAGCGGCACCACGACGCCGACCGGGACCAGCAGCCACCGCCACCAGCGCAAAGCGACAGTTGGCCAAATTTCCGCATCGCCCGTTTCACGCCGACTGACGGTAGCGGGGGAGTGGGCACAGGCGCAGGAGGGCCGGTCGTTGGCCTTGCCCCCCGCGAGAGCATCCGCCTCCAGCATCTCCAACAACTCATGGTCGCTGAGCCGATGCTCTCGCTTCATCAGCTCCCAGACTTCGCGTTGCTCCTTCGGGGTGAGGTCGGATACGAGGATCTCCAATGGGTCACCACCTGTCGATCAGCGTCCGATTCTGCTAGGTTTCTCCGCGCGGATAGGGGCCGAGAATGCCTCTTCTAGGGACCAATCGGCGGGTCGGTCTGGCGGGTGTTCCGGGTCGCCGGATGGTGGCCGAGCCACGGCATCGGCACTTGCCCGGCGGCCTCGGCGATCGCCCGGTCGCCGCGCCGGTCGTAGCCAGCCGTGGTCGCCGGGTTCTCGTGGTCGACGAACCGCTGCACGGTCGACAGGTCCACGCCAAGGTCGAGCAGGTCGCCGATCAGCGAGCGGCGAAGGTCGTGCGGCGGGATGCGCTTGACGCCGGCCTGCAGGCAGCGGTGCTCCAGGATCTTCATGATCCCGCGGTCCGACAGCCTGGCCCTGGTCAGGTGGCCGCCGCGGCGGGCGCTGACGAACAGCGGGCCCGGCCAGGACCCTCGGACCGCCAGCCAGTCGTCGAGCGCGTCGCCGCGGGTGTCGGGCAGCGGGACGAGCTGCTCCTTGTTGCGCTTGCGGAGCAGCCGCAGCACCCGCTCGTCGGGATCCCAGTCGTCGAGGTCGAGCGCGGACGCCTCGCTGCGGCGGGCGCCGGTTGCATACAGGACGGTGATGAGCGCGACATCACGCGCGCCGACGGCCGTGTGGTCCGCGTAGGAGGCGGCGATCACCGCCTGGAGGTCGCCGCGGCTGACGGCCCGCCCGGCGCGCACGCGCCGGCCCGTGACGGGGTCGAGCTTGACGGCGCGGTGGTAGTCCTCGCCTGGCAGCAGCCCGGCCAGCCACGCCTCCTCGAGCACGCCGCGGAGCGCCGCCAGGATCTTGTTCGCGGTCGCCGGCGCCCGGCAGGTGGACGCCAGCACCTCGCGGACCTTGAGGGTGTGCTCGCGCCGGACCAGATGCCACGGCACGAGCAGGGCGGCCTGGCGCTGGCGGAGCTGCCAGACGGCCTCGGGCTCGCCAGGTGAGCGCTCCAGGCCGAGCAGGATGCCGGCGACGCGGCCGAGCGCGCCGGCCATCGCGGGCCGGCTGCCGGGCGCGAGCCGGCCGAGGTAGGACACGACCGGGCTGGCGGCCTCCGGTGACCCGGTCGTGAGCGGTTGCAATGCGGTGGTCATGGGGCTCCTTCAGCGGCGCCGGTCGTGGCCGACGTGCCAGTGCCGACCGCACGGGTAGGCGACCACGATTGCGGCCTGGCGGCGGTACAGCGCCGCGGCCGCGGCTGCGGCGGCGGCCCTGGAGAGGTAGCGGCGCTTGCGCCGGCACACCGCCTTGCGGGTGTAGCGCTCGCCGTGGGCACGCTTGATCGCCATCAGCGGGTGTGGCGCCGCTCGATGTGGGCGACGGCGTCTGCCACGGCTTCCCGCAAAGTGCCGCCCTCTTCGCCGACACCGCAGTCACACGTCCAGGAGTGCCATCGCTGCACCGGACCACCGTTACGCCATGTGGCCTCCCAGACGGTCGTCGCGAACCCGCCCGGCGTGCGGAAGGTCCTCGCGGCCTTGTAGGTCGGCTCCGGCAATGTGGCGTACCGATCCGCCCGCCGGCCTCGGCGGCGCGGCCGGAACAGCCACCACAGCATGGCGGTCACCACGATGGCGATGATGAGCGTGCGGGTCACGAGTCGTGCCTCCCGCACCTGAACGGCGTCACAGTGGGACCGATCTTGGCTGGAAGCCCAGCGTGCTCGGGGTGCGACCCGCCGAACTTGACGATGTACAGGTTGTAGGCGGCCACCTGGTCCTCGCGCTGCTCGCGGAGCTCCCGGGCGACGCGCTGGAGCGCGGCGTCGCCCGGAGCCTGCGTCTCGATGGCCGCGACGGCGTGGTCGAGGGTGCGGATGTGCTGGCAGGCTTCCCGAAGCCAGAAGTACGTCACCTCGGTCGGGTGGTCAGCCGGGCCTGGGTCGGGTGGCGCAGGTGGCTCGGGTCGAGGCGCCTGCTGGCAACCGGTCAGGCCCAGCAGTGCCGCAGCGATGAGGGCGATGAGTGTTCGGCGAAGCATCGGTTCTCCTCCCTCAGTCGCTGAAGCCGTAGAACGTTCGGCCCAACTTCCACAGACCGGACCCCTGCGGTGCTGATCGCACACCGGGACCCGGTAGTCCCCGCTGCGACGCCGAGCCGTCGCCGGGTTCTTGCAGCGCCTCCCCGCCTTGTCCCGGTACTTGCCGGAGTAGTGGTTACACCGCGCCATCGTGTTCTCCTCTCAGGCGGCCCTACAGCCGCCCCGTCTCGTGCAGGTGGCCGATGGCGTGTTGGCCGCAGAGGCGTGGTTGGTGCTCCGGCCGGTGACCGTTGATCACGACCCAGCGGGCCCGCCGTGAGCACCGGCGCACCTTGGGGCGGGTCGCCCCAAGGCTCCAGGTCTCGATCTGCCGCCAGCACCGCACGGTTGATCCGCGCGGCACCGGTCGGACGGCGGGATGCCGCCGCAGGATGGTGGTGAGCATCGGCGCCCTTCCTCTCAGGCGATGTGCGTCCAGACGAGTGCCACGAGTGCGATGCCGAGCCCGGGGACGACGACGAAACGCTCCCGCCACGAGCTCGTGTCGATGTCGACCAGCGGAACCTCCAGCCGCCACGGCAGCGGCCACAGCAGCAGGCAGCCCCTTGGCGTGAGCAGGTCAGCGGCCAGGTGCAGCCAGCAGCCGGCCGTCACCGCCAGCGGCAGCCAGGGCCAGGGTCCCGGGAGCCACCGGGCAGCTGCGGCGGTCGCCAGCACGGCCACCGCATACGACTTCGGCCAGCCCACCCGGGGCAGCTCCAGCGCCCGTATGGCCGTCGCCGCGAGGAACCCGGCCATGGCGAGCATGAGCAGCCAGCGGCTGGACAGCGCGACCGCCGCGAGCACGCCCATCCCGGCGCCGAACACCAGCGAGTGGGTGGCATGGCGGTGTCCACCGGAGAACTCGGCCACCAGCTCCGTGACGACCTTGCTGATGGGTCCGAGGGCGTGGGCGAGGGTGCCGTGTTCGTGGTCGAGGTCGGGCAGCAGCGCGGCGCCGGCGCAGACCACGGTGGAGGCGGCCAGCGTCCCGGGACGGAGGGGGTGGCCGGTCACCTCGGCGGCCTGCGGCGCGACCGCAAGCCAGCCGGCCGCGCCACTGAGGACATGGGTGCGGCCCATCATCGGGCGGTCTTCCTGCTGATGAAAACCACACGCCCCGTGTCGAGCTTTACGACACGTCCACCCCCGTGGTACTCAGCGAACCAATCCGCGCTGCGCCTGGCATCAGGCAAGGAAGACGTGACACCGACATTGCCCCATTTGCCCTTCGCGGTTCCGCCCATGCGCGTCTGCACGCCGTACAACTTTTCCTGTCGCCTCAGCCTCATCGCTTGCTCCCTTCGCGCTGGGCAGGCTCCTGGTGCTGACCGCTCCGAGGCCCACGGCGGCCGATGGCGGCGATGGTGTCCACGGCGGCTCTGGGCAGGTGGCGACGCCAGCCCCACTGCTTGGGCGTGATGCCGTGCCGGGCGGCCGCTGCCCAAAGGTCGACGAGCAGCTCGGCGGCGGCCCGCTCCTGCTCAGCGTCGAGCCGCGAGCCCGCGACCTGCCGTATGGCAGCGAGGGCCTTGGCGTGGTCGTTTCGTCCGGGCACTGATCTCCTCTCAAGGCGCTGACGGTGATCACCATCAGCGTTCTTCCGCGGAAAATTCCGCGCGCCGTCCCTGACGCCCCACACGCAGGCGTGTGTACTGCGCGGGTACTGCGCGCGCGTAGCAGCCACTCAGCGCGTCTGCAAGCCTCCTTCCTCGGGTGCGTGCCAGTACCAGCGGCTGTGGGGGCCGCGGACGACCCGTCCGGCGGTCGCCAGGTCCCCGAGCCGGTCGTAGACCCAGGTCTTGCGCATGCCGGTCACGACCGCCAGCTCGGCCACGGTGGTGCCCCGCTCCCCCGCCGCCTCCAGTGCCGCAAGGAGTGCCGCCACCGGGTCGCCCTCCCCCGCTTTGCCGACTGGGCCGTCGTGCCCGTTGCCCCCTGGGCCAGCAAGTGGGCTTGCGGGTGGGCCAGCCGGTGGGCTGCCGGCAGGCTTGCCCAGTGGGCTGCCGGGTGGGCGTGGTGTTGGGCTTGCCCACTGGGCAGGGGGTGGGCTATCGGTTGGGCGCAGGATTGGGTTGACCGGTAGGCGATCGGGTGGGCTGTGCCCTGGGCCAGCGGGTGGGCTGACCGCCCGTTCGCTGACCAGGTCGAGCGTTGGGCGGCGGCTCGTGTAGGCTCGCGCCATCCGCTGTACCATCGTGTCGGTGACGTGGTAGGCACGCGCGAGCCGCGGGCTGTCTGCCCCGGGAGCGTCCAGGTACAGCGTGCCGGGCTTGCCCTTGGGGATCTCGTGCGCCTTCCAGCCGGCCGATGCCGACCCTGGGCCGAGGATCACGTTGACCTCGCCGGGGGTGTTGACCCGCAGGCACACCTTGACGGCGCACTGCGGGGCGATCAGCGACGACCCCAGCGCCGGCACGGTCGGATACTGCGTGGTGTCGATCAGGCTGACCGCCATGGCCCGCCCCTGGGAGGTCAGCGTCTCGATCGCCTCGATGGCCCGCTTGCTGCCCGCCAGCGGCTTGTGCTCGTCGATCAGCACGACCAGCGCGGGCATGGTCGGGCCCGTCGGCCAGGTGCGGATCTTGCGGCGGGCCATCTCCTGGCCGCGACCCTCCTGCACCCGCACCGCCGCCTCCAGCAGGTCGGCCGCCTGGTCCGGGGTGGTGGCGACCCGGCCGACGACCGGTTCCCAGGGGCCGAGCTCCAGGCCGTGCTTGAGGTCGCAGCCCCACAGCACCACGTCGGGGCAGGCGGCCAGCTCGGCGACGACGACGTTGAGCACGCTGCTCTTCCCCGAGCCGGTCGTGCCGGCGATCAGCGCGTGGAGGCCGAGCAGCGGCGTGGAGGTCGGGCCGCCGTCGAGGTAGCGGCCGATCGTGACTGGCCGGGTGACGGTGGCGTCCCGGGGTGGGCCGGGGTAGGCGAGCGCCTGCTTGTGCGGGTCGCGGGGGGAGATACGCAGCCACACCAGCCGCTTGCGGGCCTGGTCCTGGTCGATCTCGATCGCGCCGGGCCGAAGGTCCAGCAGGGACTCGAGCCGGCCGACAGCGGGCCGCACGTCGTCGATGGTGCGGCCCGCCGGCAGCTCCCAGGGGATCGCGCAGCCCCCGTCGGAGTCGAACCGTGGGCGGCCCACGGTGGAGCCGGACTCGTGCTGCTCCAGGTCGGCCTTCCACCGCTGGATGCCCGACCAGGTGCGGCGCCGGATCCGCCGATGCCACCACCACGGCGCTGCACCGGCCACGGTGCCGGCCAGCAGCGCCAGCAGCATCGGTGGGTACAGCGGGCCCCGGTAACAGGCAGAGACGGCCCAGATCCCGCAGGCGATCGCGACGGCGGCGGCGTAGGCACGCTCCACCCGCCGGTCGAGCCGCACGCGATGGCCGAAGAACCACAGTCCCGCCGCCGCGCCCAGCGCGGTGCCGCCCAGCAGCACGAACGGCTGCCAGGCCAGGCGGTAGCCGGTGGCGGTCCGTGCCGCCACGGTGACCACCAGCACCCCCAACGCCAGCTCGAACGGCTTGAGGGTGGCGCGGTGCCGCCAGGCGAGCCGGTGCACCCGCAGGACCGCGACCGCGCAGCCGGACAGGCACCCGGGCTGCGCTTGGTAGGACCGCTCGATCTCGTACCCGTACGGCATCGGCGGTGGTGGTTGGCGCTTCGGCGGCATGGGCGGGACCTGGCTCCTCGGTGGGGTCAGCGACCGCTGCGGCGGTGCGTGCGGCGGTGGACGCGGGCATGGCGTGCGGCGTTGGACCGCAGCACCCAGAACCCGCCGCCATCGCGGAGAGTCCCGCAGGCGCTGCAGACGACGATCCAGAAGCTGCCCCGCTGGCGGACCTCAACGGTCGGCATGTCGTGAACCTCCTCTACAGGCCGAGGCGGCGACGGCGGGCGACGGTCTCGATGCGGCGGATCTGACGGTTGCAGCGCGTGATGGCACGGCGGGCACCTCGGCGGGCGCGGCGGTCGTCGGCGTACTGGCTGGCGAAGTCGTGCCAGTCATCGAGCGTCCTGGACCAGTACAGGTACACGGCGGAGAGTTGCTCGTCGGTCATGCGCTTGTAGTTGCGGGTGGCAGGCAAGGCGGGTGCCTTTCTCAGGAGGGTTGGGCCAGGGGCACGCGTGGTGGCCGCCCCTGGCCGCAGACGCGGGATCAGTCGGCCGAGTCGTCGGGAGCGTCCATCTCGAAGTGGCGACGCAAGGCGTTGCCGATCGCGATACCGATCACGATCGCGACGAAGATCAGGACGACGGTCAAAGGGGGTCACCTCCTCCCTTCGCGTGCTGCCCGCTCGGCACCAAAGGCGCAGGCCGTGTGCAGGAGCCACGCGCGTCGGGCCTGCGGTGGGCGGTCATCAGCGGCCACCGCCCGCACTTGAGCTGGCGTGGTGACGGTCGAGGAGCGGGCGCCAGAACAGGCCGTTGAAAACCAGGAAGAAGTTGGTCAGCAGCGCCGCCAGGACCACCGTCAGCAGGTAGGTCTTTCGCGGCTCGCTGAGCTGCGGCCACGCGCCGAGCACGAACAGGGTGGCGACCACGGCATCGAGCGAGGCCATCCACAGGCGCCACGACCGCTCCCGGGCCAGGCAGAGCACCCAGATGCTCACGGTGGTCAGGGCCGCCACGCCGGCCAGCATGATCCCAAACGGCTGACCGTGCGCACCGGTGGGGAGGACCTGGTGCCAGTGGAGTCCCAGGTAGGCGCCGCAAGCGGCGTCAAGGCCCAGGATGATGGCCCAGAAACCCATGCTGCTCCTTCCTTGGGTCAGCGCACGCGCACGCGCGTGCGGATGCGGGCGGCGTCGATGTGGCCTGCGGCGTGCTGGCTGGCCAGGGTCTCGGCCGCGATCCGGTCGGGGTGGATGGCGACCAGGCCGCAGCTGGTGCAGCGGATCTCCCAGTCCCCGCGGCGGGCGTCTGGCGGAGTGAGATTCGTGGTAACCGCAATGGCGTGCTCCTGGTGGTGGGCTGCAGGGGCGCGTCCGGGGAGCCGGGCCGGGTTGGCGCCCCGGGTCGAGTGGGCGGGAGTGCGGTCAGCGGTGTGCGCGGCGCCGGTCACGGATGTAGCCGCCCATGGCGCAGACCACAGGAACGCCACGCAGAGCACGGGCCGTACTGGTCGATGAAGCCGATGAGGATCACCTCCTCCCGTCGTAGGTGCTGTGGTGGTCACGCCCGCCGGCAGGCGATCGCCTTCCAGCGGATCTGGTCGCCGAACGGCGTATTGCGATTGCGCAGCAGCCGCGCGATGCCCTTGGCTTGGCGCGCGTTCCGCGCATCCACATGCACGACCGTCGTCTGGCCGGTGCTGCGGTTGCGCAGCGTGACCGCCCAGCGGCTGGTGGCAGGCAGCATCAGGTGCTCACCCCCCTTCCCTGGTAGGAGCGGGCGAGGGAGAGGACCTGGCCGACGTAGGCCCACGAGTGGTTGTAGGCGAACAGCGCGCCCCGCAGGTCGCGGCCGTTGCGGGCGCCGTCGTGGCAGAGCTTCCGGGCCGCTGCGGTGGTGGCCGGCCCGATCTGGTAGACGTGGCCGGGAACGCCGTCGCCGTCGTGCTGCCAGGTAGGGCCGGCCTTGCCGCCGATGCCGATTTGCATCGGCCCGGCCGCGCCCGCTGAGTTGGCGCCGGAACGCACGCCCGGCAGCGGGGAGCGGCCGTGGTCGGACTCGACCTTGCCGACCGCCGCCAGCACCGTCCACGACAGCCCCGGGCAGGAGCGGGCAGCCCGCTGGTAGGCGGCCAGATAGGACGGCGGGATGTCGGCCCTGGCCTGGGCGCTGGCCTTCGGCCGGCCGGAGGACCCCATCCCGTCCAGCGCGCGGCGGAAAACGCTGTGGTCGTCCAGGACGCCGTAGGCGACCACCAGCAGCAGGAACCACGGCGCGATCCGCATCTGCGTGCGCACCGGCACCACCGGGCCGTAGTGCTCGCTCATCGCCGCCGCCAAGCACGAACCTGCACGCAGACCTGCGGGCTGCTGGGCACGACCTCAGCGGCCCACTCCCCCGTCTGCTGCCAGGCGTCGCGTTCACGCTCGGCGCGGCGGAGGCTGCGGATCGGGCCAGTCCACGCGACCGCGCCGACCGGCGTGCCACGCCGTAGCAGCAGCGGGCGCCGCTCGATGATGCGAACGCGGCGGACGTAGTAGCTGGCAGCCATGTCGA
>WNFV01010487.1_pt1 | contig 10100 bp, 6 predicted proteins | sample 5400101 | NCBI WGS metagenome assembly WNFV01 (sample SAMN13153361, study PRJNA577476) | soil metagenome | isolation source: 115 cm soil or saprolite under grassland replicate 1 | place: USA:California | collected 2016-06-15 | reverse complement strand
CTCAGCCGCTCGTTGCTGTAGCGTCGGGCGTTGGCCGGCGTGCCCTGCAAGCCGATGTTCTCCAGGTCGACCTGGCCGACGTAGAGCACGTGGAATCGCTTGATCATCGCGCTGTCCATCCTCCGTCGATCACGAGCGTATGGCCCGTGACGTAGTCCGCTTCTGCGCTCGCGAGATAGCATGCGGCCGCGGCGACCTCGTCGAGCGTGCCCCGGCGGCCCGCCGGGGTGATCGCGCGCACGGCCGCCTCGTCGCCGCCGACGCCGCCCATCGCGGGGGCATCGGCGCCCAGGATCCGCGTCGAGTTGGCGCGCAGCCCCGTCTGGATGGCGCCGGGACAGATCGCGTTCACCGTAACCCCGCGCGCCGCGTACGTGATCGCCAGCTGCCGCGTCAGGCCGACCACGCCGTGCTTCGACGCGGTATATGCCGCGCCCCCGCCGGAGCCGACGAGTCCCGCGACCGACGCGATGTTGATGATACGCCCCCGGCCGCGCGGGAGCATCTCGGCGAGCGCGCGTTTGCTGCCGAAGAAGCTGCCGGTGAGGTTGATGCCGATGACGCGCTCCCAGAGGGCCGGCGTGATCCCGTCCGCGGGCTCGTAGCCGTCGAGGACCCCGGCCGCGTTGACCATGATCCCGAGGGGGCCGAGCTCGCGCACCGCCGACCCGACGGCTCGATCCACGTCGTCCCAGCGGCTCACGTCGCCCTGCGCGAACGTCGCGCGCCCACCACGCGACGTGATCGCGGCGACGGCGTCCTTGCCGCCGTCGGGCAGGAGATCGAGGATCCCCACCGCCGCGCCCTGGGCCGCGAGCGCCTGGGCGATGGCGCGCCCGATGCCCGAGCCGCCGCCCGTGACGAACGCGCTGCCGCCGAGAAGGCTCACGCGCCGATGAACTCCACGATCGCCCGCGCGGCCGACTCCGGCGTCTCGTGCAGGACCATGTGGCCTCCGGGCAGGAGGCGCAGCGCGGCGCCCTTGACGCGCCGCTGCCACTCGTCGGCGTAGACGAGCGGATTCGCGCGATCGGCGTCGCCCCACAAGAGGAGGGTCGGCGCCCCGATCCGATGCAGGCGCTTCTTCAGACCCTTGTCGGGGATGGGCCACGCGAACTTCGCCATGGACGATCGCCGCTGGATCGACTCGACCTCGGCGGCGAGGCTCTCCTGGTCGCTCCCCGGAAGCGTCGCCCACTGGCGGGCGACGGTGGACGCGGTGTCGTGCCAGAGGGCCGGCGCCAGCTCGTCGGAAGGCAGGATCAGGACGTCGGCGGACGGCGCGTCATCGCGCCAGAGGCCGAGGGGCGAGATGAGCGTGAGGCTCCCCGCGCGTGCCGGAAAGACCGCGGCGATCTCGGCCGCCATCATGCCGCCGAACGCGTGGCCGACAAGATGCGCCCGCTCGAGGCCGAGCGCGGAAAAAAGCTCGTCGTAGGCGAGCGTGAGATCGAGGAGATCGTCGAGCGTCTCGACGCCGGTCGAGCCCGACACCCCGGGGTGCGACGGCGCGTAGACGGTGAACGTCCGGGCGAGGAGATCGAGGAACGGCGACCAGGCGCCGCGCTCGTGGTACGAGTGGAAGTAGACGAGCGGGACACCCCGTCCAGCCGCGAGCACGCGGAAGTTCACCGCGCCTCTCCGGATCTCGACGGTGCGATCGTCCGGCATCACGCCGCTTCGTCGGGCCGGGGCGCGCTCACGCCGACCCGTTCCGGGCGCCCGAGGGCCACCAGCGGTCTTTGTGGCCGGGCCAGAGGTCACGGATGTGCGGCATGACCTCCTTCGCGAACAGCTCCGTGTTCTTCTGCGCCAGCTCCTTCGGCATGCTGCCGATCTGGAGCAGCACCATCAGGTGGCCGACCCGCAGGGTCTTGATGCACTCCGTGAGCTGCTGTCGGACCGTGGCGGGGCTGCCGGCGATGACATAGCCCTGGTCCAGGTACTGGCCCCAATCGAGCGACTGGCGGACGCGACGTGCCGCGGCCCCGACCTGCGCTCTCGTCCCGCTCTGCACCGTCTTCACGGTGCGGTAGCCCGGCGCTTCGGCGAAGCCTTCCCAGACGTTCAGGCACTTCTGGTAGAAGTAGTGCACGTGCGGGAAATACTCCCGCTCGGCCTCGGCGTCCGTCTCAGACACGCACACGAGCTGGAGGAAGCCCGCCCGGAACGGGTTGTCGTCGGCGCCCACCCGGGCACTTGCTTCCCAGAAGCCGTCCATCGTCGCCTTGCCGCGCTTGTAGCCGAAGTACGAGAGGTAGCAGTAGACGTAGTCGAGCTTCGCCGTCCATTCCCACGTCTCGACGCTGCCGCCGCCGGGAATCCACACGGGCGGATGCGGCTTCTGCAGGGGCTGAGGCCAGATGTTCGCGTAGCGGACCTGTGTGTACTTGCCGTTGAAGGAGAAGACCTCGGGCCGCGTCCAGGCCTGCATGACCAGGTCGTGCGCCTCGTAGTACCGGTCGCGCAGTGTGGCCGGATTGATGCCGTAGGCGAAGTTCATGTCCATCGACGTGCCGACCGGAAAGCCCGCGACGAGCCGGCCGCCCGAGAGCAGGTCGAGCATCGCGAACTCCTCGGCCACCCGCAGCGGCGGATTGTACGCGGCCAGGCTGTTGCCGAGGACGACGATCGCCGCCTGCGACGTGCGCCGCGTCAGCGCCGCCGCCATGAGGTTCGGCGACGGCATCAGCCCATACGCGTTGTTGTGGTGCTCGTTCACGCACAACCCGTCGAAGCCCTGAGCCTCGGCGAACTCCAGCTCGTCGAGGAACTCGTGATAGAGGCCCCGGGTCTTCTCCGGATCGTGGAGATGGTGCGGGACGTCCACCCAGACCGATCGGTAGCGCTGCTCGAAGTCGTCCGGCAGGAACCTGTAGGGCATGAGGTGGAAAAAGCAGATCTTCATGGCGCCTCCGGGTGCCGCCGATGATAGCACGCCAGCGTGTATGCGCTTGACCCCCCTCAGGCGTCCGGCTACGCTCGGGCGACACGCCGCAGGAGGGGCGCGGATGACACGAGTGCCGTCCGGCCGCGAAGCGAACTCACGCGGTCGAGGCACGCCCGCCGGCCTCTGGGCGATCCTCAACGCCATCGCCCGGACGGCCGCCCGCCTCTGCGAGGCCAACGACGCCTTGATCCTCCGGCTCCAGGGTGACCAGCTCCGCTTCGTCGCGAAGCACGGGCGCATCCCGATGCTGGAGGCGCTTGGCGAATCCCTCCCATTCAGCCGCCGCGCCATCGCCGGACGCGCGGTGCTCGAGCGCCGGACGATTCACATCCATGACCTAGCGGTGGCGGTCAGGAAAGAGTTCCCCGAGACGCGAGCCGCTCAGCGAGCGTCCGGCTCGAGAACGGTCCTCGTGACGCCTCTTCTTCGGAACGGCAGCGCAATCGGCGCAATCGTGATCCGCCGGACGACCGTCCGGCCCTTCACCGCCAAACAGATCGCACTCCTGAAGACGTTCGCCGACCAGGCGGCGATCGCGATCGAGAATGCCCGGCTCTCGGAGGCGCTCCACGCGCGCAACCGCGAGCTGACCGAGGCCCTCGAGCAGCAGACGGCGACGAGCGAGATCCTCCGCGTGATCTCGAGCTCGCCCACCGACGTCCAGCCCGTGTTCGACGCAATCATCGGCAATGCCGTGCGGCTGTGCGGTGCGGTCTACGGCATCGTCTGGCGCTATGAGGGCGACCTCACCGAGTTCGTCAGCGCTCACAACTTGCAGCCGGAGGAGCTCGAGGAGCTTCGCCGACTGTTTCCGCGCCGGACCGACGTCGACACCGACCACATCCATACGATGATGCGCTCGGGCGCAGTCCTCGCGGTCCCGGATATCGAAGCGTATGAGCACGTGACACCGCAACAGCGCGCTCGCTGGCGGGCCCGCGGTGTCCGCAGCCTCCTCGTAGTGCCCATGCGGCGAGACCGCGAGGTCATCGGCGCGATTGGCGTGAGCCACCGCGACGTCGGCGCCTTCCCGGCGGGCCGCGTCGAGCTGCTCAAGACCTTCGCCGACCAAGCCGTCATCGCCGTCGAAAACGTCCGGCTCTTCAAGGAGTTGCAGACCAAGAACCGCGAGCTCACCGAAGCTCTGGAGCGGCAAACCGCGACCGCCGAGATCCTGCGCGTCATCTCCAGCTCACCGACCGACGTCCAGCCGATCTTCGACGCGATTGTGGAGAGCGCCGCACGACTGTGCGCTTCTCGATTCGCCACCCTCCATCGCGTGGACGGAGACCTCATCCATCTCGTAGCCCATCGCAACCTGACGCCCGAGGTGCTGGCGGCGATTCAGCGGGTCTACCCGATGCCGCTGAGCTCAGCGACGCTGACCGGGCGCGCCATCGTCGAGCGAGCGGTCGTTCACATCCACGATATTCGCACCGACCCATCGGTCCCGCCGGCAGGGCGCGAGATCGCGCGTGTGATGAACCATCGCAGCCTCGTGTACGTTCCCATGCTCGCCGAGAACCGATCGATCGGGACGATCAATGTCGGCCGCGACGAGCCGTTCTCTGACGCTGAGATCGCCCTGCTCCAGACCTTCGCGAATCAGGCCGTCATCGCGATCGAGAACGTTCGCCTGTTCACCGCGCTGGAGACCCGCAATCGCGAGCTCAGTGAGGCCCTGGAGCAGCAGACGGCGACGGGCGAGATTCTTCGCGTGATCAGCAGCTCGCCGACGGACCTCCAGCCGGTCTTCGACACGATCGCCCGCAACGCGCTCCGGCTGTGTGACGGGCGGTTCAGCGCGGTGTTCCGGTCCGACGGACGTCTTATCCACCTGGTCGCGCAGCAGAACTTCAGCGCCGCCGCGCTCGAGCACGCGGCACGAGCCTATCCGACCCCGATCGATGGGCCCGGCCCCCTCGCTGCCGTCGTGCGCGAGGCCCGGCTGAACCACGCCTCGGACGTCGAGAACGATCCCCTGGTAACACCGGAATCGCTCCAGATCCCCCGATCACTCGGCGTGCGAAGTCACGCGGCCGTTCCCATGATTCGTGACGCGAGCGCGATTGGTGCGATCATCGTCGGGCGAACCGTCGTCGGACCGTTTTCAGACGCCAACATCGACCTCCTGAAGACCTTCGCGGACCAAGCCGTGATCGCCATCGAGAACGTGCGCTTGTTCCGAGAGCTGGAGGCGCGCAACCGTGAGCTGACCGAGGCGTTGGAGCGCCAGACCGCCACCGCGGACATCCTGCGGGTCATCGGGAGCTCGCCCACGGACGTCCAACCGATCTTCGACGCCATCGTTCGAAGCGCAAGCCGGTTGTGCGGGGGCGAGTACGCCATCGTGACGCGCTACGACGGCGAGCTTCTTCATCTGGTCGCGCAACACAATCCACGGCCTGGCGCCGATGACGAAACGGCCAGATATTTCCCACAGGTCCCACGCCGCGAGACGTCGATCAACGCGCGCGCGCTCGTCGACGCCACAGTGGTCCACCTGCCGGACGTCGAGACCGAGGACTTCGAACCGGCGGCGCGCGAGTTCTATCACCGCATTGGGCTGCGAGCAGTCGTCGCCGTGCCGATGGTCCACGAGGGCCGCCCCATCGGGGTCGTCTCGGTCTCCCGCGGGACGCCCGGCCCCTTCTCAGGCCGTCAGGTCGATCTGCTTCGTATCTTTGCCGACCAGGCCGTCATCGCCATCGAGAACGTGCGCCTGTTCAAGGAGCTCCAGGAGCGCAACCGCGAGCTCATGGAGGCGCTCGAGCAGCAGACCGCCACGAGCGAGGTCCTGAAGGTCATCAGCCGCTCCCAGACGGACGTGCAACCGGTGTTCGACACGATCGCCCGGAGTGCGGCGGTTCTGTGCGGCGCAGCGTTCAGCGTCGTCTTTCGCCTGGAAGACGACGTCATCGACTTCGTCGCCCACCACTCATTCACACCGGAGGGCCTCGCGATCATGAGGCGACTCTTCCCGGCCAAGGCGCGTGAGCGGGCCGCGGGGTGGGTGGCGCTGCGGCGAACGATCCTGCACATTCCGGACGTCGAAAAGGACCCACGGGCGACCCCCACCGGGATCCTGGAGGCGGGCCGCGCGCTTGGTTATCGGAGTCTCCTGATCGTGCCGATGCATCGAGAAGGAATGGTGCTGGGCGCCATCTCTGTGAATCGCTCCGCGCCCGGCTCGTTCTCCGACAGGCACATCGAACTGTTGCAAACCTTCGCCGATCAGGCGGTCATCGCGATCGAGAACACGCGGTTGCTGGGCGAGCTCCAGACAAGGACCGCTCAACTCACGCGCTCGGTCGAGGAGCTGACGGCGCTCGGCGAGGTGAGCCGCGCGCTCAGCTCGACGCTCGATCTGGAGACCGTGCTCAACACCATCGTGACGCGGGCCAACCAGCTCGCCGGCACCGACACGTGCTCGGTCTTCGAGTACGACGAGCAGGCCGAGGAGTTCCATCTGCGTGCCACCTACAACCTCGACGCGGAGTTCGTCGCGCTGACCCGGCGGACGCCGATCCGGAAGGGCGAGGGCGCGCTGGGACGCATGGCGGTCACGCGCGAGCCCGTCCAGATCCCCGACATCGCCCGGGAGGACGCTTATCGCGGTCCCCTCCGAGACCTCCTGCTGCGCTCGGGCTGGCGCGCACTCCTGGCCATCCCGCTGCAGCGCGAGGACCACCTCATCGGAGGCCTCGCCGTCAACAAGGAAACTCCGGGGGAGTTCGCCCCGGAGATCGTCGAGCTGCTCAAGACCTTCGCCACCCAGTCGGCGCTCGCCATCCAGAACGCGCGGCTCTTCCGCGAGATCGAGGCGAAGAGCCGGGAGCTCGAGATCGCCAGCCAGCACAAGTCGCAGTTCCTGGCCAACATGAGCCACGAGCTCCGGACGCCGCTCAACGCGATCCTCGGCTACACCGAGCTGATCGCCGACGGGATCTACGGTGAGGCGCCGGAGAAGATGCGCGAGGTGCTCGAGCGGGTCCAGCAGAGCGGGCGTCATCTGCTCGGCCTCATCAACGACATCCTCGACCTCTCCAAGATCGAGGCGGGGCAGCTCACGCTGGCGCTCGGCGACTACTCGATGGAAGTGGTTGCCGGCACGGTCGCCACGGCGGTCGAGGCGCTGGCCGCCGAGAAGAAGCTCCGGCTCGACGTCACGGTGGACCCCGACTTGCCGATGGGCCATGGAGACGAGCGCCGGCTCACGCAGGTCCTCTTGAATCTCGTGGGCAACGCCATCAAGTTCACCGAGGTCGGCTCGGTGGGACTCCGCGCCGGCGTGACTGCCGGGAGCTTCCTCGTCGCGGTGGCGGACACCGGTCCCGGCATCGCCGAGAGCGATCGGGAGAAGATCTTCGAGGAGTTCCAGCAGGCGACATCGACCACGACCCGCGCCAAGGGGGGCACCGGCCTCGGCCTGGCGATCGCCCGGCGCATCATCGAGCTGCACGGCGGCCGGCTGTGGGTGGAGTCCACGCTCGGACAGGGCTCGACGTTCTCGTTCACGGTGCCCGTCCGCGTCGAGCACCAGGTCGCGACGACCGCGCGCCGCGCGTCTTCATGAGCAAGCGGATTCTCGCCGTCGACGACCAGGAAGACAACCGCCGCATCCTGCGCGATCTCCTCACCAACGTCGGCTACGAGGTGATCGAGGCCACGTCGGGGGAGGAGGCGGTGACGCAGGCCGAGGCCCACACGCCGGATCTGATCCTCATGGATATCCAGCTCCCCGGCATCGACGGCTACGAGGCCACGCGCCGGATCAAGGCGCAGCCCGACCTGCGCCGGATCCCGTTGATCGTGGTGACCTCCTACGCGCTCAGCGGCGACGAGACCAAAGCACTCGCCGCCGGAGCCGACGCCTACGTCTCCAAGCCCTTCAGCCCGCGCGCGCTGCTGGCGAAGATTCGCGAGTATCTGCCCTCGTGAGGACGCTCCGCCCAGTGACGTATCCGCCCGTCGACGTTGACGCAGGCGAGGGCAGCGTCCTACTCTGACCCTGATGATGCACGCGCGCTCGGTCCGCATGCGGCGCTGGAGTCGGTGGGAGTACGAACAGCTCGTCGAGCGCGGCTTCTTCCGCCCCGACGAGAGGCTCGAGCTGCTCGACGGCCTCATGCTGGTGAAGGAGCCCCAGAGCAGTGTCCACATGACGGCCATCCGCCTCGTCGAGGACGCCCTGCGGATGGCTTTTGAAGCTCGGTGGGACGTGCGCACTCATGGACCGATCGCGCTCGATCCCCGGTCGGAGCCGGAGCCGGACGTCAGCGTGGTCCTCGGCTCGCCTCGCGACTACCGCGACGCGCATCCCACCAGCCCCGCGCTGGTGGTCGAGGTCGCCCTGGCCAGCCTGCGGCTCGATCGGACTCGCAAGTGCCGCGCCTTTGCGCGAGCCGGCGTCCCCGAGTACTGGATCGTCAACCTTCTCGACCGGGCACTCGAGGTCCATCGAGAGCCCGCGCTGCTCGATGCCGCGCGCCGTCGGTGGGGCTATCGCGCGATCCAGGCGCTCGGGCCTGACGCCGTTGTCAGCCCGCTTGCCGCTCCCGCCGCGCGCGTCGCTGTGGCCGACCTCCTGCCGTAGGTACACCGTCTCGCGCAACGCCGCGCCGCTTCTGATCGCTCGATGGACGAGCAAGCGCCACCCCGCCACCCTTGGTCGCGCAGGCTGGCGTCGCCCACTAAGTCACCCGCGAGGCGTTTCGCTTGAATGCCGGTCCGATCCGGCGTAGCCTACGCGAGAGTACCGGTTCGATCACCGCGGGAGCTCGGGGAACCGGGCTGAGAGGGCGGCTCACCGCCGCCGACCGCATGAACCTGACCTGGTTAATGCCAGCGAAGGGAGGCCTCCTATGCCAGAGTCGCGTCCGACTTCTCAAAAGGTGTACCTGCAGGGATCTCGCCCCGACATCCGCGTGCCGATGCGGGAGATTGCGCTCTCAGGCGGCAATCCGTCGCTCCGCCTCTACGACACGAGCGGTCCCTACACCGATCCCACCGCCGACCTCGACCTGAAGCGGGGCCTGCCGCCGCTCAGGCTCGCCTGGATCCTCGGCCGAGGTGACGTCCAGGAGCTGCCGGGCCCGTCCTCCGCGTACCGCCGGAGCCGCGAGGAAAATCCCGCGCTCGGCGGCGTCAGGTTCGCAAGCGTGCGGCGGCCGCTGCGCGCGAGTCCCGGCCGGTGCGTCAGCCAGATGCACTACGCTCGCCGCGGGGAGATCACCCCTGAGATGGAGTTCATCGCGCTGCGCGAGGGCATGGCGCCTGAGCTCGTCCGCGACGAGGTCGCGCGGGGCCGCGCGATCATTCCGTCGAACGTCAACCACCCCGAGACGGAGCCGATGATCATCGGCCGGAAGTTCCTCGTGAAGATCAACGCCAACATCGGCAACTCGGCCGTCGCCTCCTCGATCGAGGAGGAGGTCGACAAGATGACGTGGGCGACGCGCTGGGGCGCCGACACGGTGATGGACCTCTCGACCGGCAAGAACATCCACGAGACCCGCGAGTGGATTCTCCGCAACTCGCCGGTGCCCATCGGCACGGTGCCGATCTACCAGGCGCTGGAAAAGGTCGGGGGCAAGGCCGAGGAGCTGACCTGGGACGTCTATCGCGACACCCTCATCGAGCAAGCGGAGCAGGGCGTGGACTACTTCACGATCCACGCCGGAGTGCGGCTCCCCTACATTCCGCTCACGGCCAAGCGCGTGACGGGAATCGTCTCGCGCGGCGGGTCGATCATGGCCAAGTGGTGCCTCTCGCACCACCAGGAGAGCTTCCTCTACACCCGTTTCCGCGAGATCTGCGAGATTATGGCGGCGTACGACGTCGCCTTCTCGCTGGGCGACGGTCTCCGACCCGGCTCCAACGCCGACGCCAACGACGAGGCGCAATTCGCCGAGCTCGATACGCTCGGCGAGCTGACGAAGATCGCCTGGGAGCAGGACGTCCAGGTGATGATCGAGGGCCCCGGCCACGTGCCGATGCACCTCATCAAAGAGAACATGGACCGCCAGCTCGCGGTGTGCCACGAGGCGCCCTTTTACACGCTCGGCCCGCTGACGACCGACGTCGCGCCCGGCTACGACCACATCACCTCGGCGATCGGCGCGGCGATGATCGGCTGGTTCGGCACCGC
>WNFV01013908.1_pt1 | contig 10101 bp, 13 predicted proteins | sample 5400101 | NCBI WGS metagenome assembly WNFV01 (sample SAMN13153361, study PRJNA577476) | soil metagenome | isolation source: 115 cm soil or saprolite under grassland replicate 1 | place: USA:California | collected 2016-06-15 | reverse complement strand
CACGCCCTGCACGATGCTGGCCGGCCCCCGGGTGTACAGCGGGATCACGCCGACGCCGAGGTCGACACGCCGGGTCTCGGCGGCGGCCAGCGCCAGGGCGGCCAGGCCATCGGTGGACCCCGGGTGATTGACCCAGAACGAGGTGTAGCCGAGCGCCTCGGCCTCCCGCGCGGCCGCGCGGATGACGTCGCCCGCGGTGGCGGCGAACAGTGCGAATCCCAGTGCCATGCCCGTTCCTCCTTTTGACTGGGGGCCCCGACCTGGCCCCCAGACCCCCAATCACTCGGGGCCCCCCGGCGGAGCCGTGGCGCCCCTCGATATTGCGCCTGGTTCCTCTGCTGAAATTGTCGGCAACCGTACCACACCACGACTTGCGCTGGGCGCTGCGACGAGATACACCGGAGCGGTCCCCCCCGGGGCGGGGCAACAAGGAGAGAGCCGCTCATGAGTGAGACGCTCAAGCTGCTGATGGAAAAGGACGGGCCGATCGGCTGGATCGTCTTCAACCAGCCGGAGAAGCGCAATGCGGTCAGCCAGGAGATGTGGGAGCTGATGCCGAAGTACGTCAACGACCTGGCGACCGACGACGCCATCCGCGTCGTGATCCTGCGCGGCGCCGGCGATCAGGCGTTCGTGTCGGGCGCCGACATCTCGCAGTTCAAGGACCGCCGCCGCAACATGGCCGACGAAGAGGAGTACCGGCGGATCTCCGCCCGCGGCCAGGACTCGCTGACCCACCTGCAGAAGCCGCTGCTGGCCATGATCCACGGCTTCTGCATCGGCGGTGGGCTCAGCATCGCGATTGGCTGCGACCTGCGCATCTGCTCGGACGACTCGCGCTTCGGCGTGCCGGCCGCTCGCCTCGGGCTCGGCTATCACTACCACGGCATGGAGAAGCTGATGCGCCTGGTCGGCCCCGCCTACACCAAGGAGATCTTCTTCACCGCCCGCACCGACTTCAGCGCCCAGGACGCCTGGCGCATGGGTCTGGTGAACCAGGTGATCCCGAAGGCCGAGCTCGAGACCTTCACGCACAACTATGCGCTGACGATCTCGCGCAACGCGCCGCTCACGATCCGCTCGGCCAAGAACACCGTGGAGCAGCTCGCCTATCCGCCCGACCAGCGGGACACCGCGCTGCTCGACCGGCTCATCGCCGACTGCTTCAACAGCGAGGACTATCAGGAGGGCGTCAAGGCCTTCTCCGAGAAGCGCCGCCCGCAGTTCAAGGGCCGCTGAGGGATGCGCCATGTCCGGCTCGGCCGCACCGGGCTGCCCGTCTCGCGCCTGTGCCTGGGCACGATGACCTTCGGCCTGCAGTGCGACGAGCCGGCGTCGCGCGCCATCCTCGACCGCGCGGCCGAGGGCGGCATCACCTTCCTCGACACCGCCGACGTCTATCCGCTCGGCGGCACGCCGGAGACGGTCGGACGCACCGAGGAGATCCTCGGGCGCTGGCTGGCCGGCCGCCGCCACGAGTTCATCGTCGCCACCAAGTGCTCCGGCGCCACCGGCGCCCGCTCGTGGGACCGCGGGCTCTCCCGCAAGCACGTCCTCGACGCGATCGATGCCTCGCTTCGCCGTCTCCGCACCGACTACGTCGACCTCTACCAGGCCCATCACCCGGATCCCGAGACGCCGATCGACGAGACGCTGCGCGCCTTCGACGACGTGGTGCGCGCCGGCAAGGCCCGCTACGTCGGCTGCTCGAACTACCCCGCCTGGCAGACGGCGAGGGCGCTGGGCCGCAGTGACGTGCTCGGCGTCGCGCGCTTCGACACGGTCCAGCCGCGCTACAACCTCCTGTTCCGTCAGATCGAGCGCGACCTGCTGCCGCTGTGCCAGATGGACGGGCTGGCGGTGATCCCCTACAACCCGCTGGCGGGTGGCTTCCTCTCCGGCAAGCACCGTCGTGAGGCCGGCCCCACCGCGGGCACGCGCTTCACGCTGGGCACCGCCGCCAAGCGGTATCAGGAGCGCTACTGGCGCGAGCGCGAGTTCGAAACCGTCGGAGATCTGCGCGGTCTCGCCGCCGAGGCCGGAATGTCGATGGTCCAGCTCGCGCTGGCCTGGGTACTCACGCACCCGGCGGTGACGTCGCCCATCGTCGGCGCCAGCCGGCCCGGCCAGCTCGACGACGCGATCGCCGCGGTCGGCAAGACGCTCGATCCCGGCCTCAAGACCCGGCTCGACGCGCTGACCGCCGACTACCGACTCGGCGACGACATCCGCTGAGTCCATCAGCGCCCGCACGCACGCGGAACGGCCTCGCCCGTTTCCTCCTGGCTGTTCCGGCCGGCCGGCTCGCCGACACGGCCGCGCGGCGCTCGGTGCTCGCGCTCGGTGGTCTCGTGATCGCTTGATGAAGGTGGGGGCCCCGATAGGCCCCCACACCCCCAGCGCTCGGGAGCGCCCCGGCCAAGCCGTGGCGCTCCTGGATCTCCCGCTGTTACTGCAGCGGCGAGAACGCTGACGGCAGGACGATCTTGTTCTGCTGCGAGAGGAGACGGTCGCCGCCGCCGCCCGGAGGCCATACGCCCTTCTTGCGGGCCTCGTCGCGGATCTGCATGCGCTGGTCCATGCTCTGGTACGCCCAGATGTGCACGAAGCCGTTGGCCTTGCCGAACTCCACGCCGCCCGCGAGGACGACCGGCGAGAGCTTGATCCGGTCCGGCAGCTTGGCCTCCCATCCCTGCGCCGTCGCCGCCAGCGTGCCCGGCTTGAGGGTGTAGTAGCGGATCTCGAACACGGGCCCCATCCGGCCCGGGGTCGGCTGCGGCACGAAGCCGAACGGCACGATGATCTCCGAGCGCATCTTGCGGACGAACTCCGAGGTCTTCGGCGGCCAGTTCGAATCCTTGGCCGCCTCGGCCCGAATCTTCGCGCGCTCGGCGAGATCGCTGTAGCCCCACACGTGGATGATCTCGTTGAGTGGCCCGACCTCGGTGTGCCAGAACGCGGTCAGCGGCGAGTACTTCTTGCGGTACTCGTAGCCCTCGCCGAAGCGCTTCTCGACCTCGGCCAGGCTCCCCGGCGCGATTTGATAGGTTCGAATCTCGTAGATCACGGGCGGGCTCCTTTCGGGCGGTGGTGATGCGCGGTAGTATGCCCCACGCTTTCGCGCTGCGCCACCCCAGGGGAGGAGCGCGGCGGCGTGCTCAACGCGATGCTGGCCGAGGACCCGCCGGGATTCTCCATTCACGAGTCGGCGACGATCTCGGGCGTGTGGCCGGTGATGCCCTGCTACTCCAACCTGGTGCTCTTCGATCCGCTCAAGCCGCTCGAGACGGCCGACACGGTCATGCCCGAGCTGGCCGAGCGGTGGTCGTGGCAGGACAACTACCGCAACCTCGTCTTCTTCCTGCGCAAGAACGTCCGCTGGCCTTCGAGAACTACAAGTGCGGCGCGGGTCGAAATTACACCGACTACTGCAATGAGGGCACCGACCGGATGATCGACGCCCAGCCGCGGGAGCTGAACCGCGACCGGCGTCTCAAGATGGTCTGGGAGATCCAGCGTAAGCTCGAGGCGGACGTCGCGCGCCGATGTTGGGCTGGCGTAACGAATACTTCACGCGATGGCCCTACGTGAAGAACCTCCTACCCCACAACGCGCTGTACAACTACGGCCGGATGCAGGAGGTCTGGCTCGACAAGTAGCGGGCACCTCGCTTGCAGTCCTTGGGGCCCATGAATGTGAAGCGCGTTGCACCCCAGGCCAGCGTGACGGAGGTGCTGGATCGGGTGCTCGACCGGGGCATCGTGATCGACGCCTGGCTGCGCGTCTCCGTGGCCGGCATCACCCTGATCGACATCGACGCGCGCGTGGTGGTGGCCTCGATCGACACCTACGTGCAGCAGGCCGAAGCGGTGGCCCACGCGGCGTTGGCGTCGCGCCCCGCCGACCATCCGGTTGCTCGCCCGGCCCGCCAGCCGCGAGCGCGGCTGCAGTGCGAGTCGGGGTGCACGTTCCTTCGCTCGGCACAGCGCCGCCCCGCCTCGGTGCGGTGCCCGTTCGACCGGAGCCGCGCCTGCCGCGTGACCGCCATTCCGCACCCCCGCCAGGACCTCAAGCTCAAGTAAGGCTCAGCCGCCGTAGAAGACCTTGTCGCCGAGGTCCTTGAGCCACAGGGTGGCGTCGTCGGCACGGCCCTCGGGCGCCTTGGCGAGCCCGACCTCGACGACCTTGCCGACGAAGATGGAGTGGTCACCCATCTCGACCGTGGCCTCCAGCGTGCACTCGATGAACGCCGGGGTGTTGGTGAGGATCGGCGAGCCCGTCGTGCCCGGGCGGAACGGCTCGCCCGAGATCGTCGGGCCTTGCTTGTCGGCGGGCTTGAAGAAGGTGTAGGCCATCGCCTGCTGGCCCTTGCCCAGCACGTTGAGGGCGAAGGCCTTCGACTCCTTGATGAGCGCGTGGGCGTGGGAGTCGGTCTTGACGCCGACCGCGAGCAACGGCGGCTCGAACGACGCCTGGGTCACCCAGTTCACGGTCCCCGCCGCCACCCGGTCGCCGTGCGCCGCCGTCAGCACGTAGAGGCCGTAGGGAATCATCCGCAGCGTGGTCTTCTTCGTGTTGGGGTCCATGGATTCCTCCTCGAGGGTTCGCGGCATATACTAGCGCCCACATCAGGAGGACGCCATGCCGGTGACCGAGCTGAACCACTACTTCGTTCGGGCCAACGATCTCGAGCAGACCAAGGACTTCTACTGCGACGTGCTCGGCTTCCAGGTGATGCCGCGGCCGACGTTTCCGTTCCCGGGGTACTGGCTCGGCGTGAACGGCAAGATCCAGGTCCACATGGGACCCGACGGCATCCCCAACGCCGAGCTCTATTATCTCGGCACCCCGAAGAACGCCGTCACCGATCACGCCGGCGTGGTCGATCACATCGCCTTCGTGGCCAGCGAGCCGGGTGGCTTCATCCGCCGTTTCAAGGAGCGGGGCCTCGACTTCCAGCCGCGCTCGCTGCCGGAGTTCGACCTCTACCAGATCTTCGTCAAGGACCCCAACGGCCTCACGATCGAGCTGAACTTCTTCGGCCTCAAGGACGTCACGGACTGGGGCGGCGAGGACTACGCCAAGATGCCGCAGACCGCCGGGATGCGGGCGTGACCTCGCGCGGCTTCGCCGGCGTCACCTACGACGAGGCGATGAGCCGGGCGCGCGCGCTCGTCCCCACGCTGCGGGCCCGCGCCGACGGCGCCGAGACCGCCCGCCAGATGGAGAAGGACACGCTGGACGATCTCCACCGCGCCGGCCTCTTCCGCTTCCACCAGCCGAAGCGGTGGGGCGGGATGGAGCTGCCGTTCGTGGCGATCTTCGACATTCCGCACGAGATCGCGCGCGGCTGCGCCTCCACGGCCTGGAACGTCGCCAACCTCGGCATCCATCACTGGATGCTGGCGCTCTACGACGAGCGCGCCCAGGAGGAGGTGTGGGGCCGCGACCCCGACGCCCTGATCGCCTCCGGCATCGCCTTTCCCCAGGGCCGCGGCCGGCGGGTCGACGGCGGCTTCGTCATCAGTGGCTTCTGGAACTTCTCGAGCGGCGTCGATCCGGCCAGCTGGAACATGCTGGCCGTCACTGTCCGCGACAGCGAGCGCGTCGTCGATCACCGCATGTGCCTGGTGCCGCGTAGCGACTACGAGGTCGTCGACGACTGGCAGGTGCTGGGCATGCGGAGCACAGGGTCCAAGTCTGTGCGGGCAACGGACGTCTTCGTCCCCGAGCACCGCGCGCTCTGCATGTACCTGATCCGCGGCGGCGACGAATTCCCGGGGGCGCGCGGCAATCCCAATCCGATGTTCCGCGTGCCGCTGGCGGCGCTCGGCTCGCACTGCCTGTCGGCCGCTGGCGTCGGCAACGCCCAGGCCGCGCTCGACCTCACGATCGAGGCGATCAAGGAGCGCAGCACCAACTACACTGGAATGCGCATGCGCGATTTCCAGGCGGTGCAGCTCCGCGTAGCCCGCGCCGGCGCCCAGGTCGATACCGCGCGGCTGAGCATCCGCACGGACTGCCTGGAGGCCGAGCGGATCGCGCAGGAGGGGCGGGCGCCGACGCTCGAGGAGAAGCTGCGCTTCAAGCGCAACGTGGCGTGGGCGATGGAGCAGTGCACCGAGGCGGTCGATGCGCTCCATGCGCTGGCCGGCGCCAACGGCATCTACGATCGCTACCCGATCCAGCGCCTGTTCCGTGACCAGCACGCGCTCTCCGCCCACATCGGCTTTTCCTGGGACGCGCAAGGCGGGCCGTGGGCGCTGATCGCTCTCGGCGGCGAGTTCTCCAGCCCGACGATTTGATTTACATGGGGGGCCCGATAGGGCCGACCATCGAGATGGGGGCCCCGACATGGCCCCATACTCCCAAACGTTCGGAGCGCCCAGGCGGAGCCGTGGCGCTCCTCGTTAGCCCGTTGCCCGGCGCGGTGAAGCCAGCGCGCACTTCCTACTCGTAGCGCAGGGCTTCGATGGGGTCGAGGCGGGCAGCGCGGCGGGCGGGATAGAGGCCGAAGACGATGCCGACGCCGGCGGCGACGCCGAAGGCGACGAGGATGGACTCGGGGGCGATCAGCGTCTGCCACTCGGCAAAGTAACTGATCGCACGGGCGCCGCCGAGACCCGCCGCGATGCCGAGGGCACCGCCGATCAGCGCGAGCGTGACGGCCTCCACCAGGAACTGCGTGAGGATGTCCCGGCTCCGTGCGCCGACGGCCATCCGGAGCCCGATCTCGCGTGTCCGCTCGGTCACAGAGACCAGCATGATGTTCATGATCCCGATGCCGCCCACCAGCAGCGACACGGAGGCGATGGCCGCGAGGAGGTAGGTCATCACGCGCGAGGCCTCCTCCTGGACCTGGAGCACGTCGGAGGGATTGCGCAGGTCGAAGTCGTCTTCCTGATCCAGCCGCAATCGATGGCGTTGCCGCAGCAGTTCTCGAATCTGGGTGCTCGCGTCGGCGAGGTCCTCTCCATCCCGGATCTTCACCGTGATCGCCCAGATCGACCGCGCCTGACCGGGGATCCGGCCGAGCAGCTTCCGGCGCGCCGTCGACAGCGGGATCATGAGGATGTCGTCCTGGTCCTGCCCCGAGGGGTTCTGCCCCTTGCGTTCCAGGACCCCGACGACGGTGAAGGGCATTCGGCGGATGCGGATGGTCTGGCCGACCGGATTGTCGTCGCCGAACAGATTCCAGGCGACCGTCTGTCCCATGACCACGACCTTGGCCACCGTCTCGTGGTCCTCCAGCGTGATCGGTCGGCCATCGGCGACGTTCCACTCCTTGACCTCGAACCACTCGGGCGTGACTCCGTTGATGGAAGTTGCCCAGTTGAGATTCCCGTACACGGCCTGGATCGTGCCGCCTCTCGTGGGCGCGGCCGCCTGCACGGCGCCAATCTCTCGTTGGATCGCGGACGCGTCGTCATCGGTGAGCGTGGCGCGAGTTCCCTGGCCGGCCCGGACGCCGCCGATGTTAGCGCTGTTCGACCTGACGATGATGAGGTTCGAGCCAAGACTCTGGATCTGCTCCTCGACCCGGGCCTGGGCGCCCGCGCCCACCGCCACCATGGCGATGACCGCGCCCACGCCGATGATGATGCCGAGCATCGTGAGCGAGCTCCGGAGCTTGTTGACACGGAGCGCGCGGGCGGCGCTGCGAACGTTTTCCAGGATCATGCGTGCATACAGGATAGCGCAGGGACGGCGTGGGTGTTGGCGGGCCGGCCCACGTCGCCGGCCCGCCTCGTCTACTGACTATTTCAGCGCGTCGATGCCGGCCTGGCCGATCTGGGCGTCCTGCTGCGAGGTCACTCCGGAGACGCCGATGCCGCCGATGATCCTGCCGTCGGCGACGATGGGGATGCCGCCCTCGAGCAGGCTCGCGCCAGACAGATTCAGCAGGCGGAGGTTGGCGCCGCCCTGCCCGATGAGGTCCTGGAACACCTTGGTGGGCCGCCGGAAGGCGACGGCCGAGCGTGCCTTGTCCTTCGCGACCTCGATGCTGCCCCACTGGGCGTTGTCCAGGCGGTGGAGCATCACGACGTTGCCACCCGGGTCCAGGATGGCGATGACGACGGGCCAGTTGTTCTTCTTCGCCTCAGCTTCCGCGCCGGCCATCACCCTCTTGGCCTGGTCGAGCGAGATCGCGGCGCCGTAGGCCGGCGGGGGCGGCGGCGGCGCCTGGGCGCTGGCGGAGGCGGCGGCGAAAAGCATCACGGCAACGAGCAGGGAGAGCAGCCTTGCCATCCTCATGGACTCCTCCTTGTGGAAGCGGACGGGGTAGAGCCGGGCGGTTAACAGGCCACCCGGACTGGAAGTTCCCGACCGCCGCGGTCAGAGGCCGTCGGCGGCGAGCAGGAAGACGCGCGTGCGGCGCACGCTGATGCCCTCGTCCTGGCCGAGGTCCGGACGCACGATGACGAGGCGGACGCCGTGGCGCCCGGTCACCACGACAAGGCTCGCCTCGCTCGAGCCGACGTACCAGGCCCGATCGCCCGGGCGCAGCCCGCGGCTGATCCGCAGGCCGACCCAGCCCGAGATCGGCCGCCACCGAGCGCGCAGCGGCTGGACCCTCGAGCCGGCGACGACCAGGCCGACCGACACGACGGCGGCCGCCTGGAGGTGGGTCGGGCCCAGCATGGCGGCCACGACGGCCCCCAGCAGCACGCAGGCGACGAGGGCGTCGCACCAGCGGAGCCAGCGGCGTCGATCGATCCAGCGCAGGACGGCGTCCGGCACTGGGCGCATCGGCGTCGTCATGACGACGATCCTACCGCGTGGCGATAGGCCCCCGGCGCTGATATAGTCCCCGCGTCCCAACCACGGACAGGAGGGCCCCGTGAAACTGCTCTACTTCGACGACTTCAAGCTGGGCGTGCTCAAGGGCGAGTCGGTGGTCGACGTATCGGCGATGGTGAAGGACATCCCCCACATCGGGCCGCACGACCTCATCAGCGGGCTGATCGCGCGCTTCGCGGAGTATCGCGCGCGCCTGGAGGAAGCCGTCGCCAAGGGCAGCGGGGTGCCGGTCGGCCAGGTGCGGATCCGGCCGCCGATCCCCAAGCCCTACAACATCGACGCCATGGCCGTGAACTACATGGAGGACGGCACCCGCACCGAGCCGGCGCCGATCAACGCGTTCCACAAGTCGCCCAACAGCATCATCGGCCCCGGCGACACCATGGTGCTGCCCGACGTCCCCGCCACCATCTTCGAGGGCGAGGCCGAGATGGCGATCGTCATCGGCAAGCGCGCCGCCAACGTCCGCGCGGCCGACGCCATGAGCTACATCTTCGGCTACATGAACTTCATCGACGGCTCCGCCCGCGGGCTGCCGCCCGCCGGCAACGTGTTCTATCAGATGAAGTCCCGCGACACGTTCTGCCCCATTGGGCCGTATCTGGTCACCGCCGACGAGATCGCCGACCCCCACCGCCTGCAGATCAAGCTGTGGGTCAACGGCACGCTGATGCAGAACTTCAACACGAGCGACATGGCCCACAAGATCCCGCGCTGCATCGAGTGGGTCACCTCGATCCACACGCTCGAGCCCGGCGACATCCTCGCCACCGGCACGAACCACCGGGGCCTGAGCGCGTTCCAGAACGGCGATCAGGTCGAGCTGGAGACGGAGGGGCTGGGGCGCCTGCGCTTCAACATCCGCGACGACCTCAAGCGCACGTGGTCCCGCGAGACGCGCCTGCAGCGCCAGGAGAAAAAGCTGGAGCCCGCCACGACGCCACAGCTCTCCGGCAAGTACACGCCCGCTCCGAAGTAAGGCCGGCCAACCTCCGAGAGATCGAGGAGCGCCGGGGCGCTCCGAACGTGTGGGGGTGTGGGGGGCCGGATCGCGGCCCCCCACGCCTAACTTTCGCGCAGGGCGGGCAGGACCTCACGGGTGAAGCGCTCGAGCTGGGCGAGCTGGTCGTCGCCCACGAGACGTAGGCACAGGTCGGTGACCCCGGCCTCGGCATAGCGGCAGAGGGCCGTGATGACCGCCGCCGCCGGTCCCAGGCCCATCGTGCCGCGCGAGTGCACACCGCCGCCGTAGTAGGCGGCGAGAAATTCGGTGGTGACACGCTCGGCGACGCGCAGGTC
>WNFV01022720.1_pt1 | contig 10102 bp, 9 predicted proteins | sample 5400101 | NCBI WGS metagenome assembly WNFV01 (sample SAMN13153361, study PRJNA577476) | soil metagenome | isolation source: 115 cm soil or saprolite under grassland replicate 1 | place: USA:California | collected 2016-06-15 | reverse complement strand
TCGGACGCTCGGCCAGACCTCCTACGGCGAGCGGCGGCGCGTCGAGGTCGCCATGGCGCTCGCCCAGACCCCGAGGGTGCTGCTGCTCGACGAGCCCTTCGCCGGGCTCTCGACCGACGAGCGGCGCGACGTGCTCCGGCTGGTCACCAGCATCCCGCGCGACGTGACGATCGTCATGATCGAGCACGACATGGACGTGGCGCTCGACTTCGCCGAGCGCATCACCGTATTACACTTCGGCGAGGTGGTCGTCGAGGGCACGCGCGGTGAAGTCGTCGCGCACCCGCGGACGCGCGAGATCTATCTGGGCGAGTGACGCGCGGCCGGTGCGGCGGCCTGCGCGTCGGCGCGCGCGAGCAGCCACTCCAGATGGATCTTCAGGTGGTAGAGCTCGCCCATGAGGCCGTGCGGTGGCGGCGGCATCTGCGAGACCTCCGCCTGCACACGCCGGAGCCGCTCCGCTGCGGCTCCCGCCTCTTCCGGCGTGCACTGCGCGAGCGTGTGGTCGATCTCGTGCACCAGCCGGTACCACCTGGTCACCCGCCGCCGCATCTGCGAGTTGTAGAGCGAGGGCAGGATGCGGATCAGCGGCAGGAAGAGCCCGACGACCGGCAGGACCAGCAGCGCCCACCGCTCGACGGTCACGGCGATCCAGAAGGGGAGGAATCGCTCCAGGAACGGCGGCCCCTTCCGGAGGTAGCGCCGGGCCACCTCGTGGAGCGGCAGCTCGACGAACGCGTCCGAGGGGAACGCATTGGGCGCTTCGAACAGGCCCGGGCGACTGTGCACGGTCTCCGCGGTCTTCAGAAGAAGGCGCACGATCACGGGGTGGACGTCCTCGCGAACGACGAGCGTGGCGGTTGCCGCGAGCAGGGTGACGTCGCGGTCGGGTACGTCCGAGACGAGGTCGATCACACCCTCGCCGAGCGTGACCGTGGACAGGAAGCGGTACCGGTCGTGTAGGCGATCGTGCGCCGGACGCTCCAGAGGCTGACGGCGGGACTGAGCAGCAGGCGCCGCACCAGGGGCACGCTCGGCGCCATGATGAAGAAGGCCGCGTCGATCCGGCCCGTCTCCAGCGCTGCCGCCGCGCTTTCGCTCGTGAGAGCGAGGAGTGTCGAGTTCTGCGCGGTGACACCGCTGTCGCGGAGGAGCCGCACCGCCAGGGGCCGGATGCCGCTCCCTTCCTCGCCGACCTGGATCCGGCGGCCGCGGAGGTCGGGGAGGCCGTGGAGGGGCTGGCTCCGCCGATGGAACAACCACACCGGCTCGTAGTAGAGACTCCCGAGAGAGAGCAACCCGTCCGTCGGCGCGGCCTCGGCGGTGCCGCCCTGGACGAAGCCTGCCATGGCCTGGCCAGAGGCGAGGCGCTTGAGCGTCTCGACGGACCCTGCGCCGGTCAGGATGTCGACCGTGAAGCCGTCCGCTTTGGCCAACCGCGCGTACTCCTTCGCGAACGTGTGATAGGCGCCGTTCTCGCGACCCGCGCTGAAGGTGACCCGCCGCGGTGGCAGCGGCTCGACCATACGGTTGAGCACCGCGAAGACGCTCAGGGCGAGCGCCAGGGCCGGCACGATGACGTAGGCGAGCTTCTTCCAGTCCACGGCACCAGTCTAGGAGGGGGAATCGCATTGACGTCACAGGATTTTTGGGCTTGCCGTGCCGAGCCGCTGGTGGTTGGATTACGCACCAACACATGGGTACGGTTCGAGCGACCGGTCTGGTCAAGAGGTTCGGCGCCGTGGTCGCGGTGAACGATCTGAGCTTCGAAGCGAAGGCCGGGGAGTTCCTCACACTGCTCGGCCCCAGCGGCTGTGGCAAGACCACCACCTTGCGGCTGGTCGCCGGACTGGAAAGACCCGATCGCGGCGACGTCGACCTCGGCGGTCGGACGCTGTCCGCGGCGGCCTCGGGACTCTTCGTGCCGCCGGAGCGGCGCGGCATGGGGATGGTCTTCCAGAGCTACGCGATCTGGCCGCACATGACGGTCTTCGAGAACGTGGCGTTTCCGCTGCGAGAGCTCCGCGTGCCTCGCGCGGAGATCCGAGACCGGGTGATGGCGATCCTCGGCACGGTCGGGCTGGGCGGTCTCCACGAGCGCCCCGCGCCCATGCTGTCCGGCGGCCAGCAGCAGCGGGTGGCGCTGGCGCGGGCCCTGGTGTCGAACCCGGAGGTGCTGCTGCTGGACGAGCCCCTGTCCAACCTCGACGCACGCCTGCGGGAAGAGATGCGCTTCGAGCTGCGCGACATGCAGGCCAAGCTCGGCATCACCAGCATCTTCGTGACGCACGATCAGGCGGAGGCGATGACGCTCTCGGATCGCATCGTGGTCATGAACGCCGGGCGCATCGAGCAGGAGGGCACTCCGGAAGAGGTCTATCAGCGACCGGGCACGCGCTTCGTCATGGACTTTCTGGGCCGGTCCAATCATCTGCCGGCCCGCATCGTCCGCGGCGACGACGGCACCTGGGTCGCGGAGGTCGAGGACAGCGGCTGCTGCCTGCCGGTCGGCGGCGCGGAAGCGTGGCGCGACGGGCAAGAGGTGCTGCTGGCGTTCCGCCCCGAGGCCGCGGAGGTGCGGGCGGCCGAGCGAGAGGGCGCCTGGGTCGGTGTGGTGCGATCGTCGGTGTACGTCAGTGGTCACGTCGAGTACGTCGTGGACCTCGGCAAGTTCACGGTGAGGGCGACCGGCCCGGAAGATCCCCGGCTGCCTCACGACGCGCGGGCGCGGCTCCACGTGTCGCCGCGAGCGGTCAGGGTCTGGCCGAGGTGCGCCGACGAATCTGCGGGCACGAACGGAGGGAGACCGCGATGAAGATGCGGAGATGGGCAGCGATCGTCTGGGGCGTCCTCGTCTCGGTCGGCGTCGGTGGCGTCTCGCCCGACACCCTCAGCGCGCAGGCGCGCGAGTTCCAGACCGTCACGGCCGAGTGGAAGAGCAAGGTCGTGTCCGCCGCGAAGAAAGAGGGCGAGGTGATCTGGTACAGCTGCGCCCAGGCGACGGACGTCGAGGAGACCATCAGACTTTTCAACAAGGCCTATCCCGAGATCCAGGTGAATCACGTCCTGGGCCCCGGCTACCAGCTCGTGGAGAAGATCACCACCGAGGTGGCGGCGGGCCGTCTCCAGGCCGACGTGTACCAGTGCGGCGGGCAGAGCGGGCGTACGCTGTCGTGGCGGGGGTTGGCCGAGCCCTTCACGCCGCCCACGGCGCCGGATCCCGGCGTGAAGTGGCGGTGGCCCATCATGAACAAGGAGACGCACCTCGCCGGCGTCTTCGCGAGCGTCAGCGGCTTGAACATCAATACCAAGCTGGTCCCGGCGGAGAAATTCCCGAAGAGCTACTGGGACCTGGTGCGCGATCCCTACTGGGTCGACCTCATCAAGCGCAAGCGCGTGGCGTTCACCGATCCCCGCATCGCCAACATCGGCGTCTACCACGTCTACGGCTTGAAGGAAGTGAACGCGAAGGACTACGGCGAGGGCTTCATCCGCGAGTTCGCCGGGCTCAAGCCCAAGCTGCTCGGCTTCAACGAGTCCGGCGAAGTGGCTCGAGGCGAGCTCCACGCGATGCTCGGGGGTCCCTGGCGCGTCGAATACAGCCTCGGCACCGTCCCGATCACCAAGGTGTGCCTGGAGCCGGGCTGTGTCAGCACGCAATCACCGCTGTTCGCCGTGGTGAAGGGCGCGCCGCATCCCAACGCGGCCCGGGTCTTCGTGGACTTCACGCTGAGCCGCGAATATGCGGAGTGGCGCGTCCAGTCGCTCGGCAACACGCCCGCGCGGGTCGACGTGACGCCGCGTCCTCTCGACGACCCCGCGAAGCACAAGCTGCAATTCGCCGGCGACGACAAGGCCGAGCGCCAGATCACCGAGGTTCTCAAGTGGGTCATCGCCTCGAAGCTCTTCGATTACTGACATGGGGGCACCTGGCATGAAGCGCTCGACCCTGAGCGTGCTCGTCGCGACGGTGCTCCTCGCCGGTCTTCCGTCGACGTCCGTCGCCGCGACCGAGATCCAGTTCTGGCACGCGATGACGGCGGTGGCGGGCGAGCGGGTCAACGACATGGCCGCCAAGTTCAACACCTCGCAGAGCGACTTCGTCGTGAAGGCGGTGCACAAGGGATCGTATGCGGAGACGCTCCCCGCCGCGATCGCGGCCTATCAGGCGAAGCAGCCGCCGCACATCGTCCAGGTCGCCGACCGCGGCACCCAGAGGATGCTGTCGTCGGGCGCGGTGTACCCGGTTTATCAGCTCATGAAGGACTACGCGAAGAACCCGAACCAGAAGACCGCCGTCGATCAGATGAACGCCGGCAAGACGACGCCCAACAGCCGGGGGCACCGGCTCGGGAACTCCATCGCCATCCGCGACGCCATCGAGGAGCAGATGGAGCACATCTTCAGCGGCAACAAGACGCCCAAGCAGGGCCTCGACGACGCAGTGGCGAAGGGGAACGAGATCCTGAAGGAGTTCGCGGCGAGGTCCTGACATGGCTACTGTCACCGGGGTTGGCAGGACGCGGGTCTTCGGGTGGCCACGAGTTGCGGCGTGGGCTTGGCTGCCGACGGTGCTGCTGATCACGGTTGCCGTGCTCACCGTGACCCCTGTCGTGACCGCGTTGGTGGCCGGATTCAGAGACGCCCCTCCCGGACGCGCCGGGGCCATCTCCTGGGAGTCGGTCCAGGCCTCGTTCGCCGTCATGGCGCAGCCGGACGTCTGGCGGATCCTCTGGACCACCGTCTGGCTCTCCACGGTGCGAGCGGTCCTCGCGCTGGTCCTGGCGGTGGTGCTGGCGTGGATCATCGCGCGCACGGACTGCCCCTTCCGCGATCGGCTCGAGTTCCTGCTGATCCTCTCGTTCTTCTTCCCGCTCCTGGGCAAGGTGCTCGGCTGGGCCCTGCTGCTGAGCCCCCAGAAGGGATATCTCAATCAGCTCCTGCGCCAGCTTCCGTTCTTCGCCGGCGACACGGGACCGCTGGATATCTTCTCCTATGGTGGGTTGATCTTCGTGAGCGTCACCGGGTGGGCCACGCTTCTGACCATTTTCCTGGTCCCGGCGTTCCGGAACATGGATGCGGCGCTCGAGGAGTCAGCTCGCATGTGCGGAGCCTCGCCGCGACGGACCGTCGTGCGGATCCTGGTGCCGCTCCTGCGCCCCGCGATCCTGGCGGCCTTCATCCTGTCGCTCACCCGGCTGCTGTCCTCGTTCGAGACGGAAGTGTTCCTGGGCACGAGCTCGGGGATCTACGTCCTCACGAACAAGATCTACGAGCGCATGGTGCAGATCTTCCCGCCCGATTTCCGGACCGGCATGACAATGGCGGTCATGCTGCTCGTGATCACCTTCGGGCTCGTGCTCGTGAACTGGCGGTTCCTCGGCAAGCGCGACTACACGACCGTGACCGGCCGGGGCTACTCGGCGCGCCCGATGGCGCTCGGCAAGCTCCGCTGGGTCGCCTTCGGCTTCGTGGTGCTCTTCTTCGTCATCACGGTCGTGTTGCCGGCGCTGATGCTGATTCAAGTCAGCTTCATCCGATTCATCGGGCTGAACATCTTCGAACCGGCGAGCTACACGCTCGACAATTGGCGCCGGATGCTCACCTTGCGGGTCAACCGGCTGGCGCTGACCAACAGCCTGGTGATGAGCATCGTCGCCACGACGGTCGGGATGATCCTCTACTCGCTGGTGTCGTACGTGGTGACCTCGCCATCCTCTATGGCACGCTCACGGTCATGATTCTGGCCCACATCGTGCGCGGCTTCCCCTTCGGGACCCAGATCATGGGCTCGAGCATGATCCAGATCAGCCGCGAGCTCGAGGAGGCGGCGCGCATCCACAAGGCCTCGTGGACCTCGACCTTCCGGCGGATCTGGCTGCCCCTCGTGAAGAACGGCTTTTTGGCCGGATGGGTGATCCAGTTCACGGTCTCGTTCAGCGATCTGGCGACGGTCGCGTTCCTGTACGGCGCCAAGTCGACGGTGTTGCCGACGCTTTTCCTGAGCCAGTGGTCCAACGGGCGCCTGGAAGAGGCGGCGGTCGCGTCGCTGATGATGACGGGCGTCGTCCTCGCGGTAGTCGTGCTGGTACGCCGTCTCGTCCAGGGCAACGTGCGTACGACGACGGTGGCGTAACATAGGCGGACGGGAGGAAGACGATGCTTTCCAGAGAAGACAACGAGCTGCTCTGTCGCGTCGGCCCCGGCACTCCGGTGGGCGCTATGCTGCGCCAGTACTGGGTACCCGCCCTCATGTCGAGCGAGCTGCCGGAGCGGGACGGTGCGCCCGTCCGCGTCCGGCTCATGGGCGAGAACCTGATCGCCTTCCGCGTCACGTCCGGCAAGATCGGCCTCATCCAGAACCATTGTCCGCACCGCGGCGCCTCGCTCTTCTTCGGTCGCAACGAGGAAGAAGGCTTGCGCTGCGTCTACCACGGCTGGAAGTACAGCTGCGAAGGCCACTGCGTCGACATGCCCAGCGAGCCGGAGGAGAGCAACTTCAAGTCGAAGATCCGCGCGACCGCCTACCCATGCGTCGAGCGCAGCGACATCATCTGGACCTACATGGGGCCGCGCCAGACGCCGCCGCCGTTGCCGGACATCGAGCCGAACATGCTGCCCCGGGGCGAGTACGCCGTGCAGAAGGTCTTACGCGAGTGCAACTGGTTCCAGGGGCTCGAGGGCGACATCGACACGAGCCATCTCGGGTTCCTCCACCTGGGCGCCATCAAGCCCGAGCAGACGACCCCGGGGACGTTCGACTACTACAACGTGGCCGACCGCGCCCCGAAGTACGAGGTCGTCGACACCGAGTTCGGCACCTCCTACGGCGCCTACCGCCCGGCCGAGGCGGACACCTACTACTGGCGGATCGCCCACTTCCTGTTCCCGTTCTTCACGATGATCCCGACCGGCATCCTCGGGATGCAAATCCTCGTCCGCGCCTGGGTGCCCGTCGACGACGAGCACATCATGTTCTGGAGTATTGCCGCGCCCCGCTCACGCCTGGGCTCGGGGGCTGCGGGCGGCGCGTCCGGGCTCAACGCCGGCGGCCGGGCGGTCGCGGCGGCCGGCGCCCGGCCCGGCGGCTTCGAGTTCCTGCCGGATACGACGGACTGGCTCGGCAAGTTCCGGCTCACCCAGCACAAGGACAACGACTACCTCATCGACCGTAAGGCGCAGCGCACCGAGAGCTTCACCGGCATCGCCGGCATCCATCAACAAGATCAGGCCGTCACGGAGAGCATGGGACCGATCTACGACCGCACGCAGGAGCACCTCGGGACCTCCGACGCCATGGTCATCCGGACACGTCGACGGGTGATCAACGCCGCCAGGGCTCTCCGCGACAACGCCGTGACACCACCAGGCGTCGACAACCCCACGGTCTATCGTCATCGCTCCGGCGGCGTGATCTTGCCGCGTGACGCCGACTGGCTCGAGGCGACGAAAGGGCTGCGCCAGGCCTTCGCCGCGCCCACGCCAGAGAAGAGCGTCGCGCCATGACGGCGGCGGCGGGAGCGACAGTCCTCAAAACGGCGCTCGCGACCTACGCGCACACAAAGGGCCTGAAGGACGGCACCGTGACCGCCCCGGGCATCCGCCTCGAGCACGTCGAGGTCAGCCCTATCGTCGGGGCATTTCGGAGAATGGTCCGCACGCTCGAGTTCGATGTCTCCGAGATGGCGATCACGACCTATCTGACCGCCAGGGCCCACGGCAAGGCGTTCACGGCCCTTCCGGTGTTCGTCATGCGCCAGTTCCACCACGCCCCGATCGTCTACAACGTGAAATCCGGGGTGCAGTCGCCGAAAGACCTGGAGGGCAAGAAGGTCGGAGTCCGCGCCTACACCGTGACGACCGGTGTCTGGGCGCGCGGCATCCTGGCGACGGAGTACGGCGTGGACCTCGACAAGGTGACCTGGGTCGTGGTCGACGAGGAGCACGTTCAGGAATACCAGAAGCCGGCGAACGTGCTGGATCGGCCGGGCGCGAATCTTGGTGAGATGCTGGCCAAGGGCGAGCTCGCGGCGGCCATCGGCGCTGGTCAGATCGACTCTCCCGACGTCAAGCCGCTGATCCCCAACATCTTTCTGAAGCAGCTCGGCTCGGCCGCCCAGCTGTCGGGCGACGCTCAGGTTCTGGCGCAGCGCCGCAGCATCGTGGGAGACGACCCGCTCCCCAACGGCGTGGCCCGCAATCGCAAGGCGCTGGAGGCCGTGATCCAGTTCGCCCGGGACCAGAAGATCCTGCCGCGCACGGTCGACCCGGAGGAGATGTTCGCTCGCAACACGCTGGACCTGGAGTGATCCGTCGCCTTGACGATGGGAGCGCCCGGGGACTAGGATGCTCGCCTGAATCGGAACGATCGACGGAGGGCGGCATGATCATCGATTGTCACGGCCACTACACGACCGCGCCGAAGGAGCTCGAAGCCTACCGGCAGAAGCAGATCGCCGACCTGAAGGACCCCTCACACGTCGCCGTGAAGGGGACGCTGAGCATCAGCGATGATCAGATCCGCGAGTCGATCGACAAGGCGCAGCTCAAGCTTCAGCAGGAGCGCGGGACGGACGTCACAATCTTCTCGCCCCGGGCGGCCGGCATGGGCCACCACATCGGGAACGCGACCACGAGCCTGCACTGGTCTCTGGTCTGTAACGACCTGATCCATCGCGTCTGCTCCCTCTATCCCCAGAACTTCGTCGGCGTCTGCCAGCTGCCGCAAACGCCGGGCGTGCCGCCGACGAATTGCATCGTGGAGCTCGAACGCTGCGTCAAGGAGTACGGGTTCATCGGCTGCAATCTGAACCCGGATCCATCGGGCGGCTACTGGAAGGATCCGCCGCTGACCGACAAGTGGTGGTACCCATTCTACGAGAAGCTGGTGGAGCTCGACGTGCCGGCGATGATCCACGTCAGCATGTCCTGTAATCCGAACTTCCACACGACGGGCGGCCACTACATCAACGGCGACACCACGGCGTTCATGCAGCTCATCACCGCCGACCTTTTCAAGGACTTCCCCAGCTTGAAGTTCATCATCCCGCACGGGGGCGGGGCGGTCCCGTACCACTGGGGGCGCTACCGCGGCATCGCTCAGGATTTGAAGAAGCCGCTCCTGAAGGACCACCTGCTGAACAACGTGTTCTTCGACACGTGCGTCTATCACCAGCCCGGGATCGACCTGCTGTTCAAGGTCATCCCCATCGACAACATCCTGTTCGCGTCGGAGATGGTCGGCGCGGTCCGGGGCATCGACCCGGAGACCGGGAACTACTACGACGACACCAAGCGTTACGTCGAGGCGCTGCGGCTCAGCGACGAGGACCGGCGCAAGGTCTTCGAGGGCAACGCGCGCCGTGTCTACAGCCGGTTGAAGAACAAGATTCCCGCGTCACGATAGGAGACGACTCATGACCGAGATCCCGCGGCTCAACGGTGTCATCAAGGCCCTCGAGCAGGGCAAGACCGCCTTCGTCGGCTTCGCCTCGCCGGACATCGAGACCGCCACCGCGCTGGCCAGCTCGCCCTTCGACGGCGTCGCGTTCGAGATGGAGCACGCGCCCATGAGCCCGCCGGTGCTGCGCGACGCGCTCCAGTACATGTTGGACCGGCGCCAGCTCGTGCAGGGCGGGACGCTGGCTCCCAGGGTGACGCCGCTGGTGCGTATCCCACCGAACGGCGGCGAGATGAACCAGTGGATCGCCAAGCAGGTGCTCGATATCGGCGTCTTCGGCATCATCTTTCCGCACGTCAGCACCGTGGAAGAGGCACGCAACGCGGTCAGCGCCTGCCGGTATCCCCGCCTGCCGGGCGCTCCCCTCTACGACCCGCCGGGCATCCGCGGCGACGCCCCGACGCGCGCGGCGCGCTACTGGGGGCTCAGCCAGCCGGAGTATTACGCACGGGCCGACGTGTGGCCGCTCGCCCCGCAGGGCGAGATCCTGGCGATCATCCAGTGCGAGGACACGAAGGCGATCGAGAATCTCCCGCGGATCCTCGACCAGGTCCGCGGCATCGGCGTGGTCCTGATCGGGGAAGGGGACCTGAGCCAGGAGCTCGGACACCCCCGGGAGTACGAGCACCCCGTGGTGGCCGA
>WNFV01011080.1_pt1 | contig 10102 bp, 7 predicted proteins | sample 5400101 | NCBI WGS metagenome assembly WNFV01 (sample SAMN13153361, study PRJNA577476) | soil metagenome | isolation source: 115 cm soil or saprolite under grassland replicate 1 | place: USA:California | collected 2016-06-15 | reverse complement strand
GCTTCTAAGCCTTCTTGATGGCCCTTGACGATGATGTACTGCAAGCGGTCTCCCAAGACCGCCGTGAGCGCCTTCTCGTACGCTTCCGGCGCGTCGATGACGTCCGCCACTAACCCATAGATGCCGTTGGGCGCCACCTCCTGCTGTTTCTTCAGCATGATGGCCCGCACGCCCTCGTGGTATCCCTCGTAATTTTTTTGTAGATCCGCCAGAGACTCGAGGCGGGAGCGGTTTTCCTGGATCTGTTCCTTAAGTGCAGCGATTTTCTTTTCTTGTGCCTGTCTGGCCCGGCTGAGAGCCTGGATCGAAGCCGCCACGTGCGCCGCTTCGAGGGCGCGTTGGCGCGTTTCTTCGGCGCAGCTACCCAGGGCTTGGCTGGATTCGTTTCGTTTTTCGTCGCACGTGCTCAGCGATTCCGTGGTTTCAGTGAGTTCCGCCTCGCTTCGCGCCACCTCTTTGCTGATTTCACCGCGCCGCTTGTCTTCAGCCAGGAAATCGTTTTTTAGATAAGCGATCTGGTTGGCCGCATCGATCAATGCTTCTTTTTCCCGCTCCACGCCATCCTGGAGCGTGCGAACCTGGGCCTGGAGTTTTTCGAGTTCACTTTCCTTATCACGGAGAAAAGTTTCCTCGAACAGTGAAAGCTGAACAAAACTCTCTTTGGCCTTATTGAGCTCGTCGATTTCTTGAGCGAGCGTCTTGGTTCGCTCCTCGAACTGCGCGAGCGCGGCAAGAGCTTCTGCTTCGCTCTGTTCAAGCTGCGCCAGGTCTTTTTTAAGAAATTCACATTTTTGTTCGTCGCTCTGGATCTGCATGCGCCGCTGGTAGACATTTTCTTGTTGGAGGCCGATCTCCCGATCGGCTTCCAACAGTGACAAGCGCACTGCTTCGTTCTCTGCCTCTTTGCGGTGTAACGCGGCAAGGTGTCCCGCCAGGCGATTTTCAACGCCAGCGAGTGCGGCTTCTTGCTCGGCAATTTCCTGAGTGAAGGTGTCTCGCTGCAGCACGGTGAACGCGAGTTCCTTCTGTTTAAGCTCCGACTTCAGCGCGCGGTAACGCTCGGCCTTTTTGGCCTGCAACTCCATGGCGCGGATTTGCCGTTCGATTTCGCGCACGATGTCGCTGACTCGCAAAAGATTTTGCTGGGTGCGGTCGAGCTTGTTTTCGGCGACGATCCTTCGGCTCTTGTATTTGCTGGTGCCGGCCGCTTCCTCGATCAGGCCGCGCCGCTCCTCGGATTTGGAATTGACCAATTCATCGACTTTGCCTTGCTCGACGATCGAATAGGCTTTGCTGCCGACACCGGTCCCCAGAAATAGATCGACGATGTCTTTTAAACGGCAGCTTATTTTATTAATGGCGTATTCGGACTCGCCGGAGCGAAACAGCCGGCGGGTCACCATAATCTCGCTAAAGTTGCTGTACTCCGCCGGCGCTCGGCCATCTTCGTTGTCGAAAATAATCGACACTTCCGCCATCCCGGTAGCCGGCAGGCTATCACTACCGTTAAACACCACGTCTTCCATATGGTGGCCGCGCAAATGACGGGCGCTCTGTTCCCCCATGGCCCAACGCAAAGCATCGACGATATTGGACTTGCCGCATCCGTTGGGGCCGACCACCGCGGTAACACCGGGAGTGATTTCTATAACGGTCTTTTGGGCAAAAGACTTAAAGCCGACCATTTCAAGGCGTTTTAAGCGCATAGGCTCATTTCTATTTGTGGAATTTTATGGCAATCCTCGCCGGCGCAATCTTCACCGCAATATTTCACAGTGGCGAAATAGAGTCAAGCAAAAATCACAATATACGGTGGGCTGCTGGAAAACTCACCGCAAGATATAGGCTGAACGAAATATTCTAATTTTCCAGGTCTTTTTTGGATATATTCGGTCGGAGTTGCCGGGTTATTAGCCCGCTGTGCTGCGCGAGGTCGTGCTTCTCCGGCCCCGGGGGCAGAATAAAACTATTTTTCGAGAAGTTCGGTGTTCCAGTACGAAACGTCGATCGTATTGAGAAAGGGCATCCATTCCTTGTAGCGGGACATGCTGAACGTTTCCTGCATGAATGGCGTCCATTGAGGTTTAAAAGGCCTCCGTACGAGGGGCATGTTAGCCTGCTGTGGGGTCCTGCCCCCCTTGCGGCGGTTACACTCATGACAGGAGCAGACAACGTTTTCCCAGGTCGAGGTGCCATTCTGAGAGCGGGGAATCACGTGGTCGAGATTCAAGTCGTGCCGCGGCAGTCGCCGGCCGCAATACTGACAAATACATTTATCGCGGGCGTAAATGTTGTAGCGGCTGAAGCGCACTTGCCGCTTCGGAACGCGATCGTATGTAACCAGCAGAATAACCCTGGGAACGCGGATTACACGATTGACCAGACCAATGGCTTCATCGTGAGCCGAGACCGATACATCGCTCCAACTGTCAAAGTCGAAGGTTTGGTACTGTTCGTTGACCGCCCTTGCGATGCCTTGATAGAGAAGCACAAATGCACGTCGCACCGAGGTAACATGAATGGGCAAATAGGATCGATTGAGAATCAGGACCTTGGTATTGAGGATGCTATAGGCAGGGGCCGTCGCCGAATAACTCATAAACAGCTTTCGGTATTACTAAAGCCAAATGGCATGTCCGTATTCGTTCCAAAATATCGGGCGAGGGAGCCAAAGTCAATTCAGCCATTCTTGACTCAAAAGGCGCCTTGCTTGAAGTCGGTGGTAAATTCCTCTATAAACACAACAGTTTTCCGTGATGGTCTTTGTGGATTCACCACTGACGCCAGGTGACCCGCCCTCGCACAATCTCCGCCAGCTTTACGCGCTAACATTGGCATGAAACAAGAAATATTTATTAATTCGACGCCCCAGGAGAGCCGGATCGCCATCATCGAGGACACCCTTCTGGCCGAATTTTTCATCGAAAGAAAAGAGGAAATGGGTGTCGCGGGAAATATTTACAAAGGTAAAGTAGCCCGCGTTCTGCCCGGTATGCAGGCCGCCTTTGTCGATATCGGCATGGAAAAGGCCGGCTTTCTCCACGCCTCGGATTTTTCCACCGAACCGGACGATGTGCCACTCGGCAGCTCGGAGGAGGTTGAATTCGAAGAAGCTCCGAAGCCGCCGCCGGCGCGCCGATTGCCCTTGGAAAAACAGATCTCCCGCGGCGAAGAGATCCTCGTTCAAGTGGCCAAGGACCCGTTGGGTACCAAGGGCGCCAGGGTAACTTCTCATATATCCCTCCCGGGTCGGTACATGGTTTTTATGCCTGGCACGAGACATATCGGTATCTCTCGCCGGATCGATAGCGAGGAGGAGCGCAAGCGGCTTAGAGAGATCGCTCAGTCGTTGGGGACCAACGAGGGCGGATTCATTTTACGCACTGCTTGCGAGGGGAGGAGCAAGCGAGAAATTCAAAGAGATCTGAGTTTCCTCACCCGGCTGTGGAGGCGAATTCAACAAAGAGCGCGAAGCGCGACGGCGCCGTCACTGATCCATCAGGATCTCGATCTCATTGCTCGCTCGATCCGTGATTTTTTCAGCGCGGACACGGAACGGGTGGTCATCGATTCGCCCAAAGATCACCGCCGTATCGTCGATTTCGTCCGCCAGTTCATGCCACGCCTGAAACCGAAAGTGGTGCTTTACACGGAAAAGGAACCGCTCTTCGAACAGCAGGGCATCGAAGAAAAGATTGCTAAGGCATTGGAACGGCGCGTGTGGCTGCGCTCCGGCGGCTCTATCATCATCGAGCGAACCGAAGCGCTGACGGCCGTAGACGTCAACACGGGCCGGTTCGTCGGCAAACGAAACCAGGAAGAGACGATTCTCAGGACCAATTTGGAAGCTGCCCAGGAAGTGGTCCGCCAACTCCGCCTGAGAAACGCCGGCGGGATTATTATCATCGACTTCATCGATATGGAAAAAGAGGCCAACCGCAAGAAGGTATACGAAGCGCTGAGAGAAGCACTGAAGAAAGACAAGGCGCGCACGAATATTTTGAAAATTTCCGAGCTGGGACTGGTTGAAATGACCCGTCAGCGCACGCGGGAGAGCTTGGAGAATCAGCTGCTGCGGCCTTGCCCCCATTGCGATGGGCGCGGTCGCATTAAATCCGCGGCAACCCTTGCTTACGACATTCTACGCGCGATCAAGCGCCAACAAGCGCAGATCCAAAATGGTAAGAACATCGTGGTGCGGCTCCATCCCGATATCGCGAATTTTCTCTACGACGAGAGAAATCACAGCTTGGAAAACCTCGAACGCGAGATAAACCACCGCATCATCATTAAGGCCAGCCAGGAACTGCATCACGAGAAATACGAAATCTCCGAGGTGTAAGGATTACCCCCTTCTTCATCCTCCCCGCAACGCAGGGGAGGAAAGAGGTGGGGGCCCTCAGGTTTTCGTAGGGTGCGCTCGGCGCACCAGTTCGTAGCCCGGATGTAGCGCAGTGGAATCCGGGACCTTTCTGGGGGTTAATTCTTCGGCCAGGCGTGGATGTCGGAGTCCTGTCGTAATTTCTTGCGATCGTAGACTTCGAAATGAGTGAAGGCAGCAATTGGCCGCCTGGGCTTCGCTCTGGGCCAGCTTCGCGCGTGACCAATCGGCACCACCCAGAGGAGCCGCAGGGCTTCGGGCACCTGGAAGAGTTCTCTAAGCTCCGGCTCCACTTCTTCGCGCACCGACACCCAAACCGTGCCGAGATTCATGTTCGCCGCCGCGAGCATCATTTGCTGTACAGCATTGGCGATGCTCGCTTGAAAGAGCTTTTCGCGATCGGCTGCCTGGCGCGTCGTCAAATAGACCTGTTTAGTGCGCGCGTCACCGCAGACAAGAACGAGCACGCTGACATCGCCGACATAGTCTTTCTTTAGGCCTTTGTAATGAACCGGATCTTCGAGCTTCCGTTGTTTCCATTCGTTAGAATAGATTTCCCGCACGCGTTTCATCTTTTTGCGGTCGCGCGTGACGACAAATTCCCACGGCTGCGTGTTGGCTCCTGACGGCGCCCATCGCGCGGCTTCGAGGATGGTTGTCAATTGCTTATTTGAGACCTTGCCGCTTTCATAAACTCTGACACTGCGCCGCCGCTGAATAATTCTCAGAAGATTTTCCATGTTCATCGTCCAGGTCCAGCCTTCAGTTCGTGTCCGGGAGGCGCGGATTAGTTTAGCGACACCTGGCTGCGCCGGCCAAACCACCAGGCGACCAGGATCATTGGCGCCAGCACGAGCGTCATGAGAAGGGTGACGGCAGAGGCTTTGTTGATATTACCGCCGTACCAATAGCTCCAGATCACCGCTGGGAGAGTGATATTGTCGTGCACGGCGAGAAACACCGCGGCGGTTAGCTCGCGGTAAACCAGCAGCGCGGTCCAGATCCAAACCGAGAAAAGGGTCGGGCGGATCAGCGGGAATAAAACGCGCCACGCGGTCCGCGTGGTAGACAAGCCCGCGACAAACGCCGCCTCTTCGAGCTCGCGGTGGATTTGTAGCAGCGAGCCGTTTAGGGCGCGCGTGGCGAAGGCGAGACGAGCGACGATGTAGACAACAGCGATTAGCCAGACCGAGCCGTAAAGCGGAATGCTAGTTCCGACAACGAACAGCGACAGCAGCAATGCGCCGACGGCCAATATGACTTCTGGGAGTGCTTGGGGGAGAAACGCGCCGAATTCCAGCGCGTAGCGCAAGCGGCTGCGCGATCGAACGATGAGCCAAGAAATAGTGAACGCGAGCAACACAACGACGAGGGGCACCACGCTGACCAGAATGACAGTATTCTTTAACCCACGCAGGACGAGTTCCCAGTCCATGCCCTGAAAATGCGTCAGCGAGAGATGGCGCATCATCTCCAGCGAGGGGGGGACGAAGTAAGGAGTCAGTGCGGCGTAGGCAATTAAAAGCAGGGGCAGGAGTTTCGAGATCAGCGCGTAAATCGCGATGAAGGCCCATGCGATTATTGACCAACCGCCCAGCGCAAGAAGTGCCGGTTTGTAGCCTTTGCCGGTCACCACCTCAAAGCGATGACCCTGGCGCAGGATTTGGCTGTACCAAAGTGTCAAGAACCCGGCGACGACGATCATAAAGGCGCCGACCACACCGGTGATACCATAATCCGGCAAGCCGGCGCCCTGGGGATGAACCTTGAGATAAATGAACGTGCTGAGCATGTAGACGCGGTTGCCCAAACCAAGGATCGCCGGGATGTCGAAAGTTGCGATACCGATGGTGAAGATATAGATCACCGCCGCTAAAATTCCGGGAAGAGCGAGCGGCAAAGTGATGCGCCGGATAATCCGCATATAAGCCATGCCGTGCACGCGCGCAGCTTCCTCGAGCGTCGGGTTCATGGCGCGAAACATCTGCGAGGTTAAAATGAACGCCAGAGCCGCCAGGCTTAAACCCTGAACGAAACCCATCCCAACTGGTGTCGCGATATTAATCGGCGCGTCGTCAAGATTGAAGAGATCGACAAGCCAACGATTGACGATGCCGATGCGCGCATGGGCGATCAGGGTCCAGCCCATCGCCGTGTAGATTCCAGGAATCAGTAACCCCATCGTCATGATCGCGTAAAGCAAAGTCTTTCCCGGCAGTGTCGTTCTTTCGACCAGCCATGCGATGGGGAGGCCAAAGAAGAGCGCGACGACCGTCGCCGTGACGGTAAAAATCGCCGTATTGACGGTGACGTCGACGATGAACGGATCGCTGAAGACATCGCGGTAATTCGCCAAGGTATAAATCGCGCCGGGCGTGCCAAGCGCGCCCTTCTGCACGCTCACCCAGAACATGGCGATGACGAGAACGAGGATGACCGCCATTGGCACCGCAGCCAATGAGAGCAGGGCGGATGAGGTTTGACCTGATCCCGCAAGGACTCCGCGTAAGCGTAACGTCGCCGCTCTCATGGCTCTCACCGCGGGCAATTTTCCGCGCCGTCAAATCGCATCGAAATTACTTGTGGCGGAGGATGCCCTCCAGCTCCTTTTGGATTTCGGTGTAGTTCTTGAATGATGCGAGCCACTCGGGCGAATTGATAATGACTTTCCCTTTGGCAGCGCGAATGATGTCCAACTCTCTCTTGGTTTGCGAACCTGGGTAAAGATGCAGATCATATCCGTCATGCTTCCAGAGTAGCTCTTGCCCCTCCGGGCTCATGAGGAAATTGATGAACAGTGCCGCGGTATTGGGCGATCGGGAGTTTCTCGGTACGCCGGCGTATCGCATATGTAGTACCGTACCTTCTTCGATGACCGTATGGCCGAGCGGGGCTCCCGTTCGTTTCAACACGTTGACGTCGTTGCCGCCGCAGGTAAAAACCTGCATGAGAAATTCTCCGCTGGTGATCCGTTCCGATTCGCCGCAGCGCATCAAACCGCCGATCTGCTTGGAGAGCTTTTTGGTGAATTCCACCATCTTTTCCCGGCCGAGAAAATCAGGTGTGGCGAACTCACGCAACCCGGCCGCGTAGGGAGTCGAGGCGATCTTGCCTTTCCACTTGGGGTTCAGAGCGTCCTCCATGCGCTTGGGAATGTCGTTGCCTTTCACCAGGCTGGTATTGTAGGCGATGCCGACCACGGCGGTGGCGACGGCAACGTGAGTTCCATTCGGTGAGATGGGATTAAATTTTCCTTCCGTGGCGGGTTTGTCTTGAATGAGCTGGCTGTAGTTCATCGGTTTGAGCGCTTTGGCGTTTAAACCATCGAACATGGCTTGGGCGTTGCCCAAGTAGAGATCGGTGCTAGCCGGCTGGCCGGCGGCGGCTTCCTGGATGATGCGCAGCATCAACGCCTGCATGTCCGGTCCCGGCGTGTACTGGCCTTTTAGGTCGAGCTTATATTTCTTGTTGATGGCGGCGAGGATCTCTTTGAAACCCTCGCTGCCGCCGAAGCTATTTTGTCCCCATTGGCCGCGCAGCACGCCTTCCTTTTTTGCGCCCTCGATCAATTCCGCCACGGTGGCGGCACGCGCCTGCGGCATCACACCCACCAAGATAGTCAGCAGCGCGGCGATTCTGGCAATCGTCATAGAAAGTTCCTCCTCGGCACTTTTGCACCGATTTCATGAGCAGGAAATACCATAATATCGGATGGGTTGACCCGACACTGGATCGCCCCATCGGTAAGCCGCGGTACGGTTCGATTCTTGCCCAAGAGCTGCCGCTCGTTCACGGTGGCGTTGAAGGTGAACTGGTCGCCAAGAAAAGTGCTGGTAGTAATTTTCCCGGCAAAGGAATTGACCTCGCCGTTGACGGCCGCGAACTCGAGACATTCCGGACGAAAGCCAAGCAGCACTTGTTCGCCCACTGTAGAGCGCCCTTCGATGCTCAGCTTGCCGATCGGTGATGCCGCCACGCCGGGTTCGACGATCGTTCCTTCCAGCCAATTGACCGAGCCAAAAAATTCCGCGACATCGGCGCAATTCGGCCCGTGATAGATTTCAAAAGGTGATCCGACTTGCAGCAATTCGCCGGCTTGCATGAGGGCAATCTTGTCCGCGATAGCCATCGCTTCGATCTGATCATGAGTGACATAGAGGAGAGTGGACCCCAGCTGTTTCGCCAATTCGCGGATCTTGCCGCGCACTTCTTCGCGCAAGCGAGCGTCGAGATTGCTGAGTGGTTCGTCCATCAAAAGCAAGCGCGAGTTTACGGCCACGGCGCGGGCCAAGGCAACCCGCTGTTGTTGGCCACCGCTGAGCAGTGTTGCCGGTCGGTCAGCTAAATCCTCCAATTGCACCAAGCGCAGCGCTTCTCGGACACGATTGGCCACTTCGCTTTTCGGTATGCGCTGCGCACCCTCGGCGAGAGGGAGAGCGATGTTTTGCTTAACGGTGAGGTGAGGCCAGACGGCGTAGGATTGAAACACCATGCCGAGCTTGCGTTGTTGCGGCGGTATCCACGTCGGTGGATCGTCGGATGAAACGACCTTGCCGGCAATACGAATCTCGCCGCCATCCGGTGTTTCGAGTCCCGCGATGCAACGTAGAAGGGTGGTTTTACCGGAACCGCTGGCGCCGACGATAACGAATAGCTCGGCTTCGGCGATTTCTAAATCGAGCGATTTGATTGCGTTAACGACGCCGTCGCTCACGTGAAAACGTTTTTGCAGGCGGCGGATGGAGATCATAGAATATCCAAGAGGGCGTCAGATATTCCGGCCAAAGAAAATGGGTTAGCGCAACCCGCGAAAGCGGGAAATCTGGTAGGGGCGGGTTGAAACCCGCCCCTACGGGTCGGAACTTGTTACGCTCAGAAATTAGTTGTACTCGGCGCCCGGCAGAGGATTCTGCACCGCTTCTTCCAACGTGGTTGCCCGCTTCCACTCATTAGCCGGTCGGCTTTTGCCGTCGGTGCCGATCTGATCCATCGAAGCATAAATCTCGATCTTATAACCGTCCGGATCGTAGAACTCGAGGCCGGGATTGCCGCCTGGGCCACGGCGTCCTTCGTAGAAGATCGTTACGCCCTTCGATTTGAGAAAGTCGCGAACCTTGAAGAGCTCCGAGACGGTGGCGACCTCGAGGGCCATATGGTCAACCGTGGCGTTGCGAAAAAAAGCCATACCGTGCTCGTTTTTGTCGGAAAATTTAAAGCCCATGACCTCGGTCCAAAACTTCGCGCTGCGCTCGATGTCGCTAACGCTTAACACCACATGACCGATTTTTTTGATTTTGATGGGAGATTTTTCTTCTGCCATAAATTGCTCCTTTCTTTTTAGAGGCGGCGAGTTAACGCCTATTCCGGTAGTGGTTCAGTTGGCTCAAGACTTCTCACTTCGTTCGAGATGGCAGATCAATTAGTTTGTTGTCATTCCGAGCCAAAGCGAGAAATCTTTCTCGACCCGAAGATTCGAAGCGTGCTCTAATTGAACCACTATCTCTATTTCATAGGTAGGGGATTTCTACCATGGAAGAAAGGGCAAGGCAAAGCGGAAATCGCCGCGGCAAGAACGGGCCGGACGGTCACTTCAAGTGGAATTTTGCGATCAGCTTGCGGCTGTAGCTACGCACGGAATTCAAATCCATCGAGCGGCGCTTGAGCATGTCGAGCCGGGTCATTTTCCACTGAATGCTCTTGGCCAGCGCCCGGCGCTCGCCC
>WNFV01018174.1_pt1 | contig 10107 bp, 8 predicted proteins | sample 5400101 | NCBI WGS metagenome assembly WNFV01 (sample SAMN13153361, study PRJNA577476) | soil metagenome | isolation source: 115 cm soil or saprolite under grassland replicate 1 | place: USA:California | collected 2016-06-15 | reverse complement strand
CCTCGATATCGGCGCGGTTACGTTGTTTACCGACCGGGTGCGTGCGGAAGGCCAATCGAACCTCAAAATCACGGCACGCGGCACCATGGCGTCGCCGGAGCTGAACGGCGACATCGATATCAAGGACGCGACCATGGTCTCGGATGATCCGAACGTTGCAGCCGAGGCGATCGCCGCACACGTCGATCTGGACGGGTCGCGAATTACGCTGTCGCGCCTGACGGCGAATGTCAATGGCGGCACGCTCAACGGCTCGGGTGTTGTGACTCTCGGCAGCGCCGGAGTAGCTGACATTGATGTCCGAGCCGAAACAAAGGATTTCGCATTCGACGCGCCGCTCCAGCTCCGCAGCTTGTCGGATGCAAAGCTGCAGGTCGCGAAACGCGGCGAAGACTTCGTCGTCAGCGGTCAAATCACCGTCACCGAAGGGGGTCTGACCGGCGACATCAAATTCGATCGCGGCGTGCTCGCATCCATGACCGAACATCGAAAGCTCGATTTCACCGAGCGGCGCAATCCATTCCTCGAACGCGTCAGGTTCAACATCGACGTCGACACGGCGGCGCCGATCCTCATCGACAACAATCTCGCGAAGGCAGAAGTCACAACGGATCTGCGAGTCGTCGGGACACCGTACGAGACGGGACTCGCCGGACAGTTGAGTGTGCTCGAAGGCGGAGAGATTACGCTCAACGAGCGTCGGTACGAAGTGCAGCGCGGCCTCATGACGTTTGTCGATGAACGGCGCATCTTTCCATCGTTCGATCTCTTGCTCAGCACCTCAGCCAGCAGTTACGACATCACTGTCGCGGTAACAGGCACTCCGGGCGATACCGAAGCCAAGCTGACATCTGATCCCGAGCTTCCGGAGCCTGACATCCTGGCGATGCTCGTTACGGGCCGCACGCTCGAAGAGATGCGCGGTGAAGAATTCGAGATCGCTCGCGAGCAGATGTTGTCGTATATGACGGGTCGGGTCGGATCGAGACTGGGTCGCTCCATCCAGAAAGCGACCGGTCTGAGCGAGGTGCGAATCGAGCCAAACCTGATTGCAAACGAGACCGACCCGAGCGCCCGTCTCACGCTCGGCCAGCAACTGACCGGCGACCTGAAGCTTGTCTATTCAACCAATCTCACCGACAGCAACGACCAGATTTGGGTTGCGGAGTACGACATCAGCAGACGATTTCAAACGCGCGCCGTGCGCCAGCAGGACAACACCTACCGCCTGGACTTTACGCACGACGTTCGTTTTGGTGGCCAGCCTGCACCGCGTCGGCTCGCTCGCGAGCGTCCTGTTGTCGCTGCAGTCGAAATCGCGGGCGATGCATCTTCCCAGCAGGAGGTTGCCAAGCTGTTCAGGATGAAAGCGGGAGATGCATTCGATTTCTTCCGCGCGCGGCGCGGCCAGCAACGTATCGAGAATTCGTATGTCGAGGGAGGCTGGTTGCAGTCGCGCGTGCACCTCGATCGCGAGGAAACCGAGCAGGGCTTGAAGCTGCGTGTGCGTGTGGCGCCCGGCCCAAAGGTGACCATGCGATTTGAAGGCGCCGCACCGCCGCGCGGGGTCCAAGACGAGGTGCGCACCCAGTGGCATCGCGGTGTGTTCGACACTCAGCGCGGAGGCGATGCTGCGGCGGTGTTGCGGGCGTGGTTGATGCGGGACAATTACCTGCAAGCGAAAGTCACGTATGCGATTGAGGATGTCGGTGCGGCCGAGCGCGTCGTGATGTTCCGGCTCGAGCCTGGGACCCGCTTCAGTAAAGTTGTTCTCGCGTTCGATGGAGCATCGGGGATCGATCCCGACGAGCTCGATCGAATCATCGCCGACCAACACCTCGAGCAGCAGTTGTTCACCGATCCAAAAGTCGTCACTGAGCTGCTCGAACGCTACTACCGCGAGCAAGGGTATCTCGTCGCCGACGTCCGCGAACCGCGCTATGAGTTCACTGGCGCGACAGCGCGCGTTGTGCTCGCGGTCACTGAAGGGCCGCGATTCACCGTTCGACAAGTCGCCGTCGCGCAGAATGCCGCTCTTCCGAGCGAGCTGCTGATATCGGAGCTGCCGCTGGTCACCGGCGAACCGTTTCTGCCCGTCGCTGCTGAGAACTCGCTGCAGAAAATTCGTGAGTTGTATTGGCAGCGCGGCTACAACGACGTGAGCTCGGATTACGAAGTGGCGCTCGACCGCGCGGCGGGCCAGGTGGACGTGACATTCACCATCCGTGAGGGCGCACAGAGCGTGATCGCTGCTTGCGCAGGATCAGGTGCTGGATCTCAGCGCCCTCAGACGCTCGCGGCGGAACCTGTATGACACGGGCGCGCTCTCGGTTGTGGATGTCACCCGTGAGGACCTCGGCGGCGACGTGCCGGTTTCCACAACCGCCCCGCCGAAACCGGCTGAAGATGCAGAGAATTCGAAACCGGTGCGTATCAACGTCTCGGTGCGCGAGGTGCAGCCCCTGCAGCTTCGCTATGGCGGTTCTTATGACACCGAGCGCGGGGCCGGTGGTTTATTCGATATCTCCAGCCACAACGTCCTGGGGAAGGCGCGAGTCGTCGGTCTGCGATCCCGGTACGATCGGCAGCTTCATGAAGCGCGCCTCTATCTGAGTCAGCCGGCGCTGCGGTATTGGCCGATCAAGCTGACCGGGACACTGTTCTACCGAGAAGAACGGAATCCGCTGACCGAGATCACGAACCCATTCAATGTGGACCGGCGTGGCGCGTCATTGCAGGGCGAAACCGAACTGGGTGATTCGTACGTGTGGAGTTACGGCTTCCGCTACGAACGTGCGCGCACGTTCGATCCCGCGCCGGGCGGGCTGCTCGATCGAACACTTACCGTGTCGCCGCTTACGAGCACCTTCACGCGCGACGTCCGCGACGAGGCGTTCGACGCATCAACCGGCTCGTTCATGTCGCAGGCGTTTGCGTACTCGCCCGGTTGGCTCGGCTCGGATGTAGCGTTCCTCAAGTACTTCGGCCAGTACTTCCATTACATTCCGCTGCAAGCGCCACGACGGAAACCGTTCACCAACGAGATCCTGCGTCCGCGAGTGGTCTACGCGACTGGCATCCGGATTGGACTTGCCCACGGCGCAGTCGGTCTCATTCCCGAAAGCGAGCGTTTCTTTGCGGGAGGCAGCACGACGCTGCGCGGCTTTTGCGCGGCGACTACGGTGTCGTTCTCGATCGGCGCGCGGGCGAGCGACACAGCCGCTTCTACTTCAGCATCGGGCAGGCATTCTAACCCCTCAATTCACTTGTGTTGACAATCATCGCATCGAGATGACCGAGTGTCTGGGCCGAAACTGGCGCCGTTCGAGCTTGTAGACGCCGTTGGCGGCCCGACCCAAGTGAGTTTGAGCTCAAGCCGCGACGCTCTTCGTTGATCGGGCCAGCCGTTCATTGGCCGCGGGCATACCGTTGGTGTCGCTACAATGAACAGCGAGCGCCCGTAGCTCAGTGGATAGAGCATCGGCCTTCTAAGCCGAGGGTCGCAGGTTCGAGTCCTGCCGGGCGCGTACCCGCCCTTCGGGCGGAGTTTCCAGTTCAGAGTTGCCAGTTCAAAGTTGAAACTCGCGCGATGACCGCGCAAAGGATCGAACCCTGGTCGGGAAGGTGCGATTTACGACTCGCCGGTCAGACGCGAGGACGTTCGTTCGAGACGGTGAACAACAGCCCACAACAGCTGCATAAACGGCAACACATCCGTGAGAACGACGGGTTCGCTGTCGAAATCGCGCGCGGATCGCGTGGCCATGGCACCTCACACATGCGACAGCTTGTCTGCACTTTCGCGGTCGTCGCGCCATTTCCGCTCGATGGATCGGCTGACGACGTCCTTGAAGCCGAGCCCGACGGCCAGGGCGGCTGCGAAGACGACGCCCCCGAACAGGATCCCGAACGCCAGCGGCAAGGTGCGGCGCCCGATCTCGAGGTGCTCGAGCGCCATGACCCAGCTGACGATCAGCACCAGCCACCTCACGCCCGTGCTCCACAGGTGCGCATAGGGCCAGTTCAAACTGACCGCGCCAATCAGCACCGATCGCGCGAGAAACCGGGACAGCATCGTGCCGAGCACGAGAATCGCGAGCGCGGCGAGGAGATTCGGAATGTAGCGGAAGATCGTGCGCGCGAACGCTTCGGGCAGCGTCGCATCGAGCGCGCTGAACCCGGCCAGCAGTCCCATGACCAGAATCGCCCACATCACGACGCGCGCAATCAGCGCGGACAAGCCGCCGGCGGCCTGCCAGTCGCCCGGCGCACCGAGACTCCACCGCTCTGCACGCTGATCGAAATGCATGCCGAGGAGTGCGCGAAGAACGAGTCGGCGACTCACAACGGCGACGACGACCGCGACAAGAAGAATCAGCATCAATCCCACTATTCCTGGTAGGAAATTCGCCACGTTCTCGGCGGTTCGAATCATCGCCCGGCGCAGAATGGCGTCGACCTGCTCCCACATGGCTCCCTCACTCCCTTCTGTGTATCTCGCTTGCCCTCAGCGTCGAAATTTGACGGGCTTGAAACGCTCCGGCCATCGCCACTGCGAAATCAGATACGGCTTCTCCGTTTCGAACACAAGACACAGCTGCTCGATGCGCCGCTCGCCTTCTTCTGTCGGCGCGTGCCGCGTTTCGCGCACGAAGGACGCGAGCCACGCCAGGTACAACGGCACGAGCGACCGCAACAGGTGATCCCGCGCAATCACGCGAAGACGATGGCCCATGGCGAAGTCGTACAGCGTGCGAGCCCAGAGGGCATCCTCGACGCGAAACGTCTCGAACGGGGCGCTCGCCAGCCTCCGCCATTGCAGGGTCGCCAGTGGGGGCAGGACTTCGGCCCACACCTCTTGCAACTCGCGATGGCCCCGCCGAAACGACTCGACCAGCTCCGCCGGATCGATCTTCGGCGCAGGTGGCAGCCGGAGTGCTTCACCCACACGCACGACGTCGGTTGATCCGCGAATGCGTTGCCACACGGCCGCGCGCGTGCCCATGTCCTCGAAGAGCCAGCCCACGATTTGCGCGAGAGCGGTACTCAAGCTCAGCTCGTGACGCTCGAAGAACTCGCGGCGCTCGACGAGCGCCTCGCCGACGCGGAAGCCTCCGCAAACGGCGGTCGTGCACAGCCACAGATCGATTCCGAGCTGCCCGCGCTCGCTGTCCCAAATCGGATGCGGAAGCACGGCATCCATAAAATCGGCGGAGGCGCTGTAATCGGTGCCGATCGGCCACCGAAGTCGTGCGCCATAGAGGGCGCGGAACAGCGGGTAGACGATTGCGTGGACCAGCGCACCGTTGAATGGATGTCTCGGATACGCTGGCGCGACGAACTGGACCGCGCGCGTGCGAAGCGGCTCCAGCAGGCGCGCGATGGTCTCCGGACTGCCGGTCGCGGACCGCGCGTCGAGGACCAGGCACGCGGCGGCCTGGCGCGCGCGGGCCTCCGCGAAGATCGCGTGCACGGCGCGCGCACGCCCGGGCAGCCCGTGATAGGGCATCACGAGCGAATGGTGAGCCGGGTGCCCGACGTTCACTGCGCTGACTTCCGCCGATGTGCCCAGCTCGGCGCGGACGGAATCAACCGCCGTCGCATCGGGGACGAGATTCGCGACGAGCAGATGCCATCGAATCGATTCGGGCTGCCGGTCGAACGCCGCCCGGACGGCCTTTGCCAGTTGGCCGGCGTCGCCGGCATGGTCGGAGGTCGTCAGGCCGACGACAACGTCAGCCGTCGGCCGGGGCAGATCAGTCGCGAAACTGGAGCTCGAACCAGTAGTAGCCATAGGGACCAAGCGTCAAAAAGTACGGGTCGCGCCCAATCGGCGGAAACGCGGTGTATCCGAGCATCTCAATCGGCGACACGCCGGCGAAAGCGGAGAGATCGAGCGCGACGGGCTGCGGCAAATGCGACAGGTTCGCCACGCACAGAATCATGTCGCGCTCGAATCGGCGGAGGTGAGCGACGATCTTGCGATTCTCGGGCTCCAGGAATTCGATGCTGCCGCGGCCGAAGACATGAAAGAGCCGCCGCAGGTTCACCATGTTGCGCATCCAGTGAAGCAGCGACGCGGAGTCGGCCAGCTGCGACGCCACGTTCACCGCTTGATACCCGTAAACCGGGTCGGTGATCACTGGGCTGTACAGCCGCTCCGGCTGGACGGTCGAGAAGCCGGCATTGACGTCGCCGTCCCATTGCATAGGCGTGCGGACACCGTTGCGATCGCCGAGCGCGAGGCTGTCGCCCATGCCGATTTCATCCCCATAGTAGATGATGGGTGTACCGGGCATCGAGAACAGCAACGTCGTCATCAACTCGATCCTCCGCCGATCATTTCCAAGCAACGGCGCCAACCGGCGTCTGATGCCGACGTTCAGCCGCGCCTCCGGATCGGCCGTGTAGGCCAGGTACATGTAATCGCGCTCCTCCTCCGTGACCATCTCGAGTGTGAGCTCGTCATGGTTCCTCAGGAACAATGCCCATTGACATGTGTCAGGAATCTGCGGCGTGCGCGCGAGTACCTCTGTGATTGGCTGTCGATCCTCCTGATGAATGGCCATGAAGAGTCGCGGCATCAATGGAAAGTGATACGCCATGTGGCACTCGTCGCCGTCAGCGAAATACGCGCGGACGTCGAGCGGCGGCTGGTTGGCCTCAGCGAGCAGCAAACGGTTCGCATAATGTTTGTCGACATGACGCCGGATCGTCTTGATCACGGAGTGCGTTTCCGGCAGGTTCTCGCACGAGGTTCCCTCGCGCTCCACGAGGTACGGTATGGCATCGAGCCGAAGGCCATCAACTCCGAGACCGAGCCAGAAGTCAATCACGCCGAGAGTCTCCTTGAGCACGGCTGGATTGTCGTAATTGAGATCTGGCTGATGCGAGAAGAAGCGATGCCAATAGTACGCGCTCGCCACGGGATCCCATGTCCAATTCGAGCGTTCGGTGTCCACGAAGATGATGCGGACCTGCTCGAACTTTCGATCCGTGTCGCTCCAAACGTAGTAGTCACGATCACGCGTTCCGGGCGGAGCGCGGCGGGCGCGTTGAAACCACGGATGGGCGTCGGACGTGTGATTGAGCGCCAACTCGATGATCACCTGCATGTGGCGCTCATGCGCGGCCTGCAGGAATGTCTGGAAATCATCGAGCGTCCCGTAGCTCGGATGCACCTGACGGTAATTCGCCACATCGTATCCGTCATCGCGGAGCGGTGAAGCAAAGAACGGCAGCAGCCACAGGCAGCTGGCGCCAAGCGACTCGATGTAGTCGAGATGCTCCAGAAGCCCACGGAAATCGCCGATGCCGTCGCCATTGGCATCGGCAAACGACCGCACGTGCAGCTGGTAAATCACAGCGTCCTTGTACCAGAGCGGATCAGCGGCGCTCGCTCGTAGCCTCATCCCAAATGGATTATCACGGACGACGACAAGGTGGGTTACTGCTGAGCCGCTCCGATGCTGCACTGCTCGAAGTCGTGGTTCAGATCGCAGATCACCGGCGGTAGGCGCAGTTGCGCGTAGGCGGTGAAGCCTATCTGCAGGCAGAAGAGCGCGGTGACGATCCAGAAGCCGATGATTCCTCTGGAGCGGGGCAGGCTCAGGTCCGTGGGCAAGAGTGTCGGGTTCTGCAGGGTCGATTCCATGATGTCCTTCCTCGCTCCTTCAAGGCTTCGGGGCGTTGGGCGACTAACCGGGGGGCTCAACGCCGAACTGCTTTGCGTACTCGGCGTTCAATCGCTGCCAGCCGCCGAACTTCATGGCCTCGGGGCCGACGATGCGTCCAATGGGCTGACCGGCGAGAAGCCGATCCAGCACATCGAGGCAGATGTGCCAGCCCGCAGCGCCCATCGATATGAATCCACGGTCGATGTTGTGCCAAAGAGTAAGCCGAGTGCCGCCGCCTCCCAGCGGCTCCAGTTGCCAGCGGATGTCTCCACCCCAGGTATATTCGAGCGCCCTCGGCTCGTCAGCCCGCTTCACGTGGGTCTCGGATACGTACGGCGTCGGCGCTCCCACTGTCGAGAGTTTTGCGGTGCCAACGGCACCGAGATTCCGGTCAGAATCGAACGGAGCCCATTCGCGGAGATGCTCAGGGTCCGTAAGCGCCTTCCAAACCTTTGCAGGAGGATGGGGCGGTCGCGGACGAGAACGAGCGTCCATTTCTCTCCATCTTTTCGGACCTCGGCGCCAGAAGCGGCACCCGGCGCGTATTGCTCACGGCTGCTCATGTCTTTTCTTTGCTTTCACAGAAGGTCCCTTCTCCATCTTTTCCAAGTGTTGCTCCAGGGCATCGATGTGCTTTGACCAGAAGCGCCGGAAGGGGACGAGCCACGCGTCGAGCTCCATGAGCGGCTCCGGTCTCAGTCGATACAGGCGCCGCTGCGCTTCAATTCGTGATTCCACGAACCCAGCCTCTCGCAGCACTCGCAGGTGTTTGGAGACCGACGGCTGCGACAGTCGAAGCAGGCGCTCGATCTCGCCAACGGAGCGCTCAGACGAGAGCAGGAGGCTCAAGATCGCCCGTCTGTTGGGCTCCGCGACGATGGCAAACGATGATTCCACAATAGACATATAGCCTACCATTTATATTCTCGTCAAGTCATATTCTGAGAACCAGGCCTCGACGAGCAGTGCCTCGGGAAGGAGTGGAATGTCCCTGGCGGGTGATCTCGATACGGGGAAGGCGATCCTGCGCGACTACATCAACGCGACGATCGGGATTCGAGGAATTGAGCCGTCGAACCCTGGGACGCAATCGGATTGGTCGTCACACTCATCGGCGATTCAGTTCGTGATGAGCCCGCGCCATGTTTCGAAATCGAAGGTGAGGATATCGCGACAGTGCGCGACTAACGTATTGCCCGTGCGCCGATCCAGCGCCATCGTGTTCGATAGATTGCACGCCGGTCCACCGCCCGTGGTGACGAGCACGAGCCAGAGATCCAACGCGATGTCGTACATCCAGTCTTCGGGCACGAGCGCCGGGATGTGCAGGAAAATGCGATGCTTCACCGGATCGAGGGCCGCTTGCGGCAGAGGGGTATTCAGAGGGGCGATCGTGGGCCCGGTCGCCAGCGCTTTGCGCCTCCAAGTCTTCGTGGCGAAGTCAAACGCCCAGGTCTGGTTGTAATAAATCCCGCCGGCGCTGCCGCCGCCGAATTGAATCGCCTTGCGCGTGAGCGTGTCGTACACCAGGCCGGGGAACGAGAGGCCGGGAGGATTCGTCGCCGGCGTCACGTCTTCCCATCGACCGGTATCGATGTGATAGACCCACGCCCGCGGGAACCCGGAGGAGTTGTGATCGCCCCAGAGGAACAGCACATCGCGATCGGAGTTATAGACCATCGCGCTGTCGTTCGTGTTCGGCCGCTCCGGACAGTTACCAGGACATTGAGGCGTCACGTTGACCCACGTGTTTTGCGAAGGGTCAGCGTGTAGGGTCAGATACCAGAGGTCGTTGCGATTCACGCCGCCACACACGCCGCCGTACAACCAGAGCCGATTGCGCTGCGTATCGACCGCCATTTGGCCAACTGGATGCCGATCCCCGGGAATCGTCGCAGTATTCGGGTTACAGAACGTCATGAGCTGATTGGTGCCGACGAGGTTCTGATAGCTGTTCGTGCTTGTCGTGTACGCGAAGACGTTGGATGAGTAGATCGAGCTGGACGCGCCGAGAATCCCGTAGAAGAGGACTGTCAATCCGACGGGATCCGACTGCAGGGTCGTGTATCCGGTGAATCCAGGCCATCCCGCAGTTTTCGGCTGTTTCGTCCAGGCAATCGTTGTCAGCTTTTGCGAGGCCGGCGCGGCGACCACGCGCACGTTCAGTGGCATGCGTGGTTGCGCGTTAGCCAGGAGTCCGACGAACACGACGGTGAATCTGGTCACGCGTGCGCCTGGCTTCCCTTTTCGCACTGAACGCGCCCTCCCTCATTGCCTCAACATGTTGTCTGTGTTGCGAACGCTGCTAGCGCCCACAACCGTCAAATCGCCCGCGGCGCAACTTCAAGGGTGATTCAAGCACTGGTACAGCGCCGTGTCTACGTCTGTGGCATCGCGCGTCAGTTCGGGGCATCCGAAGACCATAAGTCGA
>WNFV01012009.1_pt1 | contig 10107 bp, 7 predicted proteins | sample 5400101 | NCBI WGS metagenome assembly WNFV01 (sample SAMN13153361, study PRJNA577476) | soil metagenome | isolation source: 115 cm soil or saprolite under grassland replicate 1 | place: USA:California | collected 2016-06-15 | reverse complement strand
CCTCTATGCTCTCCCCATGACGCCGCTCTGGCGCCGGCTGGAAAAGGAGGGACGCATCCTTTCCGACGGGACGGGCGGCGAGGAGTCCAATGTGAAGTTCCTCCTGCCGCGCGAAGTCGTTCGGAAGAACTGGTTGAAGTGCGTGACCGAGTCGAACCAGCCCGTGCCCCTCTACCGCCGCTTCCAGCACCAGATCGAGCACACCTACCCCAACCGCTTCAACCCCGGCTCCCTGCGAAGAGTTGAAAAGGGGGACGTCGCCAATGGATTGAAGATCCTGGCGCGAATTCTCTGGCGTGTCGGCGCGCGCTCGGACTACCGGAAGGTCTTCTGGCGCATGGCCCGGCCCGCCTTGAAAAGCGGCAATATCGAAGCGGTCATCCACGTCGGCCTGGTCGCCCACCACCTGATCCACTTCGCAAGAGACTGCGAAGCCGGCGTCGGCGAGTACTCCTTCTATTCCGAGAAGGGAAGCGCTCCCGCACGCTCCCTCATCAGGCGCCAAGATGAAGGTGAAGGGCGGGGTGTGGCTATCTGGTCGCGGCGCGAGGAGTCTCCCGAGTAACCGGAGGGAGGAGCCTCGCGCCGCGGGAGCGAGCGCGCAGCGCGGGATCAGACGAGCGATCGAGGCCGCATCCGGCCGAGTCGCTCGCCGGTGCGCCGCCAGGCGCAGATCCCGCGCAAGCGCGAGCGACGTGCTAGCATGCGCCCACAGCACAGAGCAAGGGGGTTCTCTATGAAAGGAATCCGCGCCTGCCTTCTCCTGCCGGTCCTCCTCGGCATCCAGACCACGATTCTCACCGCCCAGACGACCGGCTCCGTCGCGGGCCGCGTGACCGATGACGCCGGCGCCGGGCTGCCGGGCGTTAGGGACTTACACGGTCACGGCGACTCTGGCGGGATTGGGCCGCGCCCAGGAGACCGTCGTCGTCGCGCTCGGCCGCACGGCCACGGCCGACCTGCGCCTGCGCGCGACCGCCCGAGAGGAAGTCATCGTCAGCGGCGAGGTGCCGGTCGTGGACACCACGTCGGCCGCCGTCGGCACGAACATTGACGCGCGAGCGATTCAGAGCCTTCCCTCCGGACGCAACTACTCTTCCATCGCGCAGATCGCTCCCGGCGTCTCCACGCAGGTCTCCAACACGGAGGCCTTCAACAACGCGATCACCGTTTACGGCTCCTCGGGCCTGGAGAACAGCTTCGTCATCGATGGAGTGGATACGAGCGGCGTCGAGTACGGCGCGCAAGGCAAGGAGTTGAACTTCGAGTTCATCCAGGAGATCGACATCAAGACCGGCGGTTACCAGGCGGAGTTCGGGCGCTCGACCGGCGGCATCATCAACGTGATCACCAAGTCAGGCGGCAACGACTTCCACGGGGACGCCTTCGGCTACTACGACAACGACTCCCTTCAGGCCGAGAACTCGCATCCGAACGAATCGCTGCTCGGCACGAGCCTGGGTTTCACGCGCGAGGACTTCGGCGCCGACCTGGGCGGCTACTTCGTGAAGGACCGGCTCTGGTTCTTCGGGGCCTACGACCGGGTCCACAACACGGTCACCAACGTCCTGACCGCGGGGCCCAACGAAGGGGAAGAGACGGACAGCAAGAGTACCCGGAACCTGGGATCCGGCAAGATCACATGGCGAATCACGCCCAGCCATTCCTTCGTCGCGAGCTTCTTCCAGGACCCCCGGGTGGACACGGGAGCCATCAACGACGGCGCTCACACCTTGAATGGCGCCTTCTCGACGTTCCTGGGGCGGCAGGACCTTGGAGGGCGCGACTGGTCCGGACGGTACAACGGCCTCTTCGGGTCCTGGGTCGCGACCGCGCAGGTCTCGCTGCATGAGGAGCGCAATTCCGTGGGTCCCGCGACCTCCGAGGGGAACGCGATCCAGTACGTGGACACCCGCAACGACGATCTCCAGTCAGGCGGCTTCGGGCTGATCCAGAACAAGGCCTTCAAGCGCTACTTCTACGGCGTCTCGTTGACAGAGTACCTGGGACATCACGAGTTCAAGGGCGGCTTCGAGTACGAGCGGGAGACGGCCGCGGTGACCAAGGTCGAGTCGGGAGGGCAGCTCGTCACGATCTTCGACAATCCGGAAGACGCGGCGAAACCCATATACCAGCACTTCTATTGGTCCGTGCCCGGCGCCACGCTGCCGGACAACATCCCGATCTCTCAGTTGAATGCCAACCCCAAACACAAGACGTACGCGGCCTACCTGCAGGACTCCTGGGCGGTGCTGCCGAACCTGACGCTGAACCTGGGGGTGCGCTGGGACCGCCAGCAGATCTTCGACGCGAGCGGCACGCGGCAGATCGACCTGAAGAAGGACTACGCGCCCAGGCTGGGCGCGGTCTGGGATCCGACCGGGGACCACCGCACTCGGGTCTTCGGGTCCTTCGGTCGCTTCTACGAGCAGATCCCAATGGACCTGGTCATCCGGTCCTACAGCTTCGAGCAGCAGCCGGTCATCTACAACTTTGATCCGGTCTCGAACAAACCCGACGACGCCGCGGCCGCGATCGTGGACGACACCAACAAGGTGCTGGGAGGATTCACGGAGCCGTCGGACCCGAACCTCCACGGCCAGTACCTGAGGGAGTTCCTTCTCGGCGCCGAGCGCGAGATCGTTCCCAACGTCGCGCTGGGCGTCAAGTACGTCTATCGCAACTACGGCGAAGTCATCGAGGACTTCCTCTGCGTCAACGATGGGACCTACTGCGTGGGCAACCCGGGCGAAGGAATCATGAAGGAGATCTTCTCGCTCGACTACGAGCACACCTTTCCGGCGCCCAAGCCCAAGCGCATCTACCGGGGCATTCAGCTCGACGTGACCAAGCGCTTCTCGAACAACTGGTCGTTGCTCGCGTCGTATCTCTGGTCCAAGCTCGAGGGGAACTACGACGGGGAGTTCGGCCCGTTCACCCAGCCGCGGGGGACCGCCGATCCGAACATCTCGGCGGCCTACGATTATTATGAGTTCTTCACCAACGGGCAGGACTTGAGCCGCATCACCAACACGGGACCGCTCTCCAACGACCGGCGCAGCCAGGTGAAGCTCTCGGGCGTGTACGTGACCCCCTTCAATCTTGCGGTCGGACTGGCGGCCTACTATCGGACCGGCACGCCCCTGACCCGGTACGGCTTCTCCAACGCCTACAGCCGTTACGAGTTCTTCCTGACGCGCCGGGGAGCGGAGGGGCGCACACCCGCGGACTACGAGGCCGATCTGCATCTGGGCTATCCGCTCCTCCTGGGGCCGGTGACGGTCAACTTTCTCCTGGACGTCTTCAACCTCTTGAACGCGCAGCGGCCCACGTTGCTCGACGAGAGATACAACCTCTCAGAATTCGACGACGCCAGTTACGTCTGTGGATCGAAGCCCGGCAGCGACGACGAAGAGCGGTGTAACTCCTACTACGGAAAGCCGATCTTCCGCACGCCTCCGAGGCAGCTGCGAATCGGCCTGCGGTTGTCGTTCTGAACGTCGCTCCGCGCTGCGCGAGCGACGCGGCTTTGCCGCCGGCGGGCGGCTCGGCCAAAGGGCGGGGAAGCCGCGACCGCCCGCCTCGTCGCTCGCTGCGCGCTGCGCTCCCGCGGCGCGAGGCTCGGCTTTCGGCGCAGCGGTCGCTGCGCGACCGGCGCCGAGAGATTTCAGCTACGAGAGCCCCAGAGACTCCTCGCGCCGCGACCGGAGCTTTACGAGGCCGTCGCGTAAAGGGCTCTCGTCTTTGGCCGCGGATTCGGCGGCCGCCGCTCCGGCGACCAGCGGGGTCAGCGCGATCAGCGCGAAGCGGTGGAGTCGCATGGTTCTCAAACGCAGGCCGAGAAAGAAGGTTCCTGAAGCGCTTCCTTTGATGCCGGGTCTCGGCCAGAATCCGGGAAGAGGAGCGAGGATGAAAAAGGACCGGAAGATCATCGTCTCCATCGCGACGAGCGCCGACGGCTACATCGCCAGGAAGGACGGGGGCGTGGAGTGGCTGGACCGTCCACGGCCTCGCGGCAACTATGGAATGGGCGCCTTCATCGAGTCGATCGACACGATCCTGTGGGGCCGAAAGACCTACGACATCGCGCGGAAGATGGGAGCGGCCGACGGTGGACTCGGCCCGAAGATCCGCAACTACGTCTTCAGCCGCCGCCTCCGCAAAGCCCGCCGTCCCCAACGTCTCCTTCGTCGCCGAACCGATTTGGAAGTTCGCCGGGCGTCTGCGCGAGGAGCCCGGAAAGGACATCTGGATGATGGGAGGAGGAGGCGTGATCGCCTCCTTCCTCGATGCGGACGAGATCGACGAGTTCGTGATCCACGTCGTCCCGATCTTCATCGGGGCCGGCATCCCCTTGATCGCTCCCCGCCACCGCTCGATCCGGCTCCGCCTCCTCTCCGTACGCTCCTTCCCCGACGGAATCGTCCGCCTTCACTACGCCGTGCCTCGCCGCGCCGTCCCTCGCCGCCGAATGAACCGAAGGTCCAGTTAATCCGGCGGATTCTCGAGAAACGCTAGCGCGGAGCGACGGCGGGCTCGTTCTGGTCGAGGGCCCGCTCCAGGCGCTTGCGGATGGCGAAGAGTTCGAGGTGGGAGATCTTCGAACCGGGGCCTCGTTCCTCGACCTTCCGGAGAGTGGCCCACGCCAGCTCGGCGGGCAAGGCGCAAAACTCGACGAGACCGCGCGGGGCGCCGGCGCGCTGGAGGGCGAGTGTGTATTCTCCGGCGACCGCGAGGTCGGCGCGGGCGAGAGCGAAGACCTCGGAGCGGGGAACGTTTCGCGGGAGAAAACTGCGGCCTTCGTTTTCGTCCAGGGCCACGTCCTTCAGGATGTTGACGAGCTGGAGAGCCTCGCCGAACGCGGCCGCTCTCTCGCGCAGATACGGCGCGATCAGCGCGAGACTCTCCCGCTTGAACAGAAACAGCTCGGTCAGCATCTGGCCGACAATTCCGGCGACGCAGTGGCAATAGGCGCGCAGGTCCTCGAGGTCGTCCAGGACGAGGACCCCGTCCCGCGAGCGCGCGACAAATTCGGCCATTCCTTCCGCCGAGGTAATGACGTGCTGGCGCACGGAAGCGACGGCCTCGGGATCCAGCGTGAAGAAGGCATCCAGGACGAAGGGGACGCCGGCGATGAGCTCCCGGTAGCCCGGATTCGGCGAAGCCCCGGCCGCCGTCCACTTCTCCGCGAGCCTCGCGGCACCCTCCGGAGTGAAATCGGAGAGGAGCTTCTGGAACTCCTGCAGCGCCTCGACGCGCCGCTCGGCCGACCAGTGCGCGGCGTCTTCGAAGGTGTCGGCGACCCGGAAGAGGAGGTAGGCGATCATCACCTGCCGGCGCGTCGGCTCGGCGAGAACCGGGATCGAGAGGGCGAAGGTTCGGCTCGTCTTCTCCAGCAGGTCTTCCAGAGTCTTCATTCGAGTCCGTCCTCGAGGAGGCGCTCCAGAAAGAGCGCGAGGTTCTCACTGCAGGCGAGCACGCGGCGGCGCATCCGCAGGAGCGCGGGAATCGTGCGGGGGCGCAGGAGAGCGCGCGCGACGATGGAGCCCCGGGAGATCCCGCCGTCCTCGCCGAGACTCGCGGCAATGTAATCGGGCAGCGACTCTTCGGCGCGGTCGCTGATCGAGCGGATAACGAGGTAGGGGATGGCGGCCTCCGAGGCGCTTGCCGCCCAGGCCGAGGATTCCATGTCGGCGGCGGCCGGGCCGCCGGAATCGGCCAGGGCCGCGAGAACGGCCTTCTCCTGCGCCGTGACCGCGGGCCGCTCGACGGCCAAGAGCATGCCGGCGCGCGCGCCTGCCGCGATCGCGCGGGAGAGCAGGCGCTCGTCGGGGGCCGCAAGGTCCCCGGAGGAGTCACGGACCCGGCGGGAAGCCAGCAGGTCGCCGATCTCGAGCTCCCTCGACAGCGCGGCGGCGACACCGGACCCGAGGAGCGCGGCGGGGTGGAGAGCCTCGCAGAGCCGGGCCGATTCGCGCTTCGCGTTTTGCGGTCCGGATCCGGTCGCCGCGATGGCGACCTCGGCCGATCCGATCCGCGCCTCGACGGATCCCTCGCGTCCCACGCGCACGTCCTCCGCGTGACGGATGATCGCGTCGCGCTCTTCCGTCATGGCCGTCACGATGAGGATCCGGCCGCCGAGCAATCCTCGTGGGGGACCTTGCGGTCCCCCGAGCCCCCTAGTTGCGGACATAGCCGTTCTCGCGGAACCAGGCGACCGCGCGGGCGAGGGCCTCCTCGACCGGCGTTTGCGGAAGGTCGAGCTCCCGCACCGCCTTGCTCGCATCGAAGTACATCCGGTGGCGGGACATTCGCACGCCTTCGAGCGGCACCCGCGGCGGCCGTGCGGTCAGCTTCGAGGCCAGTGTGCTCACGGCGGCGGCGGCCAGTGGAACCCAGTGTGGCAGTCGAACCCGCGGCGAAGGAATACCCGTCAGCTTCGAGAGCGCATCGAAGATTTCCTTGAGTGTCATGTCGCGGTTTCCCAGGATGTATCTTTCTCCCGCGCGGCCCTTCTCCTCCGCGAGTACGTGGCCCTCCGCGACGTCGCGCACGTCCACGAGATTCAATCCCGTTTCGACATAGGCCGGCATTCTGCGGTTCAAGAAATCCACGATCATCTGTCCGGTGGGCGTGGGCTTGATGTCCATCTCGCCGACCGGTGTCGAAGGATTGACGATGACGACCGGCAGACCCCTTGCCGCCCACTCCTGCGCGACGCGCTCGGCCTGGTGCTTGCTTTTCTTGTAGTGACCGATCAGGGAGGCAAGCTCCACCGGCGTCCCTTCGTCGCCGGGACGGCCGTCGCGCGTGAGGCCCAGGGCGCCCACGGAGCTCGTGTAGACGACCTTCTGGGCGCCCACTTCCGACGCGGCGGCGAGGACATTTCGGGTTCCTTCGACGTTCGCGGCGTAGATCTCGCGGGGGCGGCGCGCCGAAAGCCGGTAATCCGCGGCGCAGTGATAGACCGTCCGCGCGCCGGCCATCGCGCGCCTGAGCGACGCCGGATCCGTCACGTCTCCGGCCACCAGCGCGACCGGCAGCTCCTCGAGGTTGCTCAAGCGGCTCGACGGACGGACGAGACAGCGCACGGTCCGGCCGCGGCGCAGGAGCGCCCGCACGACGTGCGCCCCCACGAAGCCGGTCCCGCCGGTCACGAAGTCCATCAACCTCCCCTATCATTCCGAGGAGCGAAGCGACGAGGAATCTACCTCCGTTTCTAGTCGCGACGGGAGCAGATCACTTTGTGAGCCCGTCCCGGGCGGAACGTGCGACTCGAAGCAGGAGGAGCAGATCCCTCGCTTCCTCCTTCGCTGAAGCTCCGGAGGACAGGTCGCTCGGGATGACAGGGCGGGGGGAGGGGCTCGGGATGACAGAGCGGGAGAGGGCTCTGGATGACAGGAAGGGCCCGCGGAGTCAGCCGGCCAGGTTCCAGGCGACGAGGCGGAACATGTCGCCGGGATGTTTGGGGAGCTCCTTGACGACCGAGGCCTCGAAACCGGAGTGCATCGCGCAGTTGGCGCACAAGGGGTCCTGGCGCGACTCCCAGTAGTCCCAGTCGGTGCCCCCCCAGAACTCGTCCCAGGAGAGCGTGTACTTCTTGCCGATCAGGTAGCACGGGCCCTTCCAGCCGTTGGGCGTGAAGGTCACGGTGCTCCAGGGTGAGCACTTGTACTCGCGCAGCCCCGCCGCGAACTCCAGGAACATCGGAGTCGAAGTCAGCTTGAACTTCTTCGAGATCTCCAGCACCCGCCGGAACTTCTTCTGGATCTCCGATTTCGTGAGGAAGATGTCGGTCGGGACCGACTCGTAGTGATAGCCGGGGGAGACAAGGAGCCCCTCGACGCCGAGACCGGTCAGGAGTGCGCAAAGCTCTTCGACCTCGTTGACCTCGGTCTCCTTGAAGATCGTCATGTTGGCCATCATGTGGTGGCCCAGGCGCACGCCCTCCCGGATCATCTCGACCGCCTTGTCGAAGACACCTTCCCGCGCGCAGACGGAGTCGTGGGTCTTCCGCATGCCGTCCAAGTGGACGTTGATCATGAGACGGCGGTCGGGAGGAATGACGCCATACACCTTCTGATCGAGCAGCAGGCCGTTGGTGCAGAGGTAGATGTGGCGCTTTCTCCGGATGATCTCGGAGACGAGTTCCGGCAGCTCCGGATAGATCGTCGGCTCACCGCCGCAGATCGAAACGATCGGCGCCTTGGAGATCTCGACCGCCTCCAGGCATTTCTCCAGGGGCAGACGGTCCGAGAGTTTGCCCGTATGCCGTTCGATCGCGCAGCCGAGGCAGGCGAGGTTACAGGTGTAGAGAGGCTCGAGCATCAGGACGAAGGGATAGCGCTTGTTTCCGGCCAGAGCGTTCACGATCTGGTGCCGGACCGTGCCCGTCGTGATGTGCAGCGGGAACCTCATCGGCTCGATTCTCCTTCGCTTAATCCTCTGCCTGCCGCCGCTTCCAGGGACTTCCGATCTTGCGCCTCGACGCGCGAGTCGGAAAAACTCGCCTCCCGTTCGTAGACCGCGAGGGCCCAGAGCGGGAAGTACGTCGCATAGAGATGGTAGCGCAGATAGAAGACCCGGGGGAACCCCGTCCCGGTCCAGTATTCGTCCTTCCAGGAGCCGTCGTACTGCTGGTTGCGCAGCAGAAACTCCAGGCCGCGGCGGACGCTCGAAGAGGTCCTGTCGCCCAACGCGAAGAGTCCGAGCAACGCCCAAGCCGTCTGGGAGGGCGTGCTCGGCCCGATTCCCTTGCGACCCGGCTCGTCGTACGAATGCGGGAGTTCTCCCCATCCGCCGTCCTCATTCTGATGGCGGCGCAGCCAGCTTCCGGCGCGTTGATAGCGCTCCTGTGAGAGGTCCTCGCCGGCGCTCGCGAGCCCCCGCAGGGCGAGCCACGTCCCGTAGATGAAATTGCAGCCCCACCGCCCGTACCAGGTCCCGTCGGGGTCCTGCCTCCGGTTGAGGTAGACGATGGCGCGCCGGACGGCGGGGATGCCGCGCCCGACGCCGAGCCGGTCGAGTGCCTCGAGCGTGCGGCCCGTGATGTCTTCGCAGCTCGGATCGATCATCGCGTTGTGGTCGGCGAAGGGGATGAACGTCAGGACCTCGTTGTCGCAGTCGCGGTCGAAGGCGGGCCAGCCGCCGTCGGCATTCTGCATCGCGAGTTGCCAGGCCACACCGCGCTCGATCGCTCCCTGGCGGCGCCGCTCCTCTCGCTCGTCGGGAAAACGCACTGCGGCCAGAGACGTCAGCACCTCCGCGGTGTCGTCGGTGTCGGGATAGAACTCGTTCTCGTACTCGAAATACCAGCCGCCGGGCGGCGTCCTGGGTATCCTCCTCTGCCAGTCGCCGGACACCCGCACCTCGCGGTCGAGCAACCAGCCGGCCGCTCGCAGCAGGCGCGGATCATCCTCGAGGACGCCCGACTCCCTCAGGGCAACTACCGCGAGCGCCGTGTCCCAGACCGGAGGGAAGCAGGGCTGCAGGCGCAGCGTCTCTTCCTCTTCGATCTCGAGGGCGAGGAGCTCTTCGACCTGGCTCTTGACGATCGGGTGATCGGCGGCATAGCCGCGGCAGCGCAGCGCCAGGATCGTGTTGACGATCGGAGGGAAGATCGCTCCGAGGCCGTCACTGCTTTCCAGGCGGGGGAGGATCCATTCCTCGGCCCGGTCGAGGGCGCGGCGGCGCAGCGGAGTCCAGTGCCGGGCCTCCACCTCATGGAGGAGCCGGTCCACGACGTCGAAGAACGCCGCCCAGAACCGCTCGCGAAGGCTCCGCGGCCGCCGGGCGCGCGGGGGCGAGCCCGGAGGCGTCGCGAGCTCCGCGATCGACGCGGGCTCCGGCACCGCACAGCTCGGCCGGTAGGCGGAGATGATCGAGAGAGGCACGACGATCGCGCGTGACCACGAGGACATCCTGTAGATCGAGACCGGGATCCAGTCGGGCAGAAGAATCAGCTCGGCCGGCCCGGTCGGGCATTTCTCCCAGTCGTATTGCCCGAAGATCGAGAGGTAGATCTTCGTGAAGGAGTTGCAGGCGTCGAGCCCTCCGAGTTCCCGGATGACGCGCCGTGCCTTCGCCATATGGGGCGCTTGCGGATCG
>WNFV01010479.1_pt1 | contig 10108 bp, 9 predicted proteins | sample 5400101 | NCBI WGS metagenome assembly WNFV01 (sample SAMN13153361, study PRJNA577476) | soil metagenome | isolation source: 115 cm soil or saprolite under grassland replicate 1 | place: USA:California | collected 2016-06-15 | reverse complement strand
GCGACCTGCGCGACTGGCTCAAGGAAGTCAAACGACTCGAACAACTCGAACACATCTCCGGCGCCCATTGGGACCTGGAGATCGGCGCACTGACGGAAATCATTCTTGAAAGAATACCAACGCCGCCGGCGATCATCTTCGACAATGTTCCCGGGTTTGATCCCAATCGCCGCGTACTCTCGAATATGCTCGAAACCTTGGAGCGCACGGCGTTGACGCTGAACTTGCCGGCGGATTTGAAAACGATTCCTTTGATCGATGCATTGCGTGCTCGATTGCGCGCAATGCAGCCGATCAAACCCAACGTCGTTTCCACCGGTTCGGTGTTTGAAAACGTCGAGCGCGGCGATGAAATTGATCTCACGAAGTTTCCCGTGCCGCGCTGGCACGCGGGCGACGGTGGACGCTATCTGGGTACGGCCCATCTCGTCATTACCCGCGATCCTGAATCCGGTATCGAGAACGTTGGCTGTTACCGCGTCATGCTGCACGACAAGGATAAGGTTGGGTTGTATATCTCGCCCGGCAAGCACGGCAAAATGCATTATGAAAAGGCGATGAGGGCGGGCAAGTCTTTTCCGGTAGCGATGGCCTTCGGGCAACATCCCTTGTTATTCATCGCCTCGTCCCAGGCAGTTCCTTTCGGCGTGAACGAGTATGATTGGACCGGCGGACTGCTCGGCCAACCGATCGACGTCATAAAAGGACCGCTGACCGGGCTCCACTTTCCGGCCAATGCGGAGATCGTCATCGAAGGAGAAATCATTCCGGGCGAATCCATGCAGGAGGGTCCTTTCGGTGAATGGCCCGGCTATTACGCCAGCGCGCAACGTGCCGAACCTTTTGTCCGCGTCAAAGCGCTTTACTACCGCAACGACCCGATCATCTGCGGCGCGGCGCCATTCAAGCCGACGATCCACGGCATGTACCGCTCTTGCTTGCGTGCTGCGACCGTCTGGAATGGCATGGAGCAAGCAGGCGTGCCGGATATTAAAGGCGTGTATCTGCCGCCGCCGGCGCAGCGCTTTATGATAGTGGTGGCGATTAAACAGCGTTATCCGGGTCACGCAAAGCAGGCTGCCTTGGTTGCCTGCCAGTGTCACGCCGGCGCCTATTTAGGGCGTTATGTCGTCGTCGTGGACGACGACATCGACATCACCGATGTCAACGAAGTGCTATGGGCAATGGCCACGCGTTCCGACCCGGCAACTTCCGTGGATATTCTCCGGCGCACTTGGAGCGGCCCTCTTGATCCGATCATCCAGCCCGAGCAAAAGGGCCATAACTCGCGGATGATCATCGAAGCCGTGCGGCCATGGGAATGGCGCGATAAATTTCCTGCCACCAGTGCCATCAGCGATGAAACGCGACAAAAATATTCGACAAAATGGCAACGCCAACTCGCGCAGGTCCAGGCGCGCCATACGCAAGGGCGAGGGCGCGGAGATTAAGAATCGCGACTGATTCGTCAGAGGCTTTGTCAAAGTTGTCTTTAGCCCGCCTTCAAGGCGACTCTTCGGCATCAGTTCTCCTGCTTTTTCCTCACAATGGAAGTGGTCTAATTTGCCGATTTTAGGCGCCCAGCGGCCGAAACCGAACTAGTTGGCCAATTTTGTCCGCAGTAGGTGCACCGTCGCGCTTTTGGGTGGTTAGTTACATTTTTCCGCCTCGCCAAGGAAATCTTTGGAAAAATCGAGCCTTATCGAATGTAGGGGGACTTCTAAAGCGGTTTGGCATAAGACCTGCTCATGCAACCCGATCGGTGAGTAATCACTAGCCATTTTGTCTAAGAAAAGGAGAACCACCGGATGGAAGAAATCATGACACCTTCAGAAGTCGCCGCGCTGCTCAAGATACATCTCAAGACGGTGTATAAGCTCGCTGAAAAAGGCGTGATTCCGGGCAACCGCATCGGGCGCAGCTGGCGCTTCAGCCGTAGTGACGTCCTGGAGCTAGTCTCTACCAAGTCGATGGGCTTGTCTGAGAGCACCGATCCCGTGATGCGCTCGGCAGCAGGCGGTGCGAAGTAATTCAGCTTTGTCTCTCGGTTAGTTGAGTGGAAGATCTGGATCCAATCAAGCAGCTGCAGAGTCTTATCGATGACCGGGGCAAGGTGCTGGAAAAAATATTCAGCATTCATTCCGCTCTAGGTTCGATCATCAATTCGACCGGCTCAACACCACCGGAGTCGCAAGCGCCACAGGAAGCCATACCCACCGGGCAGGACAAATCCATCCAGGTTGCCGAAGATCGCTTGTACGACCGGCTAGTTCAAACACTGCATGATATGCAAGCGCAGATCGAAGAACGGGTGCGCCCGTTGGCGCAGCAGACGGTCGAGGTAGAAATACAGCGCTTGCGCGAACAGTCGAAACAGAATCAAACCGCGTTGCTTGAGTGCCTCGCGCGTATTGACCAAAGCATCTTAAGCTGTCTCGACCGTATCGGCGAGTATCAAAGCCGACACGCGGAACTCCTGAAGCTTAACCAACGTCTTGCCACGCTCGGCGCCGATCCCCAACCTCTCCCCGACCACTGGCCGACGCAGAATGCCAGTGAGATGATTCATTTCCGTCTCGAAGAGTTACGCCTCAAAGGCAAAATCTAAAATCCATTCCGACAGGCATTGTCCGGTATTAATTCGCTCGATCCGGTCGCTCGTTAGTTTCTGCCGCTTTTGCTAAACGGACGTCAATCAGCGCCAGTTGACCGGCGGCAATGGCTTTCAGCCCGCGTTGCAAAGCCGCGCGGGCTTCGCCGGGCTCTTCGACTTTTTCGCCGTAGCCGTCAAATGCGCGCGCTATTGTCGCGTAGTCCGGACTCGGATTGATCGAGATACCAATGAAGTCCTGGTTTTTTTACGGCAAAGCCGTCCGGGAAGAAGCGCGGCACGCCGGACTTTTGCGAATGATAGCCGTAGTTATTGTAGAGCACGATCATGATCGGCAAATTGTGTTCCTGACAAACACCCAGCGCTGCGAGTCCCGGGTCGTAATTAAATGCGCCGTCGCCGATCAAGCACAGAACCGGCCGCCTCGGGTTCGCCGCTTTGACCCCTAGAGCGGTGCCTGTCCCGGTGCCGAGTCCGCCGATGCAGCCTGCGAAGAAGGTGCCCGGCTTCAGCATGTCGAGATACCGATGAATCGAGAGTCGATGGGTGATGGTTTCTTCGACTACGATGGCGTCGGGCGGATGATTTGCGCCAATTCGTAGGTGACCCAGCGCGTATCGATGGGTTTTTGTTCCCGGCGACGTACGGCGTCTTCTTTCCAAGCGGCTTTGCGCGCTTCATAGCGGCCGCGCCATGTTTCGGCGCGGCGCGCGGCGTCGCCGTTCTTTGAAACTTTTTTCTTCACTGAATCCAGCAAATATTTCATCGAGCTTTCGATCTCGCCGGTGAGGATTTGATTGACCGAATAACCCCAGTAAGGAAGCTCGGAGCGCAGCGGATTATCCGACAAGACGGCCACTTTGGTTCCAGGGTTTAGCTTCTTCGATGCCGGGTGCCAGGGCGCGACGACGCCGAGAAGAAGAATCGCGTCCGCTTCTTGCAAGAATTCCATCGGCTCGAAACCGGCATGTAACGGATGGGTTCGCGGAAAGTTCACGTAACTCGATGCGCGGCTCTCGACGACGCCCGCGCCGATCAATTCGGCTAGCTCGACGAGTTTCTCCACGACGCTGGGATTACGTCCGGCTTCTTCGGTGATGATGATTGGATTTTTTGCGCCGGCAAGCAGCGCCGCTAGTTCCTCAATCGCCGCTGGATCGGCCACCGGGGCGGGGATGGGTACGTTGTCCGCCGCCGCGTTTTTCGTCATCTTGTCGAAGAGATACTCCATCGGCAGAGAAACGAAGACGGGTCCCTTGGGAGTGCCCATGGCCAGTTGGCAGGCGCGTTGGATCGTCGACGGCAGCAACGATTTCGCGTTCACGCCGTAGCTCCATTTGACACAGCGGTCGACCAGCCGCGCCGGCCCGCCGATATCGGCGAGAGCGCCAAGCCACTGTGCGCCCACGTCGGGACCGGTTTCCTCGCCGAATCCGAGTGACTCTCCGGTGAACACGACCATGGGAATTTGCTCATGCAGCGCGCCGCGCAGGGCCATTGTGGCGTGGAGCGCGCCGACGGTGGTGTGGATCATCACGGCGGGAAGTTTGCCGGTGGACTTGGCATAGCCGCTTGCCATGCCGACGGCAACTTCTTCGTGGCGCGAGCTGATGTACAGCGGCACGCCCTCGCTTTGCGCTTTAGCTTTGGCGAAAGCTTCCCACACCGGCGACCACTCCGAGCCGGGGGAGGAGAAAATTCTGTCCACTCCCATGTGTGCCAGTACGCGCAACAAAGTATCCGCTCCAGTAAGACCTTCGGTTTCAATCATGGCGATCTCCTATTTAGTTGGAAATGTTCAAGCCGTCCAAACAGTTCAATGGGTGAAATTGGATCGTGGCTCAATTGCGACTACTCAGCTGTAGAAGATTTTGAGCGTTCTTGCTCGTAGGTAATCTAACCCCGCCGCTTTTCCGTCATCTTTGTTCAATTCATAGTTTCTCGCCCCACAACTTTTTGAGAAAGCCGCTGTCTCGCAGTTCATTGGTGAAACGCGGATCGTAGAAGTCCTCCGGCTTCGTCGCCGCAGCCTGGGGTACGGTCTTGCCAATTAAGCTCAAAATGAGCTCAAGCCCTTTCGGATCTACCTGAAGGGTTTTTTCCATCGCCTTCGACTCTGACTCGATAGCATGAGCGAGAACCTCTCGGTCCGTGACCTTGGTGTATTTGGCGACAACCTGGGTTGTCCCTTCCGCGTTGGTCAGGAAATAGTGCATCGCTTCGGCATAAGCGCGCATGAACTTCGTAAGCTCCGGCTGTTTGCGCGCTACGGTGTCGCGGGAGGAAACCAGCACCGTCACCGCGAAAGGAATCTTCATGGCGGTAATATCGACAATCACCTTGAAGCCCAGCCGCTGGGCGAACAGATCGTGGGGCGCGCCTGCAATAGCGGCATCAATGGCCCCAGCCTTGAGAGCCGCGATTGCCTGACCGATATCGCCGAGTTGAACGTATTGAAGATCTTTCAGTGTATCGATCTGAAAACGGGATAGGGCTGCCTGAGCGAACATGTCCGGGTTGGAACCGATCCGGTCAATGCCCAGTCGCTTCCCTTTGAGATCTTGAACGCTGGCAATCTCTTTTTTGCCGACGATGTTCCCGGTCATTCTGACCTTGCTTTGACCGATCATCACCAGGGCTTTGGCGCCTCCCACGATGGCCCGCGTCGGCGCGAATCCGCCGATGATTCCCACGTCCGTTTCTCCGCCGAGCACCGACGTTGTGCCGACGGGACCGGAGGCGATAAAGACGAGCTTGACGTCGAGGCCCTGCTTCTTGAAAAAACCGGCTTCCTTGGCGATCCACATGGGTGACATGGAAACGACCGGAGCGGTGTAAAATGCCGTGAGGCTCTGCGATTGTGCGGTGCTCTCGTTGTTTGAACCGATGCAGGTGGCAAGGACAATCCCGAATAGCGCGAGCATCTTGTGAAAAGTGGTCATGGTGATCCCCCTTTCGTAAACGCCGATGACTCTACGTTGGTTCTTGCTCGACAAGCTGTTGGTCGTCCATTACGGCCTCGAACCCAATACCGCAAGCTGCGAATAATGTCCATATGTCGAATGGGTAGGTAGGGAGCGAGCATCAAAGTTTTGCACTTGCGACCAGGAAAGATTTCTCGCTCTGCTCGAAATGACGGTTAAGCGAGGTATCATCGCGAACAAAGTGAGGGACTTGGCGAAACTGAGCCGCTACTTAGGGCTTTCTTTGAATCGCTCTCAGGCTGGCTCTGTGTTGACAGAGCTATTCGCGATCAAATAGGTTTGGCTCGATTACCACATTGTGTTTCTGCCGGTGCGAAGAACATACCAGCGACTAAGTTATGAGTGATAATGAAGCAGAGAATTGGCGGATCGACGTGCACCACCATGTGGTGCCGCCCGAATTTGCCGACGATTCGATGCCGATCAAGGTTCCCGACACGGCGGCGCAACTGCGCTCGATGGACAACTGGCATATTCAAGCGGCTATCACGTCGCTCACGCCGCGAGTAATCTTGAAAAACATGCACCGACTGCGTGAAGTAGCGCGGACGTGCAATGAGTTCCAAGCGCAAATGCTGCGCGATCATCCGACGCGCTTCGGTTCCTTCGCTTTGCTACCGCTACCCGATGTCGACGGCGCACTGGCAGAAATCGCTTACGCCTTTGACGTCTTGCGCCTCGACGGCGTCGGGCTGTTTTCGAGCGTCAACGAGCGCTACTTGGGCGATCCGTCGTTCGATCCCGTTTTCGACGAGCTTAACCGGCGTAAGGCCGTTGCGTTTATTCACCCCACTCACTGCGAAGCTGCCGAGCATACCGGCTTGCGCGCGCCGCCCTTCGTCGTCGAGTACGTTTTCGACACGACCCGGGCGATCGTGAATCTGATTTTCACCGGCACGCTCAAACGCCGTCCGAATATTCGCTTCATCGTCGCCCACGGCGGCGGCACAGTGCCGTTTCTAGCGCAAAGAATCTCGATGTTGGAAGGTCATCGTCACGCCAAAGGCGTGACGGATGTGCTGCCCACGCTGCGCTCGCTCTACTACGAGATCGCCAGCACCACCGCCCAGTTCGCGCTTCGTTCATTGCAAGAGCTCGCCGATCCGGCGCATATCCTCTGGGGCTCGGACTTACCGTTTGTTTACGGCGAGAGATTACAGGAGGAAGTTGATCACTGGGACGCCTACGACGGCTTCGATGCAACGGCTCGGCGCAACGTGGAACAAATGAATGCGCTCAGACTTTTTCCGCGCTTTGCGTCAGCGGACGGTGAGTTGCAGGCTCAACCTTAATGACTCTATTCGCGAGGTAACCTATGAATGTGATCCGAGGATGGCGAAGAGTTCTGCTTAGCCAATTCATTCTTTCGCTAGCCTTCGTAGGACCCGCGCGGATGGGTTGGGCGGCCGAAGCGACCCGCTTTCTTGTGAGCTACGGAGGCACCGCCGGCTACCAGCTTCCGCTCTGGGTCAACAAGGAATTTGGCTTCAGCAAGAAGCACGGCGTCGATCTGGAAATTATTTTGATCCAGGCGGGATCGCCGAACATTCAGGCTTTGCTCGGCGGCAGCCTTCAGTTGACTCAAACGGCGGCATCTTCAGCGGTGATCGGCGCGACGCAGGGCGCGCCGGTGGTGATTGTTGCGACCTTGGAAAATAAACTACCGATGCTGCTGATCTCGCGCCCGGAAATTAAAGAGCCGCAGCAGTTGCGCGGCAAGGTCATCGGTATCAACCGGTTCGGTGGCTCCAATGACGCAGCCGTGCTGATGGCGATCAAAGCATGGAAAATGGAGCCGAAAGACATCTCAATGTTGCAGACCGGAGGCACGTCGGCGCGCATGGCGGCGCTCATGAGCAAGAAGGTCGATGCGACCGTTCAGTCCTATCCGGAAATATATCAGGCGCGCAAACTTGGCATGAACGTCCTAGCGGATATCGGCGACTTCGGTTATTACACCAACACGTCGAACATCATCACTCGCGCCTATCTACAGCAAAATCGCGCCGCCGTTAAGGGATTCATCAAAGGGCAGATCGAAAGCATGCACTATGTCAAAACCAACAAAGAGGGGAGTCTCAAGATTCTCCGAAAACATTTGCAAATCACCGACGCCGAAGCCGTCGAGGGCACGTACGAATTTTTTGCCAAGCGCCTGGCTCGCTCGCCGCGCACGGAATTAGAAGGGATCAAAAATATTTTGACGTCCATCGGCGCCGGCCAAAGGAATCCGGCGGAATTTGTCGACATGAGTCTGATCGACGAAATTGAAAAAGAAGGCTTCGTACAAAAACTGTACGGGAACTGAAGAACTGGGGTATTGGAGTGTTGGAGTAGTGGAATGGTGGGTCCGAAAGACAATACTCCAATACTCCAGCACTCCATTACTCCAACCGCAGTGTCGTTAGGGGAGATTGGTGATGGCAACGAAACTCAGGCTGGCAGTCGCGTGCGGCGATTATGAAATCATTCGAGCACTCAAAGAGGGAACCGTTCAAGCGGACGGCCTGGAGCTCGTGATATTGACCGCTCACGGGCCCCGCGAACGTCACTGGCGCATGGCGCGCAATCTCGAGTACGACGTCTGCGAATTCAACGTCGGCGCCTATTTCATGGCGCGCGAGCATAACCTGGCGATTACCGGAATTCCGGTTTTTCTCCATCGCCGATTTCGCCATGGCTTTGCGTTCGTCAACGTCAAAGCGGGCATCAAGACGCCGAAGGACTTGATTGGCAAGCGGGTGGGTGGCACCAACTTTCAACCGGCGGGCAATATCTGGCTGCGCGGTATTCTAGAAGAGCAGTACGGCTTGCCGCACAAATCGATCACCTGGGTGGTCGATCGGAGCGAAGACGTCGAGTTTGCGCCGCCGCCGGGATTGAAAATCGAAATGATTTCACCCGGAAAACATATGGACACGATGCTTGCCGAGGGCGAAATCCCGGCGATGATCAACCCTTACATTCCCAGGCCAATCGTCAATGGCGACCCAAGAGTGACGCGCCTGTTTCCTAATTTCAAAGAGGTCGAGCGCGAATATTTCCAGCAAACCGGAATTTTTCCGATCATGCATGTGACCGTCATCAAGCAAGAGATCGTCGACAAATATCCCTGGGCCGCGGTGAGCTTGGCGAAGGCGTTCGAAAAGGCCAAGCAAGTTTGCTATCAGCGCGTGGTCAATCCGCGCATCGTGCCGCTGGCATGGTTTTCCCACCAGTGGGATGAAGAGCGCAAAGCGCTGGGCCCCGATCCATGGGCTTACGGCTTAGGCGAAGCCAACCGAAAAAATCTTCAGACGATTATTCGCTACTGCCAACAGCAAGGACTGATCAAAAAAGATATGACCGTCGAAGAGCTTTTCTTCGATACCGATCCGGGCGACGCTGGCGGCGACGAAGGGCATTACTGAGCTGCTGGTAGTCAGTTGATGCGCTTTATTCGATCAACTGTGTTCCACGCGACTAAGCCGGCATTCAAGCACCCAACTCTTTCCTCCCCCGCGTACGGGGAGGATAAAGGAGGGGGACTTCAGGGTAACTAACCGTGGGAGAAAAGCATGAAAACCGTTTCGCACTCGATAAGCAAGTTTCTTCTCTTGGCAGTTTGCCTTCCACTCCTGTGGGCATTCGATGCGGCTCATGCTGCGGAGGGATTACAAAAACTCCGTGTCGCCTACGCGGCAATCACTGCGGCATTCTCGATCCCGTGGATTGCGAAAGAAGCCGGCATTTTTCAGCGCCATGGTTTGGATGTCGAGCTGGTTTATATCGCCGCCGGCTCGCGCGCCGTCCAGACCTTGGTCGGCGGAAGCATAGACATTGCGGCGATCGGCGGCCCGGCGGGCGTGGATGCCAAACTCGCCGGCGCGGACACGGTTTATGTCGCGGTCCCGGTCAACCGTGTGCTTGTCTTCACGGTGGCGGCGCCGCAAATCCAGCGGATCGAGGAGATGCGCGGCAAAAGCATCGGCGTCACCCGCGTCGGCACCGTCACGGATTTTTTCACACGGATTTATCTGCGACAGAACGGACTCGTGCCGGATCGTGATGTTATGATTCGGCAGATGGGCGGTCTGCCTGAGATTGTAGCCGGGCTCAAGGCGGGACAAATCGAAGGCGGCACCTTCGGCTTTCCGGCGGTGTTGCACGCGCGCGCTGCGGGCTTTCGTGTTCTGGTCGATTACAACGCCTCAGGATACCGTTATCCACTTTCCACCATCATCGTAACGCAAAAACTCCTGCGCAATCAGGAGTCCGCCGTCCGCCGTTTCCTCGAGGCGCACATCGAAGCGGTGCATCGATTCAAGACCGATCCGAGCTTCGCGATGAACGTAATCGGAAAATATACCCAGACCACCGACCGTTCGATGTTAGAGGAAACCCAGCGAGTCTATGCCTCAGCCTTCGAGCGGGTTCCCTATCCGGACATCGAAGTGATGAAGCTCGGCTTAACGCAGGTAGCCGAAACCAATCCGCGCGTCCGCGGCGTCGACCCCAAGGACTTCGTCGATCC
>WNFV01010478.1_pt1 | contig 10108 bp, 10 predicted proteins | sample 5400101 | NCBI WGS metagenome assembly WNFV01 (sample SAMN13153361, study PRJNA577476) | soil metagenome | isolation source: 115 cm soil or saprolite under grassland replicate 1 | place: USA:California | collected 2016-06-15 | reverse complement strand
GGCGGTTCCGGCCGATCGCTGTGGATGAGATGTCACCCCAGGAGACCAGGGTCGTGCTGGCCGCCCACCGGGACCTGCTCTCGAAGCTTCGGGGGGTGGAGATCCCCGACGAGGTCCTCGACTGGCTGGTGGCCTTCGCGGCCGACTTCTTGCGCAACCGGTCGTTCCCCGACAAGGCCGTGGACCTTCTGGAGCAGTGCGTGGCCACGGCGGTGATGGACGGAACCCCGCGGGTGGACCTGGAGCAGGCCCGCCGGGTGGCCCAGGAGATGGTGGGGATGCCGGTCGACCTCGAGGCGCGACTCGGGGATCTCGAGAAGCGGATCGCCGAGTCGGCGCTCCTCGGGGCGGAGGAGGCCGAGGACCTGCTCGACCGGCTGGCGATCACCATGCGCGGGCTGGACCTGCGTCCGGCGCGCCCCAACGTGGTCGTCCTGCTGGCCGGCGCCGCAGCGGAGGTCGGGGAGGAGCTGGCCGAGGGCATGGCGCAGGCGCTCCTCGGAGACGCGAAGCGCGTGGTCGAGATCGACTTCGGGCAGTTCGACCACGACGAGGACGTGAACACGTTGCTGGGAGCCCCTCCGGCCTATATCGGGTTCGAGGAGCACCTGCCCCTCCACGACCTGGCGCGGATGCCGTGGAGCGCGCTGGTGTGCAAGAACGTGGACGGATGCCACCCGCAGGTTCTGGAGATCCTCGCCCAGGCGCTCGCGGACGGCTACTTCACGGAGCGCAGCGGTAAGCGCATCTACCTGAGCGACGCCCTGGTGGTGCTGACCGCGCCTTCGGGGGCGGCGGCGAAGGCCCCCCCGGGGATCTATCCGCCCGGGCGTGGAGGGTCGACCCCCGAGGGCCCGGCGTCACTGGAGAAGCTGCTCGGACCGCGGCTTGTCGAGCAGGTCGACGTCGTGAGCATGGAGGGGCTCACCCGTGTCGCAGAGCGGCAGGGGTGGGTCGAGCGCACGCTGCTGCCCGGGCTCTCCGACCAGTACCGGGAGAAGGGGCTCGCCCTGGAGTGGGCGCCGAGCTTCCTGTCGTGGGTCCGGGAGCAGCAGCGGGCGCACCCCTCCCGGGTCCTGCTCACCCGCCTGGTCGAGCGGCACCTCGGGGACGCGCTGATCCCGCACCTGCCCGGGCCCGGCGTCAGGGGCCGGGCGCGGGTCGAGGCGCAGGACGGCGCGCTGCGCGTCGTCGGAGGGGACGGATCGAAACCGGCGGAGGAACCGCGGGAGGAGGCGGGGCGTGGACGGAAGCGTCGATCGGAACGCTGAGGAGGGAGGGGCCATGCAATTCGACAACAAGGCGCACGAGGACATCTACAAGAAGGCACAGGAGTGGATGAAGGAGCTCTTCGGCACGTTCGTCGTCGCGCTCCCCGACGTCCCGGTGTTCGTCTTCGAACAAGGGGACACCCTGGCGCAGATCACGGTGGCCTCGTGGGGGAGCGACGACGCGACGATCACGGTCCGCTCGTGGGTGGTGCACGACGTCGAGGCCACCCCGGACCTGATGCACTACCTCCTGCGGGAGAACGACAAGTTCCGCTTCGGCGCGTTCGGCCTCGACAGCGAGGACGACGTGTTCTTCGAGCACACCATCGTCGGGTCCACGTGCGACCCGGAGGAGCTGAAGGCGTCGGTCTTCGCCGTCACCGGGACCTCGGACCGCTACGACGACGAGATCATCGCCAAGTACGGCGGGATGAAGTCGATCGACAAGCTCAAGGAGAAGGCGACCGCCGCTACTTGACCAATCGCGACAGCCGGCGGTCGGCGAGGATCCTGCCGCCGGTCTGGCAGTTCGGGCAGTACGTGACCTCGTAGGACTCGTACGAGACCCGGCGGAGGTCCTGGCCGCAGCGTGGGCACGGCGTCCCGTAACGGCCGTGCACGGCGAAGTGGTCGCCGATCTTCGTCGGCAGCCCGCCGGTCCTGCGGCGTTCGACCTCGGTCGCCTCCGTCAGCGTGTCGCGCACGGCGGCCAGCAGCGCCGCGCGCTCCCGCCGCGACAGCGACGAGAGCGAGGCGAACGGATGCAGCCGCGCGCGGTGCAGCGCGTCGTCCGAGTATCCGCGCCCGATCCCGGCGACCGTGCGCTGGTCGCGCAGGATGGTGTGGACCCGGCGGCGGTCGGTGCCCTCGAGGACCAGCCGCTCGAACTCCGGGGAGTCGGGCTCCGGCCCGAGCCTGGCCAGCGGCCCGTCGTCGCCGTCCGCCAGCACCCACCACCCGGCCTTCCGCTCGGTCCCGAACTCCTTGACCAGGATCGAGGGGCGCCCCTCGAACCCGAACCGCACCACGGCGAACTTCGGCCGGGTGGTCTTCGGAGGATCCTCGACGTCCACCCGGCCGCCCTGGGAGAGGTGGAAGGCGATGCGCGGGCCGCCGAAGTTCAGCAGCACGTACTTCCCGCGGCGCGCGACGCGCTCGAGGGTCGCGCCGTACAGCGATTCGGGGGGTGGGTCGTAGGTCTTCAGCCCGGAGAACTGCAGCGTGGTGGCCGAGTCGAGGGGCGCGCCGGCCAGGAGCGCGTCGAGCCGCTCGGCGAGCGCCTGCACCTCGGGAACCTCCGGCACGAAGCCAACTGTAGGCGCGCAAGAGCGCTCCGGGCTCGCCGGGCGTGTCGGTGGCGGGTGCTATGGTCGCCCGGTCGTGGCCCTGAGGCGACTGCTATGATCGGCGCGTCCACCACCCCTGCTCCTTCGGGGGCCGTCCAGTCCACAGGAGGTGGGATGCGGGAGTACGAGGTCATGTTCATCCTCGACCCCGAGGCCGACGAGTCCGTCGTCTCGGGCGTCGCCGATCGGATCACCGGCGTCGTGTCCGCCGCCGGCGGCTCGATCTCGAACATCGATCGGTGGGGCAAGCGGAGGCTTGCCTACCCCCTCGACAAGCGCACCGAGGGCTATTACGTGGTCGTGGACTTCACGGCCGGCCCGGACTCGGTGGCCGAGCTCGAGCGCGTGCTGCGGCTGGCCGACGAGGTGGTTCGGTTCAAGGTCGTGCGGCGAGCCGCCGCATGACAGGGACTTCCCCCCGGCGAGGGGCGGCCATCGGCCCCCGCCGGCAGCAACGGGTGAGGGGTGAGGCCTGATGGCGACGGAGAACCAGATCGTGATCGTCGGCAACCTGACCGACGACCCGGAGCTGCGGTACACGCCGAACGGCGCCGCGGTGACGAACTTCTCGGTGGCGGTCAGCCGCCGGGGCAAGGACGAGGTGACGGGCCAATGGAAGGACCTCGATACGTCGTTCTTCCGCGTCAACGTCTGGCGCGCCACCGGCGAGAACGTCGCCGAGTCCCTGTCCCGCGGCGATCGGGTGATCGTGGTGGGCCGCCTGCGGCAGCGGTCGTGGGAGACCCCCGAGGGTGACAAGCGGTCGGCCATCGAGATCGAGGCCGACGAGGTGGGCCCCAGCCTGAAGTGGGCGAAGGCCAAGCCGGAGAAGCAGCGCTCGGGCGGGGGCGACTGGGGCGAGAACGTCGCGGTCGGCGCCGGCGGCCCGGCGGAGGAATCGCCCCTCGAGTAGGGGACGTCAGGAGGCGTTTGCGTGGCAGGACGAGGCAGAGGGGGCGGTGGCAAGCCGAGCGGTAAGCCGCGCCGCAAGGAGAAGGACGACAAGGCCTGGCAGAAGAAGCAGAAGCGCAAGGTCTGCGTGTTCTGCCGGGACAAGGCGACCTACGTCGACTTCAAGGACGTCCAGCTCCTGCGCAAGTTCGTCTCCGACCGGGGCAAGATCCGGGCGCGGCGGGTCTCGGGCACCTGCTCGCAGCACCAGCGCGACGTGGCCGCGGCGGTGAAGAACGCGCGGGAGATGGCCCTCCTTCCCTACACCGTCAGGTGAGGCGGGGCCGGTGAAGATCATCCTCCAGCGCGAGGTCGGAAAGCTCGGGACCCCGGGCGACCTCGTGGAGGTCGCCGACGGCTACGCGCGCAACTACCTCTTGCCGCGGGGCCTGGCGATCCCGGCCAGCAAGGGCGCCGTGCGCCACGCCGAGCGCCTGCGGTCGGTGCACGAGGACCGCGTCCGCCGGGCCCGCGTCGACGCCGAGGCGACGGCGGGCAGGCTCGGGGCGGTGATCGTGCGGATCACGGCGCGGGCCGGGGAGGAGGGCCGCCTGTTCGGCCAGGTCACCCCGGAGCGCCTGGCGGAGGAGATCACCCGGGTCACGCGGGTGCCGGTGGACCGCCGCCGGATCCACCTCGAGGAGCCCATCCGGAGCCTCGGCTCCCACCAGGTCTCGGTCCAGGTTCACCCCGAGGTCGCGGCCACCGTCAACGTCGAGGTCGTCGCCGAGTAGACCCCGCTCCCCTTTCTGTCATACCCATCGGGTACGATCGAACCCGTGTTCGATCCAGCGGGACCAGATAGTGCGACAAGTGCGGAACGGTTTCCCCAGCCCGAACGCCTAGGTCGGAGGCGGTTTCCACAGGCTTCCCGCCCCTCGCCCACAGGCCTGTGCCCCTTGTTCCCCACAGGCCGTTCTCTCTACGGTGCCACGGTCGCTGGTTCGCCCGCCCCACTCGCGAAAGGGCCCCATGGCCTCGACGATCGATAACGTCCGTCCGCTCGGGCCCGAGCGGGTCCCGCCGCACAACCCGGAGGCCGAGGAGTCCGTCCTCGGTGCGATGATGCTCTCCCCGGGTGCGGTGGCGGACGTGGTCGAGGAGGTTCGGGCCGACGACTTCTACCGCTCGGCCCACGGCCGGATCTTCCAGGCCGCGATCGACCTCTACGCTCGCGGCGAGCCGGTGGACGGGGTTACGGTCGTCGAGGAGCTGCGTCGCCGTGACCAGCTGGAGGGCGTCGGCGGAGCCCTCTACCTCCACCGGCTGGTGCAGGCCGTCCCCACGCCGGCCAGCGCCCGGCACTACGCGAAGATCGTCGCCGACCACGCGCTGCTGCGACGCTTGATCGACGCCGGGTCGCGGATCATCGACCTCGCCTACGCGGTCCCGGAGCACCCGGAGCGGGCCGCTGACCTCGCCGAGGCCCTGGTCTACGCCGTTGCCCGGCACGGGACCGCGGAGGAGGTGGTCACCCTCGGCACGCTCGTCGACGAGAGTATCGAGCAGCTCGAGCGGCTGCACGAGCGCGAGAGCGCGTTCGCCGGTGTCCCGACCGGCTTCACCGACCTCGACGAGATGCTCTCCGGGCTGCAGGGCGGGAACCTGATCGTGGTCGCCGCCCGCCCCGGCGTCGGCAAGTCCTCGTTCGTCACGAACCTGGCCCGAAACGTGGCCGTGAACGCCAGCCAGGCCGTGGCGATGTTCTCGCTCGAGATGTCGCGCTGGGAGATCGGGATGCGCCTGCTGTGCGCGGAGGCGCGCGTGCCCTGGGACAAGGTCCGCGCGGCGCGGGTGGCCGCCGAGGACTGGCTGCGCATCGTCGAGGCGGCCGAGGTGCTGCACGAGGCGCCGCTCTCGATCGTCGACTCGGGGAGCATGACGATCGTCGACATCCGGGCGAAGGCGCGGCGACTGAAGTCGAGCTCGCAGAGCCTGGGGCTCATCATCGTCGACTACCTGCAGCTGATGTCCAGCCCCCACGGTCGCCCCGAGAACCGCCAGACCGAGGTCGCCGACATCAGCCGCTCCCTGAAGCTGCTGGCGAAGGAGCTCGACGTCCCGGTGATCGCCGTCTCCCAGCTCAACCGCGACCCGGAGCGCCGTCAGGACAAGCGCCCGCAGCTCGCCGACCTTCGTGAATCGGGTGCGCTGGAACAGGATGCGGACATCGTGATCTTCATCCACCGCGACGACGGCGAGGACCAGGAGAAGAAGGGGACCGCCAACCTGATCGTCGCCAAGCATCGCAACGGGCCGACCGGCGAGGTCAAGTTGACGTTCCTGCCGCACCTGACGCAGTTCCGAAACTTCGCCCGGGTGACGTGAGCGCGGCGCCGGAGGCCTGGAGCCCTCCGGAGCCGGCGCGGGTGCGGGGGATCCTGCAACGTCTGGCCCGCCGCTACGGGCCGCTCGACCCTCCTTCACGGCGCGACCCGCTCGACGAGCTGGTGCTGACGGTCCTGTCGCAGAACACGAACGACCTGAACCGCGACCGGGCCTGGGCGGCGATGCGCGCGCGGTTCCCCACCTGGGACGAGGTGGCCGCGGCGCGGCAGGGCGACCTGATCGACGCGATCCGCGTCGGCGGGCTGGCGAACACGAAGGCGCCGCGGATCCAGGCGATCCTGCGCGAGATCCGCGCGCGGGAGGGCGGGTTCGACCTGGCCTGGATGGAGCGATCGACGACGCCCCGCGTGGCCGCCTACCTGTCCTCGCTCCCCGGCGTCGGGCCGAAGACCGTCGCCTGCGTCCTGGCCTTCTCGCTCCGCCGCCCGGCGTTGCCGGTCGACACGCACGTGCACCGGGCAGCCGTCCGGCTCGGCCTGGTCCCCCCGCGAACGGCCGCCGGCCCGGCGCACGCCCTGATCGAGCGCGCCGTGCCCGCCCGGAGCCGGATCCGGATGCACGTCGGGCTGATCCGCCTCGGCCGCGACGTCTGCCGTCCCGGCCGCCCGCGCTGCGAGGACTGCGCCCTGGCCGGAGTGTGCCCGACGGCGCCCTCGGTGCTGGGTGGCGCGGGAGCGTGAGAACGGGCGCTGCTCGGGGCATCCCCGTGATTCCCCGTTTGCCCCTCAAGTTCCGGGTGCCCGTTTGCCGATAGATGACCGAGGGGGCCGATTTGGGCGATCGACTCATGGTGCGGGGCATGGGCTGGCTCGCGTCCGTCCTGTGCGCGGCCCTCCTGGCGGCGGTCCTGATCGCCGGCGTCGGCGTGCCCTCCTCCGGCGGGCCGCCGGGCTGGATCCCCGGGCCGCAGGGGGCCGCCGGCTCGGTTCCCCCGCTCCCCGGCGCGGTGGCGCCCGCGGCGGCGCGGCCCGGCTTCGAGTTCCGAGCTCTCGCCCTCCTTGGATCTGCGGTATCTCGATCCCTCGGGACCGGCGGGCCGCTGCGCCGAGGTGACGGGCCGATCCGCGACCCCGAGCTGCGGCGGGGCATCGGTCCCGGCGCCGCGCCGGGAGAGGGGCCCCAGGGCCCGGCGCCGGACGTCGGCGCGTCGTCCGGGCACACCGACAACGGCAAGCACCTCGGCCAGAGGAAGAACGGCCCGTCGATCGACGCCGGGCCGAACCACGGGCAAGCCGCCCCACACGGGAAGCAACCGAAGCCGCAGAAGAAGGTCGGGCACTCGAAGAAGCCGAAGCACTGAGCGGACCGGCTACAGGGGCGCCGCGGGCGGAGCGGGTGAGGGGAATCGAACCCCCGTCTCAAGCTTGGGAAGCTTGTGTTCTGCCATTGAACCACACCCGCGGAACGGCCCCAGTGTAGCCAACGGCGAACCCGCGGGAACCGCGCGCGCGGGCGGGTCAGTCGCCGGCCGGGCGGAACGAGTCGCTGATCGATTGCGCCGGGGGGACTCGGGCGATTCGGCCGCGCGGCTCCGCTCGTAGCCGGGACCCCGGGCAAGTGACTCAGAGATCGCGACGGTTCCGGGAAATCGGGAAAAGCGGCAATCGGCGGAAGGCCATGGAACGACCCGAGTGGCCCGGTCGGCCTACGCCGGGGAGACGCTCAGGCCTGGGCGGGCTGGGGGGTGCCCTGTGGGCCCGCCGGCGGTGGGGCGGCGGCCGGCTCCTGGGGGAGGGGGCGGGAGAGGTTCCCGCCGGCGCCGACGGCCTCGGCCACCACCTGCGCCACGTCCACGACCTTCGCCTCCGAGCCCTTCTGCTTGACGCCGTCGTCGAGCATGATCAGGCAGTAGGGGCAGGCCACGCCGATCGCCTCCGCCCCGGTGGCCACGGCCTCGTCCGTGCGCTCCATGTTCACGCGCTTGCCCAGCCGCTCCTCCATCCACATCCGCGAGCCGCCCGCGCCGCAGCAGAACCCGCGCTCCCGGTGGCGGTGCATCTCGACGGTGTCGAGTCCCGGGATCCGCTCCAGGACCTCCCGTGGCGGGTCGTACACCTCGTTGTGGCGGCCCAGGTAGCACGGGTCGTGGTAGGTCAGCAGCGCCCGCACCTCCCCAGTCGCCTCCAGCCGGCCCTCGCGCATCAGGTCGGCGAGCAGTTGCGTGTGGTGGAGGACCTCGTAGTCCCCCCCGAAGTCCGGGTATTCGTTGCGCAGCGTGTTGAAGCAGTGCGGGCAGTTGGCGACGATCTTGGTCGTCCGATGTTCCCCGAGCGTCTCGATGTTCTGCTGGGCCAGCGTCTGGAACAGGTACTCGTTGCCGATCCGCCGCGCCGGGTCACCGGAGCACGACTCGCGCGGGCCGAGGATGGCGAACGGCAGCCCGGCTTTCTGCATCACCCGCGCCATCGCCACCGAGATCTTCTTCGCCAGGTCGTCGAACGAGCCGGCGCACCCCACCCAGTAGAGGAACTCGGGGGCCGGCTGCCCCGGCTCCAGGACGCGCACCCCGAGGTCCTTCACCCAGTCGGCGCGGCTGTTCTGCGGCATCCCCCACGGGTTCCCGGCGTTCTCCAGGTTCCGGAGCAGGGTCCCCACCTCGGTCGGAAAGCGCGACTCCGCCATCACCAGGTTCCGGCGCATGTCCACGATGTGGTCGACGTGCTCGATGTTCACCGGGCACTCGTACATGCACGCGCCGCAGGTGGTGCAGTCCCAGACGACCTCGTCCTCGATCACGTCGGGATTGAGCGCCGCGAGCTCCGCCTTCCCGTCGCCGCCGGCCCGCAGGATCTGCACGCCCTCATCGAACAGGTGGTCGCGCAGGCCCATCACCAGGAGCTTCGGCGACAGGGGCTTTCCCGTGTTCCACGCCGGGCACACGCTCTGGCATCGCCCGCACTCGGTGCAGGTGAACGTGTCCAGCATCTCCTTCCATGTCAGGTCCTTCAGCGTCGCCGCGCCGAGCCGCATGTCCTCGTCGGCCGACTCGAGATCGATGTCGAGCTTCGTCAGCTTGCCGCTCGGCTTCGTGGTGGAGAAGAAGACGTTGATCGCGCTGGTCGCGATGTGCAGGTGCTTCGAGAAGGGGATGTAGACGAGGAAGCCGAGGATCACCACCGCGTGCGCCCAGAGGAACGTGGTACGCAGCGTCTCCACCGTCCCCGGCTCCATCCCCGCGAACAGCCGGGAGACGCCGTGGGAGAGCGGGGTCCATGCGGCCGGCGACTCGTTCGCCGCCAGCGCGATCTTCGTCGCGTTCAGGAACAGGAGCGTCGCGATCACCCCGAGGATCATGATCAGGATGAAGTCGGCCTCCTCCAGATGGCTCCCCTGGAACCGTTCCGGCCGCTGCACCTTGCGGTAGTAGAAGGCCATCAGGATCCCGACGAACACCAGGCCGATGAAGGTGTCCTGGATCAGGCCGAGCCACCCGGTGTGTCCGATCATCGGGATGGCGAACGTCGGCTGCACGATCTCGCCGAACACCTCGAGGAGCGTCGTGACCAGGACCAGGAAGCCCCAGAAGATGAAGGCGTGCATCAGCCCCGGCCCCAGCCGCTGCAGCAGCTTGCGCTGGCCGAGGACGACGGTGCCCTCCTTGACCACCCGCTGCGGGAGGTCGTGCACGCGATCGACCGGGCGCCCCAGTCGCACCAGCGAGAACAGCGTGTAGCCGCGCAGCAGGAACACCCCACCGGCCGTGCCGAGGAGCAGCAGGAGGATCACGACGCGGAGCAGCACGGGCGGAGTCTACGAGACGACGATCGTGCCCTGCATCCCTGCCGCCCGGTGGCCTGGGATCGAGCAGTACATCTGGAACGTGCCCGGCGTCTCGACCGAGAGCGGCAGGCGGACGCGCTCCCCGGGCTCCGCCCGGATCAGCAGGGTGAACTCGTTCACGGTCAGGGTGTGCGCCTGCGAGTCCGTGTTGTCGAGCACGATCGTCACGAGCTCGCCGGCCCCGATCACGACCTCATCGGGGTCGAAGGGCAGCCCCGGGGTGCGGATCACGATCTTCCGGCGGGGCGTGGGGGGTGGCGGGGAGGTCGGGGTGGGGCTGACGGCGACGGTGGAGGCCGGTGGCGGTGCGGACCCGAAGCCCCCCCGTCCCTCGCCGGTGCAGGCCGGCGCGGCCACGGCCGGCACGAATAGCAGGAGGCCGGTCGCGAACGCAAGAATATTGACAGTCTT
>WNFV01014997.1_pt1 | contig 10111 bp, 9 predicted proteins | sample 5400101 | NCBI WGS metagenome assembly WNFV01 (sample SAMN13153361, study PRJNA577476) | soil metagenome | isolation source: 115 cm soil or saprolite under grassland replicate 1 | place: USA:California | collected 2016-06-15 | reverse complement strand
CAGGTCGCCCCGCTCCAGGTGCGCCCGCACCGACCGGCCGCCACCACCGCACCTACCGGCTGCCCCGCGTACATCCGGTGGTACGCCCGGTTGAGCTCCTCGCGGGAGGCGCCCGCGGCGGCCAGCAGGCGCAGCCTCGGCCGGCCTGCGGCGAGGTGCCCGACGGCCGGCTCGGCGCCGGGCCGCGGCCGCAGGTGGTCCAGCAGGCCGAGCAGGGTGGCGCCGGTGGTCAGCGTCCCGTCCACGTCCACGAAGGCGGCCCGGTGGGTGGTCACAGGGTGGGTGGTGGTCGCGGTGTGCACGGCGGGACCCTTTCGCGCGCTGCGAGGGCGGGCGGACGGTCGACGGCCCGACCGATGCCTGCGCCCGGACGGCCAGTGTCGCCCGGGCCGGTGACCGCCCCCTGACGGGCCGCTGACGGCGCCGGCCCTGACACCTGGCGGAAATGGCGTTAAATCAGCTTGCTGTGTCAACTAAGTACTCTTAGGAGCCGTAACGGCTCCGGCCCGTCGAGCTCGCGAGGATGGCGCCCCAGACGCGTCCCTCCGCGAGGATCGGGGCGCCGACGGTCGAGCGTGGCACTGCGCCAAGGGCGCTCGCCAACTGGACGACGGGACCGGATAGGCCCTCGTAGCCGTCGATTCGACCGGGCCGGCCGGACTGCTGCACCAGAGCCACGACGCGGTCGCCCTTCAGTTCGGCGCGTGTGCCGGCGGGAATCGAGCGGTCCTCACTCGTCCAGTAGGCGGTGACGGTCATCGTCCCGTCCGGCTCATACCGGCAGACAGTGCCTCGATCCGCGGGCAGTAGCCGGGCGACCTCCTCGGCGACCGACGCGAAGATCTCTTCGGCCGTCGCCTGGCCGGCCACCAGCGTCGCGACGCGCCGCAGCGCGGCCTGCTCCTCCGCCAGCCGGCTCAGTTCGAGCTGCGCGCGGCGCCACTCGCTCAAGCCGTCGGACGCCGGGGAGCCATCTTCCTCGACGGCGGACGTCGCGGTTCGCGCGGGTCGGGAATGCGAGCCCAGGATCTCGCGGAGCGGGTAGACGATGTAGGCGTCTTCGCGCTCGAGCGCCTCCGCGAGCCCGAGCCGACCACCCGGCAGCATCACGACGCCGCCGCCGGCGGGGACCCTGACGCGCTCGGTGTGCAGGAATCCGTCCGGATGATCTGCGATCACCCGGCCGCTGCGACTGACGAGCGCCAGCTTCCCGCCGCCGGACGCCATCCGTTCCAGGTAACGGACCCGGAGTTGCGCGTCCCGCAGCTGCGCGCGGACGCGCAGATTCGCCTCGACGGCGCGCGCGGCGGCGAGCGCGGCGGCGAGGCCATTCGGATGCGCCTTGGCCATCAGCGCGGTGAGGTCGATGAGTCCGAGCAGCCGACCGTCTTCGGGATCGTGCACAGGCGCGGCGGAGCATGTTCACCCGTGCACGACCTCGCTGAAGTGCTCAGCGGCGTGGACCTGCACCGGTGGTCGGCCGCGAGCGCGGTCCCGATCGCGTTCGTGCCCGCGCCGGCTTCGCTCCAAAGGGCGCCCTCGACGAAGTTCATTGCGTCCGCCGCAGCGGAGCGAACCTTCGCGTTGCCGTCCAGCCACAGCAGCAGGCCGTCGGCATCACTGACGACGGTCAGGTGCTCGCCGTCGTCGGCGAAGGGCCCGAGCCAGCGACGAATCAACGGCGCGGCACCCTCCAGCGGATGGGCCTCCCACCGCTCCCCGATTTCGCGTCGCGCCGCGAGCGTCGGCGCGCGGGAACGGGAGGGGTCTATGCCTGCGACCTCGCAGCGATGCCAGGAGTCGGCGATAGGCCACCGCACCTGATTGAGGCGACCCTCGCTCAGGTACTCGTCCCACCGCCGCCGAAGCTCGCGGGGCCCGCAGTGACGGCGACGCCGTCGCGTCGGGCGCGATCCAGGGGTTGGTGGGCATTCCGCCGCTCCCGTCCTGTCACCCTGATGCTACCGGGTAACACCTGCGGATTCGCATGTCGCGCGGCACGCCGCCGGATGCGGCTTCACCGGCAACGTATCGCTGCACAGATCGAGATGGGCTGTCCCGATTGCGGCCGACGCTTGAGCAAACATACGCCCGAGCCCCACCTCGATCTCGTCGTCAACGATGTGGCCTTGCTACTCGACCGCCGCGCCTCTGCCCGACAGCGCGGGTTGCGTGCACAGCGAAAGGATGGCCGGCCTGGCGCTCGCCTGTCTGCCCGGCCAGCCGCCAGCGGCGCCCCCTGCCATCGCTAGTCGACGGGCTCCTGCTAGCTGGTATGCGCAGGTGTCCGTGCCCCACGCCGGCGCCCGCGGGGCGGGCGGCTGCCGGTGCCGACGCTCTTCTTTTGCAGGTAGCGGGGATGCGCGCCGGCCGCCTGACCTGCACGGTCGAGGTGTGGCGTTGCGGTGTGTGATCGTCGACGACAGCCAGGGGTTCCTGGCTGCCGCCCGCAGCCTGCTGCAGCGGCAGGGGATCACCGTGGTCGGGGTGGCGTCGACCGGCGCGGAGGCGCTGCGGCGGGTCGTCGAGCTGCGCCCGGACGTCGTGCTGGTGGACATCAACCTGGGCGGGGAGAGCGGCTTCGAGCTGGCCAGCCGGCTGCACGCGGACGGTAGTCTCGCGTCGCTACCGGTGATCCTTATCTCGACGCATCCGGAGCAGGACTTCGCCGAGCTGATCGTCGATAGCCCGGCGGTCGGGTTCCTCCCCAAGATCGCGCTGTCCGCCGGGGCTGTCCGGGACCTGCTCGGCGGCCGGGGCGTCGGCGACCGGGGCGGTCCGGTCAGCGGGCCTCGAGGAAGGTAAGCACGGCCAGGATGCTGCGGACGTGCTTTTCCACCGTCCCCTCCGTGACCCACAGCCGCCGGGCGATACCGGCGTTCGACCGTCCATACGGGTACGGCGTCGTCGGTGGCCTGGGGTGTCAGCGAGGACGGCCGCTCGCGGTCGCCGATCGTGCCCATCCGCTTGACCGGCATCGCGTCCGCGACCCGCCGGCGCAGGCCCGGCTGCGCGACGCCGTCGAGACCGACGACCACCTCATCGGCGACGGTAAGCGCGATCGCCCCGTCGGTCGTGCGGTCACCCAGACAGGCCGGCACCGTAGGTCCGTCCTCGCCATGGGAGCATCGGGCGCATGGGCACCCCGCAGAGCGGGATCTTCGCGCTGGGGACGGCGTCGCACGCCTACCTGGAGTTCGACGCGCACTCGGCACGGGACGGGTCGCGTCTGGTCGGTGCGATATCGGCGCTTCGCGAGCCGAGGACGACGATGGGTGGGGTGAACCTCGTCGCCGGGTTCCGACCCGAGCTGTGGCGGGCGGTCGCACCGGACGAGGCTCCGCCGGGCGTCACCGGGTTCAACCAGGACCTGGTCGGCACCGATGGCTTCGTGATGCCGGCCGCCCAGCACGACGCGGTGCTGTGGCTGTCCGGCAGCGCGTACGACGTCGTCTTCGATGCCGCGCGGGGTGCGATGGCTGAGCTGCGCGGCCTGGCCCGGGTGGCCGAGGAGAGCTCGAGCTGGCCCTACCGGCACGATCGTGATCTGACCGGGTTTGTCGACGGGACCGAGAACCCGAGCCTGATCGACGCCCCTGAGGTCGCCCTGGTCCCCGACCCGTTGCCGGGAGCCGGGGGGACCGTCCTTCTCCTGCAGAAGTGGGTGCACGACGTGGCGGCGTGGGAGTCGCTGTCGGTCTCCCAGCAGGAGCAGGTGATGGGACGGACGAAGTCGGACAGCGTGGAGCTCGAGGACAAGGCGCCGAGCTCCCACGTGGGCAGCACCGACCAGGAGCGGTTCGGCCAGATATTCCGGCGCAACATGCCCTACGGCACGGTCACCGAGCACGGCACGATGTTCGTGGGCTTCAGCGCCGAGCAGCAGCGGCTGTCCACGATGTTGGAGAGCATGGCCGGACTGGCCGGCGGCGTCCGCGACGCTCTGACCCGCTACACCCGACCGCTGACCGGCGCGTACTACCTCGTTCCGGCAACGGAAAGCCTGCGTCGACGCGCCGGCGGTGACCCGGCTGGCAGGGCTGCTGACAGCGGGCGCTGTGGCACCCGCCTGGGTGCGGCGCCGGGCTGAACGTCGTGAGTGGACGATCGGCCACTGCACGATGGTTGGGCTGATCGGCGGTGGGCGATCGTGCCTACGTTCGCCCCCCAGGCCACAGCGACGCTCGGGCGGCACCGGCTCCGGGTGAGTGTCCAGCTAGCCGGCATGCAACCCGGCGACCGGCCCTGCCATCCTGGGATCATGCGCTGCCTGATCGTCGACGATAGCCGGCATTTCCTGGACGCCGCCCGTGGCCTGCTGGAACGTCAGGGGATCGCGGTTGTCGGGGTGGCGTCGACCGGCGCCGAGGCGCTGCGGCGGGTCGAGGAGCTGCGGCCGGACGTCACGCTGGTCGACATCGATCTCGGCGGTGAGAGTGGCTTCGAGGTTGCCCGGCGACTCCAGCACGACTCGGGCGGGACTCGGGCACCCGTGATCCTGATCTCCACCCATGCCGAGCAGGACTACGCCGAGCTGATTGCGGGGAGCCCAGCGATCGGGTTCCTGCCCAAGTCCGTCCTGTCCGCGGACGCCATCCGCGACCTGCTCGGCGAGCCAGGCTGACCGGGCGCCCGATCAGCGGGCGTCGAGCAAGGCGACCACCGCAAGCACCCGGCGATGGTCGTCGTCGGCTCGGGCAGGCTCAGCTTGGCCAGGATGCTGCGCACATCCTTCTCCACGGTTCCCTTCGTGACCCACAGCCGACGCGCCATATGGGAGACCATCGACGGAACCGCCCCTCGGCCATCAGCGCCAAAACCTCGCGCTCCCGCATGCTGAGCAGCGCGAGCGGGTCATCGCGACGGTGGGCGGTCACCAACTCCTGCACCAGCGCCGGGTGCACGTGTCGGCACCGTCGCCGATGAGGTGGCCGTAGAAGACCGGGCCGATGGCGCCGAAACACTGCGCGATGGCGATGAACACGGCGATGGCTTGGGCGCGCACATGGAGCGGGAAGATCTCGCTCGGGGCTGGGCGGCCGACCGAGGAGCACAGCGCGCGGGCTACCCACGGACCAGGCAGCTTGCAGCTAGCGGGAATTCGGTCGGTTCGGCTAGCCGGGGGGATAAATGGCCGCTGGCAACGATGACGGCAGGACCACATGCGCCGAATCGTAGAGTGCGTCAAAGGAAACTCGAGCCAGGGGACAAGAGAAGGCGGCCTGCGCCGGACAAGCGGCTGGTCCGCGGCCTGGTCACGCCGCATCGGACTCCCGGAGCCAGGAGGAAGCAAAATGGCGGACGTCCTCGTGGGCGAACGAGAATTGGTAGCGGTGGCTGTCCCTCCATGGGCGGCAGCAACCCGGAAGTGCGCGGTCGAGGTGATCGGGACGTTCTTCCTCGTATTCACGGTGGCAGTCAGCGTGTTGAGCCACAGCACGTTTACCCCGCTGGCCGCCGGCGCAGCCCTCATGGTGATGGTCTACGCCGGTGGGCACATCTCCGGCGGCCACTACAACCCGGCCGTGACCATGGCGGGCTGTGGCGTCGCCGGATCGGGCTGGCTGATGCCGTTGCGTACTGGATCGCGCAGTTCGCTGCCGGCGTGATCGCTGGGCTGGCCGCCCGCGCGGTGGTGAACCGGGCCACCGTTGCGACCCTGCACCCGTCCGGTCACGCCCTCGCGGCTACGGCCGTGGTGGAGTTGCTGTTCACCTTCGCCCTGTGCTACGTGGTGCTCAACGTCGCCACCAGCAAGGACCAGCTGGGCAACTCCTTCTTCGGCCTGGCGATCGGTTTCACCGTCCTGGCAGGCGCGTTCGCCGTCGGCGGGATCTCCGGCGGCGCGTTCAATCCGGCTGTGTCGCTCGGCGCGGCCACTGGAGGCCTGTTCGCCTGGTCGACGCTGTGGGTCTACCTCGTGGTGCAAGCCGTCGCCGGCATCGCCGCAGGCCTCACCTTCCTCGCGCTCAACCCCGACGACAAGTGATCCGGTCGAGGTCATCCAACTGGCCGGGCGCCACCTCAGCCCGGTCAGTCACCCCGGACGGCCCTGGGTCTCATCCACTAAGGAGACACAAGTATGACCAGCACGCACCCCAAGCCGGCGACGACGGATGCCGGCATCCCGGTCGCGAGTACCGAGCACTCGCTCACCGTCGGCGCCGACGGTCCGATCGTGCTCAATGACTTCTATCTCATCGAGCAGATGGCCAACTTCAACCGGGAGCGCATCCCGGAGCGGCAGCCGCATGCCAAGGGCGGTGGCGCGTTCGGCCACTTCGAGGTGACCGGCGACGTCAGCGCCTACACCAGGGCCGCGGTGCTCCAGCCGGGCACCAGGACCGACACGCTGATCCGGTTCTCCACCGTCGCCGGCGAGCGGGGCAGCCCCGACACCTGGCGCGACCCGCGCGGGTTCGCGCTGAGGTTCTACACGTCCGAGGGCAACTTCGACATCGTCGGCAACGACGTCCCGGTCTTCTTCATCCGCGACGGGATCAAGTTCCAGAACTTCATCCGCTCCCAGAAGCGCCGGCTGGCGACCAACCTGCGCGACAACGACATGCAGTGGGACTTCTGGACGCTCTCGCCCGAGTCTGCCCACATGGTGACGTGGCTGATGGGTGACCGGGGCATCCCGAGGACCTGGCGGCACATGAACGGCTACAGCAGCCACACCTACAGCTGGATCAACGCCGCCGGCGAGATCTTCTGGGTGAAGTACCACTTCATCAGCGACCAGGGCATCGAGTTCCTGACCCAGGCCGAGGCCGACGACCTGGCCGGCAAGGACGGCGACTACCACCAGCGCGACCTGTACACGGCGCTCGAGCGCGGGGAGTACCCGAGCTGGACGCTGAAGGTGCAGATCATGCCGTACGAGGAGGCCAAGACCTACCGGTTCAACCCGTTCGACCTGACCAAGGTGTGGCCGCACGGCGACTACCCGCTGCACGAGGTGGGCAAGCTCACGCTCGACCGCAACGTCACCGACTACCACGCCGAGATCGAGCAGGCCGCGTTCGAGCCGAACAACCAGGTGCCCGGCACCGGCCTGTCCCCGGACAAGATGCTGCTGGCCCGCGGGTTCTCCTACGCCGACGCGCACCGCGCCCGGCTCGGGGTCAACTACAAGCAGATCCCGGTCAACGCGCCCAGGGCCGAGGTGAACAGCTACTCCAAGGACGGCGTAATGCGGGTGCGCAACGCCTCCGAGCCGGTGTACAACCCGAACTCCTACGGCGGCCCGGTCGCCGACCCCAGCCGCGCCGCCGAGGTGCACTGGGAGGCCGACGGCGAGATGGTTCGCACGGCCTACACGCTGCGCCAGGACGACGACGACTGGGGCCAGGCCGGCACGATGGTCCGGAAGGTGCTGGATGACGCGGCCCGGGACCGCCTGGTGAGCAACATCGTCGGTCACCTGCTCAACGGGGTCAGCGAGAAGGTGCTGGTCCGCGCGTTCGAGTACTGGCGCAACGTCGACAAGGACCTGGGCGACCGGGTCGAGAAAGGCGTCCGCGCCGGACATTCCTGATCGGCAGATCGCACCGTGACGGACGAGGGGCCCGACGCCGGCCGGTGCCGGGCCCCTATCCACCCGGTGCGCGACCGTGAGCGATGGCGGCGCGGCGCGCCGCGCGCCGGCCTTTCACGCGACATGAGGAGGCAGTGATGTTCATCGACGGACAGACCGCGGCTGGGGTAACGGTCCCCGACACGAAGCTGGCACGTGATGCCACCGAGTTGGTGCGCGAGTCCACCACCGATCTGGTCTACCATCATTCCCGCCGGGTCTTCTGGTTCGGCAGCGTGCAGGGCCGAAACCGAGGGCTCAGCTTCGACCCCGAACTGCTGTACATCGGGGCGATGTTCCACGATCTGGGCCTGAACGAGCAGTTCCGCGGCAGCGGCCGGCGCTTCGAGGTGGACAGCGCCGATGAAGCCCGCCGCTTCCTGCAGGGCCACGGCGTGCCCGAGGACAGCATCCGCAGGGTCTGGACTGCCATCGCCCTGCACACTACGCCCGGTATCCCGCAGTTCATGGAACCCGAGGTCGCGCTGGTCACCGCGGGGGTCGAATACGACGTGCTCGGCATCGGGTACCACGACATCAGCGACGCCGACCGCGCCGAGATCACCGCCCTGCACCCCCGGCCGGACTTCAAGCGCAACATTCTCCAGGCGTTCACCGAAGGCATCGCCCCGAAGCCGGAAACCACCTTCGGCAACGTAAAGGCGGACGTCCTGGAACGGTTTGTTCCCGGTTATCAGCGGGCCAACTTCGTGGACGTCATCGAGAAGTCGGCTTGGCCGGAGTAGCCGTCCTGCGCATCTCGCCGGGTCGGCCTGAGGCTGGGAACTTACACAAGCATTGCCGACCCGGCGGGCATGGGGCTACCGTCGGCCTTATGAATTCGCCGGACGCCGGCGACGATGTAGGCAAAGCCGTCGACGCGGGGCCGGGCCGTGGCCCAGTCGACGGGGCACGGCTGAGTCAGCTCGCCGATGAGCAGGCGGCGCTGCGGCGGGTGGCCACGCTCGTAGCCAGGGGTGCCCGGCCGGCCGACGTGTTCAGCGCGGTCGCCGATGAGCTGGGTCGCCTCTTCGGCGCCGAGGCATCGTTCGTGTCCCGTGTTGAGCTCTCCAGCGGCCACCGGCCAGGGCCGGCGGGCGAGCCGTCCGAAGAGCACGGGCAGCCCGAAGGGACCTGTGTCGTCGCGGCCTCGTACGGCCGCACCCGCGAGGAAGTACCTGTTGGCTTCCGCTTCCAGCTGGTGCCGGGGACGGTCACCGCGAGCGCGCTCCGGACTGGCCGCCCCGCCCGGGTGAGCGGTGACCAGCTGGCCAAAGGCCCGTACGGCGAGCTGACTCGCAAGCTGGGCCTGCGGGCTGCGGTCGCCACGCCCATCGTGGTGGAGGCGCGCTACTGGGGTGTGGCGCTGGCCGCGACCGTGCGGGCGGACTTCCCGCCCGGCACCGGGTCGCGGATGGCGGACTTCACCGAGCTTGCCGCGACGGCGATCGCCAACGCCCAGGCCGAGGAGCAACTGCGCAAGCTCGCCGACACCCAGTCGGCGCTGCGGCGCTTGGCGATGCTGGTCGCGCGGGGCGAACCGCCCGAGGCGGTGTTCGCGGCCGTGACCAAGGAGGCTCTGCGGCATTTCGGTGACGGCACCGCCAGGATGATCAGGTATGAGCTCGACGGAACGGCAACGCTCGTCGCCAACGAGGGCACGACCGGTCCGCACGTGCGGGTCGGCGAACGCTGGAAGGGCTATCCGCCGATCGGGCTGACCGCGACCGTCCTGCAGACCGGGCGGGCTGCCCGGGTCGACGACTACCGCGACGTCCCGGGTGGGGAGCCGTATCTCCGCGAGGGGCTGCGGTCCGCGGTGGGAATGCCGGTGCACGTCAACGGCCGGCTGTGGGGAATGATCGCCGTCGGGTCCGGGCGCGGGCCGCTGCCGCCCGACACGGAACAGCGGATGACGGAGTTCACCGACCTGGTCGCGACGGCGGTCGCGAACGCGCAGAGCCGGGCCGAGCTGATGACCTCCCGGGCGCGGATAGTCGCCGCATCGGACGAGGCCCGCCGGCGGATCGAGCGCGACCTGCACGACGGCGCCCAGCAACGCCTGGTCGCGCTGGCACTCAGGCTGCGTTCGGCAGCGGCGGCATCGTCCGAACGTGGCGAGATCCGTACCGAGCTAGCGGATGTCGCCGCGGAGCTCACCGGCGTGATCGACGAGCTGCGGGAGATCTCCCGTGGCATCCATCCGGCGATCCTGTCCGAGGCGGGGCTGCGTCCGGCGCTGCGCGCGCTCGGGCGGCGTTCTGCCGTCCCGGTGGAGATGGACGTGCGGGTCGACCGCCGGCTTCCTGAGCCAGTCGAAGTGGGCGCCTACTACGTGGTCTCGGAGATGCTGACCAACGCCGCGAAGCACGCCGGTGCTTCGGTTGTCGAGGTGGACGCGGAGGCCTCCGGCGGCACGCTCCGGGTGCGGGTGCGTGACGACGGCATCGGCGGCGCCGACCCGGTGCGGGGCTCGGGTCTGGTCGGGCTGAGGGACCGTATCGAGGCCCTGGGCGGGACGTTCTCCGTGTA
>WNFV01010472.1_pt1 | contig 10112 bp, 8 predicted proteins | sample 5400101 | NCBI WGS metagenome assembly WNFV01 (sample SAMN13153361, study PRJNA577476) | soil metagenome | isolation source: 115 cm soil or saprolite under grassland replicate 1 | place: USA:California | collected 2016-06-15 | reverse complement strand
ACGCCGATGCGATCGCCACGGCGGCCGGCGGCACCCGGACGGTCGAGGCGTACCTCAAGGCGCACCTGGGCCGCATCAAGCCGGGTGACTACTTCGCCATCAACGCCTACGTCGAGATGAACGACGCCCACGACAAGGAGCTGCAGGCGCTGCGCGAGTCGGTGCGGACGGCGAAGAAGGTCGCGACGACGCTGGGCTACGGGCCGCGTTTCCTGCACTCGACGGGCCAGCTGCACAAGGGCGGGCCGAACAGTGGCGTGTTCCTGCAACTGACCTCCGACGACGCCGAGGACCTGGCGATTCCGGGCGAGAAGTTCAGCTTCGGCGTGCTCAAGGCAGCGCAGGCGCAGGGCGACTTCAAGGTGCTGTCGGAGCGTGGTCGCCGCATCCTGCGCGTTCATCTGGGCAAGGACGTCGGCTCCGGCCTGGCCAAGCTGCGCGCGATCGTTCAGAAGTCCGTCTGACCGGGACCGATCACCAACGGCCCGCGAGTGGGCCTTCGCTTGCGGTTTAGCGTTCGCTGGTCCCCGACCGCTAAACCGCAAGCGAGGTCGCTCCGCCCGCCCGCTGGTTTCTGCTCGTCCGCAATCCGCGTCCTTCATCCTGGAAGGGGATACTCGTGGGAACTGAAGCGATTCCGACCGCCGAGTGGAAGAACACTCCCGAGTTCAAGGCCATCACCACCATCCGCACCCTCGCGATGGACGCAGTGCAGCAGGCCAATTCCGGCCACCCCGGCACGCCGGTCGCCATGGCGCCGGTCGCCTATGCCATCTGGCAGCGCTTCCTCCGCTTCGATCCGCAGGACCCGATCTGGCCCAACCGCGATCGCTTCGTGCTGTCGATGGGCCATGCCTCGATGCTGCTCTACTCGATGCTGCACCTGACGGAGGTCAAGGCGGTCAATGCCAAGTACGAGCGCCTCGGCCAGCCGACCGTCACCCTCGAAGACATCAAGAAGTTTCGCCAGCTCGATAGCCGCTGTCCCGGCCATCCCGAGTACCGCTGGACGTCCGGCATCGAGACGACCACCGGCCCGCTCGGCCAGGGCATCGCCACGTCCGTCGGCATGGCGATGGCCGGCAAATGGCAAGCGACGTACTTCAACAAGCCCGGCTTCGAGATGTTCGACTACGACGTCTACGCGCTGTGCGGCGACGGCTGCATGATGGAGGGCGTCTCGTCGGAGGCCGCGTCGCTGGCGGGGCACCTCAAGCTCGACAACCTCTGCTGGATCTACGACAACAACCACATCACCATCGAGGGCAACACCAACATCGCCTTCACCGAGGACGTCGCCACGCGCTTCATCGCCTACGGCTGGAACGTTACCCGCGTCGGCGACGCCAACGACCTCGACATGCTCACCCGCGCTCTGAAGACCTTCAAGGACACCAAGGGCCGGCCGACACTGATCATCGTCGATAGCCACATCGCCTGGGGCGTGCCGGGCAAGGAAGGACATCACTCGGCGCACGGCGAGCCGCTCGGCTGGGACAAGATCCAGGCGGCCAAGGAGTTCTACGGCTGCTCGACCGACAAGTTCTACGTGCCCGATGGGGTCTACGACCACTTCCGCCAGGGCATCGGCAAGCGTGGCCGCGAGCTGCGCCAGGCCTGGTTCGTAAAGTTCAACGAATACAAGGGGAAGTATCCACAGCTGGCCGATCACCTCGAGAAGATGCAGAAGCGCGAGCTGCCCGACGGCTGGGACCGCGACCTGACCGAGTATCCGGCCGACCCCAAGGGCAAGGCCGGGCGCATCGCCTCGTCCGAGGTGCTGAACAAGATCGCTCCGCACGTGCCCTGGCTGATCGGCGGCTCGGCGGACCTGGCGCCCTCGACCAAGACGCTGATGACCTTCAAGGAAGCCGGCGACTTCCAGGCCGGCAACTACGGCGGACGCAACCTGCACTTCGGCATCCGCGAGCACGCGATGGGCTCGATCCTCAACGGCCTGGCCCTCAGCAAGATCCGGCCCTACGGCTCGGGCTTCCTGATCTTCAGCGACTACGGCCGCAACCCGATCCGCCTGGCGGCGATCATGGAGATCCCGGTCCTCTACATTTTCACGCACGATTCAATCGGCGTCGGCGAGGACGGGCCGACGCACCAGCCGATCGAGCACCTTGCCTCGCTGCGCGCGATGCCCGGCGTGATCGTGCTGCGCCCCGGGGACGCGAACGAGGTCGCCGAAGCCTGGCGCTTCGTGATGGAGCTCCAGCACGACCCGGTCGTGCTCGTGCTGTCGCGACAGAACATGCCGACGCTCGACCGGTCGAGATACGCGCCGGCGGAGGGGCTGCGCCGGGGCGCTTACGTTCTAGGCGATTCGGCCGACGGCGCTCCGGAGGTGATCCTGATGGCGACCGGGACGGAGGTGGGCCTTGCCGTCGACGCCTACGAGCAGCTGACCGAGGAGGGGATCAGGGCACGCGTCGTCTCGATGCCTTCGTGGTCGGTCTTCGAGCGACAGCCGCAGGAGTACCGCGACTCGGTGCTGCCGCCCGCGGTGACCGCGCGTGTCTCCGTCGAGCAAGCGTCGACCTTCGGCTGGGATCGCTACGTCGGCCCGACCGGCGCCTCGATCGGCATGCACACCTTCGGCGCCTCGGCGCCGCTCAAGGACCTGCAACAGAAATTCGGCTTCACGCCCGGCGCGATCGTCGAGGCGGCGAAGGCACAACTCGGGAGGACTCAGTGAAGGCGACTCAGACGCTGCACGACGCAGGCCAGAGCCTCTGGCTCGACAACATCACCCGCGACCTGCTGACGAGCGGGACGCTCCAGCGCTACATCGACGAGCTCTCGGTGACGGGGCTGACCTCGAACCCGACGATCTTCGACAAGGCGATCGAGAGCACGGCCGCCTACGACGACGCGATCATGGCGAGCGATCGCACCGGTGAAGACCTCTTCTTCGAGCTCGCGATCGACGACCTGCGGCAGGCGGCCGACCTGTTCCTGCCGATTCACGAGCGGACGAACGGCGTCGACGGCTGGGTCTCGCTCGAGGTGTCGCCGCTCCTGGCCTACGACCCCGGCAGCACGATCGAGGCGGCGGTTCGCCTGCATGCGGAGGCCGACCGTCCCAACCTCTTCATCAAGATCCCGGGCACGCCCGAGGGCCTGCGCGCGATCGAGGAGGCGATCTTCGCCGGCGTGCCGGTGAACGTGACGCTCCTGTTCTCGCGCGAGCAGTACCTCGGCGCCGCCGAGGCGTACCTCAGGGGGATCGAGCGTCGCGTCGCGGCTGGGCTCGACCCGGCGGTCGGCTCGGTCGCCTCGGTGTTCGTCAGCCGCTGGGACGGGGCGGTCGTCGGCAAGGTGCCGCCGGAGCTCGAGCTCCAGCTCGGGATCGCGCAGTCGAAGCTCACCTACGCCGCCTACCGCGACCTGCTCGACTCGCCGCGCTGGCAGGAGCTCGCGAACGCGGGCGCCATGCCGCAGCGGCTGCTCTGGGCGAGCACCGGCACGAAGGACCCGAACGCCTCCGACGTCCTCTACGTGTCCGCGCTGGCGGCGCCGAACACTGTGAACACGATGCCGGAGCCGACGCTGCTCGCGTTCGGCGACCACGGCCGCGTCGAAGAGCTGCTGCCCGTGGACGGCGGCGACGCCGAGGCGACGATTGCGCGCCTCGGCGAGGCCGGGATCGACGTCGAATCGCTTGCGACGAAGCTCCAGGTCGACGGCGCCGAGTCGTTCGACAAGTCGTGGGAGCATCTGCTCATGTGCATCGGCCGCAAGGCCGAGCGGCTGCTGGCGACGCGGTAGGGGAGGGATGATGGCGACCACGATGACGTCGTTGCGGCAGCGCGCCGCCTGGAAGGCGCTCGAGGAGCACCACGACGCGATCCGCGGGGTTCACCTCCGCGACTTGTTCGCAGACGATCCCGGCCGCGGCGAGCGGCTGGCTGTCGAGGACGTCGGCCTCTACCTCGACTACTCGAAGAATCGCGTCACCGACGACACGCTGCGGCTGCTCGTCTCCCTCGCGGAGGAGAGCGGGCTGCGCGAGCGCATCGACGCGATGTTCGCCGGCGAGAAGATCAACCCGACGGAGAATCGCGCCGTGCTGCACGTCGCGCTGCGGGCGCCACGCGGTGCGTCGATCGTGGTCGACGGCGAGGACGTCGTCCCGCAGGTGCACGAGGTGCTCGACCGGATGTCCGCGTTCGCCGATCGCGTGCGGAGCGGCGAATGGCAGGGCGCCACCGGCCGGCGGATCAGGAACGTCGTCAACATCGGGATCGGCGGCTCGGACCTCGGCCCGGTGATGGCCTACGAGGCGCTTCGCTTCTACACGCAGCGCGACCTGACCTTCCGCTTCGTCTCGAACGTCGACGGCACCGACATCGCCGAGGCGACGCGCGACCTCGACCCCGAGGAGACGCTCTTCATCGTCGCGTCGAAGACGTTCACGACGCTCGAGACGCTCCGGAACGCGCAGAGTGCGCGCGAATGGGCGCTCGCCAAGCTCGGTGACGAGTCGGCGATCGCGAAGCACTTCGTGGCGGTCTCCACGAACGAGGAGAAGGTGCGCGAGTTCGGGATCGACCCGGCGAACATGTTCGGCTTCTGGGACTGGGTCGGCGGCCGCTACTCGATGGAGTCGGCGATCGGGCTCTCGACGATGATCGCGATCGGGCCGGAGAGCTTCCGGGAGCTGCTGGCCGGGTCGCACGCGCTGGACGAGCACTTCCGGACGGTGCCGTTCGAGCGGAACCTGCCGGTCTTGATGGGGCTGCTCACCGTCTGGTACGCCGACTTCTTCGGCTCGCAGACGCAGGCGGTGCTCCCGTATGACCAGTACCTGAAGCGCTTCCCGGCCTACCTCCAGCAGCTGACGATGGAGTCGAACGGCAAGTCGGTGACGCTCGACGGAACGCGCGTCGACTACGAGACGGGCCCTGTCTACTGGGGCGAGCCGGGCACCAACGGCCAGCACAGCTTCTACCAGCTGATCCACCAGGGCACGAAGCTGATCCCATGCGACTTCATCGGGTTCACCCAGTCGCTGAACCCCGTCGCGAATCATCACGACCTGCTGATGGCGAACGTGTTCGCGCAGACCGAGGCGCTCGCGTTCGGAAAGACCGCGGAGCAGGTCGAGGCCGAGGGGACGCCGGAGTGGCTCGTGCCGCACCGGGTCTTCGAGGGCAACCGGCCGACGAACACGATCCTCGCGGAACGGCTGACGCCGGCGACGCTCGGGACGCTGATCGCGCTGTACGAGCACTCGGTCTTCACCCAGGCGACCATCTGGGGGATCAACGCGTTCGACCAGTGGGGCGTCGAGCTCGGGAAGGTGCTCGCGAACCGGATCGCACCCGAGCTTGCTGGTGACTCGGAGCCCGCGCACGACTCTTCGACGAACGCGCTGATCCGCCGCTACCGGAGGCTCCGGCGCGCGTGAAGCGGGTTCGGCTTCGCGCCGGCGACTGGGAGGCCGCCTTCGTGCCGGAGCTCGGGATGCTCGGCGCGTCGCTCGAGCACCGCGGCGCCGAGCTCCTCTCGCTCCACGGCGGCGTTGCGGCCTACCGGGAAGGCCACACGACGGGCCTGCCGCTGCTCGCGCCCTGGGCGAACCGGCTCTCGCGAAAGCAGTTCCGGGTCGCCGGCGTCGACGTCGACCACCGGCGGTTGCCTTTGCACCGGGACGGGAACGGGCTCGCGATCCATGGGACCCTGACGGCCGCACCGGGTTGGGAGGTCGTCCGCGAGGAGCCGGCGCGGCTTGTCGCGCGGTACGAGTACGAGGCTGACCGCGCGTTCCCGTTCCCGCACGAGCTGACGGTTGACGCCAAGCTGGCGGAGGGCGGCCTGACGGTGACGACGTCGCTGAAGCCGACCGGCGAACGGGCCGTGCCGGTCTCGTTCGGCTGGCACCCGTACTTCCGGGTGCCGGGCCCACGCCGGCAGTGGACGCTCGGGCTCCCGGGGTGCTCGACGCTCGAGCTGGACGCGAAAGGGATCCCGACGGGGAAGGCCTGGCAACACCGGGCGGTTCGGCTCGAGCTCGGCGACCGCGACTTCGACGACCACTTCGCGCTGACCGCCGGCAAGCGGTTCTCGCTCGAGGGGGGCGGTCGGCGGATCGAGGTCCGCTTCGGCCGCGGCTACTCGTACGCACAGATCTACGCGCCGCCGGGAAAGCGGTTCGTCGCGATCGAGCCGATGACGGCGCCCACCGACGCCCTCGTCAAGGGCGCCGCGCCGATCGTCGAGCCGGGCGGGCGCTTTGCGGCGGCTTTCACGGTGACACACTCCTAACGAGCGAACGAAGGGGGACGAGATGCAACTGGGAATGGTCGGCCTCGGGCGGATGGGCGCGAACCTGTCGCGCCGCCTCATGCGGGAAGGGCACGAGGTCGTGGTCTACGACGTGAACGCGGACTCCGTCGCGCAGCTCGAGTCGGAGGGCGCGACGGGCGCCGAGTCGCTCGACGACTTCGTCGCGAAGCTTCAGAAGCCGCGCGCGGCGTGGGTGATGGTGCCCGCCGCCTTCGCCGGCTCGACGGTGATGGAGCTCGCCAAGCGGATGGAACGCGACGACATCGTCATCGACGGCGGCAACACGTACTACCGCGAGGACGTCCAGCGGGCGAAGGAGCTCGGCCCGATGGGCATCCACTACGTCGACGTCGGCACGAGCGGCGGCGTCTTCGGGCTCCAGCGCGGCTTCTGCCTGATGATCGGCGGCGAGAAGGAGATCGTCGAGCATCTCAACCCGATCTTCCGGACGCTGGCTCCGGGTGAGGAGTCGGCGCCCGCCACGCCGAGCCGGGACGGCAACGGGACGGCGCAGCACGGCTACCTCCACTGCGGCCCGAGCGGTGCCGGCCACTTCGTGAAGATGGTCCACAACGGGATCGAGTACGGGCTGATGGCCGCCTACGCGGAGGGCTTCAACATCCTCCGGCACGCGAACGCCGGCGCCGAGGCGCGGGAGGCCGACGCCGAGACGGCGCCGCTCGCCGAGCCCGAGTACTACCGCTACGACCTCGACATTCCCGAGATCGCCGAGGTCTGGCGCCGCGGCTCTGTCGTCGCCTCGTGGCTTCTGGATCTCACGGCCGCTGCGTTCGCGGAGTAGCATGACCTCGACGGCTTCTCGGGCCGGGTCTCCGACTCGGGCGAGGGTCGCTGGACCGTGCAGGCCGCCGTCGACATCGGCGTGCCGGCGCACATCCTGACGGCGGCGCTGTACGAGCGCTTCGACTCGCGGGGCGAGAACGAGTTCGCGAACAGGTTGCTCTCGGCGATGCGCAAGCAGTTCGGCGGGCACGCGGAGAAGGCGGTCGTCTGATGGCGACGGCGGTCGAGCCGGCCGCGAGCGGCGTCGCCACGACCCTGGTCGATCACGTGGTCGTTTTGTTCGGTGCGACCGGCGATCTCTCGCGCCGCAAGCTCCTGCCCGGGTTGTTCCACCTCGCGGAGGCCGGACTGCTGCCGGCGGGCTACCGGCTCGTCGGGGCCTCGGTCGAGCAGCTCTCGGACGAGGAGTTCCGCGCGTTCGCGAAGCAGGCCGTCGACGAGTTCGGGCGGGTGCCTACGGCGGACGCGCGGTGGGAGGCGTTCGCGGAGCGCCTCTCCTACGTCGGGGGTGGGTTCGCGCCCGGGTCGACGGAGTCGCTCGCGAATGCGGTCGCGCGGGTGGCCGCCGAGCTCGACGCGCCGCGGACGCTCTTCTTCCTGGCGGTGCCGCCGGCGGTCTCGGCGTCGATCGTCCAGGGCCTCGGCGAGTCAGGGCTCTCGGAGGGCGCTCGGGTGATCATGGAGAAGCCGTTCGGCGTCGACCTCGCCTCGGCTCGTGCTCTGAATGCGGCCGTGCACGCGGTGCTGGACGAGGAGCAGGTCTTCCGGATCGATCACTTCCTCGGCAAGGAGACGGTGCAGAACATCCTCGCGCTGCGGTTCGCGAACGGCATGTTCGAGCCGATCTGGAACCGCCAGCACGTCGACCATGTCCAGATCGACGTGCCCGAGGCGCTCTCGGTCGGGCATCGCGCGGGGTTCTACGAGGCGACGGGCGCGTTCCGCGACATGGTCGTCACGCATTTGCTGCAGGTGCTCGGCTTCGTGGCGATGGAGCCGCCGGCGTCGCTCGCTCCGAAGGCGCTCGTCGACGAGAAGGTGAAGGTCTTCCAGGCGATGCGGCCGATCGAGCCCGGCGACGTCGTCCGCGGCCAGTACGAGGGATACCGGGAGCACGAGGGCGTGGCGCCGGACTCGGACACCGAGACGTTCGTCGCCGGGCGGGTGCTGATCGACAACTGGCGCTGGGCAGGCGTGCCGTTCTTCTTCCGCACCGGCAAGCGGCTCGCGGAGGGGAAGCGCGTGATCACGATCGCGTTCAAGGACCCGCCGCGGCAGATGTTCGAGATCTCCGACGTCCGCACCGAGAACTTCGCGCCGAACCATCTGACGATCGACATCTCTGACCCTGGGGGGATCTCGGCGAGCTTCCTCTCGAAGCTTCCGGGGCCCACGATCCGGCTCGGCGAGGCGAGGATGGAGCTCGCGTTCGGGGAGCATCCGGACGGGTTGGAGGCGTACGAGCGGCTGATCCACGACGCCATGGTCGGCGACAAGACGCTGTTCACACGCGCCGACGGGATCGAGCGGCTGTGGGAGGTCGCCGCGGCCGTGCAGGAATCGCCGCCGGCTGTCCTCCCGTACGAGCAGGGCTCGTGGGGCCCGGAGGCGGTGCACGACCTGATCGCGCCGCGCACGTGGCATCTACCGACGCACCACCACTGACTCCAAGTTGCAGACTGCAACTTGGAACGAGGAGGCCAGATGGAACGACCAGTTGTGATCCTGTTCGACATCGACGGGACGCTGATCTCGACCGGCGGTGCGGGGGCGGTGGCCTGGCGGCGCGCTTTCGAGGAGCTGCACGGCATTCCGGCGGACATCGGCGCCTTCACGGACGCGGGCATGACCGATCCCGAGGTCGGGCGGCGCACCTTCGAAGCGGTGATCGGGCGCGCTGCGACTGCGCGCGAGCTTACGCTCGTGATGGCCGCGCGCCTCAAGTACCTGCCGGAGGCGGTCGAGGAGTCGCAGGGCTACCGGGTGCTGGAGGGCGTCGAGGAGCTCCTGCCGCGCCTCGCCGAGGACGGGTTCCTGCTCGGGCTCACCACGGGCGGCACCGACGCCGCGGCGCATATCAAGCTCGGCCGGGCGAACCTCGTCCGCTGGTTCCCGTTCGGCGGCTACGGCTCGGACTCGCCCGACCGGACCGAGCTGACGCGTGTCGCCGTGGAGCGAGCCGAGCGGATGCTCGGCGTCCAGCTGTCACGGGAGCAGGTTCTGGTCGTGGGCGACACGCCACTCGACATCTCGGCCGCGCACGGCGCGGGCGTGACCGGCGTCGGCGTCGCCAGCGGCCACTTCACGGCCGAGCAGCTCCAGGAGGCGGGCGCCGACTACGTGCTCGACTCGCTGCTGGAGCCGCTGCCGGGTGTCGCCGAGCCGGTCCGCTAGCCCTTTCCAGCCATGTCCCGGTGCCAGGCCAGGGTCACAAGACTGTGACGCCGAATCCACAGCACGTCGCAATCCCGCATCAACCCAGCCTTCGGGGCCGCCGCGGCCATGGCCGTTCCGGCCATGGCCGGGTGTCAGGCCAGCGTCACAGAAGTGTGACGCGGTGTAACGCCTCGGCGGCTCTCGGCTCTATGTCGGCATGAAGGTCGCCGTCGCGTTCGACCACCGGGGGATCGTGCTGCGGCAGCGCTTGCTCGAGGAGCTCGAGGGGCTCGGGCACGACGTCGTCGATCTCGGCACTGACCAGCCTCAGCCGCGGATCGACTATCCCGACAAGGCGCGCGAGCTCGGCGAGGCGATCACGTCCGGCGCGGCCGAGCGGGGCGTCCTCGTCTGCAGCTCGGGCGTCGGCGCCTCGATCGCGGCCTGCAAGGTGCCCGGGATCCGCGCCGCCATCTGCCACGACGTCTACACCGCGCACCAGGGTGTCGAGCACGACGACATGAACGTCCTCTGCCTCGGCTCGGAGATCGTCGGCGGCGAGCTGGCCGCCGAGCTCGTCCGGACGTTCGTCGGCGCCCGCTTCGACGGCGGCGAGCGCTACGTGCGGCGGCTCC
>WNFV01019921.1_pt1 | contig 10113 bp, 10 predicted proteins | sample 5400101 | NCBI WGS metagenome assembly WNFV01 (sample SAMN13153361, study PRJNA577476) | soil metagenome | isolation source: 115 cm soil or saprolite under grassland replicate 1 | place: USA:California | collected 2016-06-15 | reverse complement strand
CCGCCGATCGTGCACAGCACGTTCGCCGCGTTCTGCGCCCGGCGCTGGAATCTGGACAGATTGTTTTCTCTGATCGCTACGCTGACGCCACCACGGCGTATCAGGGGGCCGGCCGCGGTTTCGCGCCGGAGCTGATTGCCGAAATCATCGAATTGGCAACTGAAGGACTTAAGCCTGACTTGACGCTGCTCTTCGATCTTTCAGTCGACGATTCGATCACGCGGACGCGCCGCCGCGTAAACGCACAACATCAGGGCGATCGCTTAGACGGAGAGACCGCCGAGTTTCATGCGCGCGTGCGTGATGCTTATTTACGCATTGCGCGCGCGGAACCAGAGCGCGTAAAGATTGTGGAAACGAATCAGCCGGTGGAATTGACGCACGAACGCGTAAAGGAGATTGTCGTGCCATTCCTGAGCAGCCGGGGCCACGTCTGCAACGAATAAAAACTGTATGCTGGATCAACTTACTGGAAACGAACGCGTCAAGAAACTACTTAAGCGAATGTTGGAAGCTCGGCGTGTCCCGGGCGCGATGCTTTTTGCCGGTGAAGAAGGCGTCGGTAAGAAACTCTTCGCACTCGAGATTGCCAAAGCTCTCAATTGCCGCTCGCCGCAAGACACTGAAGGTTGCGGACACTGCCCCTCATGCGTCCGCATCGGCAAATTCAATTATCCTCAAAGCAGCGAGTCAGATGATTGGAAAGGAATTATCTGGACGGATCACGCGGACGTGGGAATGGTCGAAGCTCCTAAGCGCGTGTTGCTGGTCGAGCAGATGCGCCTAATAGAGCGCGAGGCAAATTATCGGCCTTATGAAGGCAAGGCACGTTTGTTTCTGATTGAGGATGCCGACAAACTCAACGATGCATCAGCCAACGCGCTGCTGAAAGTTTTGGAGGAGCCGCCGCACACTTCGCACATCGTGCTGCTAACCTCCCGGCCGGCGATACTGCTGCCGACAATTCGTTCCCGTTGCCAGATGATCCGCTTCTCCCCGCTTACGGCCGACGAAATACAAAATCATTTGGTGACAAGAAAAATCTCGGGCGCCGGCGAGGCTCGTATTCGCGCGCGAGTTGCCCGGGGCAGTCTCGGTCGCGCACTCGCTCAGGATTTGGATGAATTTAACGAGCAGAGAAAGGCGATGCTTGGTGTGTTACAAGCGTTAACTGCAGCTGAGGATCGAATTCAACTGCTGCGCTCAGCAGAGGAATTAAACGACGCCAGGTACAAAGATGAATACGAGTCGCGCCTTGATATTCTCGAAACACTCATTCGCGATGCGTGGATGTTAGCGCTTAGCGCCCCGCACGACAGCGTCGTCAATGAAGACCTGCTGCCTCAACTCAGGAAAATTGCCGTCAACCTGGATAGCCGGCGCCCCGCCGGTTGGATCTCACAGATCGAAGAGATGCGTGAGCAACTTATCGTCAACATCAATCGCAAGGCTGCGACGGATGCTTTGTTTCTCACCATGGCCGCCGCGGCACCACCGCTGGAAAGAAAGCGCTTCGTACCTTAACTATATAATGCGGATCGAAAGAACAAGTTGAGGAGCGTGCTACCCGCGCTTTAGGTAAGATGGTGGAGGCCGCAAGGAGTAAAAGCCGATTAGAAATAGTGTGACAACGATCTGCGCAAAAATGAGGAGTACGACAGCCGTAGGCCTGTTTGCGAGCAAAGATTCAGGACCTGGCACGGCCGGTGAAAGCAGGGACAAGTTCGCAGCATTGAAGAGAAGTATGACCGCGAGAAGGATCTTGCCTCCTTTGTAGACCCACCAGCAGAATATTCCATAAAGAAGTTCAAGGAAGAACGCGCCCAACGGAAAGCGCGAGTAAAGACCAAGGCCTAGCTTGATGTTCTCGAGGCCGGGTGCGATCTGGATATCGGGAGCATGAGTAATCAGATCCAGAACCAGGTGCGAAGTAATGCCGATGGCAACAGCGAGCCCGAGCCTTGAACGATGGAACACCACGCTTCAAATTGCTACTAACGAAACGCTCAACCGAGTCCGATGCAGGGTGTGCGATCACCGGCGCAGGCAATTACGGCGATTCAGGTTACTTCTTGCGGATCTAGTTATTTGATTGAGACGAGTTCAAGCTTTTCGGTCGCGGTGGTGGTGAAGTTTTTGGTCGCGATTTCAGCGAGGAGTTTTTCAGTTTCCATCACAAAGGCTTCGACGATGTCTTCGCCGGCAACTTTGCGCATGGGCACGCCGTCTTTAAAAATCATCCCCACTCCGCGACCGAAGGTAACTCCGAGCTGCGAATCGTGTGCTTCGCCCGGTCCGTTGACGGCGCAACCCATGATCGACAAATGCAGAGGCTCTTCAACGTGTGCCAGCCGGCGCTCAATCTCGGTCACAATCTCGACGAAGTTGTCGACATCGAGCCGGCCACAGGTTGGACACGCAACTACGGTCACTCCCCGCGTGCGCAATCCCAGCGACTTAACAATCTCCCAGGCTACACGCACCTCTTCCTGCGGCTCGGCGGCAAGTGAAACGCGGATGGTGTCGCCAATACCTTCGTGCAGCAGAATGCCGAGTCCGATTGACGACTTGATCGTGCCGCCGAAAGCTGTGCCCGCTTCAGTCACCCCGAGATGAAACGGGTAGTCGACTTTCTTCGCCAGCAGACGATAAGCGGCAACGGTGCGGTGAACGTCGGAGGCCTTCAGCGAAATAATCGTGTCGGTGAAGCCCAAATCCTCGAGAATCTGAATATGACGCAGGGCTGACTCAACCATCGCTTCCGGCGTTGCCGTGCCATACTTCTTCAAGAGATCTTTTTCGAGTGAGCCGCCGTTGACGCCAATGCGAATCGGTACCTGCTGCGCCTGGGCCGCGCGCACTACTTCCACGATACGCTCATGCTTGCCAATGTTGCCGGGATTAAGCCGCAACTTGTCGATGCCCGCTTCCAGAGCCAGTAGCGCGAGTTTGTAATGAAAGTGAATGTCTGCCACCAACGGCACATCCGGCACCCGTTTGCGAATCTCTCTCAAAGCGATCGCCGCGTCGTTGTCCGGCACGGCCAGCCGCACGATCTCGCAGCCCGCGCGCACCATCTCTTCAATCTGAGCTACGGTTGCTGGAACGTCGGCAGTGTCCGTCTTCGTCATAGACTGCACGACGACCGGCGCGCCGCCGCCAATCTGAACATGCTTAACTTTAACTGCCTTCGACTGTCGCATAAACAATTAGTCCAATGTCCAACGTCAAAAGTCCAATGTCCGTCTCTCAAAGGCGTCTGGAAATTTCCCGATTCCTTCACCGCAAAGTTCGAATGTATCTCTCTCTGAAATGCTTTGACTTTGGACTTCGGACATTAGACTTTGGACGGTCCTATTTTCCCGGAGTTGTCACTGCGGGCTTAGTGCTGTTCGGGCTCCGCGTAAACGTTTTCAAGAAGTCGTTCGTGAGCACAAAAACCATCAATAGCAATACCATGACAAAACCAACTTGCTGAATTCTGTCGCGCACGCGCATTGAAAGTGTCATGCCGATCGTTGCCAGAAGGCCTTCAACCAACAAAAGGAAGATCGCACCGCCATCCAACACTGGAATCGGCAGGAGGTTAAATAGCGGCTTTATAAATCCCCACCGGGCCAGACAGTGTATTGCGTGCCGAGCGCTGGCCGGTAAAAAATTGTCCCAATGCTTTACCAGTCAAGCGCAGAATTTCAAGATTGGTTTCAACCGCGTAGCGCGTCGCTCCGCCAACGCCGACTGGAACTAGCGGGATGTCTTCTGTAGGGCCAAAACCCAGCCGCTCCTTTCCATCGGATAGCTTACGCGCCGTCGCGGTGATATCCATCTCACGCCCGTCTCGTTTGACGTGCAGAGTGATCGGTTCGCCCTTGTGCTCGCTGATAAATTGCGTGACCTGCTCAGCGCTGTGCACGGGTTGCCCGGCGATCGTGAGGATTTGATCACCGGGTTGCAATCCAGCCTCGGCTGCCGGCGAATTCGGCGTAACCTCACGAACTATTACCGGAACGTTGCCGTAGTCAGGCAGGAAATCCAGAATGCCTGCGGTTTCCCCATCTTCCGTGTGCGGTACCGGCGTGATCATCAATTGGATTCGTTGGCCGTTGCGTTCCACCACTACGGGCAAAGGTTCGCCCGGAGATAGCAGCGCGTCGCCGCGAATGGTGTCCCACTTCGGAAGATCTGTGCCGTTGAACGAAATGATTCTATCGCCGCGTTGCAAACCGGCTGCTTCGGAAGCGCCGCCGCTGGCAATGCTGTTTATGACTGGAGCCGGTGTCGCGGGCACTCCGTAAATCACAGCACCGGCAAGAGGAATCGCCAGAGCTGTCACTATGTTCATTATTGGCCCGGCCAGGGCCACCAGAATTCGCTGCCAGCGCGGGCGCAAATCGAATCTTTCTTCAGGAGGGATGTTGGAGGCTCCCTCACCCTCGATTGGCGCATTCGATTCGTCGCCGCCGAGTTTGACGTAGCCACCCAGAGGAATGGCCGAAACGCGGTAGTCAGTCTGTCCCCACTTTCTTCCAAACAATCGCGGACCGAAACCGACCGAGAACGTTTCCACGCGAATCTTAAAGAGCTTGGCAACTAAGAAGTGGCCAAACTCATGAAGAACCACGGCCGCGCCCAGAATGAAGATGAAGGCAAAAATACCTGTAATAATCGTCATCAATCAAAATCTCTTTCTAATACTTCAATAAATACTTAATAACCGGCTGTTTAGACACAAAGTCTGCGAACTAGGTTGCCGTGCTTGAGTTTACGCGGCGACTTCGGGCACGTCAAACTTCAAGATCCGCGATCAAAAGAGGTTCAGAGTCAACCTTCCGTTTGGCTACCCGCCTTTGTGGTTCTTGCTAATGCTTTGACGTTTGATTTTGTCGAAACTGACGAGACTGATCGCCGAGAGCGCCAAGGATTCGCAAACAACCGCAAAGAAGGCGGGTTTGATGGACGCAAAACTACGCAGGCAAAGGCGCGGCTTTAGCGAGTCTCTGGATTTCATGCGCCGCGGAAAGGCGTGCTTGTTCGTCGGCCTGCAGTATTGCAACAAGTTCTGTCGCGGGTTGAGTTTGATGATGATCCATCACAGCTTCAATGACCAGCGCGATATCAGTCAAGTTGATGCGCTCCTCGATAAATGCCTGCACAGCTTCCTCGTTGGCTGCGTTCATCGCCGCCGGTAACGTGCCGCCCGCACGCAGAGCGCGATAGGCAAGCACGATACAGGGAAACCGATCAAGATCCGGCGGTTCGAAATGGAGCGCCGATAAGGCAGTGAGATCGAGCGGCGGTAGTTCACAACCATAGCGTTCGGGATAGGTGAGTGCATACTGAATGGCATGGCGCATATCGGTAACGCCCATCTGTGCGATCACCGAACCATCCACCAGCTCAATCATTGAATGCACGACCGACTCCGGATGGACAACAATCCCAATTTGGTCCGGCGAGAAACCAAAGAGCCAGTGGGCCTCAATGACTTCGAGGCCCTTGTTCATTAAGGTGGCCGAGTCAATAGTAATCTTTGCGCCCATGTTCCAGGTTGGGTGCCGCAGCGCTTCCGAAACAGTCGACTGCTGCATTTGGGACTTTGTCTTCGTGCGAAAAGGTCCGCCGGAGGCTGTGAGGATTATGCGGCGTACTTCGGAAGGCTTTTCCCCGCGTAGACATTGGTGCAGCGCGTTATGTTCTGAGTCAACTGGTAACAACTCGGCGCCGGACGCACGTGCCGCCTGAGTCATCAACTCGCCGGCCATCACCAGCGTCTCTTTATTCGCAAGTGCTACTCGCTTGCCCGCTTCAAGTGCGCGCAGCGTGGGCACGAAGCCAACCGCGCCGACTGTGGCCGAGACTACGCAGTCTGCCTGCGGATGTGTGGCGATCTCGATCAAACCCGGTTCGCCAACGATGATGCGCGGCAAATCGATATCTCTCTCAAAGAGCTTGGCTCGCAGATCATGCGCCGTCTCTTCTGTTTCGACTGAGACAACTTCCGGCAGATGTTTCGCTATCTGATCGGCCAGCGTGTGAACGTTATGACCTGCGCCCAACGCCACCACGCGAAAACGTTCGGTACCGAACGACTCGACGACGCGCAATGTGTTACAGCCGATGGAACCGGTAGAGCCCAGTATCGCAATGCCCTTCGGATGTCTATTCGCGCTCATATTAAGCCACTAATTTCAGGAGGAAACTGCGAGACTCGTAGGGATTGAGTAACTCTACAGTCTCTCCCGCGTCATTTTTATAGGAGGCTGCGGTTACCCGCCATTGCCGGCCATTTCGATAAATCAACTCAACAGAAGCATTCACAGTTTTTCGTTCGCCGATAACTTTCAAATTCAAACTAGCAGTGCCTTCGCCATTATTGACGTTGATGTTGCCGGTAACAAAACTTCCGAAGTCTTTAACGTCACCTATTTTCTGCTTAAGTCGTTCGTTACTCTTCAAGAAAGCTTTGGCAGTGGTGCCGGCCTCGCCATTGCTAATTTGGTAGAAGGCAAAGCCGACAATTCCTACGACGAAAAGCGTCACAATTAGCGCCAGCACAATCACAGTCGACACCACGACCAGAATTATCTTTTTCGTAGTCACTTTTAAGGCAGACGCGCGCTGAAATAGAAGTGAGCAAAATAGTAGATGAGCGGCGCGTTGAAGAGCAAGCTATCTAAACGATCGAGAGCGCCACCATGTCCCGGCAATATTTTGGCGGCATCTTTGGCACCGGCACTCCGTTTCAGTGCGCTCTCTGTTAGATCGCCGAGTATACCCAGAACGATCATCACGGCCGCCAACGGAAGCGCCCATTTCAACGGCAGCTCTCGGAAGAACCAAAAATGCACGACCGTCGCGAGAGCCAGCCCCGCTACAACTCCCCCCACAACGCCTTCCCATGTTTTTCCCGGACTAATCGCCGGAGCAAGTTTGTGTTTGCCGATGGCCCGGCCCACGTAATAAGCACTCGTGTCGGCTCCCATGAGAATCAGGAAGAAGAAAGACAGCAGATGGGCGGCAAGTTTTTCCTCAAATCCTGTTCGCAACGCCACCAAATGCCCGCCAAGTAATACTACATAAAGCACGCCGAGTATTGTGGCTCCGGACGAGGCGATCATTTTGTCAAACGGCGCACCCCGGAGCGTAGCCGCGATCATAGTGCCAATAGTCAAGACAAGGATGACCAGTCCAATTGTTTCCATGTCCAACCGTGGCTGCCGATCAGGTGTCGCAAAATAAAAGATCGTGAAGAGCGCCGCGCCTCCCAGGAATCCAGCCGCTACGTCCGGCTTCATGTCCTTCTTTCTTGCCAGAACGTAAAACTCGTACAGTCCAAAAATCATCGCCGCCGCCGCAAGGACAACGAACAGCAGTTGTAACGACGGAATCAAAATGGAGGCGATCAGGATAGGCAGGGTGATGACGGCGGTGATTATGCGTGACATCCTTCAGTGTACAGTCTCCAGTCGTCAGTCGTCAGTCGTCAGTCGCCAGTCGCCAGTCGTCAGTCTCCAGTCGTCACTCTTCACTCTTCACTCTTCACTCTTTCGTCTTGGGTCTTTTGCTGTTTTCTGTTTTAGTGTCGACTGTTGACTGTCGACTGTTGACTGTCCTTCTCACTTCGCATTCGCCACCAGTTTCAGTCCCCCGAAGCGGCGATCGCGACGCTGATAGTCCACTATCGCTTCCAGCAGATGCACCCGACGAAAGTCAGGCCAAAGCGTATCCGTTACATAGATTTCGCTGTAGGCCGCTTGCCAGAGCAGGAAGTTTGAGATGCGCAACTCCCCGCTGGTGCGAACCAGCAGGTCCAGATCGGGCATCTTGCGTGTGTAAAGCTCATTGGCGATGCGTTCCTCAGTCAGCTCGTCGGGAGCGCTTCCTTCATCCAGCAAACGGCGAACAGCAGCGCGGCAAGCGTCGATGATCTCGGCGCGGCCGCCATAGTTCAGCGCCACTGCCAGGATCATTCCCGTATTTTTTGCGGTACGTTCGGTAGCTTTCTCAATTTCGCTGCGAACGTTTTTTGCAAGCGCGCCCGTGCGTCCGATTGTTTGGAAGCGAATATTTTGCCTGTCGATCTCGTCTAACTCCAGACGCAGGTAACGCCGCAGCATGCGCATCAGCGCATCAATCTCATAACGCGGGCGTTTCCAGTTTTCAGTGGAGAACGCATACAGCGTCAGAGCGCCAAGACCCAGGCGCGCGCCCGTGTCCACCGCAGCACGGACCGCCTCCACGCCTGCACGGTGTCCGGCAATACGTGGCTGACCGCGTTGCGCGGCCCAACGCCCGTTGCCATCCATGATGATCGCAACATGACGCGGCAACCGGTCCCAGACAATTGATGAGAGCAATCGATCCTCGCGCGTTCCCGCTTTAACTAGTCCGGCAAAATCAGAGAGCATATAGATGCCTTATCGCTAGCTGTTATCTTATCAGCAAAGACTAATCATAGCGCACTGAAAGCAGCGTTAGACCGCACGCGGGTGCGGTTGCCCCAGCGACAGAGCGGTCACCCTGGTTGATCGCGCGCTCGATAAGTTCCGCGTCCAATTCGCCGCGGCCGACGGCCAGCAGAGTGCCCGCAATCGATCTCACCATGTAACGAAGGAAACCAGCCGCGCTTATCGTCATTTCGATGATCGGAGCGCGCGCGCGTTCATCCTGGCGGCTAACGATCGTACACCGCGTTATCGTTCGCGTCCTGGTTTCGGAATCGGACTGTGCGGACGAAAAAGCGGTCCAGTCATGTTCGCCCAAAAACAACTCTGCGGATTGAGTCATGCGATCGAGATCAAGAGAGCGCGCTTCGTGGTGAGCGTAACGGAGCCAGAAAGGAGATATGACCGGGCCATTAAGCACGCGATAGAGATAAGTCTTCTCCCGCGCCGAATAGCGGGCATGGAAATCAGAGGCGACCACCTGCGCTTCAATGACGCGCATGTCTTTCCCGACGTTTCCGTTAATCGCGGCGCGAAGTTTTTCGGGAGTTATCTCCCTTTGCAAATTCACGCTCGCAACCTGGCCCTCCGCATGCACGCCTGCGTCCGTCCTGCCCGATCCGTGTACTACTACGTCGCGACCTTCGATTAAGGAAAGTGCTTTGCTCAGCTCGCCCTGCACAGTTCGCAATTCTCTCTGCATCTGCCAACCGTGAAAGTCTGTGCCGTCGTATTGAATGGTGAGCTTGAAATTCATCTCATGAGGATCTGTGGTCGGTGGTCTGCAGGCAGTCGTGTTCGGTCTTTGGTCTTTGGCCTTGGGTCTTTGGCCTTGGGTCTTTGGTCTTGGGTCTTTGGTCTTGTTCTTTGATTTCGTCCTGCCTCCTGCCTCCTGCCCCTGCCTACTGTTTCCGGCTTCCCGGCTTGATCGCCGGCTCGCCGCGTTTACACGCTTCACAATTGGCCGGCTCAACTGAAGGCACATCAAGCGTTGCCAGCGCGCTGCGTGGCACGCCCACCTCCGCTTTGCCAGATGAACGGTCGATGATCGATGCCGCGGCAACTACTCTTGCGCCGTCGCCTTGCAACGCTGCCACAGTCTCGCGCGTTGAGCCTCCGGTAGTCACAACGTCTTCAACTACGAGCACTCTCTCGTGCGGCGAAACCGAGAAGCCTCGTCGCAAAACCATCTTGCCGTTTTCTCGCTCCGTCCAAATGAAGCGAGCGCCCAGTGCACGCGCGACCTCGTGGCCAATTATGAGACCACCGATTGCAGGTGAGACGACCGTCTCAATATTCTCAGACTTAAAGCTGTCTGCTAGGCTCCGACCAAATGCTTCTGCTTCGCGCGGATGCTGCAAGACGAGTGCACATTGTAGATAGATTCCACTATGCAAACCGCTCGTCAGTACAAAATGTCCTTCGAGCAATGCTCCGGTGTCTCTAAACTTCTGGATGACTTGTTCAGAGTTCACGATCTTATTCCCCACGCCGCTGACGCTGTCGTGTTACAATCGGCGCGCCATGCCACCTTTTTCCAATCTGGTTTCTGATTCAACCCTCGTCCAGGAGACAATCGATCTGCTGCGCGTTTCCGGAGGTCGTGCGAACGCTTCCCAGATTGTTGATGCAGTTTTCAAAGTATCTCACATTGACGAAGAGTTGGCGG
>WNFV01025111.1_pt1 | contig 10114 bp, 9 predicted proteins | sample 5400101 | NCBI WGS metagenome assembly WNFV01 (sample SAMN13153361, study PRJNA577476) | soil metagenome | isolation source: 115 cm soil or saprolite under grassland replicate 1 | place: USA:California | collected 2016-06-15 | reverse complement strand
CGGCGGTATGGCGTGCGCCCACCGAAGGGTCTGGAGCGGATCATCGGGTCGCGGGACCCGCTGGGGCGCGCACGGGCGACGCTCGACCCCTCGGCATTCGAGGTGGCCTGGAGTCGAGGGTTAGCGATGGACATGGAGGAAGCGGTATCGTTCCTCCTCGATACGGCCACCCTCGTCAGCGAGGCGACGGGACCTGGCGCGCCGGCCGGAACCGTTCCGCCGCGAACGGCCCCTCCCCCGTGACGGCGGCCGCTTCGTAGCGGTCGAGGCCCTGCGCGGTCAGCGCCTCTAGCTCGGCGATGAGCGCCTGGTCGACGGTTGTGAAGTTGAAACAGGACTTTCCCTGCATCCGGCGCCGGAGTTCCGGCGACATGTCCTGCCCCAGCTCCGGGAACGCGTAGACGGGCATCAGGTAGAAGCTCACGTAGCGTTTGCCGGGCCGAACGCCGGCCACGAAGCCGTGCGGCTGGTCTTCCAACCCGCGCAGGTGCAGCGCGCCTCCCTTGGGACCATCGCCCACGACGGCGAATCGACCTCGGTATGGCTCCAGGATGGCGCGGAGTCGGCGCTCGACGGCTGCGAGATCCACCATCCTCAATACGCCGCCAGTGTCCGGATCGCCTCCAGGATCCGATCGGGGCTGACCATGAACCAGTCCTCAAGGACGTGGTTGTACGGCACCGCCGGGACGTCCGGTCCGGCGACCCGCGTCACCGGACCGTCGAGGTAGTCGAACGCCTCCTCGGCCACGATGGCCGCGATCTCGGCGCCGTAGCCGCCGAACTTGTTGTCCTCGTACACGACCAGGCACTTGCCGGTCTTGCGCACGCTGTCGAGCAGCGTCTCGCGGTCGAGCGGGCGAAGCGTGCGCAGGTCGACGACCTCTACGCTCACGCCCTCCTCCTCCGCTCGGTCGGCCGCCTCCAGGGCGTACTGGGCCATGAGGCCGTAGGCGACCACGGTCACCTGCGTGCCGGGATGGGTGACCTGGGCCCGCCCGAGCGGCACGACGTACTCGCCATCCGGGACGTCGCCGCGGATGGATCGGTACATCTTCTTGTGCTCGAAGAAGAGAACCGGATCGTCGTTGCGGATCGAGCTGCGGAGGAGGCCCTTGGCGTCGTAGGGCGTGGACGGGATGACGACCTTGAGGCCGGGCACGTGGGTGAAGAACGCCTCCACCGATTGGCTGTGGTAGAGGGCGCCGTGGACGCCGCCACCATATGGCGCCCGGATCACCATGGGCACGCCGACCGCGTCGTTCGAGCGATAGCGCATCCGGGCGGCCTCGGAGACGATCTGATTGAAGGCCGGGAAGATGAAGTCGGCGAACTGGATCTCGCAGATCGGCCGGAGTCCGTTCACGGCGGCCCCGATGCCGACGCCCACGATCATCGACTCCGTGAGGGGCGTGTCGATCACCCGCTCCTCGCCGAACTCGTCGAACAGCCCATCGGTGGCCAGGAAGACGCCGCCCTTCACCCCGACGTCCTCGCCCATGACGATCGTGGTCTCGTCGCGGCGCATCTCCTCGGCCATGCCCTCGCGGATGGCCTCGATGAACGTCTTGGTGGGCATCAGAACGTCCTGGTGGGCATCAGAAGGTGCCCTCCACGCCCTCGGCGTAGACGTGCTCGAGCGCCGTGGCCGGATCCGGGTCGGGCTCGCCCTCCGCATAGTCGGTCGCGTCGTTGACGATCGCGATGATCTCTGACGCCAGCTCGGACAGCTTCGCGTCATTGAGCACGCCCGCGCTCATGAGCTGTTCCCGGAAGCGCGGCAGCGCATCCCTGCCCTTCTCCGCCTCGAGCTCCTCGGCCGAGCGGTACTTCGTCTGCTGGTCGTCGGAGGAGTGGGCGGTGAGGCGGGTCACCTTGGCCTCGATGAGGGTTGGCCCATCGCCGCGCCGTGCGCGATCGACGGCCTCCTTCGCCGCGGCGTAGCAGGCCAGGACGTCCGTGCCGTCCACGACGACGCCCGGCATCGCATAGCCCTCGGCGCGGATCGCGACGTCCGGCACCGCGCACTGCTTGCTCATCGGCACGCTGATCGCATAGCCGTTGTTCTCGACGACGAGCACGAACGGGAGCTTGTGGATGCCGGCGAAATTGAGCCCTTCATGGACGTCGCCCTGGTTCGAGCTGCCCTCGCCCATGAACGTCATCGCGACCTGGCCGGTCTTCCGAATCTTCGCCGCCAGGGCGATTCCCACCGCATGGAGGATCTGGGTCGCCACGGGCGAGCTGACCGAGAGGAGGTTGTGCTTCCGATCGCCGTAATGGCCGGGCATCTGGCGGCCGCCGGATGACGGGTCGCGGGCGGTCGCGTACTGGGCGGTCATGATGTCGCGAGCGCTCATCCCGAACGTCATCGCGGACGCGATGCTGCGGTAGAACGGCGCGATCCAGTCGTGGTCCTTCCTGAGGGCCCAGGTGATCCCGACCTGGGCGCCTTCATGCCCCTGGCCGCTGATGACGAATGGAATCCGGCCGGCCCGGTTGAGGACCCACATGCGCTCGTCCACGGCGCGGGCCAGCGCGACCATCCGGTACATCGCGACGAGCTCGTCGTCGCTCAGGCCAAGCGCCTCGCCGGGGTGTTGCGACCCGGGACGTGGCGCCTTGGGACGTGCCGACTTGGGACCTTGCGCCTTGGGACGTGGCGCCTTGACCTTCGCCGGACTGGTGCGATGGTTCACGACCATGGGTGGGATCGGGCCTCCCTGGCCTAGAAGTTGATCGACCGGCCGTCGACCGCCATGGCGGCCTCGCCGAGGACCTCGGCGAACGTCGGGTGGGCGTGCGTCGCGGACCCGATCTCCCATGGCGTCGCGTCCAGGCTGAAGGCCACCGACGCTTCGGCGATGAGGTCGGTCGCGCGCGGCCCCACGATGTGGATCCCCAGCGTGTCGTCCGTGTCGCGATGGCCGATGACCTTGGCAAAGCCCTCGTACTCGCCGCCGATGACCGCCTTGGCGATGGCCTGGAACGGCACCTTGCCGACCTTCGTGGGCAGGCCCTGCTCCTCGCACTGCTGCTCGGTCAGGCCGATCGAGGCGATCTCGGGCCGGCAATAGGTTGCCCTGGGCTGGGTCGTGTAGTCGATCTCGTGAACGTCCTTGTCGCCGGCGATGACGTGGGCGGCAACCAGGCCTTCGTGGGCCGCGACATGGGCGAGCCACAGGCCACCCACGATGTCGCCGATGGCGTACACGTGCGGCTCCCTGGTCCGCATCCTGCCGTTGACCTTGACGATCCCCTTCTCGACCTCGACCTTGGTGGTCTCCAGGCCGATCTCCTCCACGTTGGCGGCGCGGCCGGTCGCCACGAGCATGACCTCGGCCCGGACCTCCTCCGACTTGCCGCCACCGTTCTCGCCTTCCGGGCCGACGTCGACGCAGACGCCATCCTTGGTGGTCTCTACCTTGCCCGCGTCGAAGCGGGCGTTGGTGAGTACCTTCATGCCGCGCTTCGTGAAGCTCCGCTCCACGAGCTGGCTGACGTCCCGGTCCTCGAGCGGAACGATCCGGGGGAGGTATTCGAGAAGCGTGACCTGCGTGCCGATGTCCTGGTAGAAGCTCGCGAACTCGACACCGACCGCGCCGGCCCCAACGATGATGATGCTCTTGGGGGCATCGGCCCGACGCAGCACGTCGTCGCTGGTGAGGATCCGCTCACCGTCGGGCGTCAGGCCCGGCAGGCTCTTCACCCGGGACCCGGTGGCGATGATGATGTCGGTGGCCTGGAGGAGGCGCTCGCCGCCCTTCCCCGCGTCAGCGTCACCCGAGCCGTCCTCCGCCGACTGCTTGACGCGGACGCGTCCCGGCCCGTCGATGCGGCCGCGGCCCTGGACCCAGGTGACCTTGTTCTTCGTCACCAGCGTCTTGAGGCCGGTCCACATCCGCTTCACGACCTGGTCGCGGCGGGCCGCCATCTGGGCGTAGTCGACCCCCGGCTCGCCGGGCAGGACCACGCCGAAGTCCTTGAGATCGCGGGCCCGATTGACGGCCTCCGCCGATTCGAGGAGCGCCTTCGTGGGGATGCAGCCGCGATGGAGGCACGTCCCGCCGACCTTGTCCTCGTCGACCAGTGCGACGCGGAGCCCGAGCTGGGCAGCCCGGAAAGCGGCCGTGTAGCCGCCGGTGCCTGCACCCAGGACGACGAGATCGAAATCGTTGGAGGAGCCGACTGCCATCGGTTCAGGGGATCTCGGGGACGGCCGCCCGTCGCGGCCGCCGATCTGGCTGCATCACGCTGCGATGGTACCGCGTTCCGTTCGGGCGGAGCGCATGGGCCATCGGGTGGACGCATGGCGCTACCGGGAAACCCTCGCCGTAGTCCGGGCAATGCTATGGATGGGCTCGGGAGGCCCGGGGACCTCCGCGGTAGTCCGAGCATCGTTATGGATGAGCATTGCGGGGCCCGAATGGGCTCTCACAGCCGCTGGCGGGCTTGGAACGGCGAGACCGCCGGCTGGAAGGCCCACCATTCGGCTCCGTAAGCATGCTCGGACTATTCTGGCCGCGGCCCTACAGACAGGGAGTGCCGGGCGCCCGCGGATCGGCGGTGCTAGACTCGCCGCCGTTCGATCGACACGGAGCACGAGCCGACGATGAACGCAGGTGAACTCGCCCGAGACGCCCTGCTCGTGATCGTGGCCTACCTGTGTGGGTCGATTCCGGTGGGTGTCCTCGTCGCCCGTGCATCCGGTGGCCCCGATCCACGCACCGTCGGCTCTGGCCGGACGGGCGGCACGAACGCGCTGCGCGCCCTCGGCCGCGCCTGGGCGGCCCTCGTGGTCCTGGGCGACCTGGCGAAGGGCGCCGGCCCGGTTCTCCTCGCCCGGCTCGTCACGGGCGATCCGGTCGTGGAGGTGCTGACCGGCCTGGCCGCGGTGATCGGGGCCTCGCGCTCGATCTTCCTCGGCTTCGGCGGCGGCCGCGGTGTCGGGACGGGTGTGGGGACGATGCTGGTGATCCAGCCGCTGGCGGTGCTCCTCGCCACGCCCGTCTTCGTGGGGGTCATCCTCGTGACCCGGTACGTGTCGCTCGGCTCACTGCTGGGCTCGGCCGCGCTGCTGCCGGCGATGGGCCTCATCTGGCTCGTCGCAAGCGGCTCCGTCCCGCCGGCCTACTTGATCTATGCCGCCGTCGGCCCGGCCCTCATCTGGCTGACCCACGCGGACAACATCGAGCGGCTGATCAAGGGCACCGAGCGCAAGTTCGACCTCAGCCTGCTCCGCCGGCGGCGCCCGTCCAACGGCTGAGCCGCCGCGTCGGCCCGGGCGGATCGGAGCCGCATCGGGCCAGGCCGATCGGGGCGGAGTCGGCGTCGGGCGGATCGGCCCCTCTCGTCGGCGGGCGTTGCACCAGATTCACCGATTCAGGCGACGCGCCGCGCACGCGCCACGCCGCCCGTGGCGGCCGGGCGGAGGGCGCTGTATCGCCCGGAGAATCGATCGACCCGGGTGACTGACGGCCCGGGTCGACGGCTGAGCGGGGGCGGGCCGCTGGACTACGGACCCGCAGAGAGGAGTTGTGCTTAGGCGCCGCGCATGCTCCGGAAGCAGTCGCTGCAGTAAACGGGCTTGCCACTGGTGGGACGGAACGGCACCTGGGCCTCGCGACCACAGTTGCTGCACGTCGCACTGAACATCTCGCGCGGTGCGCGCTCGTAGCCACCGGCGCTGTACCCGCCGCCACCACCGTAGCCGCCACCGTAGCTCGAGCCACCGCCCGTGCTGTTGCGAGCGGCCTTTCGGCTCGCCCGGCAGCTCGGACAGCGACGGGGCTCGGTGAACCCGCGCTGTGCGTAGAAGTCCTGCTCACTCGCGGTGAACACGAACTGCTGACCGCAGTCTGCGCAAGTCAGGTTCTTGTCGTTGTACACGGAAACGAAACTCCTCTCGGTAGCCGGCGCGATCCGTCGAGATCCCGCGTCAGCCGAGAGGAGTCCGAGTCGGTTCGGTCAAGCTACGTTATGTCTGTCACGGGCGCCCCGTGACGTTTACGTGCGGGACTATAGGGCCCCTGTCAAGTTCTGTACAGGGGCCCGGACGTCCCGGTTCGAGACATGCGCCGTCAGCCGGGTTTGAGCGTGGCGACGGCGAATTGCACCGAGAACTGGTTGCACCAGATGACCACGCTGCGGTACGCGGATGGATCGGTGCCGGCTGGCAATCGGTAGTTCTGGTTGCCCTCGCTCGCCTTGAGGCGGCCGAGCTCGAGATTGCCCTTCCTCGCGTAGCCATCCACGTCCGGGCTGAGGAAGACGTACAGGTCCGGGCCATTGCGGACCGCGAAGCTCTCGAAGCGCACGACGACGCCGTCTGAGGTGCCGATGAGGCGGGCCGTGCCCCGCCCGAAATGGAAGTCGTCCGCGCCGTGGAACGTGCCACGCCGCTCGGCGAGGCTCGGGCTCGGCGTCGCGGTGGGCAGCAGACCGGAGGCGGAGGGGATCGCCGTCGACCCGGACGGCAACGCAACCGGCGACGGCGATGCGGACCCCGGATCCGGGCTGGCCAATGCGACCGCAACCGGTGGGGCTTCGTCAATCCGGGTGGTGATGAACAGCGGAGATGCGAGATACCAGCCGAGCGGAAGGGTCACGGCCAGACTCGGGACGAGAACCAGCAAGGTGCGACCGGGATGGGCCCGCGCCGCCGCCAGCCAGCCCCGGCGCCGTGCGGCTCGGATCACCAGGACGGCGATCACCAGACCGGCGATGAACAGCGGGATTCGGACCGGATAGAGGCTGCTGGCGAAGAGACGCTCGAGGTCTCCGACGAAGGACACGGGCTGACTCCGTAAACGGCAGTTGCGCGCCACCCTACCGTGAGTCTGTGACATCCCGACGACGTCAGCGTACGATCCGGCCGTGGAGGAAAGCCCCGACCGAGGACTCGACCTGGTCCGAGTAGGCGACGGCCGATCAGCGGGTCGATCGGTGGTCGCCGACGTCGCCACGAGCTACGACCTGCTGCCCTACTCCAGCAAGCCGTACGCGCTGACCCATCCGGACAACCTGGCGACGGTCGCCGGCCTGGCGGGCCTGGGACCACCCTCGCTCGAGCGTTGCCGAGTCCTGGAGCTGGGATGCGGCGCCGGCGGCAACCTCATCCCGATGGCCATGAGCCTCCCCGGCGCGACCTTCGTCGGTGTCGACCTGTCGCCGCGCCAGATCGCAGACGCACGATCTCTGGCCGACGCGCTCCAGCTGACCAACGTCGAGTTCTGGACGCTCGACATCGTCGATGTCGACGAGTCGTTCGGCCTCTTCGATTTCATCATCTGCCACGGCGTCTTCTCGTGGGTGCCGCCGAACGTACAGGAGGCCATCCTCAGGCTCTGCCGGCGGAACCTCAGGGACAATGGCGTGGCCCTGGTCAGCTACAACGTCTATCCCGGATGGCATCTCAAGGGCCTGGTTCGCGAGATTCTCCGGCAGCGGGTTCGAGCCTCCGACGAGCCCCAGGACCAGGTGCGCCAGGCCCGATCGATTCTCGAGCGCACTGGCCGACGCCTGACGAACCGACGGGACCCCTACGGCCGGCTGTTGAGCGACCGCGTCGCCTTGGCCGCCGCGGGCTCGGACACGTACCTGTTCCACGAGTATCTGGAGGACGTGAACCAGCCGATGTATCTCCGCGAGTTCGTGGAGCGCGCCACCGCTCACAAGCTCCAGTACCTGGGCGATGCAAAGCTGAGAGGCGCGACCCAGGACACCTCAGACCGTGTGGAGCACGAGCAGCATGTCGACCTCCTGGTCGACCGCTCGTTCCGTCGATCGCTGCTGTGTCACGCGGATATCCGGCTCGAGCCAGCCGTCGGCGTGGCATCCCTGCTCGCCTGCCATGCCACCGCCCGGGCTCGGCCGGTCTCGAATGCTCCGGATGTCGCCTCCGAGCATAGCGAGGGGTTCCGCACGCCGGCCGGAGAGGTCTGGTCAACGAGCAACCGGCTCGACAAGGCCTTGCTTGCGGTGCTGGCCGATGCACACCCGGCGGCGCTGTCGTTCACCCGACTCGTGGGGCGGGTCGGGTTACTGGTGGGCGTCGATCCCAGCCCCGACGAACTGGGGATGAGCCTCCGGCGCTGCTGGGCTGCCGAGCTGGTCGATCTTCACCTTCATCCGCCGAAGCTGCCCGAGCAGATCGCCGAGCGGCCGACGGCCAGCCGGCTGGCCCGGATCCAGGCGCAGACAAGCTCCGAGGTCACCAACCTCCGTCACCACAGTGTCCAGCTGGACCCGGCGGCACGGGCGATGCTGTCCTTCCTCGACGGCGCCCACGATCGAGCGGCCGTCGCTGCGGAGCTGAGCGTCCTGGCTCGAACAGACCCGCTCGCCAACGACGACGACGGCCGGCGCGCCGGGTCGGACCGCTGGCGAGACGACATCGACGGATCGCTCGAGCGAATGGTGCGCTTCTTGCAGCGCAGCGCCCTGCTCGTATCCTGACCGGTCAAGCAGGCTCGACCCAGCCGCGAGAGCGCTCGACCGCCCGCCGCCAGCCCCTGACCAGGCGGTCGCGCTCGGCGGCGGCCATCGCCGGCTCGAAGCGGCGGTCCACCCGCCGGATGGCGGCCACCTCGTCGAGGTCCCGCCAGAAGCCCACGGCGAGGCCGGCCAGGGCGGCTGCCCCCCAGGCCGTGGTCTCGACGACCGCCGGTCGCTCGACCGGAACGCCGAGCAGGTCGGCCTGGAACTGGAGCAGCCCGTCGTTCGTGGCGGCTCCTCCGTCCACCCGCAGCACCTCCAGCCGGACGCCGGCGTCCGCCTCCATCGCGTCGAGGACGTCGCGGACCTGGTAGGCCATCGAGTCGATCGTGGCCCGGGCGATCTCGCCCAGCCCCGTCCCGCGGGTCAGGCCGACCAGCGCGCCCCGGGCGTACGGATCCCAGTACGGGGCACCGAGCCCGACGAAGGCAGGCACGAGATAGACGCCGCCGGTGTCGCCGATGCCGGCCGCCAGGCGCTCGACGTCCGTCGATCGCTGGATGACCCGCAGCCCGTCGCGCAGCCACTGGACCGCGGCGCCCGCGACGAAGACCGAGCCCTCGAGGGCGTAGGTGACGGGCAGGTCGGGACCGAGCCGCCAGCCGACGGTGGTAAGCAGGCCGTGGGTGGAGGCCACCGGCCGCTCGCCGGTCACGAGCAACATGAACGCCCCGGTCCCGTACGTGTTCTTGGCCGCTCCGGGCGCGAAGCACGCCTGGCCGAACGTGGCCGCCTGTTGGTCCCCGGCGATCCCCGCGATCGGGATGGCGGCCCCGAACAGGTCCGGCTCGGTCTCGGCCACGAACTCCGAGCTGCTGCGCACCTCCGGCAGGAGGGCTCGCGGAACCTCCATGGCGGCGAGCAGCTCGTCGTCCCAGGCCATCCGATGGATGTCGAACAGGATGGTTCGGCTTGCGTTGCTGACGTCGGTCACGTGGGCCCGGCCGCCGGTCAACCGCCAGGCGAGGAACGAGTCCACCGTCCCGAACGCCAGCTCGCCCGCCTCCGCGCGGCCCTGCAGGCCGTGCTCCGATCGGAGGATGTGGCGAATCTTGGGACCGCTGAAGTAGGCGTCGATGGGCAGCCCCGTCCGCTCGCGGATCATCGGCTCCAGGCCGCGGGCCCGCAGCTCGTCGCAGAACGGGGCGGTGATCCTGCTCTGCCAGACGATCGCGTCGGCCACCGGACGGCCGGTCGCTCGGTCCCAGACGATCGTCGTCTCGCGCTGGTTGGTCACCCCGATCGCCGCGACGTCGCCGGGCATCGCCCCGGCCGCGTGAAGAACGTCCCGGGCCGCGGCCAGCTGGCTCGACCAGATCGCCTCGGGATCGTGGGTGACGTGGCCCGGGCCGGGATAACCCTGCGGGAACTCATGACCGGCGGTCGCCACGGGAGCGCCGGCGTGGTCGAACAGGATCGCCCGGGACGACGTCGTGCCCTGATCGAGGGCCAGGATGTACCGAGCGGTCATCGACGCGACGACCGGAGCGCCGGGGATGACGACGGGGACGACCGCCCCGGCGACGAGGGAACGTCGAACTCGCGATGGGCTGCCTCCAGGAACCGGGCGATCTCGCTCACCTGGCGGGCCGGGTCCCAGCCCAGCTCCTGGCCCAGGA
>WNFV01011651.1_pt1 | contig 10114 bp, 6 predicted proteins | sample 5400101 | NCBI WGS metagenome assembly WNFV01 (sample SAMN13153361, study PRJNA577476) | soil metagenome | isolation source: 115 cm soil or saprolite under grassland replicate 1 | place: USA:California | collected 2016-06-15 | reverse complement strand
GCTTCCATCCACCAGGGCGTGCAGCGAACATTCTGTCCCGCGCAAGAAATCCTCGATCACGATGCGCCGACCCGCGTCGCCAAAGCGGCCCTGGTTCATCATTTCATTGATGGTGGATCTTGCCGTGGCGGCATCAGGAGCAATAATTACTCCTTTTCCCAGAGCGAGGCCGTCCGCTTTGATCACAACGGGAAATTTCACTCGCTCGCAGTAATGGAGCGCTTCGCTACTGTCGGAAAACGTCCTCGCCTGAGCTGTGGGGATTTTCTGCGCGCGCATCAGCTCTTTCGCAAAAATTTTGGAGCCCTCAATGCGGGCCGCCGATTTCGTCGGACCAAACGCACGCAATTTTTCAGCAGCGAAAAGGTCGATAATCCCTGCGGCAAGAGCATCGTCCGGACCGACCACTGTCAGATCGATACGATTTTCTCTGGCGAACCGAACGAGCGCCTCCAAATCACCAACGGAAATAGCAACATTTTCAGCAATTTCTGCAGTGCCTGCGTTTCCTGGCGCGCAGAAGACACGTTTCGCATACTGAGATTGCCGCAGTTTCCATGTAAGCGCATGTTCACGGCCGCCGCTGCCAATGACCAGAATTTTCATCGAGGTAACAGTATCGTAACTGTTTCGGTTGCGCCGCAAATTCGCAAGGCCGGAGGCTCGCGCTACCTTTGCTATCGCGCTTCAAGGGCAAGATTGAGCGCCGCGTCCAGGTCTTGCCATTTATGATTGGTTCCGAGTATTCTTTGTCTGTGAAAGGGATTCCTGGCACAATCCAGGAGGGCGGGGCAGCGTTTGCAACTACCCACTGGAGCGTTGTCGCGGCTTGCACGGACGAGAGCGAGACAGGTGACGCGGCATTGGCTCGGCTTTGCCGCGATTACTGGCCGCCTCTTTACACTTTCGCCCGCCGGCGCGGTTATAGCCCGCCCGACGCGCAAGATCTCGTCCAGGGTTTCTTTGCTTACCTGCTGCGGAGTCGGTTTTACACACAGACGGACTGCCGGAAGGGAAAATTTCGCTCGTTTTTACTCGCTTCACTCAAAAACTACATGGCCGACGCCTGGGATCGAGAGCGAGCAACCAAACGTGGCGGGGATTATGAGTTCGTGTTGTTGGATGAGGAGATCAATGTGGTTGAAGCTCTGTATGCCTGCGAACCAAGCGCTATTGCATTAGACGAAGAGCAGCAGTACGAACGGGCGTGGGCCGCTGCTTTGGTCGCTCGCGCGGTGGAGCGAATCGAGGCGGAATTCAGCGCCAGACCTAAAGCACGTCTTTTCCATGCGTTGAAGCCGTTTCTTACTGGCGGCGTAGGCCTGCCCACCCATGACGCTGTTGCAAGACAACTCGATATGCCAGTCGATACGTTGCGGAGCCATCTTTCGCGGCTGCGTGCGCGATACCGCGAGTTGTTACGCGAAGAAGTCGCTCGCACTATTGGCACAGCGGAGGACGTGGATGAGGAGCTGCGTCATCTCCGCAGGATCCTCACCTCTGCCGGCTAACTGCTGAAGTTCTTAATGTCGCTTGCCGAGAAAGAAGTTTTGCACTGTGACCAATGCGGCGCACCGCTTGAGAGCGGAGCGAGCGCTTCGGGTTGCCTGAATTGTTTGCTCCTCGGCGGTTCAGATGAAACAGCAACGTTAAACCGACGCTTCCAACATTACGAAGTTTGCCTTTTGTCCGATGGCGCCACTCTCCATGAGCTTGGGCACGGCGCCATGGGAATAACGTATCGTGCGCTTGATATCAATCTGGGTTCCCCAGTTGCGCTGAAGGTCATTAGCAGTCGTTACTCCAGCGATCCCGAGGCGCGCGAGCGTTTTCGGCGTGAAGCGCGGGCAGCTGCGCAGCTACGACATCCAAACGTCGCCACAGTATTTCACTTCGGCGAGACCTCGCTCGGCCAGTGTTTTTACGCAATGGAGCTAGTCGAAGGCGAAACGCTGGAAGCCCGTGTGCGTCGGGATGGACCGTTATCAGTCTCGGCTACGTTGGACGTTGCCGAGCAAGTTGCCCGCGCCTTAGCCGCTGCAGAAAAACATGGATTAATCCATCGTGACCTGAAACCAAGCAACATCATGGTTGTCGCGAACGATGCGGACACCGCCGATGGATTGGCCGTTAAAGTGATCGATTTCGGCCTCGCCAAACCGGTTGTCGTGACGGAAGGCACCTCCGATCTAACCCACCCTCGTTTCTCCGGCACGCCGGGGTTTGCCAGCCCGGAGCAACTTACCACGGGCAGCATATCGCCTGATGCGCGCTCGGACATCTACTCCTTAGGCGCAACGCTCTGGTATCTTCTTTCTGGCAAGCCGCCTTTCGCCGGGCGAACACTGAGAGAACTTCGCGAAGAGCAATTTCACCGACTGCCAGTCGAGCAGCTCGCTGCAGCAAAGTTGCCGGGACCACTTGTGACGCTTCTTCGCTCAATGCTGGCGTCTGACCCGGCTAAACGGCCGCAGTCAGCGAGAGAGTTGCTAGCCAGGTTGCGACAATGTCGCGAAATAATAGAAGCAAGACCTCGCAGACACAGGCTCCTTCAACTGACGGCGCTTGCGTTTCTAACCGTCAGCGGTCTTGGCCTAACGAGTTACTTCTGGTATCGCCAGCACCTCCAGGAACGAACGTCGTCGATGGCATTGAGAGCGCCAGAAAAGAGTATCGCCGTTCTGCCATTTGAAAACCTGAGCAACGACAGAGAGGACGCGTATTTTGCCGACGGCGTTCAGGACGATATTTTGACCAAGCTGGCGAAAATTCGCGATCTGAAGGTGGTCAGCCGCGCCAGCGTGATGCAATATCCGCCGAGAGCCGCGGGACGGGATATCCGCCAGATCGGAAACGCGCTGCGAGTCTCTCACGTGTTAGCGGGTAGTGTACGCAAGGCAGGTTCCTGGCTTCACATCAACGCTCAGTTGATCGACACGCGCACTGATGCACACGTCTGGGTTGAGCAATATGATTGCGACTTCAAGGACGTATTCGCGATCCAGAGTGAAATTGCGCAAACAGTCGCTGAGCAGCTTCGCGCGAAAATTTCACCCGCTGAGAGATTAGCCATCCAGCGTCCGCCGACTGCCGATCTAACTGCTTTCGATCTCTACAGCCGCGCCAAAGATCTTCTTCTTCTCGATACAAATTTTACGACCGGCGCAAAACCGAACTTTTTGCGGGCGATTGATCTGCTGAACCAAGCCGTCGCGCATGATCCAGCTTTTTTCCAGGCGTATTGCCAACTCGCCCAAGCTCACGAGCAGCTCTATCTTTTTGGGATCGATCGCACGCCTGCGCGGTTAGCGCTGGCGGGCGCGTCGATCCAAGCCGCGTTCCGCATTCGTCCCGACGCGGGCGAAGCCCACCTCGCCCGCGCGGGAAATCTGTACATGGGGTACCTCGATTATGATGGCGCGCTAGCTGAACTTGCCACAGCGAGCCAGAGCCTGCCTAATGATCCCAAGGTATTCGAGCTAAAGGGCTACATTCTGCGTCGCCAGGGCCAACAACAAGAGGCGTTACGGAATCTTGAGCGCGCGGCTGAGCTCGACCCACTCAACTTTTCCACGCTGCTGCAGGTTGCGCTCAGTTACGAGTATCTCCGGCGTTTTGCCGACGAAAAGGCTATCCTCGATCGCGCGCTGGCTGTCCAGCCCAATGACGTACAGGCTAAAGTCGCGCGCGCTTCGGTGGAATTCGATTGGAAAGCTGACACCCGGCCCTTGCGTAAGTTGATCGATGAAATCCGTGCGAACAATCCTGCTGATGTTGAGAATGTGGCCGATAACTGGCTTACGTGCGCACTGGCTGAGCGCGACCCTGCCGGCGCTGCCGATGCCTTGGCTGCGCTCGGCGAAAACAAATATGGCAATGACATCGTAAAATTCAGCCGTCCTTTCGTAGAAGGTGTAATTGCGCGGACGATCAACGACGAGCAGAAAGCGTCGGCGGCGTTCACTGTTGCGCGAGCAGAGCAGGAGAACGTCGTCCGGGCTCAGCCAGATTACGCGCCAGCGCTGTGCGTGCTTGGTTTAATCGACGCTGCTCTTGGCCGGAAAGATGAGGCGCTAAGGGAAGGTCGGCGCTCCATCGAGCTTCTCCCCATGACAAAGGATGCGCTGAATGGCAGTGGCATGGTCTTCTATTTTGCCATGATCGCTGCGTGGACCGGCGAAAAAGATCTGGCATGCGAACAGCTTTCCAAAGCCATCGGCCATTCGAGAGACCTCAGCTATGGCCAATTGAAACTGCTGCCGTTTTGGGATCCGCTGCGCGGCGATCCGCGCTTTGAAAAAATCGTCGCCTCGCTGGCGCCCAAGTGAACCTTTTAAACAGAAGATAACGAAGAGAACAAAGGTTGTGTTTTGCTGGGACCAGACCTTTCTTCCTTACCTTCGTTTCCTTCTGTAAAAGGATCCAAACGGGTCCACGAAGAATCTTGGTTTCCTTCGCCACCTTCTGTTTGAATGTCGAACGGGCGGCTCGCCGAAACATTCTCTTCCACAGAAGACAACAAAGAGAACAAAGGCTGTCTTTCGTTGCAACAAATGCATTCTTCGTTGCCTTCGTTTCCTTCTGTAAAAAATCCAAACTTTTTTGCAATGCCGCATAGTTTTTTCCTTTGGAAGGACGTGAAGAGCCGCACACTAAAACCGCAGAAAGGAAATCACCTTATGTTCAGCATTGAAGAAGTCAGAGAAAACAACAGAGCCGGACTGCTTACTTCATCGTTCGCGGCCCATACCACTGCAATAGCCTTGGTCCTCATAATGGTCCTCGGTCCGTCCACGGCCTCGGCTGTGCGACCCGACAGAACACCGCCGACGATGCCCGGCAACTTTCGTGTGACGGGCGCCACGGCCTACACGGCGTCGTTGGCTTGGAACCCTTCCACCGATAACTCAGGAAATTTCTCCTACATGCTCAGTGCGAGCGGCGGGCCAGGTCAGCACAACGACGTCTCGTTGCCCCAAACAGCCATGAGCTTCACCTGGGATTCCGGTGTGTTGGCCGGCTATTCCTACACATTCTCCATTTACGCCGTCGATGCGGCGGGGAACAGATCGACGACCGCACAGGTGACCACCACACTTCCCGGGGACACGACGCCACCAAGCACATCCGTGCTCTCAGTGACCGACACAGGCCCGACGCACGTCTCGCTCTCCTGGACGCCAGCGGAGGAGGATGGGCCATACGTCACTTACGGCGTCTTCATCAACGGCAACTCGACGTCTTTTGGGGGGCCGGATACATCGGCTACCATTACGGGGTTGGAACCGGGGACCACATACACCTTCGCCGTGCAGGCTCGGGACAACTGGCAGAACCTCTCGCCGTTCAGCAACCTCGTTACAGTCACCACCGAGCCAGCCGATCCCAACGACACCACGCCGCCGACCACGCCGGCCAATCTGACTGACAACGGCATGACTTTCGAGGACGGGGAAACTTGGTTGTTTTGGGAACAGTCCACGGACGATGTGACTCCGCAGTCGCTCGTCCAGTATGAGGTTTACGCGAACGGTGTTTTGGATCACACCCTCGTCGGTCGCGGCAGCACCGTTCTCTACGGCGCGGTCGGCATCATTAACACGTTCGAGGTCATCGCCGTCGACGAGGCCAGCAACAGATCGACGCCGGCCACTTTCACGGTCGATATGCGCTGAAGGTTACGCACCAATGGAACACGGCTGACGGAACGTGAGCGGGCTGGCGAAGCAGTAAGGCGCGTTTCGCCCGCGTCCGGCGTTTCAGCCAAAATGCGCGGAGCTCTTGACCAAATTCTACTATGAAAGTCGAAAACAAATCCACCTCACAATCAGCCTTTTTTAATCTGCGTGTTTTAGTTGGTTTCAATGTTTTTCTCATCGGCGTATTTCTGGCGCTATTTGCGGCGGCGAATCCACCCGGTGGAAGAAGGATTGGCTTTGCCGAGACAGCCGGCACCCGATTTCCAAACTTTTTTGCAATGCCGGACAGTTTTTTCCTTTGGAATGGGACGGACAACATCGGTGACGGTCCGAAACGACTTCCGGTGGCGGAAAAAATCGAGCGACGCCGGGCGACGAAAGGGCCGCCTCGTATGCAACCCAACGCAGACACAAACCGCAGAAAGGAAATCACTTTATGTTCAGGATTAAAGAAGTCAGAGAAAATAACAGAGCCGGATTGTTTATTTCATCGTTCGCAGCCCATATCGCTGCGATGGCGCTAGTCCTCATCATGGTTCTCGGTCCGTCCACCGCTTCCGCGAGGCGGCCACCGACGCCCGAGAACTTTCGCGTGACGGCGACAACCGCTTACACGGTCACCCTCGCCTGGAACCCGGCTCCCGCTAACTCCGGCGATTTCAACTATCACCTCTGGGGCGCTTACAATGTCGGCCCCACCGTCATTCTTCCCAAGACCGCCACCAGCTACACCTTTACCGCCCTCTATCCTGGGAACACCTACACCTTCGGCATCTACGCCAAGAACGCCGCCGGCCAAAGCTCCACCCAAGTCACCGTTAACGGCATTCGCCTCCCGAACGACACGAGCCCGCCGACCACCGCCCCTATCGTCAGCATCGACGAAGTCGGAGCCAACTACGCCAACCTCTCCTGGATACCCGCGCAGGACGACGGCCCACACCTCTCCACCCAAATCTATTTAAACGGCGTTTTCTACTATGGCGTCGGCCGCGGCATCACGAACGCCACCCTCCGTTTCCTCCAGCCCGGCACCACTTACAGCCTTACCGCCCGCGCCGTCGATTTCGGCAATAACGCCGGCCCGTTCAGCGATCCCATCGCCCTCGTCACTCCGCCGGCCAATCCCAATGACACGACGCCACCGACCACGCCCGCCAACCTGTATGCGAGCGGCACCGGCGACGGCAGCACTGAGACCCACATCACCTGGACCCAATCCACTGACGACTTCGACGCGCAATCCAACATACGCTACGACGTTTACGTGAACGGTGTATGGTCCGACGTCCTCTTTGGTTCCGGCGGCGAGAGCATCGTTTACGCTGAACGCGGCAATAACACGATCGGAGTCACCGCCACCGACACCGCCGGCAATACATCGGCGCCGGCCACTTTTACAATATTCTTCTAACAGCTAAGCGTTTTGCGTTTGCACTAAAGGCCCGGTGATCTCGCCCAAGAATCAGTAATTATGCAAGCCAGCGCAGACAAACCAGAAGGACCTAAACTATGAATATTGTTAGCCTTATTCGTAAAGCAGTCGGTGATGCTGTGTCCGACAATATCAGCGGAGCTATCATCAAAGAAAACAGTCAGGCAAGGCGGGTCGCTGTCGGCGGCCGGGTCCGGGCATACCTGTTGGTTTGCGCGGCGATCGCGGCGACTGTGTCGATGGCCATAGGGGATTGGACACACTTCCGCTTCGACCCTGCGCACCACGGAGTGAATCCCGATGAGACAATCCTCTCCCCCGCAAACGTGGGGAACCTGACCGTGAAGTGGCGGACCAACATCGGCGGGGGCTGCTTTGCTTCTGCAAGCGTCGTTGACGGTAAGTTGTACACGGCCGATACCGGCAGCGCTAATGGGAAACTGCATGCGTTGGATGCTGCGACCGGTCAGGAGCTATGGACTTTCCCATCGGATGCCCTCCCCGGCGACCACGCGTGGACGTCGCCACCAGTCGCGAACGGGGTCGTTTATTTCGGCGTGAATCGTCCCATACCGGTCGTGTATGCCGTCAACGCCACCACTGGGCAGGAGATTTGGCACCACACGGGACCAGTGGCGAATATCGTCTCTTCGCCCGCTTTGGAGAGCGACCGCATCTATGTGGCGTTCACTGATGGAACCATCCGGGCACTGGACGCAACCAACGGGCAGGTGATCTGGAGCGTCACTCACCCAGGCGGTGCTTATTCCTCGCCAGCTGTCGCCGGCGGGCGACTCTATATCGCGATCCACAACAGCGGTCTGCTCGCTCTCGACGCCAATACTGGCTCCGAACTCTGGCTAGCTCCAATGCCTGGACCGCAATGGTCTTCGCCCGCTGTAGAAAACGGACGGGTTTTCGTCGGCTCCCGCGATGATCACAAGCTGTACGCCTTCGATGCAGTGACCGGGAATACACTCTGGACTGCCACTACCAGCGATTGGGTGCAATCGTCCCCAGCTGTGGCCAACGGCGTTGTTTATATCGGTAACAATTCAGGTGACCTCTATGCTTTCAACGCGGAGACCGGGAGCCCTGTTTGGCAGACCGCGGTCTCACCCGGCTTCGACCTCGGAAGCTCACCGACCGTGGCCAACGGCGTCGTTTACGTTGCCTCGGGCATCGACGCTTCAGCGACACACTTCCAAGGGAAGCTCTACGCCGTCTATGCTGCTAACGGGCAGGTGTTGTTTAGCGACTTCGTCAGCGAGAATGACGAGGGCGAGGCGAGGTGGGTCGAAGCTTCGCCGACCGTTGACAACGGAGTCGTGTACATCCCCAACTACGGTGACGGGACGGTGGCCGCGTTTGGGCTAAGTACGCCTACTCCCACTCCTACACCCACTGCGACCCCTACTCCCACACCAACAGCCACTCCGGCGCCGACAGCAAGTGCGACGCCGACTGCGACTCCGCGGCCTCGCCCTACTCCGCGGCGTTGAGACCGTAACCCCCTTACGGAGGAGCAAAACGTGGCAGGGACAGCGCACCTCGCTGTCCCTGCTCCTCTCGACATGGCCGCTCGCTTTCGGAATATCTGCTGCAAAGCGTTCGAAATGGCAGGCGGCATACCTGCTCCCGGTTCCGAAAATCGTCACTCTGAGCTCGATTCAGCCGGCAGAACTTTTAATTCTAATTTCTCAGTGTGCCGGATGACCGTGAGTTTCGCGCTCACACCAATTTGTTCGCCGACTAGGACCTTGTGCAGATGATGCACGTTCCCGATCGGCTGATCGTTGAACGCAACAATCAGATCGCCCTCGCGCAAGCCGGCGCGCTCCGCGGGACTATTCTTCTCGGTCGAAACAACGAGGACTCCTGTCTCAAGAGGCAAACTATAAAACCGGACGATCCGCCGGTGAATTGGCACGTTTTGCCCGGCCACGCCGATGTAACCACGGCGGATTCGCCCGTCGCGGATGAGCCATCCAGCAACCAATCTTGCGGTGTTACTTGCGATCGCGAAGCAAATGCCTTGCGCCGGTCGAATCATTGCCGTGTTTACGCCCACCACCTCGCCAGCTGAATTAACGAGTGGTCCGCCGGAGTTGCCAGGGTTCAAAGCGGCGTCGGTTTGAATAATATTGTCAATCAAACGGATATTGTCAATCAAACGGCCCGATTGCGCGTGCATCGAGCGGCCGAGTGCGCTAATCACACCTGCAGTGACACTCGCCTGGAAGCCGAGCGGATTTCCGATCGCGATCACCAGCTGACCGACGCGCAGGTGCTCCGAGTCGGCCAGGCGCACATGAGTAAGCTGCTGTGCACCGATTCGAATCACGGCGAGATCGGTGTCCGGATCGTCGCCGGTCAGTTGTGCCGGGTATTCGCGGCCATCCGGTAAATTTACAGTGATCGAATTCGCCGCGTGAACGACATGACTGTTAGTCAGAATGAATCCGTCGGGCGTGATGATGAAACCCGAGCCGTTGCCGCTGAGCTCGTGCGTTCCGCGCCGGTGGTTGATGCGTTGTTTGACGTCGATGTTCACAACGGCCGGACCAACACGGGCGACTGCACTCACGACAGTGCGCGAATATGCATCGAGCAAGACGGAATCATCCTCGTCTACTGCGGTTGCGTCGAGGTCCTTGCTCGTCGGCGATGGAGCACCAGAGTCCATCTCGTTTAGGAGAAAATCCATCGGGACAGCGTTTTCCTTCGTAAGAGATGCAATTGTCATAGTGTAAATCTCGACCGGCCAAACCAACAGTCAACTACATATGATTTCAGGCTATACATATCTTTTCGATTGTTACTCTCCCCTTGCACGTCAGCGGGAATTGTTTTACACAGGAGCGTGCGAAAAGTGTCTTCCGCCCCTTCCGTTCTGGATGCGCAGTGTCCTTCCCGGCTGGTGCTCGACCGAATTGCCGACAAATGGACAGCTCTCATTATCCAGATTCTGGCGCGCGGA
>WNFV01025221.1_pt1 | contig 10115 bp, 11 predicted proteins | sample 5400101 | NCBI WGS metagenome assembly WNFV01 (sample SAMN13153361, study PRJNA577476) | soil metagenome | isolation source: 115 cm soil or saprolite under grassland replicate 1 | place: USA:California | collected 2016-06-15 | reverse complement strand
AGCCGGGCTCGGGCGGCGCCGGCGGCGGCGCACCGGCCGTTTTGTCCTTCTTGGACTTGCGAACCCGGCGTTCCTTGCGAATCGGGGCGAAGCACATTCGGCAGTGGCGGGCGCGCGTCTCCACTTCGGATCCGCACGCGGGGCAGCGGCGGGGAGGGGCCTCCTCGTACACCACCACCTCTAGTCGGCGGAGGGCCGCTCAGGCTTGAATCAGCCCCGGTTCTGGAGCGCCCTCCAGGCGGCGTGGGTCAGCACGCGGATCCCGCATTCGATCGCGCGTTCGTCGACGTCGAACGTGCTGGCGTGGAGGTCGAGGGGTGGGTCGGCCCCACCCGGAGCCCGTACGCCGAGACGACCGTACGAGCCCGGTATCCGCTCCAGGTACCACGCGAAGTCGTCGCCGCCGTTGCTCTGGGGCGCCTGCGCCAGCGCGGCGGCGCCCAGCGCGGCGCTGGCGGCGTCGGCGAGGAGCGCGGTTGCGCCGGGATCGTTGTCGACCGGCGGGGGGCCCTGTGCGTAGGAGATGTCGTGCGTGCCCCCCGATCTCGCGAGGAGCTTCGCGAGCTCCTCCTCGAGGAGCACGGGCGCGGCGTCCCACGCGCGCCGGTCGGGGGTGCGGACGCTGCCGCGCAGCGCGGCGAGCGACGGGATGACGTTGGCGGCGTCGCCGGCGTGGACGGCGCCGAACACCAGACTGAGCGCCGGTTCGCGTGCTTGGAGCCGCCCTGGGAGCGATGCGGCCACCTCACCGAGGACGGAGACGAGATCGACGGTGAGCGCGGGGCGAGCGGTGTGCCCGCCCGGACCGTGCAGACGGATCTCGACGAGGTCGGCGGCGGCGGTGATCGGCCCGACTCGCACGCCGAACCGACCCACGTCGAGCTTCGGATCGCAATGGAGCCCGAAGACGGCATCGACGCCCTCGAGGCCGCCGTCCGCGATCACGTCGAGGGCACCGCCGGGGACCGTCTCTTCGGCCGGCTGGAACAGCAGGCGTACGCCACCCCGAGCGCCGTCGCCGAGCACCCGGGCGAGCGCGAGGCCACAGCCGAGCACGATGGTCGTGTGCACGTCGTGGCCGCAGGCGTGCGCGACACCTACGTGCTGCGATCGGTAGGCGACCTCCTTTTCGTCCGTCATCGCGAGCGCGTCGAGATCGGCGCGGAGCGCGATCAGCGGGGCCCGCGAGGCCCCGGCCGGCACGTCGCACACCAGCCCCGTGCCCACCGACAACGGACGGGGGGCGAGCCCCGCCACCTGGAGCCGCTGGGTGACGAGCGCGGTGGTCTCGTGCTCCTCGTAGCTCCGCTCGGGATGCGCGTGGAGGTGACGCCGGAACGCGACGAGCTCCTCGAGATGCCCGGCCAGGAACTCGTCGAGGACCGGTTCGAGCTCGGTCACGGGCGTGCCCCCGGACAGTCGGTCGCGAGCTCGGCGACCAGGCTGGCGACCACGTCGGTCAGCGCGCCGCCCTCTTCGACCACCGCCCGCTGGCGCTGGTAGCTCGGTCGGCGCTCGAGGATGCCGGCCACACCCTCGAGCTCGTCGCCACATGCCAGCGCGTCCGCGACCGGAGCGAGCTCGTCGACGAGCGCCACGATCTCGTCGCGGGCCGGCCGTCGGTTCCCGTGCTCGTCGACGATGAGCTGAGCCTCGATGCCGTGCCGGGCGGCGAGCCACTTGTTCTCGCGCACCAGCCACTCACGCGGTGCCGGCAGCTCCGCGCCCGCGTCGATCCGGCGGTCGAACGACTCGACCAGGCACTGGGCCAGGGCGGCGAGGGCGCTGACCTCGCGCAACGTCGGGATGCCGTCACACATCCGCAGCTCGACGGTGCCGAACACGGGATGGGGCCGGATGTCCCACCACACCTCGCGAATGGTCCGGATGGCCTGGGCATTGACCAGCGCCTCCATGAACTGCTCGAACTCGGCCCAGTCCGCCAGCCGGTAGGGAAGGCCCGCAGTCGGGAGCGCCTCGAACACCTTGGTGCGACACGACGCCAGCCCGGTGTCGTGGCCCTCCCAGTACGGACTGGATGCGGCGAGCGCCAGTAGGTGAGGGAGATAGGCGCACAGCGCGTTGGCGATCGCGATCGCCTTCTCGGCCGAGCGGACGCCGACGTGGAAGTGGACCCCGAAGATCTGCAGCCGCCACGCCGTCCACTGCATCTCCTCGACCAGCCCGGCGTACCGCGGGTGGGGGCTGACCGTCTGGTCGCGCCAGCGCGAGAACGGATGGGTGCCGACGCAGATCGGCGCCAGGCCGCGGGTCCCGGCCTCGGCCGACACCACCGCGATCATGTCGGCGAGATCAGCCCGAGCCTCGGCCACCGTCGTGCACACATCGGTGATGACCTCGACCGTGCATTCGAACAGCTCATGCTTCGCTTTCGGGTGCACGCCGCCCGGGTGCCCCTCTCCGAGCACGGCCAGGATCTCGGACGCCGCGCTCACGAGCGCGCCGGTGTCGCGATCGACGAGCGCGAGCTCCATCTCGACGCCGAGGCTGGCCCGTTCCGAATGGTGGAAGTCGATGGGCACAGTTTCCACGATCAGGAGCCGGCGGGATGGTACCGACCGAGCCCACCGGCCAGAATCCTCGTCCGTGTTCGCGGATCTGTTGCGCCATCCCGGAGTGGCCGAGGAAATCGAGCTGCGCTCGCGCTTCGGCTTCCTCGCGCTGCACGGGGGCAGCCTCGAACGGGGAACGGCCGAGATCGCGCGAGCCGCGGCCAACGTCGCGGGCGCGTCGCTGTACTCGGTGTGCCAACCCGAGGACCTGCGCTGGCACATCCCGTCGTACCACTACGACCCGGCCGATTCGCCGGCGCTCGCACAGTTCCTCGACCACGTGCACGAGGTCGTTTCGATTCACGGCTACGGCCGCAAGGACCAGTGGCGGACGCTGCTCGTCGGCGGCGCGAACCGCGACCTTGCCGGCCGCGCCGCCCGGGCCCTGCGGGACGCCCTCCCCGACTACCGCGTCGTCGACGACCTCGAGGAGATCCCGGCGCCGCTCCGTGGGGTGCACCCCGCCAACCCGGTGAACCGCACCCGGCGAGGTGGTATCCAGCTCGAGCTCCCACCCCGCGTCCGTGACGGCGCCGAGCATCCGCGCGAACGCGCCGCGCTCATCGGCGCGCTGGCATCGCTTGCCTAAGGTCAGCGGGATGGGTCGATTGGCGCTCGTCGGAGGTCACAGCATCCTCGACTCCGAGTTCGCCGCCGGGGCCCGGCGCGTCGACGTCGACGTCGCCGACTCCACGGTCGCGGTGCTCGATGCCGGCGACCACGTCGTTCTCCAGCGTCACGGCCTGGATCGGTACACCGCCGCGCACGCGGTCGACCACCGGGCCAACTTGAGGGCCCTGGCCCAACTGGGCTGCGATCGGATCGTCGCGTTGAGCTCGGTCGGGGGCCTGCGCCCCGAGCTCGGTGTGGGCACGTTCCTCGCGCCCGACGACTTCATTGCCCTCCACCTCGGCCTCTCCTTCTTCGACGACGATCCCGGCCACCGCGTGCCCGGTTTCGACGCCGCCTGGCGCGAGCGGGTCGTGCAGGTGTGGTCGCAGCACGTCGACCTGCGCAGCCGCGGCGTGTACTGGCAGACGATCGGCCCCCGCTTCGAGACCCCGGCCGAGATCCGCCTCCTGGCCGTCCACGCCGACGTCGTCGGCATGACGGTGGCATCGGAGTGCGTGCTGGCGGGCGAGCTCGGGATCGCCTACGCCGCGGTGTGCGTCGTCGACAACCTCGCCAACGGCGTCGGGTCGGCGCCCTTGACCGTCGACGAGTTCGAGGCCGGGAAGGCCGCCAACCGCAGCCGCCTGCTCGCTGCACTCGACGTCGTGCTGCCCGAGCTGGCCGAAGCATGAGTCTCGCGGTCACGAACACCGTCCTCGATGGTGAGTCGGTCGGGCTGCGGGTAGAGCGCGGGCTCATCGCCGAGCTCGGGCCCGGCGTGGACGCGCACCCCGGCGACGACGTGGTCGACGGGCGCGGTACCGCGCTCGTGCCCGGCCTCGTGAACGGGCACACCCACGCCGCCATGACCCTGTTCCGCGGGTACGGCGACGACCTCCCGCTCATGGAGTGGTTGGAGCAGCGCATCTGGCCGGCCGAGGCCCGGCTCGACGCCGACGACGTGTACTGGGGAACCCGTCTCGCCTGCGTCGAGATGATCCGCAGCGGGACCGTCCGGTTCTGGGACATGTACTGGCAGCCCGGCGCGATCGCGCGGGCGGTCGAGGATGCCGGGCTACGGGCGACGATCGGGGTGCCGCTCATCGACGCGCTCGACCCTGCCAACACGCCGAAGCTCCGCGACGACGCCCTCGCCAGCCTCGACGACATCACCGGCCACGGCCCCCGGGTGGAGCCGTCGCTCACGCCGCACGCGATCTACACGGTCAGCGAGCCCTCGCTGCACTGGGTCGCGGAGCATGCGGCCGAGCGCGAACTGCCGGTGCACATCCACCTCTCGGAGACCGAGGAGGAGGTGGAGCGCTGCGTCGACGCGCACGGTCTCCGCCCGGCCGCGTACCTGGACCGGATCGGCTTGCTCGGGGGCGAGCGGGGCGCGACCGTGGTCACCAACCCGGTCTCGAACCTGAAGCTCGCGGTGGGCGCGGTGTTCCGCTACCGCGCCGCCCGAGACCACGGCATCCCGATCGGGCTGGGCACCGACGGCGCCGGATCGAACAACTCCCTCGACCTGCTCCAGGACGTCAAGGTCTTCGCCCTCCTCCAGAAGCACGAGGCACGCGACCCGGCCGCGGTGCCGGCGGCGGAAGCCTGGGCGGTGGCGACCGGTCAGCGGGCGCCGCTGCTCGGCCAGTCCACCCTCGCGGTGGGGGAGCCGGCCGACTTCATCCTCGTGCGTACCGACACTCCGCAGCTGAGCCTGGGCGATTTCACCGCCGACCTCGTTTACGCCGCGTCCGGAGCGGTCGTCGACACCACCGTCGTCGACGGCGTCGTACTCATGCGCGACGGGATCGTGGCCGGTGAGGCGGAGGTGCGGACCCGGGCGGTCGAGCGGGCCCGACGACTGGGTGTCGCCTGAGCCCGCGATGCCCGGCCGAGCGGAGCGAGCGCGACCAGGGAGTTACGAGTACCGCGGCGTCCCGAACACCATGCGGACGCGCTCCTCGAAGTGCTCGAGCGGCAGGGTGTCGTAATCGGGGTCGAACGCGGTCTGGTCCCACTCGTCGGCGAACTGCGCCGCCAGCGCGAACGCCTCATTGCCCCGGTACTGCTCGCGGCTGTCGGGGTCGCCGCCGAAGTGCTCGTAGTAGTGCCGACCCTGGAAGTCCTGGTGGACGAGGATCATCCAGTACACCTCGGGCCGGACGTACGGGCGCAGCATCTCCGCCGCGATCGCGGGGTGGTTGAACACGCTCACCGCCTTGCCGACGTCGTGACACAGGCTGGCGACGACCACCTCGTCGTCGGCCCCGGCCCGCTCGGCCCGGGTGGCGGCCTGGAGGCAGTGGGTCAGCTGATCGACGGCGAAGCCGTCGGTGATGTCGGAGAGGGACCGCAGCATCCCCAGCACCCGCTCGGCGACCCGGGGCTGGTTCTTGGTGGTCTCGGCGCCGATGGTCGCCCACTCCTCGGCAGTCGACTCGTCCATGCGCGTGAAGGTCTTGCCTGTCCTGGTCTGACCGGTCCGTGTCTGCGTCATACCTCTATTCTGCCCTCTCGTGGACCTCGGCACCCTCTCGGACGTCGAGCTGACCGACGCCGGGGGGACGCCACGGCGCCTCGGGGACTTCTGGGCCGAGCGGCCGGTGATCCTGGTGTTCCTCCGGCACTTCGGTTGACTGCTCTGCCGGGAGCACGCCGCGCAGTTGCGCGAGCGCTACGACGACATCACCGGGCGGGGCGCGGAGGTGGTGGCCGTCGGAACCGGTGACACCGGGTACGCGGCGCGTTTCGTTGCCGACGAGAACGTGCCGTTCCCGGTGCTGGTGGACGACGACGCCCGCGCCGCTCGCGCTGCGTCGGTGAAGCGAGCGTCGCCGTGGGGCCTCTTCAACCCCCGCAGCTTCCCGGGCGCCCGGCGCGCTCGTCGGGCCGGCCACCGGGTCCACAAGTCCGGCAAGCGCGTCACCCAACTCGGCGCCACGTTCGTGCTCGGTCCCGGTGACCGGGTGCGTTACGAGCACGTCGACGCCCACACTGCCGACCACGCCCACCTTGAGGACGTCCTGGCCTCGTTGCCTCCTCGCTAGGTCGCGCAATGGTGATGGTTGCGTCGGTGGATGGCACCTCTGCCTATCCCAACCGCGCCACGCGCTCGAGGCGGATGACCCGTCGGGGCAGGAGTCGGTGGGTGCGCAGGAACCACCGAGACGGGCGCGTGTGCGGGTACTCGAGCCACAGGTGGGCGTTGCCGGGATCGCCGCGCGCGACGTCGCGGGGGTCCTCGTAGATGCGGCGGAGCGCGCGGGCGAACGCGACGGGGTTGCGGCAGTAGCGCACCGCCAGGCCGTCCGACAGCTTCGCCCGCGTGCGCAAGGCGACTGCCCGCAGGAGCACGCCTCCGCCGACGAGTGGCGCGGCCAGGAGCGCCATCGGCCCCAGCACCAAGGACACGTCGTGCAGGTCGCCGAAGACGCCGCCCCAGAGCTCGAACACCCGGGCGGTGCAGGCGTACACGACGGTGTCGAGCGAGACGTCGAGCTCGACCACCCGTCCGATCTCGTACGCGAGGACCGCCTCCAACTCGGCGCGGGGAAGCGTTGCCAGGAGCCCGGTCGTGACCACGATCCAGGCGCTCTTGGGCCGGCGCCCGACGGTCAGGCAGTTGGGCGCGTCGTCGATCACCACCGCGCATCGCGGGGGAAGAACTCCCGCGGCCAGCGACAGGCCGTGCACGAGCTTCGTGACCCGCTCGAGGGCACCGGTCGGCAGGCGGGGCGGGCGAGGCGTCTCCCGGCCGGGGAGCGGCCAGGCCCGCACGAACTCGAGGGACCGTCGCTCCGAGCGCAGCAGCGACCAGCCGAACACTGCACCCGCGCCGAGCAGCCCGAACGACACACTGACTCCGAGCGACCAGCCCACCAGTGCGAATCCCAGACCCCACGAGGCCCCCACCAGCGCGAAGGCGGCGAAGATCACCAGCGCCATCGGGAGCACGATGGCGGCGATGGTCACGGTCAGGAGCAGCATGCCGGAGGCGGCGACGACGCGGATGCGCCATCGGGCCGACTGGATGAGGTCCTCGTGCACGAGACGATCGTGGCACCCCGGCGGGGCCAGAACCGGGCAGGGGTACCGTGCCCGGCCTTGGCCGCTCGCGATCCCTTCGCCCGCATCGACTCCGCCGACGATGCCGGGTTCTACGCCGTCGACCGCAAGGTCGTGCATCTCGAGGCGGGCGCGATCGAGGCGCTGCGCGGGTTCTACGCAGCGGTGCTCCCCCCGAGCGGCGTTGTCCTCGACCTCATGTCGTCGTGGCGTTCCCACCTTCCAATCGGCATCGGGGCGATCACCGGTCTGGGCATGAACGCGGCCGAGATGGCCGACAACCCCCAACTCGACGACTTCGTCGTCCACGACCTGAACCGCGAGCCGCGCCTCCCGTTTACCGACGAGACCTTCGACGCGGTCGTGTGCGCGGTGAGTGTGCAATACCTGACCCGACCACTCGAGGTCTTCGCCGACGTGGCCCGGGTGCTGCGCCCCGCCGGGCCGGTGGTGGTGTCGTTCTCGAACCGGTGTTTCCCGACCAAGGCGGTGGCGATCTGGCGTGCCGGCGGCAGCGACGCCCGCCGGGCGCTCGTGCGGGAGTACCTCGAACGCACCGGCTTCGCGTCCGTCGTCGACGAGGCGGTCCCCAGCCCCGACGATCCGCTCTTCGTGGTGTGGGGCCGGCGCTCAGCGCCCGCGTAGGACGCCACGCCCGGCGCGGAGGAACTCGAGCGCGACGGCCCGCTGGTCGCTCGCGCCGAGGACCTCGGCCAGGGACACGCTCGCCCCGGGGAAGGAGCCCTCGTTCCAGAACCGATCCGCGGGTACGTCGGTCCAGTGGGTGACGTAGAGGTACGGCTCGTGGTGGTTGCCGTCGCCGGGCGACGCGCCGAACGTGCCCCTCGCCCCGGCCTCCTCGTGGCCGAGGTCGACCGAGAGGTCGAAGTGCTCGGGCCAGAGCTGCACCCGCGAGGCCGCGTCGACCGGCTCGGCCTCGGCCCGCAGTTGCTCGAGGACCGAGGCGGCGAAGCCGTGCCACTCGCCGAGGAACCGGGCGGCGGCGTGGTCGACTGTCAAGGGCTCGTCGGGCGTGAGCGCGGTCGTGGGGCGGTAGACGCCGCTGGGCGCGCCGGCGGGGACACCGGCGGCATCGGCGGCGGCGCGCACGGAGGTGAGTGGCGCGCGCTCGATCGTGTCGTCGCGGCTGACGACGATGCTGGCGCCCTCGACGCGGAGCTGGAGATCGCGGTCGCCCGGGTCGCGGAAGAAGGGTGTCCCGAAGCCGCCGCGGGTGAAGCGCAGGCCGATCTTCCCGGTGGCCCGGTGTCGGGCCGGCGCCAGCACGTGCTCGGCCAGCGCGTGCCACGACTGCCGGGTCGCCGCGAGCTCGGCCGGGTCGGGCGCCGGCAGCGGCCGCCAGCCGCCGAGCCAACGCTCGGCGCACCAGCGGGCGAGGTCGGCGTCCCCGCGAGAGAGTTCGTCCCAGGTGACGTCCCCTCCGCTGACGGGGGTCACCACCGGGACCCCGCCCACCGGGCGGTCGTCGGCGGCGACGGGATCGTCGGCGAACCACGGGCCCTCGGTCACCGCCGGGGGTGACGGTTCGAGCACGCGCGGGTCGTACGCGCCGCCGAGGCGTTCGTACGCCTCCCGGCGCGGGTTCACGCCTCGAGGAAGTCGGCGAGCAGGCGCGCGAGCTCGACGGGCTGGTCGCCCTGGATGCTGTGGCCGGCCGCCTCGACCGTCTCGACGCGTACGGCGGGCCGGCGGCGCCGGAGCTCGGCCACGTCTTCGTCGCCGACGACTCCGGAGTCGGCGCCGCGCACGAGCATCAGCGGCATGTCGAGCTTCGATACGTCGTCCCACAGCACGCCGAAGTCGGGCATGTTGTCGCCGATCTCGGCGCTCTCGGCGATCCCGGGTCGCTGGTAACGCCAGACCCACCGCCCGTCGGGCCGCTCGACCGCGTTGTGCAGGACGCCGCGGCGCAGTGACGACACCGTGCGGGTCGGGTTGAACTCGATGGTGCGGGCCAGGATCTCGTCGAAGCTGTCGAAGCTCTCGGGGCCTGCGATGAAAGCGGCGATGGGCGCGGCCTTGTCGCGGTCGACGCCGGGGGTGACGTCGACGAGAGCGAGCTTGCGCACGAGCTCGGGCCGCCGCGCGCCGAGCGCGATCGCGGTGAGCCCGCCCAGCGACATCCCCACGACCATCCGGGCCTCGGGCGCGAGTGTCGGGAGCACGACCGCGACGTCACCGGCGTTCTCGACCGGGCCGAAGGGACCGTCGTCGCGGTGGTCGGAGTGGCCGTGCCCGGGCAGATCGAGGGCCACGAGCGGCCGCTCGAGCGCCAGCGCCACCGTGTCCCAGGTGTGGGCGTTCTGCGCCCCGCCGTGCAGGAGCACCAGGTCAGCCGGCGACGTGCCCCAGACGAGTGCGCTCAGCGCCCGTCCCGGTTCGACCTCGACCGAGGTCCGGCGCACGGCGGGCGATCCCGACCACGGCAGGCCCGCCTCCTCGGCGTTCTCGTGGAACAACCCGAACTCGTCATACGCCATGCCGGTGACGCTAGGGCGTCAGTCCTGTGCAGTCCCGTAGCGCGTTCCAGTCGGCGACGGCCTTGTCGGCATCGGCTCCGGGCGGGAGCGGTTCGGGAACGCCGCCTTTGATCTTCGCCGGCACCCAGCCGTACCCGTCGATGTCGCGACCGGTGGCGGTGACCTGGAGCACCCCGCTGATCCCCGCGGTCCCGCTCTCGTTGTAGAAGATGAAGTTGCCGAGCCCGTAGCCCACGAAGCCGGTGCCGAGTCGGCCCGCTCCCTGTTGGCGGTGGGCGTGGCTCCCCACCACGATGTCGGCACCCGAGTCGACGAGGCGCTGCGCGAGCGCCTTTTGGGCGTCATTCGGGCAGTTCTC
>WNFV01014225.1_pt1 | contig 10117 bp, 5 predicted proteins | sample 5400101 | NCBI WGS metagenome assembly WNFV01 (sample SAMN13153361, study PRJNA577476) | soil metagenome | isolation source: 115 cm soil or saprolite under grassland replicate 1 | place: USA:California | collected 2016-06-15 | reverse complement strand
TGCAACGCGCCGGCGCGGGAGGCGATAACCGCATCCACTCGGACATCTCGGGCGTGATCGCCAAGGTGGACGCGCAAGACGGGCAGATTGTTCCACCTGGCGGTCCGCTGGTGGAGATCGTTGCTGAGAATGAGATCGAAGTGAAACTGGGCGTGGAAGCGGAGGATCTTACCGCTGCGCAAGAGGGCGCGCCCATCACCATTGTGCCGGTGAACGACCCAACCGCGGCAAAGGTACAAGGCACAGTCCGGCTGGTTACACGTCGAATCGATCCGACCACCCGCCTTGTCGATGTTTACGTCGCGCTGCCCGAAGGGACAAAGCTGTTATTGGATGGTTACGTCCGCGGCGAGATCCAGCGCACTGAGAAAGAGACGTTGGTCGTGCCGCGGTCAGCCGTGTTGCCTAACGAGTCGCGCGAGTTTGAAGTTTTTACGGTGGCAAATAATCGCGCGGTGAAACACACGGTAAAAATCGGCGCGGAAAATCCCCAGGAAATGCAGGTGATCGCCGATGATCTTCATCCGGGTGATTTCGTTGTGACCGTGGGCAACTACGAGCTGGAAGACGGCATGGCCGTTGAGGTGAAAAAATGAGCTTCACCGCATGGACGCACAGCCATGCGCGTTCGATTCTGTTTTTGCTCGGTGCGTTCGCGCTCGCGGGCGCAGTCGCGAGTTTTTCTCTGCCGGTCGCGCTTTTTCCCCAGGTCAGTTTCCCGCGTGTCCGAATCACACTCGATGCCGGTGATCGTCCTGCCGAGCAGATGACCGTAGAGGTCACCACGCCAGTGGAAGAAGCAGTGCGCGCCATTCCCGGTGTGCGCAGCGTAAGATCGACAACGAGCCGCGGCACCGCAGAAATCTCGGTCAACTTCAATTGGGGCGAAGACATGGTCTCGGCCATGCTTCAGTGCCAGTCGCAGGTGAACAAGATTCTGCCGAGCCTGCCGTCCGGCACTTCATTCGAAGTCGAGCGGATGGACCCGACCGTTTTTCCGACGATCGCCTATAGTCTGACTTCCGATTCGCATTCGCTCATCGAGCTGCGCGATCTCGCCCTCTACACTTTGCGTCCGGCGCTTTCCACAGTTCCGGGAGTTGCGCGCGTCGGCGTCCAAGGCGGTCGCGTCGAGGAATACCGCGTCACGGTCGATCCAGACAAACTGCAATCGTTCAACATGACGCTGTCCGAAGTCGCCGGCGCGCTTTCCGCGTCGAACGTGCTGGTCGCAGTGGGGCGTCTTGAGCAGTACGAGAAGCTTTATCTCGTTATTTCGGACACGCGGTTCAAAAAGTTTGACGAAATTGAGCATACCGTATTGCGATCGAATCCCGACGGCGTGGTGCTGCTCGACGACGTGGCCACCGTCGAACGCTCAGCGGAACCGCAATGGGTTCGGGTGACCGCCGACGGGCACGACGCAGTTCTGTTCCAAGTTTACCAGCAACCGTCAGGAAACACGGTCGAGATCGCGCGCGGCATCAAGGCGAAGCTGCGCGAAATACGGAAACAAATTCCGGAAGGAGTGAAGATCGCCGACTGGTACGACCAGAGCGATCTCATTCTCGCGTCTGAACACAGCACGCGCGACGCAATTCTGATCGGCATGGTCCTCGCCGCTTTTGTTCTGCTTATTTTTCTTCGCGACTGGAAAGTCACGCTGATCGCGACTTTGACTGTTCCGGCCGTGCTCGCGGCCACCATCCTGCTGCTTTACGTCCTGAAGATGAGTTTCAACATCATGACGCTTGGCGGAATGGCCGCGGCTGTTGGTCTCATTATCGACGATGCAATCGTAATGGTGGAACACATCGTGCGTCGTGTTCGCGGCGCACGCGAGGGCGATCCGCGTTCGCGAGTACTCGAAGCGGCGCGTGAATTCACCAACCCGCTGTCCGGTTCCTCCTCCGCCACGATCATCATTTTCACCCCGCTGGCGTTTTTGTCGGGAGTTACGGGCGCATTTTTCAAGGCGCTTTCCTTCACAATGGCGGCGAGTCTTGTCATTTCGTTCATCGTAGCGTGGCTGGCTGTGCCGATCCTATGCGCGACTTTCTTGAAAAGAAAAGACGCCGAGATAGAGGAATACGGATCTTTCGCGCGTCGCGTACACGAAGTTTATCGCGAGAACATGCAGCGGCTTCTTCGTCGGCCGCGCTTCGTAATTGTCTTTTTGGCGCCGCTTCTGTTGCTCGGGTTCATCGCATTCAAAAGCGGCGGCTCGGGATTTATGCCGGTCATGGACGAAGGCGGTTTCATCCTGGATTACATTTCGCCGCCGGGAACATCCCTGGCGGAGACGGATCGTCTATTGCGCCAGGTGGAATCCGTTCTGCAAAAGACGCCGGAAGTGCAGACCTATTCCCGGCGCACCGGCTTGCAGCTCGGCGGTGGCGTCACTGAAGCGAACATAGGCGATTTTTTCGTTCGCCTAAAACCATTTCCGCGCCGCGGAATTGAAGAAATAATGAACAATGTCCGTGATGAGATCGAGAAACATATTCCCGGTCTTCAAGTCGAGCTTTTGCAGTTGATGGAAGATTTGATCGGCGATCTCACCAGCGTGCCGCAGCCGATCGAGATCAAACTGTATTCCGACGACGAGCAAGTTCTGCGCACCTTGCCGCCGCAAGTGGCCGACACCATTTCGAAGGTTCGCGGCGTAGTTGAAGTAAAAAACGGCATCGTACCTGCGGGCGACGCTCTCAACATTCAGGTGGACCGGGTAAAGGTTGGGCTCGAAGGGATGGACCCTGAGGCGGTCACCAAAGCGCTCACTGGTTTTTTGAGCGGCAATGTGACCACGCATGTTCAACAAGGGCCGAAGCTAATCGGCGTTCGCGTTTGGATCCCACGCGACGCCCGCGAAACCATGCGTAACATCGACAATCTGCTTTTGCGCGCGCCGGATGGCCACCTGTTTCCACTAAAACGAGTCGCCACGCTCATCCCCGTTAGCGGCCAGCCGGAAATTATGCGGGATGATCTCAAACGTATGGTTGCAGTGACCGCGCGTATCAGCGGTCGCGACCTCGGCTCGACTGTCCGCGAGGTGAAACGCAAACTCGTCAGCTCGGGGCTGATTCCAAATGACGTGCTCTACACTTTCGGCGGACTCTATGAACAACAACAAATCGCCTTCCGCGGGCTCACCATCATCTTGATTACGGCAATTGTTCTCGTCTTTCTGCTCCTGCTTTTTATTTACGAAAGTTTCCGCGTCGCATTTGCCCTGTTACTCGTCCCGATATTCGCCGTTGCCGGCGTTTTCATCGGCCTCTGGGTCACCGGCACGGAATTCAACATCACTTCGCGCATGGGTATGACCATGATTGTCGGTATCGTCACCGAGATCGCGATTTTTTATTACTCGGAATTTCGCTCACTGCCGGCCAGCGACGACCGCTTGATCCTTTCAGGGACGAATCGGATGCGTGCGATCTCGATGACGACGTTCGCTGCCATTCTCGCGCTGTTGCCGCTGGCGCTTGGGATCGGGCACGGTTCCGCCCTGCAGCAACCACTCGCCATCGCGATTATCTCAGGACTTATCTGTTCCTTGCCGCTTGTCTTAATCATTTTGCCCGCGTTGCTGGCAATCTTCGATCCGGAAGCATCGACGCGATCTCACGCCTGAAAGGCGCGCTGTCTTATTTCCGTATCAGCTTCAGGATACGTCCTTCAGCGGGGTCAATCAGATATGCTGTTTCGCCTTTGCCAGCGACAACGCCGCGTGCGCCCTTGACCGTCGGAACCGTCGCTCTCAAATGAAATTTTCCATGATCGTCTACCTCAGCGATGGTGAGGCTCGCAGCTAGAGAAGCTGCAGCGTAGAGACGTTTTGCGTCTGCTGAATAATCAATGTTGTCGAGACCAGGTCCCGTCGTGATTGAGTCAATCACCTTTCCGCCATGACCGGCATCGATACTCACAACGTGATCCCCGCATGCGACGAAAAGGAAGTTACGCCCGTTGTCCAACGCTAATCCTTGCAGCTCGCGACTGCCGGGGTCCCATTTTGCAATGATTTTGTGAGAGCGCACATCAATGGCTATTGTCTTTCCGATCTCTTCGAGATTGGTATAAAAGAGGCCGCGCTGATTATCGACCGCATATCCTTCAGCCGAACCCTCCAATGGAATTTTTGTCTTGCGCTTCAGATGGCGCGGGTCGGAAGCATCGAAGACTTGAAGGGACTTGTCTGCCGACGCGATACCCAGTGGTGGGGCGCCCGTCGTGATCCAGAGCTCACGCGTCGCAGCTACATAGACGACTCCATCCGGCGCAGCGGCGCGCCCTGCTGAAACAGGAGCTACCTCCAGACATTCGCCGCGCTCGAAAGTACGCGCGTCAATCACGCAAAGTGTCGAATCACCCCGATTGCCGATATAAACGACGCTGTCACCGATGCTGACTGCCGTTGGCCCGAGGGTGACTTTGCGACCGCGGAGCTCGACCTCTCCCGTCTTAAACCCAGTCACCTGGGAGACAGCATCGGTCGCCTCATCAATTACATCCACGCTTCCGATATTGCTCGCCGGCACCCACAATTTTCCCGTCGACCGATCATACGCAAAATAGTCAAGCCTAACGACGCCGCTGGAACCGGGTAAGGGGATCGGCTTAAGCTCATATTCCGAGACAGCGTTCTCAGCGTTCAATTGCATTGCTGCCAATAAAATGGAGAGCGATGCAGCTGTGTGGAGTTTCACAATTTTTGACCTCCAACCTAGTTGACCATATCCAACTTTTGAGATCGGCGGCACTGAATTATTCGACCTGGTAAGCGCGGATGTCGGCCTGTTGCCCGGCCTTGAGTTCGTCGCTGGAAACGATCCGCTCAATTCGACCCTGACGCATGCGAACGATGCGAGTTCCAATCTCGCTGGCCTCGTCGCGGTCATGGGTAACGTAGAGCAGGGTAAAGCCAAGTTGCGCATGAAGGTGGAGCAATTCACCGCGTAACCGTTGGTTCAGTTCCTCATCCAGGTTCGACAGCGGTTCGTCCATCAACAGCGCTTTTGGTCGCAGCACGAGTGCGCGCGCCAGAGCGATACGCTGCTGCTGGCCGCCGGACAATTCCGCTGGGCGAGAGTGGCGGTAGGCAATCATCTCGACTGACTCAAGAATTTCGTTGATGCGCTGGACGCGCTCTGATTTCGGAATTCCGTGGGCTTTCAAACCGAATTCCAAGTTTCCTGCGACGGTAAGATGCGGCCACAGTGCGAGGTCTTGGAAGACCATGCCCACGCGGCGCTGCTCAGGTTGCTGAAGAATCTTGCCGTTGTTGCTGACAACTTCGCCATCGATCGAAATCGTACCGCTGTCCGGTGCGATAAATCCTGCGACCAGTCGCAAGATCGTCGTCTTACCGCAGCCCGATGGGCCGAGGATCGCCACGCGTTGCCCGTGTTCGACACTTAGCGAAAAATCGTGAAGCACAGTTTGACTCGAATAAGATTTGGATACGGAGTCGAAAACGATCAGTGCCATGGACGACGCCTCCTATGCATTCGTATCAGCGCCGCGATGCCGAGCAGCGGCAGCACAGCCGCGGCGATCATCAACACGCACGCGGCGGCGATCAAAGGCGGCGCTCCGTTGGCCATGAGCGTAAAAATGCGTACCGGGAGTGTGTCATAGCCTGCCGGATAAACGAGCATGGTGATGCCGGTGTCGCGTAAGCAGAAAATGTAGGCGATCAACCAGCCAACAACTAACGCGTTTCTGACTAGTGGCAGCACGATGAGGCAGAGCCGTCGCATCCAGCTCGCGCCAGCGCTCGCAGCGGCTTCTTCCATCGATGCGGGCACGAGCGCCAGACCGGCAACCGTGACCCGTCCAGTCAGGGCGGTGTATTGCGCGAGGTAGCCGAAGAGGATGATCAATGGCGTAGCGTAAATGAAGTTTGTCGCAGGGCGATTCCAGAGCGCGATCAAGCCCATGCCGATCACCGTGCCGGGCAGCGCGAATAGTAACACGGTGCCGGCGTCCACCGCTCGCCAAATCGAGAACGCGCGTGTGTGAATCAGATAGCCAACGAAGAAGCCCAGCGCTGTGAGTGCCGTTGCGCCGATTACCGCGAGAAAGATGCTTCGTATCAAACTGTCGCTTACCACCCGGAACGCGCGCGCGTAGCTTTGCGCTGAGCCGGCTTGGAGCACCAACGAGAGCAGCGGCGCCATCACCACAAGCGCGCAAAGAACGCTCACCAACGTAAACAACCAAAGCCGATGCGACCGCAACGGAACAAGGTAGGTGTCACCGTCTCCAGCAGGCCTCAACGCTTGAATTTTCTCGCGCAGTGCAAACCACTCAATGCCGAGAATAAGAAATGTCAGCAATGCCAGCGGAACGGAGGCAGCGGTCGCTGCGCCGAAATTATAGGAAGCAGTGAACTGCGTGAAACTTTCCACCGCGAACACTGGGTAACGCAGATATGTCGGCACCCCGAACTCGCCAAGCGCCAGCAGGAATACCAACGTCGCAGCCAGCAGGACGCCTGGCCAGATTAGCGGGACTGTGATTCCGCTGAAAACACGCAGTGGTCGCGCCGACAATCGCGCGGCCTCTTCCAAGCGTGGATTGATCGTCCGCGTGAACGTCATCGTGGCCAGCATGACAGCAGGCATGAACGTCGTCGTTAGCACGAGCACGCAGCCCGGCAAGCCGAACAGCAGACGCGATGCGACCTGGGCGTTCGCCTCACCAAAAAGCGTGGACACCAATCCGTGTGGCGCGAGTAGGTCCCCCCACGACACCGCTGTGATGTATGGCGGAATCACCAGCGGCAGAGCGAAGAGCAGCACAAACGTTCGGCGCAACAGCAGATCCGTTTTCGCGAAGAACAACCCGAGAGGCAATCCGACCAGCGTGGAGATCAGTGCCGTCGCAAGAGCCAGTCCAAGGCTGTTGCTGAGCAACTGCCATGATCGTCCCGTCGCCAACAGGTGCTGGTAGTTCTCGATACTAAACGCGCTGTTTACTGTCAGACTGCGCACGCACATCACGGCAATCGGCGCCAGCCCGAGAATTGCGAGGACGAGAAGCGCGGTCGAGAGAGTGACGCGGCGCGCGCTCAAAGGCCAGCCCACTGTTTTAATAACGGCTCGATTTCCCTCATCTTTTGCGCGACGGTCCCGTAATCGGTCTTCATTGTCTTGATCGCCTCGATCTTTCGCACCATCGCCGGAGTCTCGACGCCTTTATGCAGCGGGATTTGAGCGGCGTCAGACGCCGCCAGCTTCCATTCCGTTTCTGCTGAAAGTAAGTAATCAATCAATTTCTTCGCGGCTTTAGGATGCGGTCCGTTTTTGATCAGCACCACGGCGTTCGGCACAATGAAACAGCCGGCATCGTTATCGCCTTGGTCGGGATAGACCATCTCGACCGGCTTACCTTGTTTAATCCGGTTCGCGGCGTCGTCGCTGTCAACGAGGGAAAAGTCTGCTTGTCCGGCGGCGACGAAGTCCGCGCTTTCGCCGTTACTGGTGGCGATCTTGACGTTGTTGCGTTTCATCTCTGCCAAAAACGTGTTGGCTTTTTCGTCGCCCCAAAGAACGAACAGCGCAGCGATCTCGGTTGTGGTCGTGCCGAAAAGTGGATTGGCAATCACGGTTTTGCCTGTGAATGTTGGATCGCCATAAGCGGTGATCGATTTTGGTTTGTTGGCTACCGACTGATTAACGATTAGCACCCGTGCTCGAGCGGAAAATCCGGTCCAGTATCCCTGCGGATCTTTGAAATTTGCGGGGATGCCTTCGGCGCTGGGCGACTGATAAGCAGCACCCACGCTCTCTTGTTTGAGTACTTCGGCCCGGATCGGCTCATTCGCCCAATAAACATCGGCTTGCGGATTATTTTTCTCCGCCAGCAGCCGGTTCATCACGCCGGTGCTTTTCGCTTCTTCGGTATCAAATACCGGCCTCACGCGGATGCCGGTTTCTCTTTCAAAGTCGCGCAGGATCGGTTCCGAGAAAACCTGGTCCTCGCTCACATAGACGACAACAGTTCGTGAACTCGTCGCCTTGCACGACGCCAAAATCGGAATCAGCGCGAGAGTTACTACTACACCAATCGCCTTACGCATAATTTTCTGACGGCACTTCGTTGCCGATTCGCCATTGAGACGGACGGTGATCTTGGGTCCGACTGCCTGGATTTCAAACGTGTGCCATTGGCCCACTGCGGGCATTGGCGCGGTCGAAGCGGCCAGTGTGTAAATCGCGCCGGTCGCATGCAGCGGATCGCCGGTCGTGTTCGTATCGGGATTGAAGCCGGTATTGTCTATTTGAATTTCGTAACCGTCCGCGGCGGCAGGACGCCAGTCGTTAGCCGGGTCGGTCGTGCCTAGCGCCGGAATGCGGATGAAAATGCCGGAGTTATCGGTCGCGGATGAAAGACGGAAGTCGGCGCGCAAAATGAAATTGGCGAATTCCTCTTTGGTGAACCAGAGCAAGCCGATCCCGTTTTCGGCTTCGATGATGTTGTTGCCGAGCTCAACGAAGCGGCCATTGCCTGCCATCTGCCAGCCGTCGAGTCCGCCGCTGCCCAGCGGCCGGAAGTCCGGCTCGGCCGCGAGCGAATCACGCACGATGGCGAGTGCGGTGCGGCGCGCGAGAGCGAGCGCAGTCAATGACGGATTGGCGGAACCTAACGTTGGAAATATCGCGGGGCCGGCCACGTAAGCGTTCGCCACGTGATGAAATCGGCCGTCCAGGTTCGTGACGGAATTCGCGGGATCGGTGCCCATCCAAAGCGTGCCGGCTTCGTGATGCGTCGTGCCAAGCCCGTCACGTTTTTGTTCAACGAGCTTGAACTTGGCCGGATCGTCGTCGGCTAATTTTTTCGCGAGAGCCAGCGCCGCTTGATCCACAACTGGGCGCCGCGCCCGTATTTTTGGGCTTGTTAGGGTTTGGATCGCCTTTCATTTCGCCGATGCCGCGCAGCGTGACGACGATCCAATCTTCCCGCTGATTAGCGAGGATCTTGTCCAGCAGCTCGATGTCGGGAATCGCGCGCCACATCGTGTCTTCCGAGCCGCCGGGGACGGCCGCCGCCGTAACCTGGAGATGGTAGCGACCTTTCGGCGTCGAGCCACGCACCAGAACAGCGGCAGCTTGCAAGTCCTTTGGCAGCGTGGCGCTCAACGCTGACCGATGAATGCGAACGACCGTGTTCGAGCGCAGATGGCCCATCAGGTTTCGCCCCATCAATGCCGTGGGAAAAGATTCCATCGCCAGGCGCGTCGCTTCGATCGTGCCATTGGCCAAAACCACCGCACACCGCGGCGAGATGTTCAGAAATTTTTGCTGGCCGTTGATCCACACTTCTATCGCGCTCACTGCAGCCGCGTTGAGATGCAGTTTAGTGACGTGCGCGCGCGGGACGTAAAACAAAGGGCGCTGCCAATCGGGTTTCGCGGCCGCCTCGCGGATCGCGTCCACCAGAATGGGCGCGCTGCTCCACTTGTCGAAACTGAACAGACCGGAAGCGGGCGGTGCGGCCTGGACCGCGAGCGGCGCTTCCTCGATCGCATCGACCGACGGGACGCTCGGCGCAACTGCATCGAACTTCGCCTTTAGTGCTTCGTAGAGCGCGCCGGAGATGTAATCGGTTTTGTCCCACACGCCCGTCTCGCGCTCGATACTTTCATAGGTGTCGCCGAGGAACGTTCGTAGCTCGTTAGGCCATTGCGCAAGGTCTGCGTCGGTCAAGCGCGGCGACCACCCGCCCCAATAGAGAGAACGTCCACCGAGGCAATACGCCAGTCCCGGGAACGATGTTTGGCTCCGCCAGGGATTGCCCCACACATTCTCGCGCGGACCCGGATATTGATTGTCGTAATGGACCGTGATTGCGCCGGCGGCATTGAGACCCATGCGGGAGAGGTTTTGCACATGCTCGGTTACAAGCAGACAGCCGGCGTCGAGCACCAGCACGCGCACATTGGCGTGGCGATAAATTTTCTCCGCGCAATACCCGCCGAACATTCCCGCGCCGATGACCACCGCGTCGAATTCTACGCCGCCGTTTTGGGTGGCTTCGTCCCAGGAATTACAGATGAAGCGTCCGAGCACATCGTTCGTGAACGCTGTGTTTTGCACGTCCACCT
>WNFV01013291.1_pt1 | contig 10117 bp, 11 predicted proteins | sample 5400101 | NCBI WGS metagenome assembly WNFV01 (sample SAMN13153361, study PRJNA577476) | soil metagenome | isolation source: 115 cm soil or saprolite under grassland replicate 1 | place: USA:California | collected 2016-06-15 | reverse complement strand
GTCCCGCTCGAAGGGCTTGTCTGACTCGACCATCACGGCGTACTCGTCGGCGAACTCCTTCGTCTTGGACGCCTCGATGGCCGCGGCTTGCGGCCCGTGCTGCAGCCCCTGCGGGTGGTGAGTGATGAAGGCCTCGCCGATCCCCGCCCGAGAGAAGAACTGCCCCTCGTGGTAGAAGAGCACCTCGTCCTTGTCGATGTTCGAATGGAAGAACGGGACTCGAAGGGCCGTGGGGTCACCCGTCTCGGTCGGCCGGGGAGCGAACAGCCCGATCTCGAATCCGTCGGACTTCCACACGGCATGCACCGACGGCGGTAGGTGGTACCGAGGACTCACCACGGGCCGGAAGTCCCTCTTGTTCAGGCGGACCGGACAGAGATCTCCTTGCCACCCGACCACATCCAGCGGATGGAAGGGATACACCAGCGTGGTGTATTCCTCGTCCCGCTTCACCCGCACTTCGAACTCGCCCTTCTCGTCATGGGGCTCGGGATCCGGGGTCTCCAGCACACCGGGATCGAACAGGGCGTGGCGGCCGAGCACACCCTTGTTCGGTAGACGGTATTCGCCGCGACTCTCCACGACGTACATGAACGTCTCGCCTTCGTCCGGGACGATCCGGTGGGCGGTTCCCTTGGGGAGCACCAGGAAGTCCCCTTCCTGATAGCGCAGGGGGCCGTAGTCCGTCTCCAGAAGCCCGTCACCCTCGTGGACGAAGTAGCAGACGTCGCCGTCGGAGTCCCGCAGGAAGTAGGGCATCGCCTCCACCCGACGCGAGACATAGATCGAGACGTCCTCGTTGTGCAGGATCCGCAGCCAGTCGCCCGTCGCTTCGGACATGTCCGCGGGCTTGAGCCCGTTCAGGTCGTACGCCCTCGGCTGGAGTGGGCCCTCGATCCTGATCCACGCGGTTGGTGGATGCTTTCGGTACAGGTGCGAAGCCCGGCCATCGAAGGCCTCTCTGCCGTGCTCCTCCTCGAACGTCCCCTCGGGCAGACCTACGTGCGCCTGCTTCGTGACCTTGCCCTTCGAAAGTGGGAACATCTCCTCTTCCTCCCCCGTGATCCACCTTCGGTGGCTCTATGCCTTCCTCTTACCAGCGGATCGCTCGGCCACTTGACGCTTGTCGCGCTGCTTCTTCTTCCGCGAGCGCTCGTGCGCCCACCTGACCTTGTGTCGATCTCCTCTTCCCATCTCTTATCCTCCTCTTCCTCCTCCGCGATCCACCCTTCGGTGGCTCCCGGAGAACCAGGGGGACTTCAGCAGCCTGATCCGCTCGTTTCGGCTCGCGGGGCTGCTGCCCCCCTGGACCCCCGCCTACTCCTCATCAGGTTCGTGGCCGATAGCCAGCTCGGCGCTTCGCTTGCAGGCGGCGTCGATGGCGTTCAGGAACGCAGCTCGGACCCCGGCCTGCTCGAGGTGCCTGATGGCCATGATGGTGGTTCCCCCCGGCGAAGTCACCATCTCCCGCAACTCGACAGGGTGCTTCCCCGTGTCTCTCAGCATCTTCGCCGAGCCCACCATCGTCTGGATGATGAGCTCGGTGGCCACGTCACGGGACAGCCCCAGGAGGATGCAGGCCTCGATCATGGCCTCGGCCAGGAGGAAGAATTAGGCGGGCCCCGAGCCGCTCGTCGCCGTGACAGCGTCCTGGTGCTTCTCCGGCAGCCGGATCACCCTCCCTACCGAGCCGAGCAGTCCCTCCGCCATGCTCAGATGCTTGTCCTCGGCATGTGTACCCGGCGAGATCACCGACATGGCCTCGTCCACCAGTACCGGCACGTTCGACATCACTCGAACGACCGGCGTCCCCTTTGGCGCGAAACGTTCGATGAACGAGGTCCGAATCCCGGCCGCGAACGTGATCACCAGCTTGTCCGGGGTAAGCGCCTCGGTGATCTGCTCGAGCAGGACTTCCATATCCTGCGGTTTGACCGTGAGGATCAGCGTGGCCGACCACTTCACGGCCTCGGGGTTGGAGAGCGTGGCCGTGACGCCCAGTCGCTCGGCGAGCTCTCTGACCCGCTCCTCGCGTCGGGCCGTGATCATGATCTCGTCCTTGTCTCGGCCGCCCGAGCGGATCAACCCTGACACCAGGGCCTCTCCCATCCGGCCTCCCCCCAGGAAGGCCACATTCCGATCGCTCATGGCTGCCTCCTTTGTCTCCTCCTCTGTCTCCTCCTCGGCGCCCCGTCTTCGACGGATCCCCGAAGAGCCAAGGGGTCCGCATCTGCCTCGCTTCGCTCGTTGCTGCTACCCCCCTGGACCCCCCTCCTCCTCAGTGCATTGGACAGGAAGAACCACACGTTGGCCGGGCGCTCGGCCATCCTTCTCGTCAGGTAGGGATACCACTGGGTCCCGTACGGGATGTATACGCGAACGGGTTCTCCATCCCCGACGAGCTCGGCCTGCAGATCCCGGCGGATGCCGTACAGCATCTGGAACTCGTATTGCCCCGTCGGGATGTTCCTGGCCCGGATGAACCCGCGGGCTCCCTCGATGAGGCGCTCGTCGTGTGTGGCCAGGTGCACCACGGAGCCGGATGCCAGCAGCGTCGCGGTGAGGCGGGCGAAGCTCCGCCGGACGTCACTGCGCGACCGCATGGCGACATCCGGCGCCTCGAGGTAGGAGCCCTTGGCCACGCGAATGATGGCCTGGGGACCGGCGATGCGGAGGACGTCGGCGGCCGTTCGGTACAGATACGCCTGCACGCACACGCCGATATTCGAGTACTGATCTCGTAGAGCCAGGTAGACGTCCAGCGTCCGGTCCACGTACTCATGGGCCTCCATGTCGATCATGACCTGGATCGAGGTGCCCACTCCGCCCGCCGCCTCGAGCACCCTCTCCATGTTCTCCACGCATGTATCCATGGAGATGTCCAGCCCGAGCTGGGTGAGCTTCACTGAGATGTCGCAGTCGACCTCGGGGACCTCTCGGATGCCCTTGAGTGCATGGATGTATGCGTCGGCCGCGTTGGATGCCTGCTCTGGCGACGCCACGTTCTCCCCCAGGTGGTCGAGCATCGATCGGATCCCCTGCTCGTGGAGGGCACGGGCAGCTCGCATACCAGCTTCGAGGTTGTCTCCCGCCACGAACCGAAGCGCAAACTGCCGCCCGAACCGATGCTCGGTGATGAGCCGCCTGACCAACCGCCGCTCGGTGACCCACAGGGCGGGCCCTCTGAGCAGCCCAGTCATCCCGAACCCGTCCAAGCCGCCACGATCCGCAGTATAGGAGTGGCCGCGAGAGCCAGGTGGGCGTTTGCGCCGGCGAAGGGAAACTAAAGACCCGAGGGACCGCCGGCTCGTCGTCGGCCGAAGCCGGCGACCACCGTTGGCCCCTCGGGCCTAGTGCTCCGAGCAACCTGCCGCAGCTGTCTCGGTCTCCTTATGATGACCCCTTTCGTTGGGCTTTGGGGCCTTCCGAGCCTCCCCACCCGCACAGCTAGTTGGCTGTCCCAACCGTACAAGCAGGTGCGCCCAGTTGGCCTTACGGCTTTCCCAGGGGGTCCCATTCGGTACCCTGACTCAGCCGCTCCGGCTGCTCGGAGCAAGGCGTATCTTACGGATAGGCTCCCGGGCGTCAAGGTGACAAAACCCCTGCTCGTGGATCATTTGCGCAGGTCAATGGGGCGACAATCCTGTCTGACAAAACCGGGAGCACCCCTGATTCACATTGATTCCCAGATCTCGTGGGCGCGATTGAACTCCTGCCGGTTCACACTCATGACGATGTGGTCGACCCACGTCCCCTCCTTGAACGACCGCTCCCGCAGCTTCCCCTCGTCGACGAACCCGCACCGCCGGTACATGACCAGAGCTCGATTGTTATCGGCCAGCGTCCAGAGCTCGACCTGGTTGAGGTCCCAGCGATCGAAGGCATACGCGAGGAGCGTCATGGTGGCGTCCCGAGCGTGGCCGTGTCCCCAGTAGTCCGGCTCCCCGATGAACATGTACAAGGAACAGATCCGGTCTCGACGGCGGAACTGGTTGAGCCCGATCCGACCAATGGGACGGTCATCCACGAGGATGGTGAACGGGTGTCCTTCCTTGCGGCTGCGCTCGATGTCTTCTTTCACGTCGGCCACTGAGTAGGGGGTCTCATAATCCATGTACCGCCAGACCTCGGGATGGTTCAGCCAGCGATGGATGAGGGGGTAGTCACTTTCTTCGACCGGCCTGAGTTGGACCTTGCGGCCCCGGATCATGGCTCCGCCCCATGCAGCACTTCGCGATAGACGCTGCGAATATCGGCCGCGGTGGCGTCCCAGGAGAAGATGCCGGCGTGCCGGATCGCCCCTGCTGAGAGCCTTGCCGCGAGTTCAGGATCGGCCAACAGTCGAATGATACGGTCCGCGTACTGGGCCGGATCATGTCCCTCGACGAGGAATCCACTCTCTCCGTCCCGGATGACATATCGAAGGCCGCCCGCCGCCGCTCCGATCACCGGCGCCCCACAGGACTGAGCCTCCAGGGCGACCAGTCCGAACGACTCCGAACGCGAGGGGACGAGGACCGCGTCGGCTGCAGAGTAAAAGTCGGCCAGACGTCCGTGGGGTTGGGGCGGGAAGAACACGACGCGATCGGCCATCCCGAGAGCCGAAGCCAGCTCCATCAAGCGGGTCACTTCGTCGTGATCGACATCTCGCACCGTGGACCCTCCCACCACCGCCAGGACGACATCCCGCATGAGATCCGGGGCACGTGCAGCAGCCTCGTAGATGGCCCGGATGGCCACATCAGGGCCTTTGAACGGCTGCAGTCTGCCAACGAACAGCACGAGTCTCGTATTCGCCAGATGCAGCCGAGCCTTGGCCTCCTCCTTTTGGCGAGGATAGAACACGCTCCGGTCGACGCCGGGCGGCACGATCCGTATCCGGCCGGGGTCGGCGCCGTACAGTCTGATCAGCAGATTCGCCTCAGCAGGGGTGGGGGCCAGGATGCGATCCGCCCCCACGATCACCCTGCGCTCGCCCACCAGGCGCACCGGCGGCTCGGGATCGTCGCCATCCGGGAGCGCGGAGTTCTTCACCTTGCCCAGCGTGTGGAACGAGGTGACGTGGGGCACACCCCAGATCTCCTTGGCCCGACCTCCGACCCATCCCGAGAGCCAGTAATGGCTGTGAACCACCTCGTAGGGAGAATGCCGACGGGCTCCTTCGTCCGCCGCGGCAAGCTCGAGCACGCCGTCCAGGAATCGCGGAAGGATGCCCGGAAGCTTGTCCTTGGGCACAGGCGCGCAAGGGCCCGCTTGCACGTGGATGAGCCTGGTACCGGCGCCGAGCTGTTCGACTTGGGGAGCGTTCTCGCCGTGACATCTGGTATAGATGTCGACCGCAATTCCCTGCTCCGCCAGGCGCTCGGCAACAGACAGGACGTAGACGTTCATCCCGCCGGAGTCGCCCATCCCGGGCTGATCCAGCGGCGAGGTGTGCAGGCTGATGACCGCGACACGAGCCGGATCGACACCGTCGGGAACCTCGGGACTTGCCGCTTCGGCGCGTGCCTCCGATCCTTCTTCTCCAGACGTGGGATCAGAGTGTCCGACCGCCAATGGACGGTCGTTGTGCTCGGTCATGGGTCACTCCATCGTAGACGACACAACTGCTTATAACAGTTGAACCAGAGAGCCGGAGCATCTGTTCCCGCCACCACACTGTCCAAACGGCCAATGAAGAGTCCCGGCCGTTCAGTCGGCGCCATTCACGAATAGAGGGGCCCCCGGCAAAAGCCGGAGGCCCCCTCTCGTATCTCCTTCGTTTAGCTGGCCTTCTTGGCTGCGGCCTTTGTGGCCGTGGCCGTACTGCCCGCAGCCTTGCGGACGCTCGTCGCGGCACCCTTCACCTGGGTGCGAGTCGACTTGATCTGCTCGGCAGCTCGCTTGCTGGACGCGGACCTGCGGACGCTCGACGCGAACTTCTCGCCGCGTCCGGCCAGCCCAACGTACGCCTTGGCGACCGCTCGACGCTGGGTGGTGGCCGCGCCCGCGGCCTTGGCCGCCAGCTTCTTGGTCTTCTCGACCACGAGCTGGCCGGCGCCCAGCGGCGCATACACGTAGTAGTCGAGCAGCGCCTTCTTCGTGCCGAACTTCGACTTGGGGGTAGGCATCTGGATCACACCTCCTTTCGAGGCTTTGTGGCGGGAGAGCGGAGCGGAGCCGGGTGAGGGCTGCGAACAGCCTGAGACTCCACCCTCCCGCCACGCTTCTGGGCACGCCTGCGGGTGGTCCCACCCTTGATCGCCCGCGTCCTGGCCGCTCCGCGCTCGTGACCTGGATCCGCCGCCAGGGGTGGAATGCGGCCGGCTTCTTCCTGGAACGCCTGGTAGATCTGGATGAGGGCCTGCTTCTGGCGTTCGGTGATCGTGGGGTCTGCCATGATGGCAGCCGCCACGTCGGGCGTGGCGCGCTCGTCCAGGATCCCCGCCTGCACGTACAAGGTCTCGGCCGAGATACGCAGACCCTTGGCGATGGCCTGGAGGATGTCCGCGCTCGGTTTGCGCAGGCCGCGCTCGATCTGGGACAGATACGGGATCGATACGCCCGCGAGGCCCGACATCTTCTTGAGCGACAAGCGGGCTCCCAGCCGCTGGTTCCTGATGAAACTTCCGACTTCTCGAACGTTCATGACAGGGGTGAGCCTACCAGGGTTGTTGAACACTTGCAAATCCCCGGATAACAGCTGCAAACACGAACGAGGTGCTGAGGATCAGGCCTTAGATCAGTTCGAACCCGGCCCTGATCTCCCCAACCGGTTCGCCTCCGCCCAGGACGGGGGGCCTGGCGAAGGCGGCCAGCCGGGTGAGGCTCTCGTCGTCGAGCGCGCCGAGGGAACGCAAGACCAGGATGAGGGCGGGCCCGGTGGCCCGCGATGCTCCGTCCCGGACCTTGACCGCCAGCCCCAATCCCCGGTCGAGCACCGTGGCACACATCAGGCCTTCCGCTCCACCCTTGGCGATGACCTGAGAGGCCTCCTGCATGACGGCCGTGTCCGCCCGGTTCCGGCCCGCCACCATGTATGGCTCGGCCCGCATGGCCCCGACGGCTCGTCGGGCATCACTCTCGAGCTTCCCGAGGCGCTCGGGACGAGCCAGGCGCGCGTAGATCGTGGCCATTGCCCGAAGCGGCATCCCATGAACGGGAACCCCGCACCCGTCCACGCCGACGTGAACACTTTCCTCCCCGCATGCCAGAAGGACGGCGCGCAGAATCTCCTGCTGCAGTGGATGGTCGGTGTCCCGGTACGTCTCCAAGGGCCAGCCCTGAGCCCGGCACGCGGCCAGCATGCCGCCGTGCTTGCCCGAACAGTCGGAGTTGATGCGCCGTCGTGCCGGGTCGGCCGCCAGCGATTCATCGTCCCAGGGACGCATCGCCGGGCACCGCAGAGCTTCCTCGTCCACGTGGGCCCGATCGAGCAGTGACCGAACAGCCTCGATGTGCACCGGCTCGGCGTTGTGGGACGCGCACATCACGGCGATCTCCGGGTCGGTGAAATCGAAAGGCGCCCGGGAGAGGGAGACCGCGGCCTGCAACGGCTTCATGGAAGATCGGGCGAAGACCAGGCGGTCGGGGTGGCCGGCACCAGCCAGGAGAGCACCGTCGGCGTCGACCACGGCCACGTCGCCCGTATGGACCGATTCCTCCAACCCCGAGCGGATGACCCTGCCGAGACGCATGGGAGGCATCGACTGAGCCTATCGGTGGAACACTTCCCGTGCATGGCCAGAACGACGAAAGCCACCAAGAAGGCAACGTCGACCATGGAGCGGATGGAGACATGGCTCCCCCCGCCAGTGCGGAGCATCGCGGAGCGAGCCTACACCAACGATGTGTTCGTGTACGCTGCGGCTCTGGCCTTCTACGCCATCGTTCCGTGGTGTCACTGAACATCCTCGTGCTCTGGCTGGTGGGCGTGGTCCTCGGAGACGATCGGGTGCGGCAGCTTGCCACTGAGATCGGCCGAGTAGCGCCGAAGAACCTCGGGGCGGATCGGATCGTTGAGCGGGTGGCCCGGCTCGGAGCCGGTTGGGGGTGGTCGCCACCATCACGGCGCTGTGGCCGGCCACCGCGTACGGCTCAGGGCTGGAGCGGGCGGTTCGACCGACTGGGGCCCAAGCGGGACGAGCGGCTCGAGGGGCTTCGAGGACGAGGTCTCTTCTTCCTGATCCTCCCTCCGGTCTTTGTACGTGAGCCTTGGGGCGAACTTCGAGGAGCACTACGCGACAAGCGGCCTGGCAGCGAGGGTACTTCTGGCGGTGTGGTTGTTCCTTTCCAATGTGGTGGTGCTGGCGTCATATCGGGTCGCCCTGGAGACGTGAGACGTTCCGCGAGGCGACGGTCGACTAGACGTTCTGGGGGATCTGCGAGGGATCCTCGCGGTACCGGAGCTTCAGCTCCTCCTGAAGGCGGTCGTGCACTCGCATGACGGCCAAGCGGTCGGTGGAGATCCTTCGTTCTCCGTCGGTGAGGGCCGCGAGTGATCGCTCGAGCTCCTCGTCACCGAGCTCCTCCGGACTGTTTGCTGCACCCGACAGCGCCGCGGTGACCCTTTCCACGGCGGATTGAGAGTCCCCACCCGATCGCCTGCGGTCCCGCTCGGCCGTCAGGATGTCCTGCCGGACCTGGACCAGCCGCCTCAGGTAGGACTGGAACTCCCGCTCGGCGAACGCCTGATCGCGCCTCCGACGAACCTCTTCAGTCGAAAGGTCCTCCAAGCCATCCAGGAATGCCGAGTCGAGGACGGCGGCCGTGCGGCCCGACCTGGTGGCTCCGGCAGTCTCAGCCATACGCCGACGTTACACCAACCGGGGAGGCTCCGGCAGCGAAGGTCAGCCGCAGACCGCCTTCAGCAGCCTGTACGGGTCGACCGCGGCGCCCCCACCAGGGTGATATTCGAAGTGGAGGTGGTAGGGACCACCTTGTGCGTCTCCGCTATTGCCCACGTGTCCGATCACGGTCCCCGCAGCGACGTGGGCCCCGTTGGGAACGCCCGCGTAGCTCGACATGTGCGCGTAGTAGGTGTAGTCGCCGCTGTCGCCATACACGAGCGCGCTTGTCCCTCCGAGGTCGTTGTAGTTCTCCTCGAACCGACCGGGCTGCGCCGCGTAGATCGGCGTTCCCAGCGGAGCAAACATGTCGATACCCTGGTGGCGCCGGCCGCCCGGACGAGGAACACCGAAGTCGTCGGAATAGGCCCTGGGCTGCCCCACCGGGCACGCCTGGAGTCCGGCGCCGCCAATGGCTCGGCGAGCCGCCTCAGCCCTCGCTCGGGCTGCCGCCGCGGCCGCGGCCCGCTCCCTGGCCAGTCTGTCCGCGAGCTTCGCCTCCAGCGCTCGGGCCTCTTCGAGCTTCCGGGCGATCTCGGCCTTCTGCCTCGACAGGGATGCGACGGTGGCCGCCTGCTTCCTGGAAAGGTCGTTCAGATCGCTCTGGGCCCGACGCAGCTGTTCGTTGCTGACCGACGCCTGGATCAGGAGGTTCGAGTCACCCTTCGCAAGGCTGCCCAGATACTCCACGCGATCAGAGAACTGCGAGAAGGAGTTCGAGGAGAGCAGCAACTCGAGCGTGCTGATCCCCCCAGACTCATACGCGTCTCTGGCACGGGCTCCAAGTGCCGCCTGGATCCTGCTCATGCGGGTGCGGACCCGTTGGATCCGAGCCTTCACCCGGTCGATGCGATCCTGCGTCTCCGCATAACGGGTCTGCGCCGCCGCGTACTGCTCCGCCAGACGGTCGAGCTGGGACTGAACCGAGGCCAGTCTCTGGCGGGCGGCGTTCAACTCGGTGGCCGTGTCCGCGAAGACGGGAAGGGAGACGAGGGTTGCGAGAAGGATCGATGCGGCGACGCTCGTGACGATATGCGCTCCGCGTACGGTCAACCGTCCTCCTCCGCGCTGACCGGCGCCGGCCTGCGCGGGTCGGGGGCCGAGGCAAAGTTCCGCCGGAAGCTACCAAGGCCACACCGGGGGAGTCAACAACCCGAGTTGAATCACGAGAAATGTCCTCGAAAAGGGTTCGTTGCCTCACCAGGACATGTCCGCGAAGGTGACCGCTCCTTCCCCATGGTCCAGGGGAAGGAAGGGGCGGGCTGGTGGGGCTTTCGATGGCCGAGCGCAAG
>WNFV01020871.1_pt1 | contig 10118 bp, 9 predicted proteins | sample 5400101 | NCBI WGS metagenome assembly WNFV01 (sample SAMN13153361, study PRJNA577476) | soil metagenome | isolation source: 115 cm soil or saprolite under grassland replicate 1 | place: USA:California | collected 2016-06-15 | reverse complement strand
CCGGGCGCGCAGACCGAGGCGCGCAGCGACGAGGTCGGAACTGAGGAGCGCGACGCGGATACGCCGTACATCGACACCACGCGCTGCAGCACGTGCAATGAATGCACGCTGCTGAACCCGCGCATGTTCGCGTACGACCAGAACAAGCAGGCCTACATCAAGGATCTGAGCGCGGGCACGTACCGCGAGCTCGTCGAGGCCGCCGAGAACTGCCAGGTCGCGATCATCCACCCCGGCAAGCCGCGCGATCCGAACGAGCCGGGCCTCGAAGAGCTCATGCGCCGCGCGGAGGCGTTCCGCTAAGACCCTTCCGTAGACTGCGCCCAGGCGCCGATCGCGCGAGGAGGGGAACGGATGGCGGAGCGGATCCTCGTCGTCGACGACGATCCGGTCCTGCGGCGGTCGCTGGAGCGCGTGCTGCGCCTGGGGACGTACGACGTTGATCCCGTCGACAGCGGGCGCACGGCGCTGTCCGCGCTCGCGCGCTCGCGCTACTCGGCCGTCGTCCTCGACGTGGGCATGCCCTCGCCGGACGGTCTCGAGGTGTGCCGGCGTCTGCGTGCCGGCGGCGACCGGACCCCGGTGATCATGCTCACCGCCCGCGAGGCGGTCTCCGATCGCGTGGACGGCCTCGAGGCCGGCGCCGACGACTACCTCGTCAAGCCGTTCGCGATCGAGGAGCTGCTCGCGCGGATCCGCGCGCTGCTCCGTCGCGCGGCGCCACGCAGCGGCACAGCGCTGAGCTTCGCCGACCTCCGCCTCGATCCGGCGACGCGCGAGGTGCGGCGGGGGCAGCGCGCCGTCGAGCTGCGACCGACGGAGTTCGCGATCCTCGCGGCCCTCCTCGCCGAACCGGGCCGTGTCATGACGCGGTCCGTCCTGTACGAGACCGTGTGGGGCTACGACTTCGGGCGCGCGTCGAAGACGCTCGAGGTGCACATCGGATCGCTGCGCCGGAAGCTCGAGGCCGACGGCGCGTCGCGGCTCATCCACACCGTGCGCGACGTCGGGTACGTCATGCGCCAGGCATGAGCCTGCGCGTGCGCGTCGCGCTGCTCACGGCCCTCGCCGTGATGCTGATCGACATCGCCATCGTCGTGTCGATCTACGCGTTCGCCTCCTACCGCCTGTACACGCAGGAGGAGCAGGATCTGCGCGACCGCGCGGCGGTGCTCGTCGGTGTCGTCGCGGCGACGGGCGAGCTGCCGGGGCGGCCCGCGCAGGAGCTCGACCGGCCGCCGTTCCTGCCACGGCTGATCTCGGCCGATGGACGAGCGATCGCGACGCGCTCGCAGGTCGACCTCCCGGTCACGGCGGACGCCCGCAGCGTCGCGTCCGGCGCGCGAGCCTCCTCGCTCGAGACCGTGCGCACCGGCAAGGACGAGTACTACGTCCTGACGGTCGATGCGGGCGGCTCGCGTGCGCTCCAGGTCGCGCACTCGCTACTCGCGGTGCAGCAGGTGCTCCAGCAGCTGCTCATCGCGGCGGTCGCGCTCGGCGCGCTCGGGATCCTCCTCGCGCCCATCGCCGGCGCCGCGGTCGCGAGCGGCGCGCTCTTCCCGCTGCGCCGGCTGAGCGGGGTCGCCCGGAGCATCGCGACCACCGGCGACGTGACCCAGCGCGTCCGGGCGGACGGCGGCGACGACCTCGCGATCCTTGCGCGCAGCTTCGACCAGATGCTCGACCGGCTGGAGGCGACGGTGAAGGAGGTCGAGGACGCGAGACGCGCGCAGCGGCAGCTCGTCGCGGATGCCTCTCACGAGCTGCGCGCACCGCTCGCGACGCTCCGCGCGAACGTCGAGCTGCTGAGCCTCGGCAGCGACGCACCCGTCGGCGACCGCGACGCCCTCCTGGCCGACACCCTCGCGGGGATCGAGGACCTCACGACCCTCGTCGCTCAGCTGATCGATCTCGCGCGCGAGGACGAGCGCGTGCACGCGCGCGCGCCGGTCCGCCTCGACCGGATCGTCGCCGACGAGATCGACCGCATGCAGCGGCGGTATCCGCGCGTCACGTTCGCCGCGGATCTCGAGCCGGCCACGGTCGAGGGCGACGCGGACGCGCTCACGCGGGCCGTCGCGAACCTGCTCGACAACGCCGGGAAGTGGTCGCCCGCGGGGCGGACGGTCCACGTGGCGCTGCGGGGCGCGGTGCTCGAGGTCCGCGACGAGGGACCCGGGATCGACCAGACCGAGCTTCCACACGTCTTCCAGCGCTTCTACCGCGGCGCGCGCGCGGGCGGCACGCCCGGATCGGGTCTCGGCCTGGCCATCGTCGCGCAGGTGATGGCCTCGCACGGCGGCGACGTCGCCGTCCGCTCGGCCGAGGGCGGCGGCGCCGTGTTCACGGCGCGCTTCGCCCCCGTCGCTCCTTGATCGACGTTTCGGGCCGCTTTACCTCGCCCTTACCTGCGGCGGTCACGCTCCGATAGGCCGGGGCCGCGCCCCGAGCGAGAGGAGGGCCGGACCGTGGACCGCACCAAGGCGGCGACGATGGGTCGCCGCAGCCTGCTCCGGAGCGTCGGTGCCGCGGGCGTGACCGCGGCGGCGCTCTTCGCGTGCACGCCGGCGCAGACGACGTCCTCGCCGACCGCGCGGGCGGGTGCCGGCCAGCCGGCGGTGACCGCCGCGGCCCCGCGGCCCGGCGTCGTGCGTCTCAGCAGCGTGGTCATCCCGCAGGAGAGCGGTCTGTACGCGGAGATCCTGCCCGAGTTCGAACGGCGCTCCGGCCTCAAGGTCGAGGTCGCCACGGCGACCGACGTGCACGGACCCGCGCGCAGCGGGAACGCGGACATCGTGCTCTCGCACTACCAGCACGACGGCGTCGCTCCGTTCATGCAGGAGGGCTTCGGCGAGTGGCCGCGGATGGTCTTCTCGAGCCCGGGCGTGATCGTCGGGCCGAAGGCGGACCCGGCCAAGATCCGCGGGTCGTCCGACGCGGTGGAAGCGTTCCGGCTCATCAACGGATCGGGGGCGCCGTTCGTCGTCAACGACACGGATGGACTGCGCCACGTGGCGGAGGTGATCGCGCGGTCGGCCGGACTGTCGACGTCCGCGGGCTGGTACGTCGACAAGGGCACGCGGGGCCCGCTGGCGATGCAGGCGGCGGCGCAGTCGGGCGGCTACTCGATGTGGGGCCTCGTGCCGTTCCTGCGGACGCAGAAGCAGGCCTCGCTGCCGCTCGAGCCGCTGATGACGCGCGACCAGATCCTGAAGAGCGTCATGGTCACGATCGTCGTGAGCGACAAGAAGGTCGCGGGCGTGAACGCCGCGGGTGCGACCGCGCTGCAGCGTTACCTCATCGAGCCCGAGACGCAGGCGAGGATCCGCACGTTCCGCATGGCCGGCGTCACCGAGCAGGTGTGGTGGCCCGCGGCGCAGGACAATGACAAGGCCGCGTTCGGCAAGTGATCACGACCTAGACTCGGCCGCGATGAACGCGATCGAGACGCGAGGGGCTCACGAAGGACTACGGGATGGGCCGCGGGATCCTCGACCTCGACCTCAGCGTGTCCGACGGCGAGGTCTTCGGGTTCCTCGGCCCGAACGGGGCGGGGAAGACGACGACGATCCGTCTCCTCATGGGGATGATCCAGCCGACACGCGGCTCGGGATCCGTCTTCGGCCTCGACGCGCAGCGGCAGTCGGTCGACGTCAAGCGGATCGTCGGCTACTGCCCCGGTGAGCTGCCGCAGTTCGGCGGCTGGCGCGGCGACGAGGTCGTCGCGTACCTCGCCGGCCTGCGTGGCAGCGGATCGGACGTGGACGTGGAGCCGATCGCGAAGCGGCTCGATCTCGACCTCTCGCGGACACGGGAACAAGCAGAAGCTCGCGCTCGTGCTCGCGTTCATGCACCGGCCCCGCCTCCTCATCCTCGACGAGCCGACGAGCGGCCTCGACCCCCTGCACCAGCAGGCGTTCTACGAGCTGGTCCGCGACGCGCGCGGGCGCGGCGCGACCATCTTCCTGTCATCGCACGTCCTCTCCGAGGTCGAGCACGTCTGCGACCGCGTCGGCATCGTGCGCGAGGCGCGTCTCGTGAAGGTCGGACCGATCGACGAGCTCACCGGCATGCGGAGCCACCGCGTGGAGATCGAGTTCGCCGACGACCCGCCGGTCGAGCGACTGCGCGCCATCACAGGCCTCGAGCAGCTCGCGATCTCGGACCATCACATGACCGGCATGCTGCGAGGGAGCTTCGATCCGCTCATGGCCGCGCTCGCCGGGCGAAGCATCGTCTCGTTCACGAGCCGCGAGCCGACGCTCGAGGAGATCTTCCTCTCGTACTACCGATGACGCTCTTCGGGCTCGCGCTGCGATCGCACCTCGGTGGCTTCCTCGTGATGTCGGCGATCGGCGCGATGTTCGGCCTGGCGAACACGCTCGCGTACGTGCAGATCGCGGGGTCGACGCCGGCGGACCGCGCGATCTTCGCGCAGCAGTTCGAGATCGTCGGACGGCAGCTCTCCTACATGCTGCCCATCCCGCTCGAGCTCGACACGATGGCGGGGTACCTCCAGTGGCGCATGTTCGGCGCGTTCGGGATGATCTTCGCGTTCTGGGCGGTGCTCGCCGGCAGCGGCGCCGGCCGCGGTGACGAGGATCGTGGCCTCGTCGAGACCTGGATCGCGACCGGCGTGACGCGCCTCCGCTACATCGCCGTGCGCGTCGCCGCCTTCCTCGTGGTCGCGACCACGGTCGTCGCGATCATGCTCGCCGGGACCTGGGTCGGCTCGGTCATCGGGAACGAGACGCTCGTGCTCGGACCGCTCGCGCTCCAGGGCCTCGATCTCCTCATCCTCACGGCCTTCTGCTTCGCGTGGTCGCTCCTCGTGGCGCAGGTCGCCACGACGCGCCGGGGCGCCGGCTTCATCGCGGGCTTCGTCCTCCTCGTCCTCTACCTCATCGACGGCGCGTCGCGGACCGGTGGCTTCGAGCAGGTCGCCTGGCTGTCGCCGTTCTGGCTGTACGACCGCAGCGCGCCGCTGCTGCGCGCGCGGGTCTTCGACATCCCGGCGGTCGCGGCGCTCGCCGCGGCCACGGTCGTCGACCTCGCGCTCGCGATCTCGGCCTTCGCCGTGCGCGACCTCGGCGCGTCGCTGCTCCGGCCGCGCGCGACGACGGGACGGGCGTCGGCGCGGCCGTCGCGGGATCCGTTCCTGCGGATGCCGGTCCTCGCGACCATCGACCAGCAGCGGTCCTGGATCATCGGCTGGATGGGCTTCTTCGTCGTGCTGGCGGCGTTCCTCATCTCGATCACCCGGACGATGGTCGACTCGCTGCTCTCGATCCCGTCCTTCCGCGTCTATATCGACCGGCTCGGCGCGATCGGATACGACACGTTCGTCTCGGTCATCTGGGGATCCACCGCGCTGCTGCTCGTGTCGCTGTTCGCGATCTTCCAGGTGAGCACCTGGGTCGCGGACGATGCCGAGGGCCGCCTCGAGGCCGCGCTCACGCAGCCGGTGAGCCGCGCGCGGATCGCTCTCGACCGGGTCGGCTCGCTCGTCCTCGCGTCCGCGCTCGTCATCGCCGCAGGCGCGGTGGCGGTCTGGATAGCCTCCGGCGCGGCCGACATCCAGCTCTCGGCCGATCGATTCGTCGTTGGCACCGTCGCGATGCTGGCGGTGCCGCTCGCGTTCGGCGCCATCGGCGCCGTCATCGCGGGCTGGCGCCCGCGCGCCGCGGTGCCGGTCCTCACGGTCGTCGCGATCGCGAGCTACATGACGCAGCAGTTCGCGCCGCTGTTCGAGTGGCCGAAGTGGGTCGAGAACTCGTCGCTCTACGCGCTCTACGGCCAGCCCATCGCGAAGGGCGTCGAGTGGGGCGGGATCCTCGTCCTCCTCGCGATCGGGCTGGGCGGCACCGTCCTCGGCGTCGCGGCATTCCAGCGGAGGGACGTCGGCCGCTGATCGTTCGATAGCATCACGCCTCCCCGTGCCACGCTTCGGCCTCGACTTCGGCACGTCCAACACGTCGCTCGCCGTGAGCGACGGCGCGTCCGCGCGCGTCCTTCCGATCGACGAGATCGCGGGCGTGACCATGCCGACGATCCTGTACGTGCGCCGCGACGGCTCGTCGCTCGTGGGCCGCCCGGCGATCGACGCGCACCTCGCCGATCAGCGCGCTCGCGGACCGGTGCGGCGTCAGGTGAAGCTGCTCGGCATTCGCATGGCCTCGTCCGACAACAAGGCGGCCGGGCAGGTCGAGGCGCACATCCTCGCGGACATCGACTCACCGGGACGGCTGTTCCGATCGCTGAAGTCGTTCCTCGGGGCGCCGCTCGACGCGCCGACCTCCGTCTTCGGGACGCCGATGTCGCTCACGGCGCTCGTCGCGCTCGTCCTCGAGCACGTGCGCCGGCGCGCGCGCGAGCTCACCGGCGCGAGCGCGGACGCGATCCGCATCGGACGTCCCGTGGAGTTCGTGGGCGGTGCCGGAGTGGAGACCCTCGCCCTCGCGCGGCTCGCTGAGGCCGCGGAGCTCGCGGGGCTCAAGGACGTTTCGTTCGAGGAGGAGCCCGTCGCGGCGTCGCGCGCGGCGGACGTCGGCGAGGGGCACAGCCTCGTGTTCGACTTCGGCGGCGGCACGCTCGACCTCTGCGTCGCCGAGCGGATCGGGCGCGAGGTGCGCATCGTCGCGACCGCGGGCCGCGGCGTCGCGGGCGATCGGTTCACGCAAGCGCTCATCGACCTGCTCGTCGCGCCGCGCCTCGGGGCCGGGGCGACGTGGGGACCGAAGCGCCTTCGCCTCCCCGCGTTCATCGTGAACGCGATCTCCGACTGGCAGGCGCTCTCGGCGCTGAACGAGAAGCCGATCCTCGACGCGCTCGACGACCTCATCCGCGCCGGTGCGCCGAAGCGGGAGCTCTCCGCCCTGCGCAGCGCGATCGAGCTGCAGCTCGGCTACGAGATCTTCGCCGCGGTCGACGCGGTGAAGATCGAGCTCTCGACCGAGGAGACGGCGTTCCTCACCTTCCACCGCGCGGACGTCGACATCGATGCGGTCGTCCCGCGTCGGCGGTTCGAGGTGCGGGCCGCGCCGCTCATCGATGAGATCGACGCGCTCATCAGTGACGTGCTCGCGCGCGCGGGCGTGCCCGCGGAGCGCATCCGCGAGGTCGTCATGACGGGCGGGTCGAGCGGCCTCCCCGCCGCGCGTGCGCTCCTCGCGCGCCGGTTCCCCGGCGCGACACGACGCGACTTCGCCGCGTTCTCGAGCGTTGCGACGGGCCTCGCCCTGACGGACGCGTAGTGCTGCGCACAGGCATCGCTCGTCCTCACGCGTCGGCCTTCGGCCGCCGCTCTCGTCCTCGCTTGCCTATAGGCTCGGCGGGTGCCGCGCCGCGCCCCCTGCGCGTTCTGCGAGATCGTCGCGCGGACCGCCGAGGCGCACGTCGTCCACGAGGACGGCAACGTCATCGCCTTCCTCGACCGCGCGCCGCTCATCAAAGGTCACGTGGTCGTCGCGCCGAAGGATCACGTCGAGACGCTCGACGACCTCCCGCCCGATCTCATCGTCCCGGTGTTCGGTGCCGCCCAGCGGATCTCACGTGCGTTCCAGCGATCGCTCGGCGCCGACGGATCGCTCACTCTGAGCAACACACGCGTGAGCCAGAGCGTGCCGCACGTCCACGTCCACGTCGTGCCGCGGCGCCAAGGGGATGGGCTCTTCCGAGGGGGGATGGTGTGGGTGCGGAAGCGCTACGACGACGGCGAAGCGGCCCAGCTCGCGACCCGCCTGCGTGAGGCGATCGCCGCGAGCTGAGCCGCTACCTCATGGGGCTGGGCCCCCGTGATAGAGCCAAGAAGAGTGCGGGGCTACTTCTTGCGCGCGGCGCCCTTCGGGGCGAGGACCGCGTCCTTGGCCTGCTTGGCGATGCGGAACTTGAGGACACGCTTCGCCGGGATCTGGATCTGCTCGCCGGTCGCGGGGTTGCGGCCCATGCGGGCCTTGCGGTCCACGAGGACGAGCTTCCCGAGCCCCGGGAGCGTGAACCCATCGCGGGCCTGCTCGTAGGAGAGCTTCGCGAGCTCCTCGAGCACGACGCCGACCTGCTTGCGGTCGATACCCGAGCGCTCGGACAGCTCGCGGACCGTCTCCGTTTTCGTCATCGCCACCTGTGCGTCCCTCCATCATGAAAATGGCCTGCCGGCCGTGGTCCGGCGCATTCTAGGCACGTTTTGACCCTCGGTCGGGCAAAGCCCTCCCTCGCGCCCGGGGGACGGTCAGGTCGCGGCGACGCGGCCATCCTGGAGGCGGATCACCCGGTCGGCGCGCGCGGCGAGATCCGCGTCATGTGTCACGACGACGAACGTCGCCCCGCGCTCCCGGTTGACCCGCCGCATGAGGGCCACGAGCTCGTCGGCCGTGTCGGTATCGAGCTCGCCGGTCGGCTCGTCGGCGAGGACGATCGCCGGATCGTTCACGAGCGAGCGGGCGATGGCCACGCGCTGCTGCTCGCCGCCGGAGAGCTCCGACGGCCGGTGGCTGACCCGCCCGCCGAGGCCGACCTCCTCCAGGAGCGTCTCGCCCCGCCGCCGCCCCTCGCCGTTGCCCCCGGCGTACCGGAGCGGGAGCAACACGTTCTCGAGCGCCGTCAGGCCCGGCAGGAGGTTGAACTCCTGGAAGACGAACCCGATCCGCTTCGCGCGCAGGGCCGCCCGGGCGTTCCCCCCGAGGCGGCTCGTCTCGGCGCCCTCGAGGAGCACCTGTCCGCCGGTCGGCGTCAGCAGGAGGCCCAGGCAGTCGAGGAGCGTGGTCTTCCCGCTGCCCGAGCGCCCGACCACCGCGACGAACTCGCCGCGCTCGATGCGGACGTCGAGGCCGTCGACCGCCCGGACGAGGGTCGGCCCGCGCCGGTAGTGCTTGACGAGGCCGCGCGTCTCGATCGCCGGAGCGGCGTTCATTCGTACCGCAGCGCCGTGACCGGATCCAGCCGGGCGGCGCGGATCGCCGGGATGAGCCCGGCCAGCGCGCCGAGACCGACGGAGAACCCGATCGCGAGCAGGACCAGCCGCGGCGTGACGAGGAACAGCTCCAGGTTCTGCGCCGACGTCGACGCGTTGATGGCGGTGGTGATGGCCCAGCCGATCGCGAGGCCGAGCGCGCCGCCGAGCGCGCCGATCGCGGAAGCCTCGACGAGGAACTCGGCGAGGATGTCGCCGGTCTTCGCGCCGAGAGCCTTCTTCAGCCCGATCTCGCGGAAGCGCTCGATCACGGCCATCGACATCGTGTTGATCACCGACAGACCGCCGATGACGAGGGCCAGGAGCGCCGAGCCGGTCGTGATCGCGGAGAAGATGACCGACGCCGAGCGGAACTGGTCGACGAGCTGGCTCGGCGGCGTCGCCTTCACCCCGGGCACCTCGGCGTTCACGCGGTGGGCGAGCTCGTCGAGGTCGACGCCCGGCTTGCCAAAGATGTCGATGCTGTTCGTGAGCACGCTCGTGTCGACGGCGTCGCGGATCGCCGGGGCGAGCCGCAGGACCATGAGCTTCTGCGCGTCCTCGAAGCGGACGAACGCGGCGTTGTCCGGCGCGGTCAGGGTCTTGTCGAGCACGCCCACGACGTGGAACGGCCGGCTGTCGGTCCCCTCGCGCGGCTCCTTCGGCGGGACCGGCAGCTGCACCGTGTCGCCGACCGTCGCCCCGAGCTCGCGCGCGAAGTCCGCGCCGAGGACGACCTCGCCGGGGGCGCTGTGATCGAGATCGCGACCCTTCGCGAAGCGCAGCTTGAAGCTCGTGTACTGCGCGTAGCCGGGGCGCGTGCCGCTGATGAAGGGCGGTGGCCCGAAGCTCACGCCGGCGTCGTACTTCCCCTGGAGCGAGACGACCGGGAAGGCCGCCGCGACGCCGTCGATCTTCGCGACCTCGTCGACCTTGTCGACGCGGAGGATGCCGCCGCCGAACGCGCCGGAGCGCACGTCGGACGCGACGACGTGGTCCGAGAAGAACGCGACGCCGCCGTCGAGCAGCGCGTTCGTCTTCTCGGCCATCGCGCCCATCGTCGTGAGGGCGACGATGCCGATGACGATCCCGCCGATGGTGAGGCCGTTCCGCAGCTTGTGGCGAGCGAGGTTGCCGAGCGTCTCGAGCACGTCGCTGAGAGTACGGTCCG
>WNFV01010458.1_pt1 | contig 10119 bp, 8 predicted proteins | sample 5400101 | NCBI WGS metagenome assembly WNFV01 (sample SAMN13153361, study PRJNA577476) | soil metagenome | isolation source: 115 cm soil or saprolite under grassland replicate 1 | place: USA:California | collected 2016-06-15 | reverse complement strand
GCCCAGGGCGGGGGTCCCGTCGCGCTCCCGAGACGAGGGGTTGAAATAGACCGAGCCGGGATTGGCCACTCGAGCCGCGAGTGCCTCCATGGCGTCATCGGTGATGCGCAGCGCGATCGACACGGCTTTCTCGTATCGTTCGTCTACGACACTGGCCACTTCATCCACGGAGCAACCGCACACGGAGTCGTGGGCGCCATTCCAAAGAAGCAACCGCCAGGCTTCCCGCAAGTCCTCTTCGGGCCACTCGAACCCTGGAACGAGCGCGGCAAGAGGTTCCGTAACCCGTTCCAGCAAGGCCTCGATCCGGCCACGCTGCTGTTTCTGATGGATCCGCGCCGAGTAGACGCCTGGAAGCAGGTGGGCTCGGGCGGCCGAGCGAAGCTCCCCTCGCCACGTCGGAATGTCTTGCGGCGCAGGCTCATCAAGGTAGGCGGCCATCGAAGAGATCTCGGCCGGGACCTGGGCCGTGTGGTTCACCTCCTTCAATAACGGTGTGAGCTTCGCCGCCGGCACGGAGTGGTCTCCTCCAACCGGCACCAGCAATCGGTCCCTTGCGGAGATCGGAGCGAGCATCTCGACCGCCTTCGCCAGGTACCCAGCGAGCTCTTCGGCGTTCTCGGCCTGGTACAGCCAACCGCCGAAGCCGTATCCGAACACCAGGTACTCGGCCAGGACCCGGCTCCCGTCGGGCGCCTCCCACCAGAACGCGGTCTTGTCGATGGACGCCGGAACGCCTCGCCAGACGACAGCCTTGTCGAACCCAGCATTGGACAGGATCTGGGGCATCTGGCCGACGTGGCCGAACTGGTCGGGGAGGTAGCCTGCGGGTACCGGCTCCGTGCCCAGCTCTCGAGCCCGAGCGGTCCCCCACTCGAGATTCCGGATCATCGACTCGCCGGAGGTGAGGAATTCGTCCATCTGGGTGAACCAGGGGCCGACCGAGATCCGGCCCTGTCGCGCCAGCCGTTCGACATCTTGCTTTCGCTCCGGCCGAGCCGCGAGGTAGTCGTCGATCATTGCGGACTGCCCGTCGAGATGGAAATGCGCCAGGGGCGGTTCTGCGTCGGCCAGCTCGATGAGGTGGTCCATCATCTCGATCAGCCGGGCCAGGAAACCCTCGAATGGCTCGTACCACTCACGGTCCCAGTGAGTGAGCGGCACCAGGAAAACGCGACTCGGCACCACGCCTCTGGACTCGGTTGCCGCTGCCTCCACCCCTCAATCCTGCAGGCCCCTTCCGGGCGATCGCAACCTCTTCGTTAGACTCGGCGCTCCATGGCCTCAGCCGCGACGCCCGAGCAGCTCCTCCGCGCCCTGACCGATCCAGAGCGACTGGCCGTTGCCGGCGCGCTCGCCCGCGAAACGATGACGGCGAGTGCGCTGGCCGCTCGGCTCGATCTGCCTCTCAACAGGGTTCGCCGGCACCTCACGCGACTGACGGGGACGGGACTCGTGGTCGTGGAAGCGGATCGCCGGACGTATCGGCTTTTGCCCGAGGCCCTCCGAGAAGCGGCTCGGGACATCGGGCCGTCTCGAAACGCCGCCCTGGCCCTGGGGGCCGTCTATGAAGGGGAGGAGGCGGTCCTTCGCCACTATTTCCGAGGTGGAAGGCTCCGCGAGGTCCCCGCCAAGCAATCGAAGCGTCGCATCGTCCTGTCGCGCCTGGCCTTGGAGTTCGAGGCAGGGCTTCGCTACTCGGAGCGTCAGGTCAACGAGACGCTGAAGCGCTTCCATGACGACTACGCGGCCCTCCGCCGCTATCTGGTCGACGAGGACTTCCTGACAAGGGAGAAAGGGCAATACTGGCGCTCCGGCGGCCCGGTCGAAGTATGACGGCCTCACAGGGTGGCCGTGGAACTTCTCCGGGGAATGGGGACCGAATCTCCAGGTGAGCCGTTGCGTGGGGCCAGAAAGCAGCGGGGCCACCGAGACGGACAGCAGGACGATGATCTCCCCCAGTCCTGGACCCACGTCCGCCATCGGCACGGCCGAGTGAATACATTGTTGTGTCGGGGCGGGCGGATTCGAACCGCCGACCTCGTGGTCCCAAACCACGCGCGCTAACCAAACTGCGCCACGCCCCGCCTCGCCGATTCTACGCGTCACCCCAGACCACGCCGGGTATAAGGTCGCGGCATGCCGGGCGGCGTCGAACTCTCCAATCTGGGCAAGGTCTTCTGGCCCGACGAGGGCCTGACCAAAGGCGACCTGGTCGGCTACTTCGACGCGGTGGCACCATTCATCCTGCCGGCGCTCCGCAACCGACCGCTCACCGTCATCCGATTCCCCGACGGCGTCAAGGGTGGGCCGTTCTACCAGAAGGACACACCGAAGTACGCGCCGTCCTGGGTCAGGACGATCAGCCTTCGAGCCGAGTCCGCCCGTCGCCAGGTTCGCTACACGCTGTGCAACGACCAGCGCACCCTCCGGTGGCTGGCGAACCAGGCCTGCATCGAGCTCCACCCATGGCTCTCCAGAGCCGATCGCCTGGAGCGGCCCGATCACCTCGTGTTCGACCTGGATCCTCCACAGGACGCATTCGAACAGTCGGTACAGGTCGCCCTGGTCCTGAAGGAAGTCCTGGACGAGATCGGCCTGGAGGGTCTGCCGAAGACCTCAGGTGGTAAAGGGGTCCACATCTACGTCCCGCTCCAGAGGCGATATGACTATCCCGTCGTTCGATTCGCCGCCCTGGCCATCGGGCATCGCGTGGAAGAGCGGATGCCTGATGAGGCCACCGCGGAGTTCAGGATCGCCAAGCGCGGAGGGCGGGTGTTCCTGGACCCGGGCCGGAACGTCCCCGGCGCCCACGTGGTCGCGCCCTATTCGCCTCGGGCCCGGCCCGGAGCGACGGTCTCGTTCCCTGTTCCGTGGGAGGACCTCGGGCAGGTGAAGCCGGGAGGCTTCACGATCCGGAACGTCCCGGGCCTTCTGACGAAGAGCGATCCCTGGAAGAAGCTCATGCCTCGGCCCCAGGTCCTCCCCCGCGAGGTCCTGGCTGAGGACAGTTCTCGCTGAGCTACCATGGAGCCCTGCGCGGGTGTAGCTCAGTGGTAGAGCTCCAGCCTTCCAAGCTGGTGACGAGGGTTCGATTCCCTTCACCCGCTCCACTCGTAGCGTCGTCTGGACCGCCCTAAGGACTCGGGCTGGGCTCGGGGCTCGGGGAAGGGGAAGGCTCCGGGGAGGGCGACGGCGACGGGCTTGGCTCCGGAGAGGGCGACGGCGACGCGCTTGGCTCCGGAGTGGGACTGGGCTTAGGTGAAGGCTTGGGCGAGGGAGGAGCCGAGGGCTGCGGGGTGGCCGATGCCCCGGACGGACCCGTCCATGGCAGTGGAAGAGAATCGTCAAATGGCGAGGCAAACAGCAAAGCGCCCGGGCCCATCCCTCGAGGTCCCGGACGGGACGGCTGGGCGGGCGTCACACGCTGAATCAGCGGCCGCTCGGCCTGGTCTGGACCGGACAAAAGCATCTGCACCGGAGCTCCGTGACGCAAGGACCCGGATGGCTCATGGAACGACACGAGCAATACCCAACCGAGCGCGGCGACCACCCCGGCAGCCCCAACCATCAACCTCCGCCTTCGCCGAGGGGCGTCGGGTGAGCCGAGGCCATCCACTGTGAAGCCACACAGGTCACACTGCGATAACTGGAGCAACCGAGTGGCTCGGTCATGGTCCTGACAGATCAGGAGCTCAGCGTCGTAGCGCCAGTTGGGCGGATGACCCCCACACAGGTCGCACCAGCGGGTTTCCCAATTGATCCATCGGTGATGATGCTCTGCCACGAACCCCCAGGCTAGCCACACTGCCGCCCCAACGGCAACCCGGATGCGGGACTTGGCATCCTTTTCCTACTTACGGTTGCGGGCCGATTCGGAGGCCATGTCGAGCCTCCGAAAAACGCTGCTGGTACGCTGGACCGCTCGCCCGAGCTGCTCCTTGGAAAGCTTCACTCGATGCCCATGGTGGCGCTGGGCTTGGATGATCCGGTCAAGGTATTCCTTCGCCCGGGTCGCGTAATCGTCCGCCATGTAGGACCTCACCTTACTTCTTCTTCAGCTCATCCCACAGTAGCTCCAGGATCAACTCACCGAACCATGCCACCCAATATTTCTCCTTGAGCTTCTTGTGGTCCAGATGTTCTTCGAACTTGCCCGTCACCTTCAGGGCCTCGATGAGGGGCCCGACCACGTCGTCCATCCGTACCTGAGCCTTGGCCCGCCCCACATACAGCTTCGTATACGAATAGGCCTCCTGGGCCATGTCCTTCCACAGCGGTCGCTCCTTCTCGAACAGGTCGAAGAACCCAGCATTCCGAAGCCGCTGTTCCTTCTCCAGCGTGAGCGCCATCCGCTACCTCCAGAGCACCTGAACCGAGACGAAGAGGGCGGTGGCGAACAGCCCCAGGATCTGGGCCAGGAACAACCCCAAGATCGTCCAGAACATCGCGCCGATGGGGTGACTCCACGCGAGCCACGTGATCGAAACGACCACCGTGACCAGGCTGAGAAAGAAGGAGGCAAGGACGAACAGGGCGGAGCGCCGATACCGGGCGAGCACCTTCGGCGAAGAGGCCGCACCGTAGGACTGGTAGGTGGCGATCACCACTCCCAGGAAGACCAGGGTGAGCCCGGCGATCCCCGCAGAGGCACCGAGCATCGACAGCACTGAATCTCGGGACATGCGCCTAGCGTAGCCTGGGAGTCCGACACGGCATCGAGGCCTGTTTGCCCGGGATTGAGATCGGATGAAGAATTCAGCCGTGGCTCTCGACATCGCCCTGAAGACCCTCGGGAATGTCAGGCTCCAGGGGACGTTGCGGGTGAGGGACGTGAACAAGCTCAGCGACGTGATCCTGACCTACCCCGGAAGCCCGGCGACCTCGTTCGACATGACCGGCGTCGCCGGCGTGGATCCGGATGCCGCCACCGCCCTCAAGGCCGCGCTCGACGCCATCGCTGGAGAGACCGGATCGACGTTCTCCATCCGAGTGTGCGCCGGCGTCGTGGCGGACGCGCTGAAGGCCGCAGGCTTCGCGGCCGGGGGCCGCTACCATCTCACCGTGCGTGAGTGCTGAGCCGAGTCGAGCTCGTATCGCCGTAGACATCGGAGGGACCTTCACCGACCTGGTCCTGGTGGTCTCCGGCCGAGTGGCGGCGAGCAGCAAGGTCCTTACCACCCCCACCGATCCATCGATCGCGGTCGAGACCGGAATCACCAGGCTCCTCCGCCACGTGGAGGCCAAGGACGTCGCTGAGGTGGTCCACGGAACCACCCTGGTGGCCAACGCGTTGATCGAGCGCAAGGGAGCCACCACCGCTCTTGTCCACACCCGCGGGTTTCGCGACCTCCTGACCATCAGGCGCGAGCTTCGATACGACCTGTACGACCTCTTCCTGGAGATGCCCGAGCCGCTTGTCCCCCGCCGTCTCCGCTACGCGGTCGACGAGCGGATCCTGGCGGACGGATCGGTGGATCGCCCGCTGGCAGACGATGAAGTGGCGAAGCTGGCGAGAGTCATGGATCGAGAAGGGGTCCAGGCGGTAGCGATCTGCCTCCTCCACTCCTATCGGAATCCCGCGCACGAGGAGGCCGTGGCGCGGATCCTTCGCCGGGCGTTGCCCGAAGCAGCCCTTTCGGTCTCCAGCGAGGTGTCTCCGGAGCTGGGCGAGTTCGTCAGGACCTCGACGGTCGTGGCCAACGCCTATGTCATGCCGCTGGTCGCCCGATACCTCGAGATGCTGGAGAAGCGCCTGGACGGCCTGGGCCTGACTGGACCCCTCCGGATCATGCTGTCGACCGGCGGCGGGGGCCTGGCCGGAACCGATTCGGCGAGGCGGTACCCCGTGCGGCTGCTGGAGTCGGGTCCCGCCGCGGGGGCTCAGTCGGCCGGTTTCTGGGGCGAGCGCAGTGGTCGCAAGGACGTGCTGGCCTTCGACATGGGTGGAACCACTGCCAAGGGATGCCTGATCGAGAACGGCATCCCCATGGTGGCCCGGGAGACCGAAGCCGCGCGCGTGTATCGCTTCACCAAAGGTAGCGGGATGCCGCTTCGGGTTCCGGTGATCGACCTCATCGAGATCGGCGCGGGCGGCGGAAGCATCGCCGAGGTCGGGCCGTTCGGCCTGCCCAAGGTCGGCCCTGAGAGCACAGGAGCCGACCCCGGTCCCGCCTGCTACGCGCAGGGCGGCACCGAGCCGACAGTGACCGACGCCGACCTCCTGCTCGGCTATCTCAATCCGCAGTTCTTCCTGGGCGGGGAGATGAGGCTGGACGTTGGCGCGGCCCGCGTAGCGGTGGGACGGCTGGGCCATGAGTTGGGCCTGTCCGCCCTGGCGACGGCCGCGGCCATCCATCGCGTGGTCAATGAAAACATGGCCGGCGCCGCCCGGATGCACGCCATCGAACGGGGGCGCGACATCAGGCGCTTCGCGCTGGCGGCAACGGGAGGCGCAGGACCGGTGCACGCCTGGGGCGTGGCCAAGGGGCTCGGCATCAGGACGCTGGTGTTTCCTCCGAGCGCCGGTGTTGCGTCGGCCTTCGGAATGCTCACCGCAAACCCGGGATTCGAGTTCGCCCGCAGCCTGCCCTCGCCGCTCGCCACCACGCCGTGGAAAGAGGTCCGAAGGGCGGTCGCGTCGATGATCCGCGACGGGTCCAGGGAGCTCGCACGAAGCGGCGTCGCAAAGGGCGAGGTCAGCGTCGATCTTGCCGCCGACGTCCGGCATCGAGGCCAGGGAGAGGCTCTGACGGTTGAGCTCGGCGATCGATTCGCCAACGACCCGGCAAGGCAGGTCGAGGAGGCGTTCGAGCAGTCCTACGTGCGCATGTATGGGCGGCGTCCGCCCGGGGTGGAGTCCGAGGTGATGACCTGGCGGGTCCGGGTGATGGGTCCGGCTCCACGTCTCGACGTGCGAACGCGGCGCCAGCCCCGGCGCAGGGTGACCGGTCGGAAGGAGCAGCGCCGGGCATGGTTCGCCGAGGTCGGCCTCGTACCCGTCGACGTCTACGACCGGTACCTGCTCCCCCCGGGTTCAGACCTCACCGGGCCGGCCGTGGTCGAGGAGACCGAATCCACCGTGGTCATGGGCCCCGGGGCCCGTGGGAAGGTCGACCGCTACGGCAGCCTCGTGGTGGACATACCGTGACCCCTACGCGGTCGACTCCGGGCAAACCCCGATCGAAGGCTCGGCTGGACCCGGTGACCCTGGAGATCCTGTGGAGCAGGCTGATCACCGTCACCAACGAGCAGGCGGCGGCCCTCCAACGTACCTCGTTCACGCCGATCGTTCGGGAGTCGGGTGACCTCTCAGCTTCGGTGTTCGACGTTCGAGGGAGGATGCTGGCGCAGGCTGTGACGGGCACCCCCGGCCACATCAACTCCCTGGCAACCGCCATGCACCACTTTCTCGCCGCGTTTTCGCCCCAATCCCTGAGCCCGGGCGACGTCTTGATCACCAACGATCCCTGGAAGACCTCGGGACAACTCAACGACATCTCGGTGGTCACGCCTGCCTTTCAAGGCGACAGGCTGATCGGGTTCTTCGGCAACACGTGCCATGCCATGGACATAGGGGGCCGTGGCCTATCGGCGGACGCCAACGAGGTCTTCGAGGAAGGCCTGTACATCCCTATCACGAAGCTGTACGAGGCAGCCCGGCCGAACGAGGAGCTGTTCAGGCTCCTCGAGGCCAACGTCCGAGCGCCCTATGAGGTCCTTGGTGACGTCCACGCCCAGGTCGCCGGGAACCAGGTGGGGATCGACCGCCTGCTGGCCTACCTGGAAGAGTTCGACTTGCCGGACCTCGATGGACTCGCCGAAGAGATCCTGGGGCGGTCCGAGTCGAAGGCCCGGGAGGCCATCGCCGCCCTTCCCGACGGCGACTACCGGAAGACGATCCATACGGACGGACTGGACCAGCCGGTCCGGATCGAGTGCCGGGTGCGCGTCAGAGGCGACGAGATCGAGGTGGACTATGCGGGCAGCTCCGACCAGGTCGAGAAGGGCATGAACGTCGTCCTCAACTACACGGCCGCGTACACGAGCTACGCGCTCAAGTGCGCCATCTGGCCGGAGGTCCCCCACAACGATGGAAGCTTCCGCCCCCTGACCACGACCGCCCCGGAGGGCTCCATCCTCAACCCTCGATGGCCGGCCGCGGTCGCCGCCCGGCACATCGTCGGGCACTTCCTCCCCCACGCCGTGCTCGGTGCCCTCGCCGAGGTCATCCCGGACAGGGTTGTCGCCGAAGGCGCCGGCAACATCTGGCTGACCACGGTCCGAGGAGCAAGCCGAAACCGGTTCGTCACCGTGTTCTTCGCCGCCGGCGGCATGGGGGCGCGGCCGAACAAGGACGGGCTTTCGTCTCACAGCTTCCCCAGCGGGATCGCCACCACCCCCGTCGAGGTCATCGAGACAACTTCTCCTCTGGTGGTACGGCGAAAGGAGCTTCGGCCCGACTCGGGCGGACCGGGCAAGTTCCGGGGCGGCTTGGGCCAGACGATCGAGGTCGAGGTCCGGACAGGAGAACCCTACGTGGTGTCCTCGCTGTCCGATCGGATGAGATTCGCGGCGCAGGGATACCTGGGGGGGAAACCGGGAGGCCTCGGCGGCTTCAAGACCTCCCGGGGCTCCCGACCGAACATCAAGCTCTCCCAGCGCTTTCCGCCAGGGACCCGGTTCACCCTGGATCTCCCCGGAGGGGGCGGGTTCCACGACCCTCGGGATCGGGACCGCCGGGCAGTGGCCCGCGACGTAGCCGAGGGCCTGGTCACCCCCACCGCGGCCGAGCGCGACTACGGCGTCACGGTGACCCGTTCGGGACGCCTACGCCGCCTGCGGGAGGAGAAATACCCTTGACAGCTAGGCGGCCGAGCCCGGACACTGGCCGGGATTTCTACTGTGAGGATGGGAATTGATCCGGACCAGGTGCTACGGCGCGGTTGAGAGCATGATCCCCTGCCGACTCTGCTGCTGTCCCGGCTGCGCCCACTCGGAGGGCGCGGAGGCAGAAGCGCGGCCGTAGCAGGATCCGAGCGCAAGACCGAGGGGCCGCTGAGGCGGCCCCTTTTGTTTCTCCGGATCAGGGGGATTCGATAGGCGGACGAGGAAGACGGAGGCGATGACAGAGGAACGAAGGTTCGGAACGGGAGAGCGACAGCCCCTCCGCGAGGAACCTACATGGGAGCAGGTGCTCCAGAGGAACACCATCGAGCGCCTGAAGAAAGAAAAGGCGCCTGTCGGGATCGTGGACGAGATCCCGGAGCTGGCCAGCCGCCACTACCTGGACATCTCCGAGGAGGACATCGTCCGGCTCCAGTGGTACGGCCTGTACCACGACAAGCCCAAGGTCGGCGCGTTCATGATGAGGATCAAGGTCCCCTCCGGATACCTCCCTCCGCAGAGTCTCCGAGCCATCGGGGAGATCACCGAGCGATTCGGGGAAGGTCAGGTGGAGCTCTCCACTCGCCAGAACGTCCAGCTTCACTTCATCAGGCTGGGCCAGGTCCCCGAGATCCTGGCCCATCTCCGGGAGGCCGGCCTGAGCAGTGCCGGCGCGTGCGGAGACGCGGTCCGGAACATCACCGGATGCGCCCTGTCCGGCGTCCTGGCGGAGGAGGCCTTCGACACCACGCCGATCATCGAAGAGGCGGCCCGCTTCTTCTACGGCAATCCCGATTACATGGACCTCCCACGCAAGCACAAGATCACGATCTCGGCCTGCCCGTACCAGTGCGACATGCCCGAGATCAACTGCATCGCCCTCATCGGGCTGGTGAATGAAGGGCGGCGCGGGTTCGCCGTCCGGGTCGGTGGCGGCCTGTCGACGGTCCCCCGGATCTCCCGAGACCTGAGGGTGTTCGTCCCGGTCGGAGAGTCGGTCGAGGTTCTACGGGCCATCCTGGACGCCTGGAAGGAAGATCGCCGCTACCGCCTGTCTCGCATCAAGGCCCGCCTGAAATTCATGGTCGATGATTACGGAGCCGAAGGCATCCGGGCTCAGGTCGAGGCGCGGCTCGGGCGAACCCTGGAGGACGGCAAGGCACCGGAGGCCAAGGGCTACGCCGACCACATGGGGATCCTCGAACAGAAGCAGCCGAGTCTGTACCACGTCGG
>WNFV01010455.1_pt1 | contig 10119 bp, 6 predicted proteins | sample 5400101 | NCBI WGS metagenome assembly WNFV01 (sample SAMN13153361, study PRJNA577476) | soil metagenome | isolation source: 115 cm soil or saprolite under grassland replicate 1 | place: USA:California | collected 2016-06-15 | reverse complement strand
CCGAGGAGTCTGTTGACTTCCTCGGGCCGAAGAGGCTGCGGCATCCGCTCGTGGCCGACGAACTTGATCACGCCCTGAATGCCGTTGATCGTATGCGCCGTTTCCTGATCCATCACCATCTCCACCAGCACGTAGCCCGGATAGATCTTCCGCTCCACGTTCACTTTCTTGCCGTTCTTGATCTCCACCACTTCCTGCGTCGGCACGAGCGCCTGCCTGATGGAGCGCTCATCCGGCGATCGAGGATCGGCCTCGATCTTCCGAATGATGAGCGACTTCACCTTGTTCTCGTGACCCGAGGTGGTCTGAATCGCGTACCAGCGATGCTCCATTACCGTCCCTTGAATAGCGATGGGAGGCCCTCCACCAGAATGAGCTGAAGCAGCACGTCCACAATTCCGAGAATCGCTCCGATGAAGAGCACGAAGATGATGATCTTGATCGTCGTGTCCTTGAGCTGCTCACGGTCGGGCCACGTGACCCTCCGCATCTCGGCCACGACTTCCTGGTAGAAATTCGCGACGCGAGCGGGAAAGCTCGGAGCCCTGGTAGCGACTTCCATCGCCATTTATTTCGTTTCCTTGTGAATCTTGTGGGCGTTGCAACGGGGGCAGTACTTCTTCCACTCGACGCGCTCGGGGTGCAAGCGGCGGTTCTTGGTGGTGAAGTAGTTGCGGTTCTTACAGTCGTTGCAAGCCAGAATGATCTTGTCGCGTGGCAAAGCGTTTACTCCAGTTACTAGTTCAGAGTTCCCGGTTCCCAGCCCGGTTCACCTGGGAACCGGGAGCTCGGAACTGGAAACTGAATTACTTGATGATCGTCGTTACTACCCCGGCACCGACGGTGCGGCCGCCCTCTCTGATCGCGAACCGAAGGCCTTCGTCCATCGCGATCGGAGTGATCAGCTCGATCGTCATCTGAACGTTGTCGCCCGGCATCACCATCTCCATCCCCTCAGGAAGCTCCACACTACCCGTCACATCCGTCGTCCTAAAGTAGAACTGCGGACGATATCCCTTGAAGAACGGCGTGTGCCGCCCTCCCTCCTCCTTCGTCAGCACGTACACCTCCGCCAGGAAGTTCGTGTGTGGCGTGATCGACCCCGGCTTCGCCAGAACCATCCCACGCTCCACTTCCTCCTTCCCGATCCCCCGCAGCAACAGACCGACGTTGTCACCTGCCCTGCCCTCATCGAGAAGCTTCCGGAACATCTCCACTCCCGTCACCACCGTCTTCTTGTCGGCGTTGAAACCGATGAGTGAAACCTCCTCCCCCACCTTCACGATCCCCCGCTCGATACGACCCGTCGCCACCGTCCCACGACCGGTGATCGAGAACACGTCCTCAACCGGCATGATGAACGGCTTCTCCGTCTCTCGCACCGGCTGCGGGATGTAGTTGTCCAGAGCATCCATCAGCTCGGTGATCTTCTTCCCGTACTCGCTCTCCGGATCACCCGACTCCAGGGCCCTGAGCGCACTCCCGCGAATGATCGGCGTGTCGTCCCCAGGGAAATCGTAGGACGACAGCAACTCCCTCACCTCGAGCTCCACCAGGTCCAACAGCTCCGGATCGTCAACCATGTCCACCTTGTTCATGAACACGATGATGTAGGGCACGTTCACCTGCTTCGCCAACAGAATGTGCTCCCTGGTCTGGGGCATCGGACCGTCGGCCGCTGAGACCACCAGGATCGCGCCGTCCATCTGCGCCGCACCGGTGATCATGTTCTTCACGTAGTCGGCGTGGCCCGGGCAGTCGACGTGCGCGTAGTGACGCTTGTCACTCTCGTACTCGACGTGCGCGGTGGCGATGGTGATGCCCCGCTCACGCTCCTCGGGCGCCTTGTCGATCTGGTCGAAGGCGACGATGTCGGCCATCCCCTTCTTCGACTGGATCAAGGTGATCGCTGCGGTAAGTGTCGTCTTCCCGTGGTCGACGTGACCGATCGTCCCGACGTTCACGTGCGGCTTCGTGCGCTGGAATTTCGCTTTTGCCATGCTTTCCTCTAATTGCGTGAATTACTACTTCTTGACCTTGTTCATGATCTCTTCGGCCTTCGACTTCGGTACTTCCTCGTAGTGACTGAATTCCATCGAGTACACTGCGCGTCCCTGCGACTGCGAGCGAAGCTTTGTCGAGTATCCGAACATCTCTGACAGCGGGACGCTGGCGGCAATCACCTGCGCCTCTCCGCGCTGCGTCATTCCGCCGATCTTGCCGCGGCGCGACGACAGGTCGCCGAGGATGTCGCCCATGTAATCGTTGGGGCAGACGACTTCGACGTTCATGATCGGCTCGAGAATCACGGGGTTCGCTCGCTTCACGGCTTCCTTGATCGCCATCGAGCCCGCGATCTTGAACGCCATCTCGCTCGAGTCGACATCGTGGTACGAGCCGTACACGAGCTCTGCTTTCACGTCCACCATCGGGTAGCCGGCAAGCACGCCGTTCTCCAGCGCCTCCCGCATTCCGTTCTCGGCCGGGCCGATGAACTCACGCGGGATCACGCCGCCAACGATCTTGTCTTCGAAGACGAAGCCCTCTCCGTGCTTGGCTGGCTGGACGTTCACAACGACGTGGCCGTACTGGCCCTTTCCGCCCGACTGGCGAATGAACTTTCCTTCGACCTTCTCGACGCGCCTCTTGATTGTCTCTCTGTAGGCAACCTGAGGCCGACCAATGTTCGCATCGACCTTGAACTCCCTCTGCATGCGGTCGACGATGATTTCCAGATGCAGCTCTCCCATTCCGGAGATGATCGTCTGTCCGGTCTCTTCGTCGGTGTGGACGCGGAAAGTCGGATCCTCTTCGGCCAGCTTCTGGAGAGCGATGGCGAGCTTGTCCTGGTCGGCCTTCGTCTTCGGCTCGATGGCGACGTCGATGACGGGCATCGGGAACTTCATCGCTTCGAGAATGATCGGATGCTCGTCGTCGCACATCGTGTCGCCGGTGCGCGTGTCGCGGAGTCCGATGGCGGCTGCGATGTCGCCCGCACGCACTTCGTGGATCTCCTCGCGCTTGTTGGCGTGCATCTGGAGCAGGCGGCTGACGCGCTCCCGCTTGTCCTTGCTCGAGTTGTAGACGTAGGAGCCCGACTTGAGGACGCCGGAATAGACGCGGAAGAAGGTCAGCTTTCCGACGAACGGATCAGTCGCGATCTTGAACGCGAGTCCGGCGAATGGAGCGTCGTCGGCGACTTCGCGTGATTCCTTGTGGGTGTCGTTGTGCGGTGTGTGGCCTTCGATCGCAGGGACTTCGACGGGGGACGGCAGGTAGTCGATGACAGCGTCGAGCAGCGCCTGAACTCCCTTGTTCTTGAATGACGCTCCGCAAAGCACCGGGACGATGAAGCCGCCGACGGTCGCCTTGCGGATGGCGTGTCGGATCTCGTCGTTGGTGAGCTCGTGTCCGTCGAGATACTTGCCGATCAGCTCTTCGTCGTGGGTGACCGCGGCCTCGATGACGTCATGGCGAGCCTTCTCGACGGCTTCCTTGTAGATGTCGGGCACGTCTACCACATCGAACTCGCGGCCGAGGGTCGCGTCGTCGAAGATGTACTGCTTGCGGTCGATGATATCGATGTGGCCCGTGAAGAGCTCGCCTGAGCCGACGGGGAGCTGGATCGGATACGCATCCTTCGTGAGGCGGTTGCGGATCATCTCGAGGCAGCGATCGAAGTTCGCGCCGACGCGGTCCATCTTGTTGGCGAAGATGAGACGCGGGACCATGTAACGATCCGCCTGTCGCCACACCGTCTCCGTCTGCGGCTCTACGCCCGCGACGGAGTCGAGCAGCGTGACTGCACCATCGAGCACGCGGAGCGAGCGCTCGACTTCGACCGTGAAGTCAACGTGGCCCGGAGTATCGATGATGTTGATGCGATACTCGATGTCGTGGCGCGTCCAGAAGGCGGTGGTGGCGGCGGAGGTGATGGTGATTCCGCGCTCCTGCTCCTGCTCCATCCAGTCCATCGTCGCGGTGCCTTCATGCACCTCGCCGATTTTGTGGCTCTTTCCCGTGTAGTAGAGAATGCGCTCGGTCGTAGTCGTCTTGCCGGCATCGATGTGCGCCATGATGCCGATATTGCGATAGCGGTCGAGCGGAGTATCGCGTCCTGAAACAGTTTTATTGGTGCGTCCCTTCCCTTCGCTGGGACGGGCTGGTATGGCGGCGTGTGTCATCGGTCTGCTTGGAATGCTGTCGGGTACGACGCTGTCCACATTCAACAAAAACGCGGGTGGACCGTGTCGCTCCAGAAGTGAGCCGGTATCCATCCGCTGCCGCCGGGTGCGCCCGCAACTGTTACGCGGGTGGGGACTCGAGGCGCGCCGAGCTAAGTCGCTACTCGGCGTTGAGTTGTGAACAGCCTTGAATTATCGCCTTGAGACCGACGTCTGTCAATGGACTTGGGGCGAGGGTAGTGGGTGACCCACTACCGGGGCGAGTGGCGGATCACTTTGAGCGACTTTCTCATTTTCTGCCGGCCTTGAAAATTCCTCTGCGAGAACCAGAGGTCCGAGGCGTCAGGAGCCGAGCCCGCAGGTGGCCGGTGAGGTGTCACGTGCGTGCGATTTCCAAATTGAGCTCACGTCACTCCCTTCGCCGGCTCGAACGGAATGAGGTCGATGCCTCTCTCCTCGACGACGGCGCGAACCATCGGATCGCACAGCGCCGCGGTTTCGCTTAGTCTCTCGACTGCATAGACGGAATCGAAATCTACGACTTCAGCCGGATGGCAGCACAGCTCGGTCGTGCCGGCATTCAATGAGGTCAAGAGTTTCGCGAGGAACCCGGCGGTAATGCGATCCGCATACGTAGTTCCCGTTTCATCCTGGCCGTAGAAATCACCGCAGTAGCGGACATCGGGCGTGAAATGACGCACGGGAATACCAAGCTCCGCCGCGTGAGCCGTAACGACCGATCGGAGTGGCTCGTTTTGATGGGCGTGCTGATGCGAATCGACATGCGTTGGAGCACTCCCCAGCAGCTCGGCGAAGATCTCGAACTGTGCGCTCACTTCTGCCTCGAGAGCCTTCGCGTCATCGAGCGGAGCTCGCTCGTACAACGCAATCCATTCGCCCGACGCAAAGCGCCACTCACCGAGGTCGAGATGAAGTCCGACAGACAGTGACGGATACTCCCATGAAATTTCTGCGGCCGACTTTGCGGCTGGCGCACGGACCATCAGACTGGTGCTGGTCACGATCCCCGAGTGGTGCGCTCGCGCGATCCCGCGATTCACCCCGGGGCTAAGGCCGAAGTCATCGGCGTTTACAATGACGCGAGTTGTTTCGGGGTCATCTACCATTTGAATACGAATCTGATTGGTCCGCGACTACCGTCAACGCCAGGTGTGCGATTTCTGGCGCTGTGCAACAGATTCAGGGGAATCCCTTTCCTTGTAAACCCATTGACGCAGGCGGTCAGTCGATTTTGAATTCTGGTTGGAAATCGGCTCCTTGAGTTATTCACGGCCCCCAGCGGGCGCGAGCACCGCTCTCGATTACATGCCTCAGCTCGACGGCCTTCGCGCAATCGCCGTCGGAGCCGTCGTCGCCCAGCATTACCAGGTTACGACAACTGGCGCATCCTACGGGGTGCACCTGTTTTTCGTCCTCAGCGGCTTCCTCATTACCGGGATTCTGCTTGGCAGCAGACAGGGGATGTCAGTCGCCGGCGTGCAGCCAAGACATGCCATCCGCCAGTTTTACGCTCGACGCGTTCTGCGAATTTTTCCGCTTTACTACGCCGTGGTTCTGGTGGGTATCCTCATCAACGCTGAGGCCGCGCGGGAGTATGCGCCATGGCTCCTGACCTACACAATAAACCTCAAGATGGCAGCACAGGGTTGGTTCATTGCCAACTTTGCGCACTTCTGGTCTCTTGCGGTTGAAGAACAATTCTATCTCGTGTGGCCCTGGCTGATCATGTTCCTGCCTCGGCGCTGGCTGCTTCCGGCTGGGCTGGCGATGACGGCCATCGGGCCCCTTTTCCGTCTCTATCTGGCGCTGGAATGGCGCGACCCGACCAGCACCATATCGGCGTTGCAATCCTACATTGCCACGCCCGCTGCGCTGGACTGCCTCGGAATCGGATCGTTGATCGCCATCGTCATGAGCAGCGAAGCGGGCAGAAACAGAATGCGTTCGCTGATGCGAATCGCCGTGCCTTCAGTTGGTTTGACAGTCGCCATACTGTCCGGCTTCGTGCTTGGCCACGCATGGAGCATTGTGCTATACGACACTGGAACGGCCGTATTCTTCGGCTGGGTGATCTACAAGGCGTCGACGGGTTTCGGCGGCGTCACTGGCTGGTTGCTCAGTGCAACGCCACTCACGTTCGTCGGGAGGATCAGCTACGGGGTCTATGTATATCACCCGATCATCCCGGAATTCGCGAAGTTTCTCAACGCAGATTACGGAATCCCACTGCCAGTTGGACGGTGGCACACCTTCGCACTCTATTCCGCGTCGACGCTACTTGCGTCAGTCCTATCCTGGTACGCGCTCGAGCGACCCGTCATGCGTCTCAAGCGGCTTTTCGCATACGTCCCACCGGGCGCGCCTGATATCCGGCTCACAGCACCAGTCCCGAAGCCGAGTTGACGCGATTACGTATTGCCGTCCTCGGTTACATCGTCCGGGGGCCGATAGGCGGGCTTGCATGGCACCACTTGCAGTATGTGCTTGGGCTCGCGCGTCTTGGCCACGATGTGCGCTTCGTAGAGGACAGCGACGATTATCCTGCATGCTATGATCCGAGCCGTCATCTCACCGACACCGACCCGACGTACGGACTCAGCTTCGCGGCCGACGCGTTCGAAAGGTTCGGGATGGGCGACACCTGGTCGTATCACGACGCGCACACCGGCCGGTGGCTCGGCGGCGGCGGCGCGGAGGGCAGGGAATTCTGCGAGTCCGCTGACATTGCATTGAATCTTTCCGGAATGAATCCGATGCGCGACTGGACGCGTGACATTCCGGTGCGCGTGCTCGTTGATACCGATCCGGTGTTCATGCAGGTGCGGCATCTTACAAACCCCGCTGCGCGCGAGCGAGCGAAGGAACACAACAGGTTCTTCACGTTCGCCGAAAACGTCGAGCGCGGGACGGCGCTGATTCCCGACGATGGATTCAACTGGAAAGCCACGCGGCAGCCGATCGTGCTCGACCTCTGGCAGGTGACATCTCCGCCGCCGGACGCACACTTTACGACGGTGATGCAGTGGGAGAGCTATCCGGCGGTGGAGCACAACGGCATCCGTTACGGCACAAAGTCCGCTTCCTTTCAGTCGTACGTTGATTTGCCGCGGAGAACCGATGTCGCGCTGGAGATTGCACTCGGAGGAGAGGCCGCGCCGCGTGACTTGCTCCGAGCCAATGGATGGTCAGTGGCGGATCCGCTCAGCGTTGCCCGGACGCCGTGGGATTACCAGCGCTACATCGCCAACTCCCGCGGTGAGCTTGCCGTTGCCAAGCAGGGATACGTCGCAAGCCGGAGCGGCTGGTTCAGTGAGCGCAGCGCTGCATTTCTCGCCAGTGGTCGTCCGGTCGTAACCCAGGACACGGGGTTCACCGACTGGCTGCCGGCGGGCTGTGGAGTCGTGGCCTTCGAAAATCCCGAGGAAACACTTGCCGCATTGAAGGGGATAGAGCGAGATTACGCGAATCAGTCGCAACGAGCGCGCGAACTCGCCGAGGAATACTTCGATTCCTCTGAAATTCTATCGCGACTGATAAAGGCTGCGACAACTAACGACGATTGAACGCTCGGCTGCATCACATTTGTGTTCCTTGTTCTTTTCTTGATTGACACAGTGAATCGGTCGCGGTAAAGTGCCAGCACACCGGGCACCAGTGATTTCGCCGCAGGCGAAACAATTGGGTACCGGTCAAACCAAGATCCGGAGATTCGTGCAGTCTACCCGAATTGAGACGGACGGCGACAGCTTACCCTCGACCCGCCGGCCTGCGAGAGCTTTTCCGTCTTACGGCGATAGGTCGAGCTTGTCCGGGGCACCAGTGGCGCCCACTCCAGTGCGTCGTCCAGAGGTTCGCGGCAAGTTCGTTTTTGCCGGCGATGAAAAGCTCTTCATCCGCGGCGTCACTTACGGGCCATTCACTCCAACAGCAGACGGTTGTGTCTATCACGACATTCCCACCGTAGCGGCTGACTTCGCTGGAATCGCGCGAATGGGAGCGAATGCGGTGCGCACATACACCGTGCCCCCGCGATGGCTCCTCGATGTCGCCTACGATCATGGACTGAGAGTGATGGTCGGCTTCGGCTGGGAGCAGCACATCACCTTCCTCGACGAGCGTAAGCGCAGAAAGTCGATCGAGGACCAGGTACGTGAAGGCGTCCGGCAATGCACGGGGCATCCAGCACTTCTGGCATATATGATTGGCAACGAGATTCCGTCGCCAATCGTGCGGTGGTATGGACCGGATCGCATCGAGCGATTTCTCGGCCGCCTCTACGACGCAGTAAAGCAGGAGGATCCGGGCGCACTCGTCAGCTACGTCAATTACCCGACGACGGAATATCTCCGCCCGCGGAGCGACTTTGTCTGCTTCAACGTGTTTCTCGAATCGGAGCCCGCGCTCGACGCGTACCTCCGCCGCCTGCACAATCTTTCGGGTGACCGGCCGCTCGTCCTCGCCGAAATAGGACTCGACAGCATTCGAAATGGCGAGGACGCGCAGGCGTCGTCGCTTGCGTGGCAGATACGGACGGCGTTCTCCGCCGGATGCGCCGGTGTGTTCACATTCTCATGGACAGACGAATGGCACCGTGGCGGCGCTGAGATTTTCGATTGGGGCTTCGGTCTAACCGATCGTGAGCGCCGGCCCAAGCGTGCATTGTCCGCCGTCGGAAAGGCGTTTACCGATGGACCGTTCCGCCCGGACATCAACTGGCCGCGGATGTCCGTCGTTGTCTGCACGCACAACGGATCCCGCACCATCGAGCATTGCTGCCAGGCCCTGGCGAAGCTCGATTATCCGGACTACGAAGTGATCGTGGTCGACGACGGCTCGACTGACGGGACGGCGGACATCGTGCGCAAGTACGACGTGCAGCTCATCCAGACCGAAAACCGCGGTTTGAGCTCCGCGAGAAATGTTGGGGCCAACGCCGCTACTGGAGAGATCGTCGCCTACATAGACGACGATGCATGGCCGGATCCGCACTGGCTCGCGTACCTCGCCGTGGCGTTCGAGTCGGCGGACTACGCCGGCGTGGGCGGCCCAAATATCGCCCCGCCGCGCGATGGCAGTGTCGCCGATTGCGTCGCCAATGCGCCTGGTGGTCCAATCCATGTTCTTCTCACCGACGACGTCGCCGAGCACATCCCCGGATGCAACATGGCGTTCAGGCGATCGGTCCTCAAAGCAGTCGGAGGATTCGATCCGGAATTTCGAGTCGCGGGCGACGATGTCGACATCTGCTGGCGAATCCAGGCGCGTGGCTGGAAGCTCGGGTTCACGCCCGGAGCAATGGTGTGGCACCACCGCCGATCATCCACTCGCGCGTACCTTCGTCAGCAATGGGGATACGGCAAAGCGGAGGCGATGCTCGAGCGGAAATGGCCTGAGAAATACAACCTTGTCGGCCATCTCAGCTGGCGCGGCCGCATATACGCCGAGCACATCACACAGCTCCTGGCGCCACACCGGCGGCGGATTTATCACGGAACGTGGGGCTCGGCGCTGTTTCAATCCGTCTACGAGGCTGTGCCGGGTACGCTCGCCGGCCTTGTGACGCTTCCTGAATGGTATCTGGTGACCGCCGCGCTGGCGGTCGTCTCCGCGCTCGGATTCCTCTGGCTCCCGCTGTACGGTGCGGTCCCGCTGCTGGCCATCGCGCTGGGAGCGTCCGTCGCGCAGGCCATCAGGGGCGCGTCACGAGCCGTATTCCCCACTCCCATCACCAGCCGTTTCGTGCGGGCGCAGCGATATTCTCTTACCGCGCTGCTGCATTTTCTCCAGCCGGTGGCGCGCTTGCATGGCCGACTGGCCTGGGGTCTCTCGCCGTGGCGTCACGCGCCAGCAGGATTCATGGTACCGTGCGTGCATCTCGATTCTGTCTGGGCCGAGAAATGGCGCGATTACGACT
>WNFV01031024.1_pt1 | contig 10120 bp, 9 predicted proteins | sample 5400101 | NCBI WGS metagenome assembly WNFV01 (sample SAMN13153361, study PRJNA577476) | soil metagenome | isolation source: 115 cm soil or saprolite under grassland replicate 1 | place: USA:California | collected 2016-06-15 | reverse complement strand
GCGCTTCCTAGGATCGAGCGCTACTACGACGGTCAGACGACACCGTCCCCGGAGCGGATCGATTTCGAGCCGGGTGAGCTTCTGGGCAGCGTTTCCGGGGAGCTCGGGCTGCGGCGGTTCCTCGAGGAGCGCGGCCACGCGTTTGTTGTCACGTCGGACAAGGACGGGCCCGACTCGCTCTTCGAGCGCGAGCTGCCGGAGGCTGAGATCGTCATCTCGCAGCCGTTCTGGCCCGCCTACCTGACGGCCGAGAGGATCGCGAAGGCGCCGGGGCTGAGGCTGGCCGTCACGGCGGGGATCGGCTCCGACCACGTTGATCTGGAAGCGGCGATCGAGCGGGGGATCACCGTCTGCGAGATCACCTATTCGAACAGCATCAGCGTCTCCGAGCATGTGGTGATGATGATCCTGTCGCTGGTGCGCAACTACATCCCCTCGTATCAGTGGGTCGTCCAGGGCGGCTGGAACATTGCCGACTGCGTCGCCAGGTCATACGACCTCGAGGGGATGCAGGTCGGGACGGTCGCGGCCGGCCGGATCGGCTCCGCTGTCCTCAGGCGGCTGAAGCCGTTCGAGGTGGGACTGCACTACACCGATCGACACCGACTCCCGCAGGAGGTCGAGCGCGAGCTCGGCGTCACCTACCACCCGGACACCGAGTCGATGGTGCCCGTCTGCGACGTGGTCACGATCAACGCGCCCCTCCATCCCGAGACCGAGCACCTCTTCGACGACGCCCTGATCGCCAAGATGAAGCGCGGCGCCTACATCGTCAACACCGCCCGCGGCAAGATCTGCGACCGCGACGCGATCGCGCGGGCGCTGGAAAGCGGCCAGCTTGCCGGCTATGCCGGAGACGTCTGGTTCCCGCAGCCGGCTCCCAGGGATCACCCCTGGCGCTCGATGCCCCACCACGGGATGACGCCGCACGTGTCGGGGTCGTCACTGTCCGCGCAAGCCCGCTACGCGGCCGGAGTGCGCGAGATCCTGGAGTGCTGGTTTGACGGCCGTCCGATCCGCGAGGAATACCTGATCGTCGATCGCGGCACGCTCGCGGGCGCCGGCGCTCACTCGTACAGCGCCGGCGACGCCACCAGCGGCTCCGACGAAGCAGCACGCTTCAAGGACCACTAGCCCGCCGAGCACGCAGCGCGCCCACGCTCCCCGTGAGGTGCAAAAACTCGGTGCGCCTACCGAGAAATCAGCGATTTGCAAGCAGGACGCTAATTTGGCACCCCACATGCTCAAGCGGTCCACGTTCCGAGTGTCGCCTTTTGCGGGAAGTACGACACGCACACGAGGACTCCGTCGCGCGTTCACCGCGGTGCCGGCCATCTGACGGCATCCACTGACCCCACGCCGACCACCCCCATCACCACTGGGCGGGTCGCTACCCGGTGCCGAAAGTGAGGCACAGCGGCAGATACGAGAGCCGCGGCGTCTGGGACAGCCTGCTCCGCTACTCGACGAACGAACGTCATCCTCGTCGACACGCTCTTCGCGCGCATGGAGCACCAGCTCGGCGAGCAGAACCCTGCGTCCTAGTCACGGTGACGCTCGGCCGGTGCCTAGCGCTGCCGGTAGATCAGCACGACCTTGCCGATCAGATCGGCGCTCGGGACAGAGCCCCAGATGCGCGAGTCGCAGGACAACGCACGGTTGTCACCGAGCACGAAGTTTCTATCCCGAGGGATGTGCCAGGTTCCGTGCAGCACCGTGTCGCGCCGGTTGCGCTTGATGTAGGGCTCGACCAGCTTCTTGCCGTCGATCGAGATTACGCCGTCGCGTTCGCTCACCGTCTCGCCGGGAAGTCCGATCAGGCGCTTGACGTAGGTGCCGGTCGCCGCGCAGCGTACGCGTGCAAGCGCCGGCGCGCGGAAGACGAGAATGTCGCCCCGCTGCGGCGCGCGCTTCAGACTCTGCACCACGAGACGGTCCGGATAGGCGGCTTCGCACCCAGGTGCTGGGTGGGCACACTGAAGCGTCGGCTCCATCGAGGCGCTCGGCATGTGATAGCCGGTCAGGTGCGGCTCGTGCACGATCACCACCGGCGGGGACGAAGCGTCGGGAGCTGCCGCCGCCGCTCCCACGGTGGTAGCGGCGGCGAAGATCAGCAACGGGACCCAGCGGAGCACCCGAATGGAGGCTACCGGCGACTCGCGGGGGTGCAGGTCGACGCGAACGGGTGGTCAGATATGTCGGCCTATCCGTTGCCAACGCTGCTCGAACGCTGGGCGGCCGCCCTCCATGATCTCGCACACCGCCTCACGTACGTCACGGTCTTGGAGGCCGCCGTTCTCGCTGATCCGTGCCTGCCCGTTGATGAAATCAAGCGCGGCGACGAACTCGGCGTCGCCGTTGACGACGATGTTGGCGTTGTGCGTAACGACGATGATCTGCCGCCGCTGCTTGTTCTCTCGCAGTTGCCGAACGATCAAGTCGTAGATCAGGGTGTTGTCGAGGTCGTCCTCGGGCTGGTCGAGGACGATCGGCTCGTCACCGTAGGCGAGCAGGAAGGCCAGGATGGCGGCGGTCTTCTGACCCGGCGAGCCCTGCTGGATGGGAAGGAAACCCGATCCGTCGACGCTTCGGCTGTAGAAGACCTCCACTGTGTCGGCAGGTGACCAGCAGGCGAGGCGGTCGACAGGTGAGCCGGGTCGAGTGGGACGAGCATTGGCGACGTGCCGAAGCCGGAGTTTCTGTCGCTGCGAGCGCAGGCGCGCCAGCTAGAGGCGCAGCTCGCCGAGGAGGATCGGCTCCGTGGCCACCTCGACGACATCAACAAGAAGCTCGCTGTCTTCGAACGAGCAACCACCGAGACATCCTCCGCGCATACCGCCAGCGGCAGGACCAGCTACGGGCAGTTGGCGAATGGGAGCGAGAGCTTCAGCGAGTTACCGAAGACCTGCACGCGGCCGCTACGACGCCCTCCAGTCCGGTTGCCGATCGAAAACCGATGGCCCTTCGATGTCTTTGCTTGGGACAGCTATGGATTGGGTGAGCAGTGAGCCGCCGCTGCAGCTCGACAACGATCTGCACGGACGCTACCCCGACCTCCTGTACGCCTCGCCTCAGAGACAGAGCGGGTGCACGACGTAGGCACAGCTGGAGGGGCCGCTCGCACTGCCGTTAGACCCGGAAGCCCGTCGATCGTTCTGGCTGTCGCCTTTCCCGCAAAGACGACGATTGGAACATCGGCCGTTGCCCCGGCTCGGAGCTTGTAAGCGCGAGTGGTGTGCTCGAGTGTGGAGAAGGCCGTAGTCGTTCTGGGCCATCTGACGCTCCAGCTGACGCCACCACTTGTCGCCGCCCCAAAACGCGTTTGTGCCCGTAGCCATGCGGAAGCGAGCACATCGTTCACGCTCTGACGTGGTTGTCGGCTGGCGTGACGACAGTGGCGCGCAGCGCGGAATAAAGCTCTGCGGACAACCGGTTGTACTTGTCCTCTTGCTCCCCCGGAGCCTCGACCCGGAGGACGGTCAGTCGAGCGCGGGCTGGACGGCGCCTTCGAGCTGGGCCGAGACGTCGACTGCGAGGTCGACGAAGAGGCCGGCAGTGCAAGTGCGCAGGCGGTCGCGGTGCCAGGCGATGGCGACGACGCGCTCGGGCAGCTTCGGTTCGATCCGCAGCGCGACGAGCGGCTTGCCGTCGATGCTCACGGCGAGGCGGGGGACGAGGCCGCACCCGAGCCCGGCGACGACGAAGCTGTGCAGCGTCACGTTGTCCTCGACCCGCTGCACGAAGCGGGGATTGAGCCCGTGGTAGGCGAAGACGTCCTCGACGCTCGGCTGTCCCGGTGAGCGCTTGCAGGCGAGGAGCGGTACCGCCGCGACCTCTTCCAGGGTCAGCGCGCGGTCGTGCTCGGCGTAGGGATGCTCTTCGTGGACGAGGAGCAGGTAGGGATCGCTGAGCAGCGGTGTCGTCTCCAGCGGCCCGTCCGCGATCGGCAGAGCCGTGAACGCGATGTCGAGCTCGCCCCGCTCCAGCAGGTCGAGCAGGTGGCCGTCGTCGTTCGACTCCGTCAGCTCGACCACCGTCTCCTCCGGCCCGGTGCCGATCTCGCGCAGGACCAGCGGTAGGATCGCCGCGGCGACGCTCTGGCACGCCCCGACGCGCAGCGCGCCCCCAGTGTCCTCGTCGGTGAGCGACGCGAGGTCGATACGTGCCGCCGCGAGCCGGGACATGATCGACTCGGCGTGGCCGAGCAGGAGTTCGCCCGAGCGGGTCAGCCGGACGGGCCGCGATCCACCCGGACGGTCGAAGAGCCGGCGGCCGACGTAGCGCTCCAGCGCCGCGATCTGCTGGCTGATCGCCGACTGCGCATAGCCGAGCTTGAGCGCCGCCGCACCGAACGTCCCCTCCTCGGCCACGGCGCGAAGCGCGGCCAGATGCCGCACCTCCACGCCCAGCCAGGGATCCTGGTCTGACTTCTCGGTGGCCGGGCTCATCTCGGCCATTGTTGCGACTGACGGCATGCCCGCGCTAGCAGCCGCTGGGCTCCGCCAGCCCCCGCTGGCGGCGCCGCCCCACGAACGAGAACCTGACATCCGGAACATCGTGTGTGTAGATCCATGCTGCCGACCGGCACCGGGCCAACACCACATCGGCTCGCGATGCCCAGGATCACGAGTCGCGATTGTGTCCCCCACGGTCGGGTCGCCTTCTGCGTGACGCCCGGCGTCAGTCGCGCATCGCGTCAACGACTTGCTCGCATTCGGTTCGATTGCCGGCAAACAGGGTGGTCCACTTACCGCCAATACCTGCCGTCATAACCGTCTGCCCACACCACGCCGAACCAGCTCCCAGCCAGATCGGCGCCGTGACGCCTTCCTCACGCCCCGGCTGGCCCTGTCGCCGAATGCGGGAAGTACGACACGCTGCTTCAGGGCGGCAATCTCAGGCCGGTGCCGTGTGCCGGTCGAACTGGCCTTTCACCTGCGTACGAACAGCGTTCGGCTAAGCGGCGCGGGCGAACGGGCCGAAAGGCTGCGGCCCGAGCGCAACTCCACGCTGCCCCCTGGCTGGGGGAATGGCGTACCCACGCGTGATAGTCCTGTCCTGGGATGGGCGATCGCTACGCGCAGTTGAAGGATCATGCCTGGCGGGAGCTCGCCGAGCTCGACGGGGGCCGGCTGTACTTATCGGGGCCGCGGCACACCGGCCCACCGGCCCGCACTTGCCCCCGAGCGCCGCTTCGTTGCCTGCTCGCAAGCGGTTCGCAGCGGGCCACGGCAGCGAATCCGAGGAATGCGGCCGGAGGTTCTCACGCATCGTCGTGGAGTTTGCGGAAGGCGAGGACGGCGTTGTGGCCGCCGAACCCGAAGCTGTTGCTGAGAGCGACGTCGATGGAGAGTTCCCGGGCATGGTTGGGGATGCAGTCGAGGTCGCACTGCGGGTCGGCCGTTTCGTAGTTGATCGTCGGCGGCGCGAGGTTGTCGCGCATCGCGAGCATGGTGGCGGCGGCTTCGACGGCGCCGGCCGCGCCGGCTTGGGTCTCGCTGGCGTCGCCGAGGCCTGTTGAGCTCGCGTGCATGTTGAGGTAGTCGACCTGCGCGGGCTCGAGGCCGGCATCGTGGAGCGCTGCGCGGATGGCGCGAGCCTGGCTCGTGCCGGCGGGATCGGGCTCGGAGACGTGGAAGCCGTCCGAGCTCATGCCGTAGCCGACGAGCTCCGCGTAGATGCTGGCCGAGCGTGCGCGTGCGTGTTCGAGCTCCTCCAGCACGAGGATCGCCGCGCCTTCGCCCATCACGAAGCCGTCTCGGTCGGCGTCGAAGGGCCGGCTCGCCCGGGCAGGGTCGTGGTTGCGGCGCGAGAGCGCCCGCATCGCGGCGAACCCGGCGACGGCTACCTCCGTGATTCCGGCTTCGCTGCCGCCACAGAGCATCACGTCCGCTCGGTCGAGGCGAATCGCGTCGTAGCCCTCGCCGATCGCCATCGCCGACGCCGCACAGGCCGAGCAGGGGGCGCCCAACGGACCGCGCAGGCCGAGCTCGATCGAGACCCAGCCGGCTGCCATGTTCGGCATGAACGCCGTCACGAGTGTCGGGTGGATGCGTCCGGAGCTCGCGAGCTCACGGCAGCAAGCGGCCAGGCTGGCCACGCCGCCCTGTGCCGTGGCGACGGACGCGCCGATACGCCCGGGCTCGCGTGCCACCTCGACGGCCGCGTCGGTCTCGGCCATCCGCGCGGCGGCGACCGCGAGCTGGGCGAAGCGATCCAGCCGCCGCAGCGTTCGCCGTTCGATCCAGAGCTCCGGTTGGAACTCCGACGCTTCGCAGGCCAGCTGAACCGGATGCCCCGCGGTGGGGAACGCCGTGATCGGGCCGCCCGCGCTCTCGCCGCCGACCAGCCGCCGCCAGGAGCTCTCCATATCCGCACCGAGCGGCGTCACGGCGCCAACCCCGGTAACCACGACACGCCGGTCGAAGCCGAGTGGGCTGCAGAAGGTCGGTTCGCCCGCAACCGGAAAGTCCTCGGTGCATCGAATGAATCTACGCACCCAACACCGAGTCGAGACGGATCAGCCGATGAGGCTCGGCTTGCCAGCACAGGACGTCGCTCTACCGGGCTGTCCGAGGCTCAGGCATGCTCACACCACACACAACCCGCGCCAGCGGTCGTGCTCACACCGGCCCGGCGCGGGCCGAGCGAGACCCGCGAGCGCTTGTACGGCCACCCTCACACCTCGAACATGGCTCGAACAGCAGGCCGAGCCGCGATTCCCGCTCGTCAGCCCCGACTCAAGAACACAGCGCGCTGAAACCCACCAGCCCAACTCGCGAGACACCGCTCACACTGCTCACATTGGGGGAAGCAGTCCCGTGCGCCGCTCGATGGCCATCTACTACTCCTTGGAGATGTCCGTGACCGCCGCGCGTGCGACCTGTACGAGGTCGGCTGCCGCGAGCCGGAGCGATTCGTTGTGCGAGCCGGCCTCGATCACGACCGTGTTCTGGGCGGCGACCTTTGGGTCGACGACGACGGGGTCGCGCCGGGCGCCGCCCAAGGGCGGGACGGCTCCAAGCTCGAACTCCGGATAGTCGCGCCGGAGCTCCTCCTCCGTCGCGAGGTGCAGCTTGTGCCGCCCACCGCCGTGGATCTCGCGCAGCTTGTGCATGTCGAGCCGCGCCGAAGCGGGGAGCACGACGCGCGTGTACCCGTCGGGCACCTTGACGACGAGTGTCTTGGCGACGTCGTCGGGCGAGACGCCGAGCGCCGACGCCTCCGCGAGCGCGCTCTCTGTGTGCGCGTGCGGGAGGAGCTCGTAGCTCACTCCGGCCTCGTCGAGCACGCTCGTCACGTCTGAGGTAGCCACATTCCGAACCTCCTCTCGCCGGGATGATGGCAGAGCGAGAGTCGCCTTCGAGGAGGTGGAGCAGTGAGAGCGCAGGCGGGAGACCGGATCGTGGTCGAGTCCGAGCGCGTCGCGCAGCCGCCGCGGAAGGGCGTCGTCGAGGAGGTCATCGCCGACGAGCCGCCGCGCCTGCGCGTCCGCTGGGACGACGGCCACACGACCGTCTTCTCGCCGGCGGCCGGGGCCTGCCGGATCGAGGAGTCGAAGAAGGAGAGCTAAGGCGTTCGCTTGCGAACGCCGACCAGAGGAGGTCGCGGCCGCTTTGCTCGCGCGACCGTTTCCTCTAGGGCTCGTTGTGGAACGAGTTCTTAGCGCCAGCGGGCGACGAGGCGGCCCTCGTCCTCGCTGACCTCGGTGCCGAGCCTCGCGCAGGCGTCGACGAACCTGCGCTTGATCCACGCCGCGTCTTTGCCGGCCGCGAGCCGCGTGTGCGCGAATTCCAGCTTGAGTGGGATCGCCTCGAGCCTGCCGCCCGTGAGGTCGACGAGGAAGAGCAGGCCGAGGTCGTTGCGCAGGTTCGCGTCGACGCGGTAGTCGTCGAGGAAGTCGCCGAGGTCGTAGAGGACGCGTGGGGCGACGCCGTGGAAGACGTGCGCGGAGTGGCCGGCGACGAGGGTCGCGCCGGCCTTCACGAGGGCGTGCGCCGCTCGGCGGACGTCGCGTTGCGGTTCCGCGGTCATGTTCGCGCCCCAGTGCGGCGTGACGAGCACCGCGTCCGCATCCGGGAAGGTGGTGAGCCAGCCCGGGAGCGCGTCCTGCAGGTCGGCGTACGCAATGCCGGGGCGATCGGCATCCGCGGCGTACTCGGCGGGGTGGTCGGCGAAGCCCAGCACGGCGAGGCGGAAGCCACCGGCCTCGAGCACAGCCGGCGCCCGCGCGCGCTCGAGGTCGGTGCCGGCCCCGACCGCCCGGATCCCTGCCGCATCGAGGTGGGAGAGCGTGTCGAGGAGCGCATCCGGCCCGAAGTCGAGCGCGTGGTTGTTGGCCAGCGTGACGCAGTCGACGCCGAGGTGTGCGAGCGCCTGCGCGGCCGACGGCGGAGCGCGGAAGTGGAAGACCCTCCCCGGCGTCGGCTCGCCGCGCGCGGAGATGCAGCACTCGAGGTTGAGGACGACGAGGTCGGCCTCCCGAACGAGGTCGACGAGCTCAGGCGCGAAGAGCGCGTCCGCGGGCTCCGTCTCCAGCCGCTCGGCGACTCCGCGCCCGAGCATCGTGTCGCCCCCGAGCGCCAGCTTCACCGCTCGAGGCCGTGCCGGCCGATGAGCGGGACGAAGCGCGCTTCCGCCACCGTGCTGAGGTGATGGAGCGCGCCGCCCCGCTTCCCGAACAGCACGACGTCCTCGTCACCCCCGCTGCCGATCGGCTGGACGAGCCGGCCGCCCTCCGCGAGTTGCGCAACGAGCGGCGAAGGAACATGTGGGCACGCTGCCGCGACGAGGATCGCGTCGTAGGGCGCGTGCCCCGGCAGACCTCCGCTGCCGTCGCCGACGACCACCTCGACGTTGGTCGCGCCCTGACGCGCGAGGTGCGTCCGAGCGGCTTCGGCGAGGTCGTCCCAGCGCTCGACACTCCAGACCTCGGCGGCGAGACGGCCGAGTAACGCGGTCTGCCAGCCGTAACCCGCCCCGATCTCCAGAACGCGTTCGGATCCCTCGAGCTCGAGCGCCTCGAGCATCCACGCGACGAGCGAGGGCTGCGTCGTCACCTGTCCGTGCGGGATCGGCAGCGGCCTGTCGAGGTTGGCCTGCCCGGCGAGTTCGGGCGGGACGAAAGCCGCGCGCGGCACGGAGCCCACGGCCTCGAGCACGCGCGGGTCAGAGACGCCGACGAGCACGGACACCGCCACGAGCGGGTGCGCGATCACGCAGCCAGTATGCGCGCGATCCGATCCAACGCACGCGTGCCCGACCTCGTCCTAGACCAACTCCTCCGCGCAGCTGTCGCGCTTTGGTGGAACTGCGACACGCTCCCTTCGGGACGCTCACCCGTTCGCGGCTGCTCGGGCGTTTTGACCAGAGGCACGCGGCCCGGCACGAGGGCCGCTTGGTGCGCGCTACCCTGATGGCGCAGGGAGCCGGTAGCACGGCCGGCCAGGCTCCTCGCTTCCTTTCCCCCGAGGAGCCTGGGCCAGCTGGAATCCGTCCAGCACAAACAACCGGCTCTCTGGGCTTGACCGCGGGGAGTTTGCCGCGTCAACCGGCGGAGGTCAACCGAAGGCCTTCCGATACCTCGGCGAACCCTCATAGCTTGGCCGGCCCGTAAATGAGCGCACACTTTGCCACGAGCGGAAGTTTCGATCCTGCACGCGGATGTCGCGGTTTGTTGGAAGTGCGACAGAGACCTCGACCTGGTCGAGTCTCTCAGGCCGCGGTCGCGAGGCTTGCGAGCGTAGCGATCAGCTCATTCGGTCTTCTCACCTCAAGCAGGTCGACTGGCACACCGTACTCGGTCAGATCGAGCGCGAACTGACGCGCGAGCCCGGCGTGCCGCCCGTGTGGAAGCAGCGGCACGTATAGCTGCGCCGGGTAGGCGAGCGAGGCCCGCCAGCCGTGCGCGCATTCGACCACTGTTCCCCACAGCGCTACCCGCCCGATCACCGGACACATCGCCCTGCTCGAGGCCCGGGGCCAAGTGAGGTACTCGCCCAGCCGCTGCAGCGACGCCGCGTAAATCCCACACCCGCACGACGCGGCCGGGGCGGCGTGATCGCCCTGCGGCCGCCGCCGCAGAAAGCGCCAACGCAGGCAAACCGCCGCGAGCGGCTCC
>WNFV01010451.1_pt1 | contig 10121 bp, 7 predicted proteins | sample 5400101 | NCBI WGS metagenome assembly WNFV01 (sample SAMN13153361, study PRJNA577476) | soil metagenome | isolation source: 115 cm soil or saprolite under grassland replicate 1 | place: USA:California | collected 2016-06-15 | reverse complement strand
CGTCGAGGACGACGAGCCCGTGCATCTGGCCCGAGAGGCCGATTGCGGTCGGCTCGCCTCCGAGTGCGGCAAGCGCACGCGCAGCTGCCTGCCACCAGTCTTCCGGATCCTGCTCGGCCCAGCCGGGGTGCGGCGTCGAGAGGTCGTAGCCCTCCTCGGCCCGTGCCAGCACGTCACCTTCTGGGGAGAGTGCGAGCGCCTTGACCCCCGTCGTACCGACGTCGAGGCCGACGAGCCGCGTCACCCGCCGAGCGCCGCGTAGACGAGCTCATACGCCCGCACCGCGTCTTTGCGCATCTGCGCCTCGCGCAGCGCTGCATCGTCGATCCTGGCGGCGACCGAGTCGATGAAGCGCCACTGCAGCACGCTTCGCTTGACGGCCGCGACCGCGTCTTCCGTGTACGGGTAGAGGTCGAAGCCGAGCCTCTCACCGTTGACTCCGTACCGCGCGCGACGCAGCTCCACCGCGAGCTCGAGCGTCTCCATGAACGCCGTCGCGCCCACCATGTTGTCGTCGTCGAAGGTGCCCCAGCCCGAGTTCGCGTGCTGGTGCCCGAGCACGCCCTCCGCCGCCAGCATCGCCGCGTATTCGGCCAGGTTCTCGCCGTTCATGATCAGGTGCTGCCAGTCCATGTTGACCTTGACGTTGTCGAGACCCTGGCCGCGGAGCTTGTGGATCACGTGCAGCGTCATCCCGATGTTCCGCATCAGGATCTTCATCGCCGGCTCGGAGTTCTTGTGCTCGAGGAAGAGCAGGATCCCGTGGTCTCTGCACCGCAGCGCGGCCTGCCCGATCCCGTCCACGAGCCACGCCCACGACTCTGCGTACGGCGTCTGGAACGGGTAGTTGTAGCCCTCGATGCCCGGCCAGATGATGAAGTGGGCGCCGAGCTCGCCGGAGAAGTCGATCGCATCGAGCGTCCGCTTCACGGCTTCGTCGCGCGTGGCCGGGTCCGGCGAGACGAGGCCACCTTTTCCGAACCGCGGGTCGAGATGGAGACCCGTCGCGATGCAGTAGACGTCGTGCCCGTCGAGCCCCCCTCTCACCTCGTCGAGGTTCTCCGCGTTCAGCTCTTGCGGGTAGTGGAACTCGTAGCCGTCGATCAGGTCTCCGAGACCTTCGACAGCTCGCCGCACGCGTTCGACAGTCGTTTCGCCCACCTTCTGCGGCTGGTAACCGCCAGGCACGAAGCGCGTGACCATGGGCCCGAACGCCCAGATTCCGAGCGAGGTCTTCATGTCGCCCCCTCCTGAGACATTTGAGCTCAACTGTTGTCCGTGAGCGGCCTAGTATCACGCGAGCGATCACGCGCGTGTGGGGCAGACGAGTCGCGAAGGAGATCCTGTGACCCCAACGACCTCGGCGAGATCGGCGTGGGCATGCCCGGCTATGCGTTCATGGGCAAGGCGCACTCCAATCCCTTCCGCAAGATTGGCTACATGAGTGCGTCCCACGTTCAGGCCGCGACTCGTGGCGATTGCCGGCCGGAACGGGGGAGGTGCGGGCGAATTCGACCTGAAAACTGCGTGAGTCCGTACTAGAGTCTCCGAATCTCTTCAGTTAGGAGGCTGCAGTGAAACGATTCTTTCGTAGGTCGGCGGCGGCGGGTCTCGTCGTGGTCCTGGTCGGCGTCGCTGTCACGATCTCGGCTACCGGCGCAACAGCCAAGAACTCCGCGAAAATCCAGGTCTGCGTCCTGCTTCCGGACACGAAATCATCCGTCCGCTGGGTGCAGTTTGACGCGCCGTACTTCGCAAAGGCCCTGAAGAAGGCGGGAGTGACCTACTCGATCACGAACGCGCTGAACGACCCACAGAAGATGGTCTCGCAGGCCGATTCGTGTCTGTCCCGCGGGGCGAAGGTGGCCATCGTTACCGACATCGCCCAGGGCACGTCGATCGCGATCGAGAAGAAGTTCGCAAAGGCAGGCGGCCAGTCGATCGACTACGACCGCCAAGTGGTGGGGGGTATCGCGAAGGTCTACGTCACCTTCGACGGTAAGGCCGTCGGGGCGGCCCAGGCCAGGGGCGTTGTCAAGGCCTTGAAGGGCAAGTCGAAGCCCGTCGTCGCCGAGCTCTGGGGCGGCCCGACGGATCAGAACGCGTTCTGGTTCAAGAGCGGCAACGACGCTGTTCTGAACCCGCTCTTCAAGAGCGGCAAGCTGACCAAGGGCCCGCAGCAGTTCGTGCCGCTCTGGCTGGCTACCAACGCCCAGCCGATCTTCGAGCAGATGCTGCTCAAGACGAACAACAAGATCGACGGCGCCATCGCGGCGAACGACAACATCGCCGGCGCCGTGATCGCCGCCCTGAAGGCGAAGAGGCTGAAGCCGATCGCGCTGTCGGGACAGGACGCGACCGTCCAGGGCGTGCAGAACATCCTCTCGGGCTGGCAGTCGATGACCGTCTACAAGTTCGTGCCCGCCGAGGCCAACGCTGCCGCTGCAGCTGCCGTCGCCCTGCTCCGGCACAAGAAGATCCCCGGGGTCAACGGGTTCCGCAAGAACGGCAGCAAGAAGGAGCCGACGGTCGCCCTGCCCGTAGTCTCTATCACCAAAGCCAACTACACGAGACTCTTCAAGGACAAGTTCCTGAAGAAGAGCGACGTGTGCGTCGGGGAGTTCAAGCAGTTCTGCTCGTAGCCAAACAGGACCGACAGGTGGAGGCGCCCGGGCGGCGCCTCCACCGTTCTTTGTGGTAGGAAACACGACACCGTGAGCGAGACGCCGCTCCTCCAACTCCGCGGTATCTCGAAGTCGTTCGGGGCTCTACAGGCGCTCACCGACGTCGACTTCGAGGTACGCCACGAAGAGGTCATGGCGCTCGTGGGCGACAACGGCGCGGGCAAGTCGACCCTGATCAAGTGCGTGGCCGGCATCCACGGCGCGGACAGCGGCGAGATCCTCTTCGATGGGAAGCCCGTTCACATCCACGGCCCGAAGGACGCGGCGAGCCTGGGAATCGAGGTCGTCTACCAGGACCTCGCACTGTGCGACAACCTCGACGTGGTCCAGAACATGTACCTGGGCCGCGAGGAGCGCGACTGGCTCTTCCGTCTGAAGGAACCGGCCATGGAGCAGCGCACGGCCGAGACCCTCAGGTCGTTGTCTGTCACGACCATCCGCTCAATCCGTCAGCCGGTGGCTTCGCTGTCGGGCGGCCAGCGGCAGGCGGTCGCCGTCGCCAAGGCCGTGCAGTGGAACTCCAAGCTCGTCATTCTCGACGAGCCCACCGCCGCGCTCGGCGTCGCGCAGACGCGCCAGGTGCTCGAGCTCGTCAAGCGCCTCGCCGAGCAGGGGCTGGCCGTCGTCCTCATCTCGCACAACCTGCACGACGTCTTCGAGGTGGCGACGCGCATCACCGTGCTGCGTCTCGGCCGCGACGTGGGTGTCTACGAGCGGAAGCAGACCACCCAGCAGGAGGTCGTGCAGGCGATCACCGCAGGGATTCCCACCAAGGTCGCGGGGATCCCGGAGACAGCGCCGGAGCTAGCGTCGTGAGCTCCGAAGTCGACGTCGCCGCACCGGGGATCGGTCTCCCCGAAGGAGACGAGGCCGAGGCGCAGGCAGGGCTCTGGCGCCGGACGTACGACAACCTGAAGGCGGGGAACCTCGGCATCCTGCCCATCGTCATCGGCCTGGTGCTGATCGTCGTCTTCTTCAGCTTCAAGGCGACGAACTTCTTCACCGCCGACAACTTCAACAACATCATCGTCCAGATGACCGGCGTGACCATGCTCGCCTTCGGCGTGGTCTTCGTCCTCCTGCTTGGCGAGATCGACCTTTCGATCGGGTATCTGAGCGGGATAGCGGCCTTGACAGTCGCCGAGTTCCAGCTTGCGGGTAGCGGCCACCAGTACCCTGGACTCGTCGCGATCGCGATCGCGGTGGGTGTGTGTACGGTCATCGGCGGCGCCCAGGGCTCGATCGTGGCTCTGGTCGGCGTCCCGTCGTTCGTCGTCACGCTTGCGGGCCTTCTGATCTGGCAGGGAGTGATCCTGCAGGTGCTCGAGATCAAGGGCGTGATCGTGATCCAGGACAAGTGGATCAACGACACAGCCAGCTACTACTTCACGTCCACCGTGGGGTGGATCATCGCGGCAGTCGTCACCGGCATCTACGCCCTCGGCACGCTGGGCAGCGTCGTGGGCAAGCGCCGCGCCGGCGTGGCGATCCGAAGCCCGCTGCTCCTTGCGGCCAGGGTCGTCGGCGTCGCTGTCGCGACCTTCGGGACCGTGGCCATCTCCAACCACGCCAGCGTGCCGAACGGGCTACCACTGGCCGGCGTCCTCGTCGTCATCTTCCTCATCGGCTTGACCTTCCTGGCCAAGCGAACCCCGTTCGGCCGCCACGTCTACGCCGTCGGGGGCAATGCCGAAGCGGCTCGTCGCGCCGGCATCAATGTCGCCCGCATCCGCATCATCGTTTTCATGATCTCTGGCGCCATGGCCGGGGTGGGAGGCGTGATCCTGGCCGCGCGGCTGAACTCCGTCGACCTCAACGTCGGCGGCGGCACGCTGCTGCTCGACGCGATCTCCGCGGCGGTCATCGGCGGCACGAGCCTGTTCGGTGGTCGCGGCGAGGTGCGCAGCGGGGTCATCGGCGCGCTCGTGATCGCGACGGTCTCGAACGGGCTCAACACGGCGGGCTACAAGACTGGGACGATCTACATCGTCACCGGCGTCATCCTCTTGCTCGCTGTGACGCTGGACACGATCGCGCGCAGGCTTCAGGCGCGCTCGGGTCGCTAGCCGCCTTCTACCGCACCGTGCCGGCGAAGTAGCGCTCGGCGAGCGCCCAAGCCTGCTTGCCGATCCCCGATCCGATCCGGCGGCCGGCAAGGTCGTCCGCGGCGATGTGGATGCCGCCGTAAAGACGTGAGATGCCCGCCTGGTCCGCCGCGTCGTAGTACGTCGCCCACTGGAGCGTCATCGGCTTGCTCGGCCCCTGCTCGAACTTGAGGTAGCCCGGGGTAAAGGTCTGTGTGAACTCTCCTCTGGGGAAGTAGGGGCTGCCGGTGTATGCGGCGAGCACCTCGGCTGCCGCACGGCTGAACGTGCTGTGGCCGGACACGAAGCCGGGGAAGGATGGGGTGACGAAGGTCGCCTTTTGATACGGCACCCACCGCTCGCCAAGAATCCAGCCGACGCCGCTCACCTGGTTCGCGTCTTTCGGATTTCCGCGCCAGCCCCGAATAGCGATCTCGCCGACGTGATCGGAAAGGGCGGCGTGGGGCTTTCCCGGCGCGCTCGATTCCTTCGTGATCAGCTCGATCAGGCCCGGGATCAATGGCAGGCCCTCCGGATCGTACAAGGGGAGCTTGGGATCGCTCGACTGGCCGTGCTCGGCCAGGTAGCGGATCATCGAGATAGGGCGAACCGATTGGTATTTGCGCTTCAGCCCCCACGCGGCAATCGCGGCGTCGTGCACGGCGCCGTTGAGAGCGAAGTACATCTGCACGTCCCAGCGCAGGCGGTTCGCAGCTCCCGGACCGATCCGCGACGCCATCGGCGGCGAGTCCGAGACGGTGTTGGCAATCACGTTCCAGTGGCCGGGCGGGGTCTCCGAATTGGGCCCGTCGGCCCAGAACTCGGCAAGCACGCGGGTGTAGTCGGCCTGGAGAACGCGCTCGGGCGCATAGGGCTGACCCGTCAACGGATTGACCATGTATCCATGGCCGTCATTCGTCCCGAGGGGGTTGTTCCCGAACCCGTCGAGCCCGATGTCGATCATCTGCCCGTCGGCGGGGTCCAGCTCGGAGCTCTTGCGAATGAGGTCGACGGCCGCTTGCTTGTACGCCGCGTCCGCGGGAGTTCCGATCGGCGGCGGGCCGGGATCGATCGGCAGGGCCTTCTTCGACCGCGGAAGCGCGAAACCGCGCACGTGACCCCACTGGGCGCCGATGAAGGTCTGCACTTTGCCGGGGACGGCGAGCCCGTTCTGCGCCACGGTCTGGTCGAGCGCGAGCGGCTGCCAGAAGGTGGCGTCGTGCATGGCCGTTCCGGGCTGCTTCACGACCAGCGGCGCGTTCACGGGGATGTAGCTGTCGTCGACATAGTGGCGTCGTTCGAGCGAGCCGTCGCTCCTTCCATACCGGATCACCGCGGCCGCGATGCGATTGCCGAGTGCGGCGGGTGAGTCACCCTTCGTGGTCGTGAAGTCCAGCCGGTAGCAGAGCGAGCGCATGGTCCGGGTGAGCTCGTCGAACGTCACCCGCACATTGGCGCTGTACGCGTAGCGCCACAGCAGGACGCGGTACGCCGCATAGCTGATCGCGGCCTCCCGCGCAGCCTCGACGTCGGGAGCCTTGTCTTTCTCGGTGATGAAGTAGCCGTCCGCCGTCGGGTCGTAGGCGGCCCAGGCATCCCACATCGCGGCGGACACATGGAAGAGGTTCCGGGCGTGGGTGGTCGGCGCCGGAAGATCACGCCGGATGCCATCGAGCATGGCCTCGTCCCACACACGGGCGACCGAGTGCCCGCGCAGGTCGGCCCTCGTGCACCCGTCGATCAGGTACGGCGCAGTCGCGGAGAGGCGCGGGCTGCGAGCCAGCCGTGCGAGGGGCTTCGGCCGGCGGAGGAGGACGATGCGGTCGGCGGAAACGTTGCTCCGGTCCACCGTCTGCCCGCCCGGGTAGCGAACGATGAGCTGACTCACGCTTGTCGCCGTGCCGAGTCCGAAGTGCACTCGAGGGTCCTGCGATGACAGATAGCTCGAGCCTGCCTGCACCTCTCGTACCAGCCGGCGACCGTCCGAGAGGACCGCAGTCACGACCGCTCCGGGCGAGACCCTGGCGAGCCGCACCGCGAGCCAGTGGCCGACGGCTCCCGTCGGACGCAAGAGCTCCAGCTTCCCCCCGATCGTATTGATGGCGATGTCCATGCGGCCGTCGTTGTCGAAGTCGGCCGTCGTGAGGCCGCGGCCGACGACGCGAGGAAGGTCGTTCCCGCCGACAAGTGCGGTCCCGTCCGTGAATTGGGGCTCAGCCCCGGGGGGTGCGCCCATGTTCTCGAGCACTTGGATCGGCTGCGCGTCCCGCGCGAGATTGGTCACCGGGATGCCGCCGTTGGTGAGCACGAGGTCGGGATCGCCGTCCAGGTCGAGGTCGACCCAGGAAGTGCCCCAGCCGGTGAACGTCTTGCCGAACGCCGGCGCGAACGCCGCTCGGACGTCGTTGAACGACGATCCGGACGCGAGGGGCTGCTGCCCGGTGTAGACCGCATGGCCCTGGCCGCGCGAGTTCGAGATGAATAAATCGGTGCGCCCGTCACCGTTGACGTCCGCAGCCGCGACACCCATCCCCGCATTCGGGTCGGCCACGCCCGCGATGGCTGCGCGCTCCTCGAAGCGGAAGCCGAGCCCCGCCGGATCGGCCTTCCTTCCGCCCGGCCAGGCGACGTTCTGGTAGAGCCGGTTCGGGTCGCCGTCGTTGGCGACGTAGAGATCGAGCCGCCCATCGCCGTCGAAATCGGAGAAGAATGCACCGAGGCTGTGATCGAACCGCGTGGCCTCGAGGCCTGCCTGAACGCCGACCTCGCGAAACTTCGAATGTCCATTGCGGTCGCCGACGTTGAGGTACAGGAGATCGCGGACGCCGGAGATGTTGTTCGGGAACCCCGCAGCGGAGCCGGGAACGGGGACATTGGGGTCGGCGTAGCCCGCGACGTACAGGTCGGGCCGGCCGTCGCCGTTCACGTCTCCGACCGCGGCTCCCGCGTGCCATCCGTAGCTACGGATTCCCGCCGCGCGGGCGCCTTCCGTGAACGTACCGTCGCCGTCGTTCCAGAGCAGCTTGTCGTAGCTCGCAGTCGTGATGTAGAGATCGGTGAGGCCGTCCGAGTTCAGGTCGGCCGCCACGCAGCCTTCGCCGCGTGCCGCGATGTCCGCCTTCGACCGACGGCTCACGTCCGCGAACCGACCCTTCGTGTTCCTGAACAGCGCGCTTCGCGGGAGTCCACCGTGCTTCCGCCAGTGGCCGACGTCTGCCTTCGAGTATGAGTTCACGACGAACAGATCGACCCAGCCGTCCTTGTTGTAATCGAGAGCACACAGCCCGCCTCCGGTCATCGCCGCCGGGTCGGGCGAGACGCCGAAGCGAAACGCACCTTGACGGAAGTCGAGTCCGACCCGACTGGCGACGTTCTTCAAGCGAATCCCCTCGAAACCGGAGCTCGAGGCGTGACTCGCGACATTTGCCGCAGAGGGCCAGCCTGAGGGGGCTGTGACAGCCAAGGCGGGGAGGCCCGAGACAACCACCAGGACCAAGACTCGCCGTGCGAGGCGAGCGACGTCGACGTGCATGGAGTTGAACTACAGCACGTTTCGTCTCTGCGCGGCCAGCGGGCTCGGAGATCGGATACTTCCGCGGATAGCTCGTCGTCTGACTCGAAGAGCAATGAACTGACCGGCTTGCCGTAGTGCCGCGCGAGCTCCTAAGGGTCGAAAAGGTGGAACTTCAACCTGGCCCGTAGAATCGCTTCGTGAAGCTCGAGGACGCACAGGCGATCGTCGATTTCGTGGTGCGGGAGGCGTCCAGGCCGGTCTCGGTTTTCATCGCGGACGCGCACGGCGAGCTCGTCGCGGCGGCGACGATGGACGGTGCGGCACCGGACACGCGCCTAAACGCGCAGCGGAAGGCGTATACCGCCGCGCGGAGCGATGCGCGCTCGACGAGAGAGCTTGCGGAGAAGGTGCGCGAGGACGCGGTCGAGCGTGAGAGCTTCGACCCGTTCTTCACGTTCTTCCTCGGCGGCGTCGCCGCGTTCGAAAGGGAGTCACGTGTGGGCGCCGTGGGCGTGAGCGGGCTGCCGGGCGAGCTGGACGAGGAGCTTGCGCGGCGCGCGATCGCGGCCGCCGGACTAGTCGTCCAGTAGCGTTACTCCGCGAGCACGAGCGTCGCCTTACCGCCTCGGTGCTCGAAGGCTTCTTCGAAGTGGTCGAGCGGCACTCGCAAAGTCACGAATCGAGCGAGCGCCTCCGGCCAGCGCTCGCGCGCGCGGTCGAGGTCCTCGACCGCGGCAAGCCAGTCCCGCCGATGTGCGTTCACACTGCCGAAGAGCACGTGGTTCTCGAGGATCGCATCCACGCCGAGCACCCGGCCCTCGATCTCGACCTTCTGCCGGCGCGGATCGATGCCCAGCAGACATGCGACCCCGTTGCGCCGCAGCAGTCCGAGCGACTGCGCCATCAGCTCCGCGTTGCCCGCCGCTTCGATCACGAGATCGAAAGTGCCGAGCTCCGAGATCTCGGTGCTGCTCGTCGAGACGTAGTGCGCGCCCGACTGTTCGACCAGCTCGCTCGTTTCTTCGAGCGACGCCGTCCAGACCTCGACGTCCGCAAGTCGTAGGAGATACGTGGTCACGAGCCCGATCGCACCCGCGCCGATCACGAGCGCGCGCTCGAGCTGCCACGGCTGGCGGCCGCCGATCGTGCGCGCGTGGCGCAGCGCCCGCTCGCAGATCGACGTCGGCTCCGCGAGCACGCCGAGGCGGCCGAGCGAGGTCGGGATCGCGATCAACTGCGTCGGGTCCTCCGCGACCAGCTCACGGGCGTAGCCGTGTAGGCGCGTGATCCCGCGCTCGCTGTAGTCGCCCGTCAGACACGAGTCGGGCGAGTCCTCCTCACACGCGATGCAACGGCCGCAGGAGCGGCGCACGGTCGCCGTGACGAGGTCGCCCCGCGTGAAGCCGTGGCCGTCGCGCTCGACGACGGCGAGCGCCTCGTGGCCGAGTACGAGGGACTGCTCGTCCTCCGGTGCGATCCCGAACAGGCCTTCCGAGATCTCGCGGTCGGTGCCGCACACGCCGACCTCGAGCGTGCGTAGCAGGAGCTCTTCCTCGCGCGCGTCGACCGGGGTGATGTCCTCGACGTGGGTGGAGTGCGCCTCGCCCGGGCGCGTGACCAGCGCCTGCATCTACGCGCGCACGTCTTTCACGCCGGCGGGACGAGAACGGCGCCGTCAGACGCGGACGACACGAGCGCGCGGTAGCGCGCGAACACGCCGATGTCATAGCGCGGAGGAGGCGGCTGCCAGGCGGCGAGGCGCTCTGCCAGCTCGAGCTCGTCGAGCTCGACGGCCACCGTTCCCTCGTCCACGTCTATTGCGATCACATCACCGTCTCG
>WNFV01023431.1_pt1 | contig 10122 bp, 6 predicted proteins | sample 5400101 | NCBI WGS metagenome assembly WNFV01 (sample SAMN13153361, study PRJNA577476) | soil metagenome | isolation source: 115 cm soil or saprolite under grassland replicate 1 | place: USA:California | collected 2016-06-15 | reverse complement strand
TGAAGCGCGTGCGGAATGAGCTGGGATTGGCGATTCGTGTTCATACAGGTGTGCCGGATGAAGAGACTTGCGCCGCACTCGGCGAAGTGGACATTGACGGTGCAATGATTGACATTATCGGGCATCGCGATACGATGCGTGAAGTCTATCATCTCGAAGCTGACCCCGAAGATTATGAAAATTCTCTGGCTTGGTTGGAGAAATATGAAGTCCCAACCATCCCACATATTATTTTGGGGTTGCACTTTGGAAGGATGCTCGGCGAAGAACGCGCGCTGGAGATGATCGTGCAGCATCCGCCGAAGGTGATGGTCATGGTTGTGCTCATGCCATTGACTGGCACGCCAATGGTTGGTGTAACTCCTCCATCATTGGAGGAGATCAGCGCGTTCTTTGAGAAGGCGCGCAAGGTGCTTCCGTCAACTCCAGTGATGTTGGGATGTGCGCGACCGATGGGTACTTTGAAACTTGAAATAGATCGCTTAGCTGTGGACGCTGGTTTGAATGGAATCGCTTATCCCGCGAATGGAATCGTTGAATATGCCCGGCAAGCTGGCTTGCGTCCGCGATTTATCAATGCGTGTTGTGGTGTATCGTGGTGAAAAAACTTTTTAACCACAAAGGACACGAAGTACACAAAGGTGGGTTGAGTGATGGTTGTGATTCTTTGTTTAAGACTTTCACGAAAGACGGTCGAAAAGAAGTCATCATGGTCCGCCACGCATTAATCCTTGGTGATCTTTGTGCCCTTCGTGTTTAAGATTTTTAGGAGACTTTATGGCAAAAGTGACAGTTCCGTCTAACTTGCAAGCCGAGCAATATCAGATCAGCCCAGACTATGTCCGCATCAGCATGGCTGCGGCGATTGAACTTGGGTTGAAACCTGGTCGTATCAATCGTTGCAACTGCAACTGCATCAACCTTTTGCAAAATTACCCCGAAGGTTGCTATGCAAATTGCACCTATTGTGGGTTAGCGCGCGAACGACCTGGCGTGCCCGAGGACAATACTTTTATTCGCGTGGCTTGGCCTCTTTATCCTACAGACCTTGTCGCTGAAAAGATTGCCAAACGCGAAGCGAATGGCGGCGTTGGGCGTGTTTGCATTTCACAAGTGCAAGATCACCGAGCATATGATGATCTTATCAATATGATCCAACGTGTGAAACGACCTGCGCCAGAGGTGCCGATGTCGGCTTTGGTCAGCGCGACCACGCTGAATGAGGAACGCTTGCATGCCATCAAAGACGCGGGTGTAGACATCATCGGCGTCGGCTTGGATGCAGTCACCGAAGAGTTATTTGAAACTACGCGCGGCAAAGGGACGAAAGGCCCGCACAATTGGGATTATCACTGGCACATTGTCCGCGCCGCGCGGGAAATCTATGGACCGATGAAAGTCAACTGTCACATTATTGTTGGGTTGGGTGAAACAGATCGCGAGCTCGTGGATATGTTATTTCAATTGAAAGAGGAACAGACTGCGGGCTATTTGTTCTCTTTCAATCCCGAACCTGGCACGGTAATGCAGGATGACGCACGCGCGCCTATTCACCGCCTGCGCCGTATTCAATTGGTGAAGCATCTTATCGAAAACCAGGGATTGCCGCGCGAAGCCTTGTCCTACGATGAAGATGGAAATATTTCCCGCATTGACGCGCCCGGAATGATGGTAGAAGTCGCGGTCAATACAGGTCTACCCTTCATGACCAACGGCTGTCCCGACCGCGCGGGGGACGTGGCTTGTAACCGACCATATGGTTCATATCGCCCTGGCGAGGAGCATCGCGATTATCCCTTCCAGCCAAACGCCAACGATCTCATCGTCATCCGCAAGCAAATGCAGCTGGAGAATGTTTGGGTGAATTTGTATAATGAAAAGACAGTTCGGGACTACTCGGCCACCAACTGATAACTGATTATTTATCATTCATATGAATCCTATCCGCCTCCTCAATCTTGGACTTGTCCCGCCTTGGCAAACCCAAGCGGTCTATCACATGCTGGCTGAACGCATGATCGCTGACGAGTCAGACACCATTATTATCTGTCGTCCGAGCGCGCCGTATCTTTGTCTTGGCTATCATCAAGTTTTTGAGAGCATTTTCGACCCAGCCGAATGTGAGAGGCGCGGACTATCTATTTTTCGGCGCAGACTTGGAGGCGGCGCGACCTATCTCGATCAGAACCAGTTGTTCTATCAGTGCATTTTTCATCACACGCGCATGCCCGCTATGCTCGCAGATATTTATGCCCTCACCCTCGCCGCGCCCGTAAACACACTGACGCAACTCGGTCTTAACGCAGAACTGTGTGAAACAAATGAAATCGAGGTGGATGGCAAACGTATCGCGGGTACAGGTGGCGGGCGAATTGACGAAGCTTGTGTCGTCGTTGGCAATCTGCTTTTCGATTTTGACTTCGAAGCGATGACATCAGTCTGGCGGACTCCCTCGGTCTCATTTCGACAACTCGCAAAGACAGCTCTTCAGGAGCGGATCACTACACTCAAAGAGCTAACGCCCCTGATATCATCCCCGCAGGGGGCTCAGCCGGAACCTGTCGCCGATTTATTAATTGACTCCTTCGCTGCATCATTTGCGCGTCCCCTCCAACCCGACATACTGACCAATGAGGAAATGATCGCTGCGCAAAACATGGCGGAAAAATTGACCTCAACTGGATTTCTCTCTCTGCATAAAAAAGAGGCCAGCGAGCCAATGCGCTCATTAAAAATCTCAGCACGTGCTTTTATCCATACAGGTGAGACTCGCATAGACGGTTACAACGTGCACTGTAGTTTCTGGGTAAGTCAGGATGTCATTCAAATTGCGAAGCTTGAATCTGAACCTATGTATGAATGGCAACTCGTTGAAGAAAAGTTGAAAGGTGTTCCCTATAAAGCGTGGCAGGAGCAACTGAATGTTCACTAAAGATTTTTTGAGGGGAAAAGTGGCACTCGTCACGGGCGCCTCGCGTGGGATTGGACGTGGCATTGCTCTCGCGTTAGCTGAAGCGGGCGCCGACGTGATCGTGCATTACGCGCGAAAGACAAGCATGGCACAAGATGTTGTAGCCGAAATTCAATCGATGGGGAGACAGGCAGTTGCTGTCAAGGCGAATTTCGCTGAGAAAGAAAAAATAGACGCGATGTTAGATCACATCGAAGACGTTTTCGGCGGCTGTGATATTTTTGTCGCCAACGCAGCGACGGGTGGCTTTCGCCCTATGCTTGAAACGAACGACAAACATTGGGATTTGACAATGGATGTCAACGCGCGTTCTATTTTGTATTGTGTGCAACGCCTCGTGCCTTACATGCAACGTCGGGCTTGGGGACGTGTGGTAATGGTCACCAGCCTGGGCGGCGTACGAGTCGTTCCTAATTACAGCGCGCTGGGTCTGTCGAAGTCCGTTGTCGAATCCCTCACAAGATACCTCGCGGTGGAACTTGCACCTAAAGGGATTATCGTAAATGCGATCTCACCCGGTCTTGTGGCTACAAACGCGCTATCCAATATTGGTGTCAATGTCCAATCCACGCTCGAATATGTGCGGCAACGCAATCCGACTCAGCGCTTGGTCACCCCGCAGGATGTTGGCAGAGTGGCAACTTTTCTTTGCACCGAGGCGGCTGAAATGATTGTTGGGCAGACTCTTTATGTGGATGGTGGATTTAGCCTATTGACGGATTATTTTCCTGAACTTGAACGGTCGTCGCAAATGGAAGAAATCATGACATGAAAAACTACGGTTTCCTCATTGACCAAAGCAAGTGCATCGGCTGTCACGCTTGTTCTACCGCGTGCAAGTCCGAGAACCAAGTGCCGCTTGGTGTATACCGCACGTGGGTCAAATACACCGAGACTGGCGCGTATCCCGACGTGCGCCGACGCTTCCAGGTGACGCGCTGTAATCATTGCGCCAACCCACCCTGTGTGCGGATTTGTCCCGTCAGCGCGATGTACCAGCGCGACGATGGTATTGTCGAGTTTGACCCATCTATTTGCATTGGGTGCAAATCCTGCATGCAAGCCTGTCCGTATGACTCGATCTATCTCGATCCCGAAACGAACACAGCTGCGAAATGTCACTTCTGTGCCCATCGTTTGGATGTGGGACTTGAACCTGCCTGCGTCGTTGTCTGCCCCGAACATGCGATCCTCGCTGGAGACTTAAATGATCCCGCTTCGGAAATTAATCATGTGCTTGCTATCGCGCAAGCGACGGTCCGCAAGCCTGAGCAGGGGACTGGTCCCAAGCTCTTCTATATCAATGGCAACGACTGGTTGTGGGCAGATAAGATCACCGAGCAAAACACGAATCCGTATGAACCTCAATCATTCCAATTGCCTGTGATTCAATCATCTCAGGGGAATGGACATTCTTCAGTACAGAAGATGAAGAAATCCAAATCAGGGACACTAATCCGCACCCCGCGTGAACAGGGACGTCCGCTCAACGGCCCCGTCCAAATTGGTGGACGCGTCGCCGAGCAGATGGTACAGACTGCTTATAACGCTCAACATAAAATCCAATGGCATTGGGAATTGCCGTCCTATCTCGTCACCAAAAACATCGCGGGCGGGCTTTTTATGCTCCTGAGCCTCGGCGCGGCACTGCGTGTATTCACCTTCGATTCGTTCACCTTCCTCGCCGCGGGCCTTACGTCCATGATATTTATGCTTCTCACTGTCATCTTGCTTATCAAGGATTTGTCACAGCCAAAACGCTTCTTGAATGTGCTATTGCGTCCGCAATGGAAATCATGGCTGGCGCGCGGCGCGTACATCATGGTCACGTTTACGGCTGTTGCAGGATTGTGGTTGTTACTCGAAGGCGCGGCGTATTTGAACTTGTTTTCTGCTGATTCGATTGCAGGCATCCGTCCTTTCGCGGCGTGGATTATTTTCCCTCTTGCCTTGGGCGTAGTTATTTACTCTGCCTTTCTACTTGGTCAAGCTGAGGGACGCGATATGTGGCAGAGCACCTTGCTTCCTTTTGAATTACTTGCACAATCCATTGTGGTATCGAGTGGCGTCTTTCTTGCATTGAGTCTGTTCTTCTCACTCCCTGCCAGTTTGTCAGGATTTTTGTCAATAGTTTTCCCCGTTAGTCTTGTGATAAATTTGCTCCTCATGCTGGCGAACAAGTTTGCCATGCCGTTCGCATCTGAGATCGCCCTGCTCGCCTCGCGTGACATCACTCATGGTCACTATCGGAATTACTTCTGGTGGGGGGGTATTGCATTAGGACATGTAATTCCATTTGCGATGTTTTTCATTTCTCCACTCACCATTCCCTTTGCGGCTCTTGCCGCAATGGTTGGGTTGTTCTTCTACGAATATGCCTTCGTTATGGCTCCGCAGAGGATACCGAATTCGTAACATTTATGTTATTGCGAGTCTTTCTGACACCGTACGTCAGGACGGTGCGAGAAGCAACCTCAAGTAACCTGTGTACTTTTGATTATAGGAGATTGCTTCGACAGGCTAACGTCCTCCTCACAATGACAGATTAATAAGAGTATCAAATGCCAAAAGTCCCTCAAACCTCCGCAGGTACCGCTGTCCCTCAATTTTCTGCATCTGATCGCAAACCTATCAAACTAACTGAAGTCGTCCACCCCGACGGGCGCATCAGCCAGTATCCGCCTCCCGAAGTGTGGGATGACTGGGTCGAATGGGATGGCAAGGAATGGCCTAAACGAGTCGCGCGGCGATATACGCTTGTGCCAACTGTCTGCTTCAATTGTGAGTCAGCATGTGGCTTGCTCGCCTACGTGGACAAAGACACCTACGAGATTCGCAAGTTCGAAGGTAATCCAGTCCACCCCGGGAGCCGCGGCAGAAACTGCGCCAAAGGCCCTGCCACTCATAATCAAGTCTATGATCCTGAGCGAATTTTGTATCCGCTCAAACGAGTTGGCAAACGGGGTGAAGGGAAATGGGAACGCATTACCTGGGATCAAGCCCTGAATGAAATCGCAGAGAAAATGCGGGATAGCCGTGCCCGTCGTCGTGACGGGATTGTCTATCACGTGGGACGACCTGGGGAAGATGGTTACACAACTCGCGTTGTTCAAGCTTGGGGCGTGGATGGGCACAACAGTCATACGAACATTTGCTCGAGCAGTTCGCGCGCTGGCTATAACTTCTGGACAGGCCAGGATAGACCGAGTCCTGATTACGCTAATGCTCGCACGATACTCTTAATTTCAAGTCATCTCGAAACAGGACATTACTTCAACCCACACGCGCAGCGCATCATCGAAGCGAAGACTAATGGCGCGAAGTTGATTGTCTTTGATCCGCGCCTTTCGAATACTGCTAGCATGAGTGACGCGTGGCTTCCAACATGGCCTGGAAGTGAGAATACAATTCTCTTGGCGATTGCCAACTATCTCATCCAAAGCGATCGCTACAACAAAGAATTCGTTCGTAAGTGGACGAACTGGAAAGAGTTCCTTCAGTACGTCCAATCCTCATCATCCAACGACTGGGATTCCATCCGCCCACTAATCTCTAATCACCAATCTCCAATTACCTTTGAGACGTTTGAGCGGGTCTTGAAAGCCCTTTATGCCGAATACACCTTCGAACGCGCTGCACAAGAATCCGATGTCCCGATCGAGCGAATCCAACAAGCTGCGAAATATGTTGCCGATTGTGATGGCAGACTTGCAACCCATGTTTGGCGCAGTGCCAGCGTGGGCAACCTCGGTGGGTGGCAGGTCTCGCGTTGTTTGTTCTTCCTCAATGTCCTCACGGGAAGCATCGGTAATTACGGTGGTACATCCATGATCAACTGGAACAAGTTTGTTCCCAAACCATTCAAGAATCCGCCGCCCGTCAACTCATGGAACGAACTGCATTATCCAAACGAGTGGCCGCTATCTCACTACGAGATGTCTTTCCTCCTCCCACACATGCTCGAAGAAGGCCGGGGTGACCTCGATGTGTATTTCACGCGCGTCTACAACCCGATGTGGGTCAACCCCGATGGCTTCATGTGGCTCAAGGCGCTCCAGGATGAATCCAAAATCAAATGTTATGTTGCGCTCACACCCACATGGAACGAAACTGCGTGGTTCGCTGATTATGTCCTGCCGATGGGTCACGGTCCTGAACGTCACGACTTGATGAGTCAGGAGACACACTCGGGTCAATGGATCGCCTTTCGACAACCGGTCCGCCGCGTGGCACTAGAGCGCGCAGGTACAAAGGTTGATTTCACATATCAAGCCAATCCTGGAGAAGTCTGGGAGGAGAATGAGTTCTGGATTCAGCTCTCTGCACACTTCGACCCCGATGGCTCCCTCGGTATTCGACAATATTTTGAAAGTCCTTATCGCCCCGGCGAGATCATCTCTGTGGACGAATACTATCAATGGATTTTTGAGAACTCCGTCCCAGGGCTTCCCGAAGCCGCCGCCAACGAGGGATGCACTCCGCTTGCATATATGCGCAAGTACGGAGTGTTTGAAGTCAAGAAAGAAAATTATGTTCCCTTCGAAAAAACGCTTCCCGCGCGATCTGGAACTGGATTTACCTCCGATGAGCACGATCGCGTCCTAGACTCTTCGGGCGGAATGGTCGGTCTCATAGTGGATGGCCAGCCTAAGGTCGGGTTTGATACGCCGAGTCGCAAACTCGAATTCTTTAGTCCCACACTCGCCGATTGGGGTTGGAATGAAAAGCAGTACGTCATCCCGTGGTCAGTGAAGAGTCATGTGCATCCCGATAACATCGACCGCGATAAAGGCGAGATGATTTTGCTCCCGAATTTCCGATTGCCAACATTGATCCACACTCGCAGTGCCAATGCAAAATGGCTCTATGAGATCAGTCACAAGAATCCGATTTGGATGAACCCTGACGATGCAAAACGAATCGGCGTGGACACTGGCGACCTGGCGCATGTAGATACAGAGATTGGTTATTTTGTGGATAGTGTGTGGGTTACCGAAGGCATCAAGCCTGGGGTAATTGCGATCAGCCACCATCTGGGACGCTGGCGTTTGCAGGAAGATGCAGGCGTGAATAAAGGCGCCTCAAATTTGGTGAAACTCACTGACGATGGAAAAGGTGGATTCTTGATGCGTGTGGTTCATGGCGCGCAACCCTATGAATCAAGCGACCCTGACACGAGCCGCATCTGGTGGAGTGAGGTGGGTGTTTCGCAAAACCTCACGCATGGCGTTCATCCTGATCCTGTAAGCGGAGTCCATTGCTGGCTTCAAATAGCGAAGAGCGTCCGCAAAGCAAATGAGAATGAAAAAGCGGGCGATCTTTTCGTGGATACAAATTGCTCCATGGAAATCTACCGTCAATGGCTCGCCACCGCGCGCCCCGCCGACCAAGTCAGCCCGGATGGCACGCGGCGACCCTATTGGCTGGCGCGCCCGCTCAAGCCGACGAAGGAAGCGTATAAGTTACCCAAGTGATTTTTCCGGGGAGGGAGCATGGCTGAAATTTTTACAGCATCGCCAAAGCTGGATGACAGCAAAACAGAGAACCCTGAAGAACCGGTATGGACGTATCGCGGTTATCGTTTGAAGACCAGCGAATTCGTCACTGCCATGGTGCATCTTTTTCGCGCTGAGATTCAACGCGCAAATGTCTGGCGCCAACGACTGGATACAACCACGAACTGGGCCGTCGTCTCCACAGGGGCGACGCTGTCGATTGCATTTAGCCAGCCCGATATTCATCATGCTATCATCATCTTAAATACATTATTGGTGACGTGGTTTCTTTATATTGAAACCAGGCGTTATCGTTACTACGAACTGTGGAGTTATCGCGTCAGGCTGATGGAAACAGATTTCTTTGCCGCCATGCTTGTTCCGCCATTCCATCCTTCGCCAGAATGGGCGGAGAGTCTTGCCGAAAATTTGCTTTTACCCAGTTTCCCAATCTCGATCTGGGAAGCATTTGGTCGACGTTTGCGTCGCAACTACTTCTGGATCTTCCTAATCTTATATGCTTCTTGGGCTGCCAAGATTTGGCTGTTTCCCGACCCGGCCACAAGCTTAAATGAATTCATCACTCGAAGTGCAGTTGGGCCCATCTCTGGCGAGATCATGATCGTGCTCGGCTTTGGGTTTTACTTTTTCCTTCTGCTTGTTGCACTTGCTACCATAAACATGACGCGCGCTACGGGTGAAGTCCTGCCACGCTTTGGGGAAGAGACGATCACATCCATGTTCTCCACGAATGGCAAGCCAAAGGGTGCACGTCCATTCTTTGGGTTGCATCGCCACAGGCGACAGTTCGTGGCACTTATCATTACGGGGCAAGCAGATGCCGTATCTAAACGCATTATGACGGATCTCGGACGCGGCGTAACAGCTTTATCTGGCAAGGGCATGTACACAGGTCAGGACCGTTCGGTCTTGATTTGTGCATTAACAGTAACAGAAGTTCACAATCTGAAACATGCAGTTGTGAAAGAAGACCCCACTGCCTTTGTCGTGGTTTCCGCCGCGCAGGAAATCTTGGGGCGTGGCTTCAATCCTCTAGCAGAGGCGTAAATGCAATCACTTCAACTGATCCTTCATGAAGTAGAGAATATACTTTCTCGTTCGATTTAGGTGAGCGTTACGAGTGAATTATAGCAGTTGCCTTGAAAAGGCCTTAAAAACAATCCTTCTTTCCGTTATTGAGCAAGAAAAGTATGTCCATTTGTGTCCATCCCTGCCCAGAGGAATTCATAGCTGAGATTTTTAAATTTCCAATCTAGACGGATTAGTATCAAAGCAAGTTTACGTTGGGTTTCCGAAATAAGGATCAATCGGAAATGACAAACGACCATTATTGCTATACACGCAAAATAAGCTAAATAACTACCGCTAGCCTCTGACCAGCGCGTCATAAATTTAGCAAATGCAGCGGATAGAGAATGGTTTACTTTGTCAACGAGGCGCCGTAGTATGGACAATTTTTCCAGTCAGCCTTTACCCCGCGCCCTGTACGAACTGGCGGATTTTAGCGGTCGGCGCGTGCTGGAGATTGGCTGCGGCGATGGACGCCTGACCTGCGTTATGCTAACAAGGCGGCGCATGTCACAGCCATTGAACCCTTCGCGGAGAGCAATGCGCGGGCAAGGGAAAACTTGCCAG
>WNFV01010448.1_pt1 | contig 10122 bp, 7 predicted proteins | sample 5400101 | NCBI WGS metagenome assembly WNFV01 (sample SAMN13153361, study PRJNA577476) | soil metagenome | isolation source: 115 cm soil or saprolite under grassland replicate 1 | place: USA:California | collected 2016-06-15 | reverse complement strand
ATGCGGAATTGCCCGGGCGGAATGCCCGTTACATAAACCGTCAGTGCAATGCCGTCGTCGCGCGGCACGATGCGCACGTTGCCTCCGGCCACGCTGCCGTTTCTCGGAATGAACACTGCGCCATATGCCGCGGGCTGCGCCGAAGGCGCTGAATCGAGCTTGAACACGTCGCTCGTCGCCTGGCAGCCGGCGAGCGCGAGCGAAGCGCTCGCCGCGAATGCCGCAACGCGACGGTCAAGCGCTCGATCGGTCGACACGCAGGGTCGCCTAGCTCTTGATCACGCCGCACGCCACGCGCGCGCCCGAATTGCCGGTCGGCTGCGTCTTGTAGTCATCGGGGTCCTTGTGCACGATCACGCTCTTGCCGACGACGTCCGTCGCGCCGCTGCCGACCTTGATCGTGTCGAGCGTCACGGTGAGCGTCGCATTGCCCGAGGCGTCGGCGACAAGCGACGGCATGTCGCCGGCGTGACGCTCGGCGCTTTCGTAGTGTCCATGCGGCTTGCCGAGCGGATTGAAATGACCGCCGGCGCTCATACCGTCCGGCGCGGTGCAGTCGCCCTTTTCGTGGACGTGAAAGCCGTGCGGTCCCGGCTCGAGGCCCGAAAGATTCGCGACGACCTTGACCCGTTCGCCCGATTGCGTGAACGTCACGGTGCCGCGCGCGGTGTTGCCCTCAGTCGGTGAAAGCTCGGCGGTTGCGCTCGGCCCGCCGCCGGGCATCGATGAACAGGCCGTCGCAAGCGCCGCCGACGCGACAATCGCGATTGCGTGCCTCATGCTTCCTCCGTGTCGTCGTGTGAGCGAGCTCGGCATTCGCTTTCCTTTTCGCATTGCCCCGCGCGGGCCGGCCCGTGATTATAATCGCCGCAGCCGCCGTCCGAGCGGATCCATTGGTGGAACCGCAGACGGCGTTTTCAACCGGGGGAATCGATGAGCACGCGAATCGATGGGCCGATGCAGGCAATTGCAGCGATGCCGGCACGCGCTGTGAAACGGCGAAATGGCGCGCTTGCGGTGGCGCTCGCATCGGCGGTTGGACTTCTGGCCGGATGCGGCGGCGGCGGCGGCGAGAGCTTCATCGTCAACGTGAAGCCGTCGTTCGTCGGCACCGTATCCAAGGCGACGTACGACGGCACGACCGATGATCTGCTGACGGCGGGTCTCGGCAAGACCGGTCTCGCCTCGGCTACGGCGCCCGCTGTCGCTGTTCCGGCTGCACCGACGGCAAGCGAGCTGCGTCGGCTCGCGATCTACAACAACTATCGTGGGCTGCTCGACATGAACCCCAAGGGCGGCTTCGGAACGCTCTACGGTCCGAACATCGATCTGTCCGGCGCCGACACGCTCGGCGAAGGCAAGATCGCCGGAACCGAATACATCGCGTACGCGGACGAGGGCACCGGCGCGAAGAACGTCACGATGATGGTGCAGGTTCCCGCATCGTTCAGCAGAGACCGGCCGTGCATCGTGACCGCGACGTCTTCGGGTTCGCGCGGCGTCTACGGTGCGATCAGCACGACCGGCGAATGGGGATTGAAGCGCGGCTGTGCAGTCGCCTACTCCGACAAGGGCACGGGGATGGGAACGCACGACCTCGCGACGAATACCGTCAATCTGCAGAACGGCCTGCGCAGCGACGCGACCGCCGCCGGAAAGAGCTCGAACTTCACCGCCGCGCTGTCAGCCGCCGATCTGTCGGCGTTCAATGCCGCCAATCCCTTCCGCGTCGCGTTCAAGCACGCGCACTCGCAGCAGAATCCGGAGAAGGACTGGGGACGCGACACGCTGAACGCCATTCGCTTCGCATTCTACGTGCTCAACGAGCAGTTCTCCGACAAGTTCGCCGACGGCACATCGAAGGTCCAGATCAAGACCGACAACACGATCGTGATCGCGGCGTCGGTTTCCAACGGCGCCGCCGCTTCGATCGCCGCGGCCGAGCAGGACACCGAGGGATTGATCGACGGCGTCGCGGTCGCCGAGCCGGTCCTCGAGCAACTCGCCAATCCGGCGCTGGTCGTCCGGCGCGGAACGACACCAGGCGCCGGCGTCGGCAAGACGCTGCTCGACTACTACACGACGGCGAACCTCTACCAGCCGTGCGCAGCGCTGTCCACGCGCGCAATCGGGTCGCCGGCCGCGGCATTGTTGCCGGCCGCCCTCGCGACCAATCGCTGCGCGTCGCTCAAGGCGAAAGGTCTGCTGACGACATCGACGACCGCCGAGCAGGCCGAAGAGGCGCTCGACAAGCTGCTCGCGTTCGGTTATCCGGCGGAGTCGAACGTGCTGCATGTGTCGCATTACCTGTTCGGCGTGGCGCCGGTGGTGACGACGTTCTCCAATGCGTACGGCCGCTTCAGCGTGAAGGACAACCTGTGCGGCTTCTCGTTCGCGGCAACCGACGCGAGCAACCACCCCGTCGCTGCATCCGCGACGGCGCTCGCGCAGATCTTCGGCACGGGCAACGGCATACCACCGACGGGCGGCATCAACATCGTCAACAACAACGCCGTCGGCGGGCCGACACGCGACGCGGCGAGCGTGTCCGCTTCGACCGGGCTCGCCGATCTCAACATCGACGGCGCGCTCTGCCAGCGCAACCTGATGAGCGGAACCGATGCGAACGCCGTGCGCGTGCAGAACGGTATCCTCGAAACGACGCGCAGCGCCAATCTGCACGGCAAGCCGGCGATCATCGTCGCCGGCCGCGCCGACACGCAGGTGCCGGTGACGTTCAACGAGCGTCCGTACTACGGGCAGAACAAGATCGTCGAGGGCGCCGCGAGCAAGCTGACGTACATCGAAGTGACCAACGCGCAACATTTCGAAGCGTTCATCGACAATCCGGCGCTGCCGGGGTACGACTCGCTGTTCGTGCCGTTGCACGTGTATTACCTTCGTGCGCTCGACGCGATGTGGGCGCATCTGACGCAGAACACGCCGTTGCCCCCTGCGCAGGTCGTGCGCACGACGCCGCGCGGCGGCACTCCCGGCGCCGCGCCGCCGATCACGGCCGCCAACGTTCCTCCGGTTTCGAGCGCGCCGGCGGCGGCCGACCAGATCACGTTTTCCAACAATGTGCTGACGATTCCGGAATGACATAGCAGGGAGAGTAAAATGCAACGGCCGCCTCTCGCAGGCGGCCGTTTTTGTTGATGTCGTCCCTTCACGCCATGTCGACGATGACCCCGCAGGAGATCGTCTCCGAGCTCGACAAGAACATCGTCGGTCAGACGGCCGCCAAGCGCGCCGTTGCGATCGCGCTGCGCAACCGCTGGCGCCGACAGCAGGTTCCCGAACCGCTGCGCCAGGAGATCACGCCGAAGAACATCCTGATGATCGGGCCTACCGGCGTAGGCAAGACCGAGATCGCGCGCCGTCTCGCGCGACTTGCCGACGCGCCGTTCATCAAGGTCGAGGCGACGAAGTTTACCGAGGTCGGCTACGTCGGCCGCGACGTCGACACGATCATCCGCGATCTCGCCGAAGTCGCCGTCAAGCAGACGCGCGAGACCGAGGCGCGCAAGGTCCGCGACCGCGCCGCCGACTCCGCCGAGGAGCGCATCCTCGACGTGCTGCTGCCGCCTGCGCGCGAGGTCAACTTCCACGATATGCAGCCGACCGATTCGGCGACGCGTCAGCGCTTCCGCAAGATGCTGCGCGAAGGCAAGCTCGACGACAAGGAAATCGAGATCGAAGTCGCCGCGCCCGCGCCGGCCGCGGAGATCATGGCGCCGCCCGGAATGGAAGACCTGACGAATCAGCTCCAGGGCATGTTCGCGCAGCTCTCCGGCGGACGGCGCAAGCTGCGCAAGCTGCGCGTCGCCGAAGCGCTCAAAGCTCTGACCGACGAAGAAGCGGCGAAGCTCGTCAACGACGACGACGTCAAGGCGCGCGCACTTGCGAGCGCCGAGCAGAACGGCATCGTGTTCCTCGACGAGATCGACAAAATCGCGAGCCGCCAGGAAACGCACGGCGCCGACGTATCGCGGCAAGGCGTCCAGCGCGACCTGCTGCCGCTGGTCGAGGGCACGACGGTGTCGACCAAGTACGGCATGGTACGCACCGATCACATCCTGTTCATCGCGTCGGGCGCTTTCCATCTGTCGAAGCCCTCCGATCTCATCCCCGAGCTGCAGGGCCGCTTCCCGATCCGCGTCGAGCTTTCCTCGCTGTCGGTCGCGGACTTCGAGCAGATTCTTACCGCGACCGACGCGTGCCTCACGCGCCAGTACGAAGCGCTGCTCGCAACCGAGAACGTCAAGCTTGCGTTCGCGCCCGACGGCATCCGGCGGCTCGCCGAGATCGCGTTCGCGGTGAACGAGCGGCAGGAAAACATCGGCGCGCGCCGTCTGTACACGGTGATGGAGCGGCTGCTCGAGGACCTGTCGTTCGACGCGACGCGCCGCGACGGCGACACGATCCCGATCGACGCCGCGTACGTCGATGAGCGGCTGCAGGGCATCGCCGGCGACGACAACCTCGCGCGCTACATCCTTTGAGCGATCGCGCGCCGGGCGCGGTGCGCGCGCGAGCGCGCTGAACGAGACACGATGCTCGCGCGCATCCTCGGCATCATCCTGCCGGTGTTCTCGATCGTCGCCGTCGGCTACGTCTGGGCGCGCCGCGTGCGCCCCGACATGACGATGGTCAACCGGATCAGCATGAACGTGCTCGCGCCGGCGCTGATCTTCTCGGCGCTATCGAGCAAATCGTTCGACGTCGGCGCCTATCAACGGCTGATGCTCGGCAGCGTCGGCGTCGTGCTGGGCTCGGGGCTGCTCGCGTGGCCGACCGCGCGGATGCTGCGCGTCGATGCGCGCACGTTCGTGCCGCCGATGATGTTCAACAACTGCGGCAACATGGGGTTGCCGCTATCGGTGCTCGCGTTCGGCGAGGCGGGCTTCGGCGCGATGGTCGCCGTGTTCAGCATCTCGAACCTTTTTCAGTTCACGCTCGGCACGTGGATCCTCGATCACCGCGCGCGCTTCGGCAGTCTCGTGCGCAATCCGATGGTCGCGTCGACGTTCGCCGGCTTCGCATTCGCGATCGCGCATCCGCCGCTGCCCGACTGGATCGCGACCGCGTTCAAGATGACCGGCGACGCGCTGATCCCGATGATGCTGCTCTCGCTTGGGGTGCGCCTCACCGACATGCGCTGGAACGACGCGCGTCTGGGCGTGATCGGCGCAATCGTGTGTCCGCTCACCGGCATCGTCACCGCCGCGCTGCTCGCACCGCTACTCGGTCTTTCCGGCATGCAGCGCGGCCTGCTGATCCTGTTCGGCTCGCTGCCGCCGGCCGTGCTGAACTTCATGGTGGCCGAGCATTACCGTCAGGAACCCGGCAAGGTCGCGTCGATCGTGATGATCGGCAACCTGCTTGCCGTCGTCTTCATCCCGATCGGGCTCGCGCTCGCGTTGATGTGACACGCCGGACCCCGAAACGCGATCTCGGGGTCCGACGCGCAAGGGACTCGCGACGTTTCTAGCGGCGCCCCCCGAACGGAGCGGCCGTCGCTTGCGAGGTCGCCGGGCGCTCCCCGCTCGTGAGGTCGCCTGCGACTTCCGGAACGTTCGCGACACCGACGCCATACACGTGGACCATGTGACCGCCGAGCCAGCCGGACACCGCGAGGCCGGCGACCGCGATGATCGACAGCAGAAGCGGCAATCCTGACGGCGCGGATCCGTGCATGCGCAGCCAGATGTTCAACGCGTACAGCGCCACTGCGGTCAAGTTGATTGCCAAGTGCACGGTCGCGGTTCGCTTGATCCGCGCGTTGGCGAGCGACGAATAGTCGATCAGGCCCGGAATTGCCGCGGCGAGCGCGCCGACGAACCCGCCGATCATCGAATACAGCGACACGAGCGTCCACGGCGCCGGATCGGCGGCGCGCAGCGAAACGAGATCGCAGACCAGCGAGAAGATGAACAGCGCCACGGGAAAGACAATGAGCATCGCGTGGATAGGGTGACCGGCGATGCTGGCGGGCGTGCGCATGGGGCCTCCTTGATCGTGGGAGATGCAACCCTTTAGACGACGCGGCCGAGCGGTGCGTTCCGGCCGGAGTCGCGCTGCGGAGCGCGATGATAAATTTGCAGCATAATGGCCGCATGAATCTGCATCGAATGCTGGTTTCCCGCGCCGCAGAGCGGCGTCCGCTCACCGTCGGATTGATCGGCGCCGGCAAGTTCGGATCGATGTATCTCGCGCAGGCGAAGCACACGCCCGGCATACACATCGTCGCGATCGCCGATCTCGCGCCCGATCGCGCGCGCGCCTCGCTCGCACGAACCGGATGGGCCCCCGAGCGCCATGCCGCGCGCTCGTTCGGCGAAGCCGCACGAAGCGGCGCAACGCACATCACCGACGATGCGAGCGCGCTGATCGCGGCGCCGGAAATCTCCATCGTCATCGACGCAACCGGCGATCCCGCGGTGGGCATCGCCCACGCGCTCGCGTGCTGCGCGCATCGCAAGCACATCGTGATGGTCAATGTCGAGGCCGACGCGCTCGCCGGGCCGCTGCTCGCTCGACGCGCGCGCGAAGCCGGCGTCGTCTATTCGCTCGCGTACGGCGACCAGCCGGCGCTCATTTGCGAAATGGTCGACTGGTGCCGCGTGGCGGGATTTTCAGTCGTTGCGGCCGGCAAGGGCACGAAATACCTGCCCGCATATCACGAGTCGACGCCTTCGACGGTGTGGCCGCATTACGGCTTCACGCCGGAGATGGTGGCGGCCGGCGATTTCAACGCGAAAATGTTCAACTCGTTCCTCGACGGCACCAAAAGCGCGATCGAGATGGCGGCAGTCGCGAACGCGACCGGGCTCACGCCTGCGCCCGACGGGCTTGCGTTCCCGCCGTGCGGCGTCGACGATCTGCCGCGCGTTCTGCGGCCGCGCGAGCAGGGCGGATCGCTGCACCACGCGGGTCAGGTCGAGGTGATCTCGAGCATCGAACGCGACGGCCGCCCGGTGTTTCGCGATCTGCGCTGGGGCGTCTACGTGACGTTCGAGGCGGGGGACCCCACCGGCGACGATTACGTGCGCAAATGCTTTCGCGAATACGGCTTCTCGACCGATCCTTCCGGACGCTATTGCGCGATGTACAAACCCTACCATGCGATCGGTCTCGAACTGGGGATCAGCGTCGCTTGCGTCGGCCTGCGCAACGAGCCGACCGGTTGCGCGATCGCGTGGCACGGCGATGTCGTCGCGACCGCGAAGCGCGCGCTCGCCGAGGGCGAAATGCTCGACGGCGAAGGCGGCTTTACCGTTTACGGCAAGCTCGCGCCTGCGGCGGATTCAATCGCGCTCGGCGGGCTGCCGCTCGGTCTTGCACACGGCGTGAAGCTGCGGCATGCGATCGCTGCGCATGCGCCGGTGCGATGGGCCGATGTCGAAATCGACGAGACCGCGGAGGCCGTTCGAATCCGACGCGACATGGAGCGGCTGTTCGCGACGCCAATAGACGCAGCAGGAACCAACGCGCTCAGCAGCGGGTCCGTCCGATAGCAGGTCGGTTGAGCTTTCGCCGGTCCGCGAGAATGGCTACGAAGCGCCCGCGTGCCTTCCATCCACGCGGCACGCTTTCTGCTTTATCCCGACCTCATAATGCCGTCGTGCGCACACTTCGGCATTTCGCCATGCAACCGTTCGCTCACGCGCTCGTTCGATTGCTGATCGCGTCGCTTTTCGCCGTCGCAGGTCCGCTCGCATTCGCGGCGACGCTTTCCGGTCAGGTGCTCGTCGGCGGCACGCCGCTCGCCGGCGCGCTGGTGCTCGGCGCGAAGGCGAATTGCACGACGACCGATGCAGCCGGCCATTTCAGCTGCAACGTGGCGACACCGTGGAGCGGCACGCTCGCCGCGTATGCGGCTGGCTACACGTTCTCGCCGCCTGCGGTGAGCTTCAGCAATCAGTCGACGAGCGCGGGTGGCGTCAACTTCGCAGGGTCGCGCGCAAACGGAATCGCGGCGGAACTCGGGCTGTACCGGACGACTACGCAGCAGGTGATGCTCGACTACAACAACGACAGCACGCCGAATGTCGTGTTCGGCTTCGGCGCCCCGGGCGACATCGCGCTTGCCGGCGACGTCAACGGCGACGGCATCACCGACATCGTGCTGTTCCGAAACGGACAGTGGTTTGCCGATCTGAACCAGGACGGCCAAGGCGACGTCGCGTTCGGCTTCGGTGCGCCGGGCGACGTCCCGCTGCTGGGCGACATCGACGGCGACGGCATCGCCGACCTGATCGTGTTCCGCCAAGGCAACTGGTACGTCAGCACGACGCGCACCGGTGCGGGCGATCGCGCGTACGGCTTCGGCGCACCGACGGACATTCCGGTCGTCGGCGACTTCAACGGTGACGGCATCGCCGATCTCGCCGTGTTTCGCAACGGCAACTGGTACATCGACACCAACCGCGATGGCATCGGCGACATCGCGATCGCTTTCGGTCAGGCCGGCGACATTCCGTACGCGTTCGACTACGACGGCGACGGGCGCGCGGACCTCGTACGGTTCCGCAATGGCCTCTGGTACATCAACACGACGCTCGACGGAACGGCGAATTACATCGTCGGATACGGTGATTCGCAGGACCGCCCGCTCGCCGGCTACTTCAATCGCGCGAACACGCTGTTCGTGCGCGCCGGAAGCCCGTGCGCGTCGGCGTGCACGCAAGCGAATCCGTACGGCACGATCTTCAACGCGTGGCAGGATGCGCAGGACGGTCAGATCATCCGCATCGCGAAAGGCACATACGCGGAGAGCCTGCATTTCAGCTATCCCGGCAACCAGTACGCGCCCGGGAAATTCGGCAAGGACAACATCAAGCTGCTCGGCGTTTCGAAATACGCGGTCACGATCTCGCCGACAGCCGGAGACGCGCTGGAATTGCAGGGTGCGTCCGGCTACATCCTGCGCGGCGTGCGGCTGCAATCGCAGGCGGCGAATGCGCGCGGTCTAGTGCTCGCCGGCGGCCCCGGCTCCTACATTCCAACCTTTCCCGGCGCGCAGATCAACGTCGGCGTCACGGACATCGTCGAGAATCACGGTCCCAATGTGCTGTTGACCGGCACGGCGAACGCGTGGATGCGCTACAACCGCATCAATCGCAGCCGGGCGAATCACGGATTGTCGGCATGGAACCACGCGTTCGCGTGGGTGCTCGCCGGCGAGGTGAGCCTGAACGGGTACACGGTGGCGGTCGGCCCGCCGCCGCCCGACGCCGGCAAAGGCCTCGACGTGCGCGACGACGCCGAAGTCCAGGCCCGTCGCAACCTGATCCGCGGCAACCTGACATTTGGCGTGATCGGCGTGAACCGGTCGATCGTCTCGCTTTCGTTCAACACCATCGACACCAGCGGCTACAACGGCGTGATCTTCTGCGGCCCGACCGGCGGTGATGTCACGCAATCGACAGTGACCAACAACTGGATCGCGTCCAACGGCACCGCCGACGCGTCCGGCTACAACGGCGTCGAGTACTACCTGACGTGCATCGGCAGCCATACGCTGACCGGCAACACGCTGATCTCGAACACGTTGAACGGCGTCTTTGTCGGATCAGGCACGGTCGCGATGGCCGGCAACACGTTCCAGCAAAACCGCATCGGCGTTACGCTGTTCGCGAACGACGGCATCAACGCGACGACACCTTCCTCCGCCGATACGGTGGTGACGATCTACGGCAACCTGTTCAAGGCCAATTCGGTCGACGGGCTCTACGCCGAGCGCTATCTGTCGACCAGCGCGCGCAAGATCTTCGCGACGGTCGGCGGAACGGGCGCCGGCCAGAAGAACACGCTGCGCGATCACACGGGCGGCGCGTTCCATGCGATCTCGTGCGTGCAGCTGACAACACAATTCGTCTGCCCGTCGGGCGGCAACACGTTCATCAACAACACCGACAACATCGAGGCGACGTGCCCGTCGAGTTGCGTGCAGTAGCGCGTCGTCGTCCCCGCGAAGGCGGGGAGCCAGTGGCGCTCGTGAAAGACGCTGGATTCCCGCCTTCGCGGGAATGACAATTAGGCGGCGCGGCGGAACGTCGCGAGCAGCGCGCCCGCCGCGACGAACAGGCCGCCGAACGTGCGATTGACCACCCGGAT
>WNFV01010444.1_pt1 | contig 10124 bp, 8 predicted proteins | sample 5400101 | NCBI WGS metagenome assembly WNFV01 (sample SAMN13153361, study PRJNA577476) | soil metagenome | isolation source: 115 cm soil or saprolite under grassland replicate 1 | place: USA:California | collected 2016-06-15 | reverse complement strand
GGCGTCGGCGCTGCCGCGGAACTCCGGCAGGCTCGGATGCCCGTTCAGCCGGTGCCGCCCGCCCTCGGCGCTACCGCGGAACTCCGGCAACCTCGGGTGCCCGTCCGCCCTGTGCCGCCCGCCCTCGGCGCTGCCGCGGAACTCCGGCATGGTCGGGTGCCCGTCCGCCGAGACGCCGCGGCGGCGCAGCACGGTGAGCACGGTGGCGGCCAGCAGTCGCAGGTCCAGCGCCAGGCACCGCCGGTCCACGTACTCCACGTCGGCGGCCAGCTTGGCGTCCCAGGTCAACGCGTTGCGGCCGCGGACCTGGGCCAGCCCGGTGACACCGGGCCGTACCTGGTGCCGGCGGCGCTGCTCCGGGTCGTACCGTTCGAGGTAGTCCATCAGCAGCGGCCGCGGCCCCACCAGGCTCATGTCGCCGCGCAGCACGTTCCACAGGGTCGGCAGCTCGTCCAGGCTGGTGGCGCGCAGCAGCCGGCCGACCCGGGTCAGCCGGGCGGCGTCGTCGGGGGACCCGCCGGCCTGGTCGGGCCGCCGCATGGTCCGGAACTTCACCAGCTCGAACGGCCGCTCGTACCGCCCGGGCCGCACCTGCCGGAACAGCACCGGCCGGCCCAGGGAGCAGGCCACCAGCACGGCCAGGCCGAGCTGGACCGGCGCGGACAGCACCAGCGCGACCGCCGCCACGCCGACGTCCAGCGCGCGCTTGGCCCGGTCCCGGCCGGCCGCCGGCGCCGGCGTCACGGGCGCACCCGCCGCAGGAACGCCCGGATGCTCCCGGCCACCCGGTCGATGTCGGCCGCGGTCAGCGCCGAGCCGCTGGGCAGCGTCAGCCCGGTCTCGAACAGCCGCTGCGCCGCCCCGGTGATCAGAGCGTCGGCGCCGGCGAACACCGGCTGCAGGTGCATCGGCTTCCACAGCGGCCGGGTCTCGATGTTGGCGGCGGCCAGTTCGGTGGCCAGCTCGCCGGCGGTCCAGCAGCACACGGCCGGGTCCACCAGGATCGAGGTCAGCCAGCAGTTGTCGGTGGCGTCGTCGTCCCCGCCGAAGATCCGGACCCCGGGCACGTCCGCGAACAGCGCACGGTACAGCTCGCGGAGCAGCCGGCGGCGGCCCATCATCTCCTCCAGCCGGGCGAGCTGGGCGCGCCCGAGGGCGGCCAGCAGGTTGCTCAGCCGGTAGTTGTAGCCGACGTCGGCGTGCTCGTAGTGCGCGACCGGGCGCCGGGCCTGGGTAGCGAGGTAGCGCACCCGGTCCGCCAGCGCGGCGTCGCCGGTCAGCAGCATCCCGCCGCCGGAGGTCGTCATGATCTTGTTGCCGTTGAAGGACAGTGCGGCGGCCCGGCCGAACGAGCCCGCCGGCCGGCCGTCGCGGGACGCGCCGAAGGACTCCGCGGCATCGGACAGGATCGGCAGGTCGTGCTGCTCGGCCGCCTTGCCGACCGCGTTGTAGTCGGCGCACTTGCCCAGCAGGTCCACCGGCACCGCGGCGCGCACCCGATGCCCCGCCGCACGCAGCCGCCGCACCGCCTCGTCCAGCAGGTCCGGGTCGAGGTTTCCGGTCAGCGGCTCGCAGTCCACGAAGTACGGCCGCGCGCCGGTGTAGACCACCGCGTTGGCCGTCGCGGCGAAGGTGAGCGTCGGGACCACGACCACGTCCCCCGGCCCGATTCCATACGACAGCAGCGCGAGATGCAGCGCGGCCGTGCCCGAGCTGAGCGCGACGGCGTGCGCCACGCCCACCCGCCGGGCGACGTCCCCTTCGAAGCCGTCCACGTCCGGGCCGATCGGCGCGACCCAGCCGGAGCGGAGCGCGCCGAGCACCCGCCGCTCCTCCGCCTCGCCGACGTCCGGCGCGGACAGGTAGATCCGCCGGGTCATGGCGCACCCAGGCCGACGAGCAGCGGGTGCACGCCGTTGCGGCGGTCAGGAGCGTGCTGCAGCAGGCAGCGCGCCCACCGCTGGTGGGCCAGGTCCTGCGGCCGCACCGGCGGCACGACCACGTGCGAGATGAGCGGGTGGATCCGCCGGTCGTCGTCCTCCCCCGCACCCAGCGGCGACTCGTGCAGCTTCTCCCCGTCGCGCAGGCCGGTGAACTCGATGTCCACCGCCGTACCGGCCGCGGCGATCATCCGCCGTGCCACGTCCAGGATCCGGACCGGCTCCCCCATGTCCAGCACCAGCGCCTCGCCCGGCCGGCCGATCGCGCCGGCCTGAACGACGAGCTGGCACGCCTCGGAGACGGTCATGAAGTACCGGGTGACCTGCGGGTCGGTGACCGTGACCGGGCCGCCGGCCGCGATCTGCGCATGGAACGCGTGCAGTACCGATCCCCGGCTACCGAGGACGTTGCCGAACCGCACCGACAGGTACGAGCCCTCGATGCGCCGTGACATCCACGACGTGAGCTGCTCGGCCAGCCGCTTGGAGTAGCCGAGCGCGCTGACCGGGTCGGCCGCCTTGTCGGTGGAGATGTTGACCAGACGCCGCACGCCGGCACCCGCCGCGGCCTCGAGGACGTTCAGGGTGCCGATGACGTTGGTGTTCCAGGCCTCGAGCGGGTAGCGCTCCAGCAGCGGCAGGTGCTTGAGCGCCGCGGCGTGGAACACCACCTCGGGGGCAAGCTCGGCGAAGATCGCGTTCAGCGACTCCCCGGCCCGGATGTCGGCCAGCACGATCTGCGGCGAGTCGAGCAGGCCCTGCCCGTAGATGGAGAGCTGGACCGCGTGCAGCGCCGACTCGTCGCGGTCCAGCATGATCAGCGTCGCCGGCCCGAAGCTGTGGATCTGGCGGCACAGCTCCGACCCGATGGACCCGCCCGCGCCGGTCACCAGGATCCGCTTTCCGGTCAGGTAGTGCGCGATGGCGGCGACGTCGGTGTCCACGGGATGCCGCCCGATCATGTCCGGCACGTCGACGTCGCGGACCGTGGCCGGCGTGGCCCGGTCGCCGGCGAGCTGGTTCAGCCGCGGCGCCACCATGCAGCGCAGGCCGGCCACCGCGGCGACGTCGCGCACCCCCCTGATCAGCGCCGCGTCGGCGTGGTCGATGGCGATGACCACCCCCGTCGCCGCGGTGGCCTTGGCCGCGGCCGGCAGCGCGCCCCGGGCGCCCAGCACCCGGATGCCGCTGTTGCGCAGGTTGCGCTTGCCGCGGTCGTCGTCCAGGAAACCCACCGGCAGGAACGGCGACCTCGGGTCGCGCAGCATCCGCTGGGCGAGTTGGGCGCCCATGTTGCCGGCGCCGTAGATGAGCACCCGCTCCGCGCCCGGCGCGGGCCGGCGACGGCGCTCGGTGGCCAGCCGCCGCAGGTAGCGCGCGGCGCCGGTTAGCACCAGCGCGAACGGGAACGCCAGGGCCGGCAGGCTACGCGGCAGGCCGTTGACCGGGAACGCGACCGCCTGCGCCGAGCCCAGCATGGACACCACCAGCACCGAGGCCGACAGCATCAACACCTCGTCGAAGCTGCCGACCGGGTAGCGGTTGCGGTACATCGACAGGACGTGGCCGGCAGCCACCTGCGCCAGGCCGGCCTCGACCGCGAAGCAGGTGACCGGCAGCCATGAGACCCGGTCGAGATCGAAGTCGAACCGGCAGGCGGCGGCCCACTCGGCGGCGACGATCCACAGCAGGCAGTCCACGACCGCGGCCGTCACGCCTGGCCGGGCCGGCTCCCGCGGCCTCCGTGGCTCCCCCGGTTCCCGCGGTTCCCGCCGCCAGGTGGGCCGCGCGAGCCGCCGCCAGGACACCGCTGCGGCGTGACGGGGAGGGCTGCCCGGCCGGAGCGGCCCATGGTTATGAGTGCGTTCCGTAACCGGCACTCCCGCCCTGTCGAGTGCCGGAGCTGCGTCGGCGCGGGAGACCGCGTCAACCCCCGTCATGGCTCATCGCGTCCTCATCGGATCAGGGAGAGTTCACAACGCTTTTGGCTTTGACAGCCTGCGTAGCGATCTTGCGGAATCTCGGTCCGCAGCGTAGCCGGCCGTGATCAGTTACTTCAAGTAGCTGTTTGACTACTCTAAGTAGTCCGAATAACCCCGAAAGGCCATGAACCGCCGCACTTGACCTGACAACGGCCGGACCGGGAGGAGCGAGCCGGCCGCCCTTCCTCTGCAGATCATGACCTGGTAGCGTCCCCCAGGGTTGGTTACGTTGAGAAGTTACTCGACTACAACCCGTAGTTGATCCCAGGGGGAGCGTCCGATGTCCGTCCGGCATTCAGTATCACGCAGCGTGAGCATCCTTGCCGCCGTCGCCGGGCCACTCACCGCCCTCGTCGTCGCGTCGGCCGCACCCGTGCGGGCCGCCCCTCCCTACCCGCCGCCGCCGCCGGGTGTCACCGTCAACACGACCGCCATCACGCCAGGTGGCGCGTTCGTGCTGTCCTTCTCCGGGTTCGGGCCCGGCGAGTCGGTGTCGATCGACCTGCACTCGGTCACCGTGCACCTGGGCACCGCCACGGCCGGTTCCGACGGGTCCGGCTCGACCTCGGTGACCATCCCGGCCGGCTTCAGCGGCTCGCACGAGATCGTCCTGACCGGCGCCGTCAGCGGGCGGGTCGCCGCCGTCGAGATCGAGATCTCCGCCGGCGGAGGCGGCAGCAGCCTGCCCAACACGGGTCTGGCTGGCAGGTCGTTCGGGCTCGTCGCCGGTGCGCTGATCGTGGCCGGCCTGGTCTTCCTCGGCGCCTCCCGCGCCCGCCGCCGGCGCGCGGGCTGACCTCGACCGCGGTACCGCCGCGGCGACGCGGGTGCGCGCGGTCGGCGGCCGGAGCGGCCGGCGCAGGCGTGCCGGCGCGGCACGCCGGGTCACGCTCGCCGCTGCCGCCGCGGCGGTCCTGCTCGGCCTCGCCTGGATCCTGGTCACCGGCCTGCTGGCCCGCCGGGAGCTGGAACGGGTCCGGGCCGGCGTACCCCGGCTGCGCGCCCTGATCAGCGAAGGGAACGTGGCCGGCGCCCGCGGGGAGGCCGACGAACTGCGCGGCAGCGCGCACCGGGCGCACCTGCTCACCACCGGCCCGGCCTGGTACGCGGCGGCCGCGATCCCGTACCTGGGCGACCCGCTGGACACCGTGCGCGGGGTGACCGCGAGCGTGGACGACCTCGGCCGGACCGTCCTGCCCGGGCTGGCCGGCGTGGCCGACCGGGTCAACCCGCGGACCCTGCTCACAGCCGGCGACCGGATCGACGTCGACCTGCTCGCCACCGCGGCCCCCGCGCTGGGCACAGCCGCCGCCGATGTGGCGGGCGCCCGGGCGGCGGTGGCCGCGCTGCCGGCGCACACCTGGCTCGCGCCGGCCGACGGCGCCCGGTCTGCCCTGCTCGGCCAGTTGGGTGACTTGCACGCCGCGCTCGCCGGGGCCGACCAGACCGCCCGGATCCTGCCCGCCATGCTCGGCCGGCACGGGCCGCGGCGGGTCTTCATCGGGGTGCAGAACGAGGCGGAGTCCCGCGGCACCGGAGGCCTGCCCGGCGCGTTCGCCATCGCGGTGGCCAGCCGTGGCCGCATCACGCTGACCCGGTTCGAGAACGACTCGACCCTGTTCGGGGTCTCCACCGGGCTCGACTTCGGCCCGGACTACCGCAACCGCTACGCCGGCGCGGACAGCACCAACTTCTACGGCAACAGCAACATCAGCCCGCACTTCCCGTACGCCGCGCGGATCTGGGCGGCGATGTGGCAGCGCCGGAGCGGCCAGCGGATCGACGCGACGGTCGCGCTGGACCCCACCGCGTTGAGCTACCTGCTGGCGGTGACCGGCCCGGCGCGGCTCGCCGACGGCACCGAGCTTGGCGCGGGAAACATCGTGGCGCTGACCCAGCAGGCCGAGTACGCGCGGTTCGCCGACGACACCGCGCGCAAGGCGTACCTACTTGAGGTGGCCAGGGCGGCGGTGACCCGCCTGCTCGGCCGGCACGGCGACCCGGCCGGGCTGGTGCGGGCGCTGGCCAGGGCGGCGGGCGAACGCCGCCTACTGGTGTGGAGCGCCGACCCGGCGGTGCAGGGCCTGCTGGAGCAGACCCCGGTGGCGGGCACCGTGCCGGCCGGCGACGGGCCGTACAGCGGGCTGGTCGTGGTCAATGCGGCCGGCAACAAGCTGGACTACTACCTGGACCGGTCGCTGCACTACCGGCGCACCGGATGCGGCGACACGCGCACCGTCACCGCCACCATCCAGCTCACCAACACCGCGCCCCGCTCCGGCCTGCCGGCCATCGTGACCGGCCGCAACGACCGTCCCCGGTACCCGACCCGTCCCGGCGACAACCGGCTGCTGGTCAGCTACTACGCGACCCGCGGGGCCCGGCTGCTGGCGGCCACCCTGGACGGCACGCCCACCACGGTGAGCCCGCAGCGGGAGAACGGACACCCGGTGTACACCCTCGCGGTGGAGACCCCGGTGGCGCGGAGGAGAACGCTGGTGCTGACCCTCACCGAGCCGGCCGCGGCGGGCCCGCTGACGGTGCTGCGCCAGCCGCTTGTACGGCCGCTGCGGGTGAGCACGACCGACACCGGGTGCCGCTGACCGACCCTCCCGGGTCACCGGCGGCCGGGCGTCCCGAGCAGCCGGAGCAGCCCGTCGATCGCGGCGGCACTGTCCCTGGCCACCGCCCGGGCCACCTCCAGCGACGCTCCGATCGGGTCGGCGATGTCGTCCCAGCCCGGCGGCGCCGCGTCCTGCCGGCCGCGCTGGCCGGCCACCGCGCCGACCACCGCGGACGCCGCGCCAAGGTCGCCGGCAGGCCGCACCGCCGCGCCCAGCCGGACGAACTCCTTGACCGTGAACGTCCGGTGCAGCGCCGCCGGCACCAGGCGCAGCACCGCGTCCCGGTGCTCGACGCTGGCGCCCAGGATCAGGTCGGCGGCCAGCACCATGTCCTCGTCCAGACCGCGGGCGGCATGGCCGCGGTCGTCGCCGCCGAGCTCACGCAACGCCTGCGCACTGAACGGGTCCATCGGGTGGCCGGCGAGGGCGCGCAGGCCGGCGCTGGAGGCATGCACGGCGGCCTGGGGTCCGAGCCGGGACCGCAGGTACCGCTCAGCCACTGGCGACCGGCAGAGGTTGCCGGTACAGACGAACAGCACCCCGAAGCTCACCCGCCCAGTATGCGGGCGCCCTAGCGGGTACCCCCCGAGGCCTGCCGGCCGCATCCTCGGCGAGCCCCCCGTTCTCACGCCCTCCAGCTCAAGGCCGTGACGCCCGCCGTCGCGCAGCAGCCATGCAACGTGAGTAGTCTTCCGGGGCCGGTACGGTAAGGCCATTGACCAGATCGCCTGCGGCAACCACAAGACGGCGCGGGGTGTTAACAGCCGGGCCAATCCGGTCGACCGTGCCAGCGGGCGATGAGGAATCCGCAGAGTGCGGTGATATCCATTGCGTCCGCGGCGCCGGACCTACGGCAGCCACATCTCACAACTGTACCCACGCCGTATCGGCTCGACGACGTGCGGCCAGCGTGAGGGACGGACTTCCGGACCGGCCCGTGGGAGCCAGCCGGGCAGACCGTTGGAGCCCTGGTTCTCCTTGGAACGGACGCGGGCCGCCGGACCCTGGACACGAGGGCGGCGGCCCAGGCGGCGGCCCCGGCGGTGGCCAGGGGGGCGGTGGCCCCGGATGCCCGGCCGGGTTGCCGCCGGCGTCGGCGGGCGCCGCGGCGTCGTGGCTCAGGACAATGATCGTCCCCGCGGTGATCAGGCCGAGCGCGACCAGGGCAGCAGCCGCCCAGCCGGCCAACCGCACCGTCGTCGCCGACCGCCACGGCGCGTGGGCGGATCCACGCCCCGCGGCGGCAGCCAGGTCGGGATACGCGGCGACCACGTCCGTGACGATGCGGGCGATATCGGTGCTGGCCTCGCGGTGGCGCAGCCTGCGGTACTGGCGCTGCGCCAACGCGGCGATGTCGGCCGGCAACTCCTCCGCGGTGGGCAGGTCGGCCTCGTCGGTCAGCACCGGGATCACCGTCACGCCGGCGACGAACGCCTCCACCAGCTCGCGGCGGATCCAGTCGTCCGCGTCGTCGATACATCTCCGTCCGTCCGGGCCGATGTCGGCCAGCCACCGGGGACCGATCACCGCCAGCAGCACCCGGGACCGCCGTAACCGGTCCAGCAGCTCGGCCACGAAGTCGGATCCGGCGGGAATGGACTCGCTATCCAGGAATACGCGTTTCCGGCCGAGCCGGTGGGACAGCTCCGAGTGCAGCAGCGCACCGTAGCTGTGGCTGTCCCCACTCCGGTAGTTGATGAACACCCCACCACTCACGATGCCCTCCCGGAGTCGTCCGCCGTTGTTCGTGACCCAGTACATGACCCAGTACATGACCCAGTACATGACCCAGTAGATCATTGGCGTCCGAGAAATGTGGTGAGAATGGTCAACTAACGGCTCCCGTGGACCCTTTCTGTCAACTGGACGCCCGATGTGAGACGCTCTCGGCCGAGTCGACCCCGACCGGCGCCGCGGCAAATGGACGAGAACGTGCCAAGGACCCGGTCGGCCCGCGCCGCAGTGACCGCCGTTCTCGGGTGGCCGATCGGCGCCCCGCCTGCTGAACCGCCCGCTGATCGGCGCGCGTAGAGCTAGCACGGCCGCGTGCTGGACCGGCGCGCCGATCCGGGCAGGAACAGTCGCCGTTCAGGGCGAGGCGGGAGGTGTCGGCGATCGTGGGGCCGACGGGACTGCAGGCCGAGTGGGTCGGCGCCGCGCTGCTGGTGCGGCGCGGCGACCCTGATCCCCTGGACGGTTGGGGTCGCCCAGGTACTGCCTGCGAAGTCCGGGCGCACGGCGGTCGTCGTCGACGCCGGGGCGGTTGCCGCGTGCGACTGGGCGGAACTGGCCGAGTTGCTGGCCAGGCTCCCGGAGTCGTCGCGGTCCAGCCTTCGGCTGGTGTTGTCCCGGGCGGGGTGCGCGACAGAGGCCGCGCCAGCGCGGACCCTCGCCGAGCGACTCGGGGCCGAGGTAATCGCCCCGGACGGGCTACTCCATTCTCGCGCTTCAGAACCCTCCCGCGCACACCCGGCTGCGGCGCCTGGTGACGCGTGACTTCGCGGTGCGGCGGGTCCAGCACATGCGCCCGGCGCTGGAGCAGGCTGTGGCCGAGGCACTGGACCGGCTTGCGGACGCCGGTGCGGACGGCTCGCCCGTCAATGTCGTCGAGGTGCTCTCCTACCCGCTGGCGTACTCGGTGATCAGTGACCTACTGGGGCTTCCTCGCAGCGACCGGGAGTTGTTCGAGCACCTGCTCGACGACATCCTCAAGCTCTTCGATCCGCACGCGGATGCCGAGGTCGCCACGCGCGCCGGTTCGATGTAACCGGGAGGGACGGCCACGGGCTCGCCTTCGGGGCTGGTATCCACATGTGCCTGGGCGCGGCGCTCGCCAGCGCCGAGCTCACGGTCACGCTGCGCCAGATGGCCGAACGGTTTCCCTGGATCGCGTGGGGCGGGCCGCTCCAGTGGCGGTCTTCGATCGCCGTTCGCACGCTGTGGCAGGCTCCGGTGGTGTTGGACAGGGCCGCGACTGTGTCCTGCCCGGTTCCTCCGGGTCCGATCGGCGCGTGCTGACGGCTGGGCGTTCCGGCACCCGAAACACCGCCTGTACGCCCTGGCGCGCCGCTCCTAGTGTCCCGAGTCGGGCCGGGTCCCGTCGCTGGGACCCGGCGCCGTGTCATGGCGGCCACCGACCGGCCCGCCGACGACCAGGGAGGTTGCGTTGTCCAGCTTCGCCAGCACCATTCGGGGGGCGGAAGGGCGGGTCATCACCGCTGTCCGCAGCCTCGGCGTCCTGCGTAGTTCCGGCCTGATCCGGCTCAGCCGCCCTGACCTCCTCGCGCGCTCGGCCCGGTCGCCGGTCCAGTTCACGTTGCGGCCCGGGACCAGCGGTCGGTCTAGTCGTCGAGCTCGGTCCACTGACGTTCCGGTGGCCAGCGCGAACGGCAGCAACGGGTCGAGGTGGACGGATGTCGTGGCACGCATGGCTACTCCGCAAGGGCTGGCGGGCGGTGGGCGTGCGTCCGCGGGACGACCCGCATCGGCAGCGAGCTGGGCTGGATGGCCACCCCGACCTCCTCCCGGACCCGGTGGCCGGGGATCGGCCGCAGCTCCCAGCGGGGCAGCAGGGTGCC
>WNFV01020855.1_pt1 | contig 10126 bp, 10 predicted proteins | sample 5400101 | NCBI WGS metagenome assembly WNFV01 (sample SAMN13153361, study PRJNA577476) | soil metagenome | isolation source: 115 cm soil or saprolite under grassland replicate 1 | place: USA:California | collected 2016-06-15 | reverse complement strand
CGCCGATCTGCTCCGACTTCGAGCCAAGCTGGCGAATCGTGTCGGTCGCGGCCTCGGCCGCCTCACGCACCGCCTGCATCGCCGCGGTCGCGTATTCGACCGTCGAGACACCGTCCTCGGAGTCCACACGCGCCTGCTGTGCAGCCGCCGCTGTCTGGCGGGCGTTCTCGGCGCTTGCCAGCGCGACCGACGCCATCTCCTCGGTCATCAGCCGCGCCTGCTCGAGGGCCCGCACCTGCTTCTCGGCGCCCTGGGCGACATCGTCGACGGCGTGGGCGATCTCACCAACTGCCCGACCCGCCTCCTCTGAGGTCGTCGCCATCTGCTGCGACGCCGCGCCGAGCTCGATCGCCGTGTGCGAGACGGCGCCGACCGTCGTGCGCAGGGCATCGATCATCGAGGAGAGGGCCGAGGCGAGCGCCCCCATCTCGTCACGGGAATGCACCTCGACCTCGACCGTGAGGTCGCCCGCAGCCACGCGCCCGGCCGCGGCAGCGAGCTCCTTGGCCGCGCGTGAGATGCCGCGAGAGATCAGGTAGGCGATGATCGTGGCGACGAGCAGGCCCACGAGCACCAGCGCGATCGTCAGCACGGTGGCCGCCGAGATCGTCGAAGACGCCGAGTCGTGCGCCCGGGCCGCCTCGACCTTCGTCGCGTCGTTGAACTTGTCGACGGCCTCGTTCGCCGCCTTGAACGCCTTCCCGCCGATCCCGCGCAGCGCTGCCTCGGTGGCACCGGCGCTATCGCCCGAGTCGGTTAGGCTCAGCGGGCCTTTGTCGCGCTTCGCGTACCAGTCCTTCATCAGGCCGTCGATCTCGTCGACGAGCGCGCGCTGGTCGCCCGTGAGACCTGGCTGGGCCCGGAGCCCAGCGATGTCGGTGCCGATCGCCGCCTGAAGCTCGGCGATCTTGGCCTTGATCTTCGGGCGCTCCTCGGGGAGCGGCTCGAGCACGTACTTGAGGATCGACTCGCGCATCAAGAGCCCATTCCGACGCAGACTCGCGCTGAGCTCGGTCGCTGCGAGGTTGACCCGATAAAGATGATCAGCCTTGCTCCCCACCGACCTGAGCTGGACGATCGCGACCGCTCCGGTCACGACCATCAGAGCGAGCACGACGCCGAAGCTCGCGAACAGCCGCTGTCTGACGGAGAGATTGCTGAAGAAGTTAAGGCGTCCGATTGCCGGAGAAGTCAAGGCCCGGCCTCCCTTCTGAGCGAGTGATGTTGCTACCGCACTGGTTATCGCCACGCGCGCACAGACTTGAGGCTTCTGTCACGTGTTCGGAGCGCTCCGAACCGAGAAACAGAAAAACTGGCCGGGAGCTCCACGGCGCGCGCGCGCCAACGCGGGCGCAGCCCGGCGCTCAAATGGGGCGCTCGCGCCAGGATCGCGAGCAGGCCGGCGCGCGCCACGGCAGGCGCCGCACGCTGGAAGGCGGTGCAGCGCCGAGGCGGACAAGGGCGCGCCTGCGTCACTTCTGCTTTCGCGTCGAGGGGCGTCCGGGACCTCTCAGCCGACTGCCTTGCCGATCGCATCGAGGACGCGGTCCGGCTGGAACGGCTTGACGACGAAGTCCTTCGCGCCGGCGCGGATCGACTCCAGCACCTTCGTCTCCTGGCCGAGCGCCGAGCACATGACGATCCTCGCTGCCGGGTCGATCGTCAGGATCTCCTTGAGCGCGGCAATGCCGTCCTTCTCGGGCATCGTGATGTCGAGCGTCGTCACATCGGGACGCAGCTCCTTGAAGCGGTCGACGGCCTCGGAGCCGTTCGCCGCCTCGCCGATGACCTCGTGGCCACCTTTCGCGAGCGCGTCGCCCAGCATCTTCCGCATGAACGCCGCGTCGTCAACGACGAGTACGCGTGCCATCAGTGTGTTTCTCCTTCCGGTGGGATTGCGATCTGAGGAACAGGGACGAGCTCCTGGACGCGGACCGCCCATTCGCCGTCGTCCACGAGTACGAGAACTCCGCGAGCGAACCGACGCCCGCTGACGTAGAGATCGACGGGCTCGTCGGCCGCCTTGTCGAGCTCGACGACGGCGCCCGGCGCGAGTCCGACGGCGACGCCGAGCGGCAACCTGGCGCGACCGAGCTCGGCCCAGACGCGCACAGGCACGTCGCGCAGCGCCTCGCCCGAAAGCCCGCCGCCGCCGGCGTCGACGTCGCCGCTCAGGTCGAGGGCGAGGTCCTGGAGCGCGCGCGTCATGCGCACGACGAAGGCGTTCGGGACGAGCTGGATCAGGCGACACGTCTCGCCGTCGATCGCGAACGAGACCGTCGTCGCGTGCGCGGCCTCGGCGAACGCGCCGGCAGCCTCGGCCGGCGTCGCGAAGAAGCGCGTCTCCGGGGCCGAGATCTCGACCTCCTGGCCGAGGGTGACGCTCGTCGCGGCGGCGGCTGCGGCCATCATCTGGTTCATCGCCTCGCCGATCGCCGAGAGCTCGAGCTCCGCCAGCTCCTGCTCGAGATCGGGCTCCTGGCCCATCATCGCGGCGGCGAGCTTCTTCGCTCCCGAGAGGCTGATCACGAACACGTTGCCGCCCGTCACGCCGTCGACGTAGGAGACGTTCGTCGCGACCGCGGGCACCGGGATCTGCCGGAGCGGCGACTCGCCGTGGGGCACGACCATCACGGTTCCCTGCTGAAGCTCCTTGTCGCCCACGAACATCGCGAGCACGCCGTGGACCGCTTTGGCGGTCGACTCGCCCAGCCTGAGGAGCGCTTCGTCGGTCGTCATTCCGATCCCTCCAACCGTCCGGTCACGCTCACCGCGCGGCGCCGCCCGCTTCGGCCGGGTCGCGCCCGATGCACGGGCACGGGGCCGGCGCAGAGCAGCACACCATTCGTGGAAGGCGTCTCCAGGCGAACGATGTCGCCTTCCTTGAGCGAGAGCACTTCCTCGATCGTCATCTCGACGCCGCCAACCTCGGCGCGCAGCTCGATGTCGACGCCGCCGAGCGCCTTGCGCACCGCGGCCGCGGTCTTCTCGTCGGCGACCGGCTCGCCCATCAGCTCGCTGTAGTGCCCCGTCGGCAGCTTGTCGACAGCCTGCTCGATCGAGCGGTACGGGACGAGCAGCGAGATCGTCGACGACGTCCCGTCTGCGCGCATCTCGATCGTCAGCGCCAGCGTCGCCTCGCTCGGAGGTGCGGCCTGGACGTTCGCGACCGCGGTCTCGATCTCGAGCACGTTCAGACGGATCCCGACGAGCTCCTCCCAGGTCAGGGAGAGCTGCGCGAGGATCGTCCCGAAGAGGCGGCGCGTCAGCGTGAGCTCGATCTCGCTCAGGTCGCGATGGAGGTTTCGCGCGGGGACGGTCGCCGCGCCGCCCCCGCCGAGCAGCCGCTCCATCATCCAGACGATCGCCCCGGTCTCGGCGCTGACCACCATGCGCGTCCCGAGCGGGATCGCCTCGACGACGGCGAAGATCGACGCGGGCGGGACCTCGGTCAGCGCGCTCGCCCAGGTGAGCTGCGCGACGTTCAGGAGCTCCAGCTCGACGCCCATGCGCAGCTCGGCGGTGAGCCGCGTCGCCGTCGCACGGCAAAAGGCCTCGTGCGAGCGCTCGATGCGCCGTTGCTGCTCCTGGGTGAACTTGGTCGGCCGCGAGAAGTCGACCTCGCGGATGCGACGCGCGCGGCGCTGGCGGCCTTGCCCCCGCTCGGGGAGCTGGCCCTCCTTGGCAGCCTCGACGAGGGCCGCGATCTGCTCGGTTGAAAGGGTCTCGTTCACGAGTAGAGACGAACCTCCGTGCCGCCGACCTCGCGCGAGGTCACGACGAGAGGCGAGATGTGGACGCGAATCGTGCGGCCGCGCGTTCCCGCGGTGTCGGCCGAGCGGATCGGCACGCCTTCGCGCTCGAGTGCGCGACGAGTGGCTTCCTCGTTGCGGATGCCGATGTCGAGCCCGCTGCCGGCGCCGCTCATCGAGAACATCTGCGCACCGCCGACGAGCACCGCCTCGAGCCGCTGCCGGAACGCGCCGAGCGAGCACACCTGCTCGATAAGCGCGGGCACGGCCCGAGTGGCGTACTTCGCCAGCAGCCCGTCGGAGGGCCTAACGCCGGCGTCCTCCGGGAGCATGATGTGCGCGAGGCCCGCGAGCCCGCGGCGAGCGTCGACGAGAGCGAGCCCGATGCACGAGCCCAGCCCGATCGAGACGAGCACGTCGCCCGGGGTCCTCGAGACCGCGAGCTCGCCCATCCGCACCATCGTCTCGGTTGCGTGCCTCACCCGTCGAGCCCCAGCCGCGACAGAAGCTCGGCGACGCCTTCGGCGCTCGGGACGAGCAGGAACTGGAACGAGCACTCGGCGCCTTCGACGACGAGGTGCGAGTCGAGCAGGATCGCCACGTCGGTCGAGTGAGCCTCCGCGACGACCACCGATGCCACGATCGCGCCGAGCATGTCCGTAGCGGTCGCCGGGGGACGGGGCTCGAGCACGAGGCCGACCATCGTCGCGAGCGCGCCGACGTACGACGATCCCAGGATGTTCCCGATCTCGGCGAGAGCCGAAAGGCCGACCTCGGTGCCGGGCTCCACGCCGAGCAGGCTGCAGAGCTCGTCGGCGTCGCCGGGCGTGAAGAGCAGGAGGACCATGGCCTCCAGGTCGCCGACGACGGGAAGCACGACGCCTGTGACCAGGGCCTCCGCAGGCCCGGCAGCATCCACCGCGTCGGCGAGCGGCAACGCTACGGCGCTCGGCACGGAAACGTCGATCGCGCGGCCGAGCAGCGTCGACAGCGCCGTCGCGGCGGTTCCCGAGCCGATGTTGGCCAGCTCCCGCAAGGCGTCGAGCTGGATGTCGGTGAATCTCGTCACGTAGAAGTCTCCTTTTCTTTTCAGGCTGCGTTCACGATCGCTGGCTCGCTGCCTGAATCAGCAAGGGCGTCGCAGTCGACGATCAAGGCGATCTCGCCGTTCGAGAGGACGGCGCCGCCCGAGAAGGCGGCCCCGCCGGCGAGCTCGGGCGGAAGGGGGCGGGTGACCAGCTCGCGCTGGCCGACGAGGTGGTTGACAGCAAGCGCGAGGCGCCGGTCGGCGCCTCGGACGATGACGGCATGGTCCGCGTTGTCGCCGGGCGCGTAGCCGAGCGCTCCGGAGAGGTCGAGAAGCGGCAGGACGCCGTCCCGCTCGACGAGGAAGCGCTGGCCGGCCGCCGAGCGGACGATCGAGTCGTCGAGGCGAAGCGTTCGCTCGACCCGGTCGAGCTGGATCGCGAACGGAACGCCGCCCGTGTCGACGAGGAGCGCTGCCATGATCGCGAGCGTCAGCGGCAGGCGGATCTGCGCCGTCGTCCCGTGGCCGAGCTCGGAGCTGACGAAGACCTCGCCGCCGAGCTCGCGAATCGTCGCGCGCACGACGTCCATGCCGACGCCGCGACCCGACACGTCGCTCGTCTGGTCGACTGTCGAGAAGCCGGGCGCGAACAGGAGCTCGACGGCGCGATGCAGGTCGATCGCGTCCATTGCCTCGGCCGGGATCAGGCCGCGCTCGACAGCCTTGCGGGCGACGCGCTGCGGGTCGATCCCGCGCCCGTCGTCGCGCACCGAGATGACGACGTTGCCCCCCGCGTGGCGCGCCGAGATCTCCAGCGCACCGGTCTCGGCCTTGCCGGCCGCCACCCGCTCCGAAGGCGACTCGAGGCCGTGGTCGAGCGCGTTCCGGACGAGATGGACGAGCGGATCGCCCAGCGCGTCGACGACGGTCCGGTCGAGCTCGGTGTCCTGGCCCGAGAGCACGAGCTCTGCTTTCTTCCCGAGCTTGGTCGACAGGTCGCGGACGAGCCGCGGGAAGCGGAGGAACACCGCCTCGACCGGGATCATCCGCACCTGCATCACCATCGCCTGGAGCGACTGCGAGCTGCGGGTCAGATCCTGCATCGCCTGCTGCAGGCCGGGGACGTCCGCCGACGCAGCCAGCGACTCGACGGCGGTGCGGTGGACGACGAGCTCGCCCATCAGGTGCATCAGCTGATCGAGGCGCTCGGCGTCCACGCGAACGGTGCTCGAGGCCTTGCGGACCGATATAGCGGACTTCGCCTCGACCACAGGCACCGTCAGCCTTTCCTGGGTGCCCTCCGGCACGACGGAGACGCGCGGCCGTCGAACGCGTCGACCTCGTTCTCGCGCGGAACGGATCGCAGCACATCGCCGTGCTCGGCGAGCGCTGCAAGAACCATGTACGCGCGCACGGCGGGCATCAGCACGTCGTCCCGGAAGTGGACTACCGCGTGGACTACTCGCTGATCGCCGGCGAGCTCATCGAGCTCGGGCTCCGTGTCGAAGCCCTCCTCGTCTGCAGTGTCCTCGTCGTGATCCTCGTTGCGGATGAGTCCCTGAAGCCGCTCGATCAGCGGCTCCTCGTCGATCTTCTCGACGCCCTCCGTGTCGATCGCCTCGACGGCGCCCGAGAGCGCGTCTAGGCATTCGAGGAGCACGGTGATCGCCTCCCGCTCGAGGCCGCCACGCCGCTCGCGCAGCAGCTCGAAGACGTTCTCCATCTCGTGGGTGAGGGCTGCGACCGAGGCGAAGCCCATCGTCGCGCTCATCCCCTTGAGCGAGTGAGCGATACGGAAGATCTCGTCGACCGTCGCGCGGTCGTCCGGGTCGTCCTCGATCCGTACGATCGCGAGGTTGAGCTCCTGGAGGTGCTCGCGCGCCTCGGCGAGGAACATCGGCAGGTACTGGTTGATGTCCATCAGGCCTTCCGGTAGATGAAGGGCCGGACCGGGACGAGACCGATCTCCGGCGGATTCGAGACCCGCTCGGTCGACCCGATCATCAGGTACCCGCCCGCGCGGATCGCGCCGGCGAGGCGGGTGTGCAGCCCGTCACGGACCTCGTCGGTGAAGTAGATGACGGTGTTGCGGCAGAGCACGAGGTCGTAGGCCGCCGACGGGAAGGGCATCTGCAGCAGGTCGCCGGTCTCGAAGCGCGTGACCTGCTTGAGCGCCGAGGCGGCGCGCCAGCCCTCGCCCTCAGGCTCGAAGAAGCGATCGAGCGCGGCGCGAGGGGCTGTGCGGGCGTCTTCGGCCGAGAAGCGACCCTCGCGGGCCCGCTCGACCATGCGCACGTCGATGTCCGTGCCGCGAATCTCGAGCGACGCCGTCGGCGCGTGCGCGAGACAGACGGCTGCAAGCGTGTATGCCTCCGCGCCGTAGGAGCAGCCTGCGCTCCAGGCGTTGATCCGGCTGCGGTCGGCGAGTTGGGGGAGGACCTCGCGCGCGAGCACGTTCCACTGCTCGGGATTGCGCCAGAGCTGCGAGACGTTGATCGTCATCCGGTCGAGGAAGCTCTCGAGCTCCTGGACCTCGGCCGTGAGCAGCGAGAGGTACTCACCCAGGCGCATGGCGCCCCGGCGCGCCGCGAACGACCGGATGCGGCGCTCCATCTGGCCGCGCTTGTACTGGCGCAGGTCGACCTGGCAGAGGCGCCGGACGCCATCGCAGAAGGCGAGGTATTCGTCGTGCGTGCTCAGAGCCGTCGTCACTGTTTTGTCCCAGGGGTGGCTCACCGGCCGGCCTCGGATGCGATCGCCTCGTGCAGCTCCTGCAGGTCGACCACGTCGTCCGCCAGGCGCGCCTCGACCACCGCGCGGGGCATGCCGTAGACCGTGCAGCTCGACTCCGCTTCGGCGAGGATGCGGCCGCCGCGGCTCTTGACCGCCTGGGCGCCCGCGAGCCCGTCCCTGCCCATGCCCGTGAGGACGACGAGGAGCAGGCGCTCGCCGAAGACGCGGGCGGCGTCCTCGATCGTGAGATCCGCCCGCGGGCGGAGCCCGCCGACCGGAGGCTCGTCGGAGATCCGAACGGCGCCGAGGTCGTCGAACCGGAGGTGGCTGCCGCCCGGAGCAAGGAGGGCGGTCGAGGCCTGGACACGCTCGCCGCCGGTCGCTTCGCAGACCCTCAGCCTCGATGCCGTGTCGAGCCGCTGGGCAAGCGAGTTGGTGAAGCCCGCCGGCATGTGCTGCACGATCACCGTGCCGCGGCCGAGCGGAGCCGGCAGCTTCGGCAGGAGGTGGCCGAGGGCGCGTGGGCCGCCGGTCGAGCAGGCGATCACCACCGCCCGGCGGTCTCTCGTCGCCGGTCGGCGAGCCGGCGCCAGGTGGCGACCTCTGCCCGCCCGGCTCCCGTTGCGGTGGCCCGAGCGCGCGGCGAGGTTCACCTTCTCGCGCAGATCCGTGAGGAAGCCGTCGAGCGGCTCGCCCGCGGCCGGCTTTGCGACGAGCTCGAACGCCCCTTCCGCGAGCGCGTCGATCGCGCGGGCCCCGAAGGCCGGCGAGAACGCCGACACGACGACGACCGGGATCTGCGTCCCGGTCCGTCGCAGCGCGCGCAGCACGTCCAGCCCGTGGAGACCCGGCATCGCCAGGTCGAGGGTCATCACGTCCGGCTTCAGCGCCTCGCAGAGGGCTAGGGCGTCCGAACCGTCCTCGGCGGTGCCGACCACGTCGAAGCCGCTCTCGCCGAGAGCGGCCTCGAGAAGCCGGCGCATGAAGCTCGAGTCGTCGGCAACGACGACCCGTGTGGGACGGTTGGGATCCACGTCAGGCGGCGATCTCCACGCCGGCGAAGACGCCGCTCGTGTTCAGCAGGACGATCAGCCGGTCCTCGATCTTGGCGACGGCGTCGATGAACGCCGCGCCGGCCGCCGGAACGGACTCGAGCTGCTCCGCCGAGACGGTGATCACCTCTTCGACGTCGTCCACGATCACCCCGGCCGTGCCGGTCTCGGTCTCGACGATCACGATGTTCGCGCGCTCGCCGCTCTGGGCTTCGAGGCCGAGCCGGGCTGCGAGATCGCAGACGGGGATGATCTTGCCGCGCAGGCTGATCACGCCGCGGATCCACGGAGCTTCCGACGCGACCGCGCGCGGCTCCGTGTAGCGGATGATCTCCTGCACCTGGGTGATCGGGAGCGCGTACTCCTCGTCGCCGAGCGAGAAGACGACGAGCTGCTTCGTGCTCTCCGAGGCAGTGCTCTGGGTGGTCGACATGCGTCCTCCAATGAGAAGTCGAGATGCGGCCTGAGTAATCGGCCGCACCGACGCGGACGTGAGAACCCCAGGCGGCTCTTTTTTCGCAGTCCCCGGATCACTGGCCGACCCGGCCATGTCCCGGTGTCAGGCCAAGGTGACGAGAGCGTCAAGAACCGTCCACAGGTCACCTGAACCCGCTCGGGGCCTAGCGAAGCACCGCCGCGGCCATGGCCGTTCCGGCCATGGCCGGGTGTCAGTCCAAGGTGACGGAAGTGTGACGCCGGGGACTCCCGCGTTCGTTCTGGCTAGACATTTCGGCGTGCACGGCCCGACGAAGGCGCAGGGTGGGCGCCGGGCGGGCGGCGGATGATGGGAGCGGGATGAATGGAGTGACGTCGGCGCAAGCCGCATACACGACCCTCGGGCTTCGCTTCGGCGCGCCGAGCGAGGACGTCCGCGGCGCCTACCGGACGCTGCTGCGCCGCTACCACCCGGACACCGGGCCACCCGAGCCGGATGCGGCTCGGCGCCTTGCCGAGGTACGCGCCGCATACGCGCGCCTCCGCCCACGTGACCGACCGACCGACGGAGCGACGGTCGCCCGGGCGCTCGACGCCTATCTGCCACCACCGCCCGGGCCGACCCTCGACGTGATCGCGTGACCCCGCTGACCCTCGTAACACTGTGTTACTTGGATCGGGTGGCTCGGGCTGGCGTATCGCTAGGTGGCTAGCGGCCGACGAGGGCGAGCAGGCTGGCGTCCGCGTCGGCTCCGTCGACGAGCTCGTCCGGTGCCTGGCGCAGGAACGCTTCGATCGCCGGCAGGCGGTCGATTGCGGCGTCCACCCGCGCGTCCGTGCCGCGGGCGTACGCGCCGATCGTGATCAGGTCCTCCTTCTCGCGGTAGAGCGCGAGCGTCTCGCGCAGCCACGCTGCGGCGGCGCGCACGTCGGGCCCGGTGACCTCGCCGGCCAGACGGGACACCGACTGGAGGACGTCGATCGCCGGATAGTGGTTCCGATGCGCTAGCTGCCGCGTCAGCACGCAATGGCCGTCGAGGATCGACCGGGCCGCGTCCGCCACAGGCTCGTTCATGTCGTCGCCCTCGACGAGCACCGTGTAGAGCCCGGTGATCGAGCCTTCCTCG
>WNFV01012332.1_pt1 | contig 10130 bp, 11 predicted proteins | sample 5400101 | NCBI WGS metagenome assembly WNFV01 (sample SAMN13153361, study PRJNA577476) | soil metagenome | isolation source: 115 cm soil or saprolite under grassland replicate 1 | place: USA:California | collected 2016-06-15 | reverse complement strand
GCCGACGTCCAGCCGCTGATCCTCGTCTTCGAGGACATCCACTGGGCCGAGGAGCCGCTGCTCGAGCTGATCGACCACCTGGCGCAGTGGGTCCGCGAACGCGCGCTGCTGATCCTCTGCCTCGCGCGGCCAGAGCTGCTCGACGTGCGGCCGGGGTGGGGCGGAGGGCGTGTTCGCTCGACCGCGATCGAGCTCGAGCCGCTCGCGCGCGAGGAGAGCGAGGCTCTCGCCGAGGCGCTGCTCGCCGAGCACGACGTGCCCGAGAACGTTCGCGCCCGCCTCCTGGACAAGACCGAAGGCAATCCGCTGTTCGTCGAGGAGACGGTGCGGATGCTCCTCGAGGAGGGTGCCCACGGCGACCGCATCCCCGACACGCTGCAAGCATTGATCGCAGCCCGCATCGACCGACTGCCGGCCGGCGAGAAGGTCATCTTGCAACGCGGATCCGTGATCGGTCGGGTCTTCTGGGCAGGGGCGGTCGACCACCTGTCGCCGGAATACGACGCTGACGATCTCGAGGACATGCTCGACGACCTGCTCCTGCGCGATTTCGTCACGCGCGAGGAACGGTCGACCATCAGCGGCGAATCGGCCTACCGCTTCAAGCACGTTCTCATCCGCGAAGTCGCGTACACCGGCCTCTCGAAGTCGAGCCGCGCGGAGTACCACACACGTTTTGCGGAGTGGCTCCGACAGAAGGCCGACAAGGAGCTCCTCGAGGTCCGCGCGTATCACCTCGACCACGCCACCGCCCTGTATGCGGAGCTCGACGGGCGTCCCCCCGCGGAGCTCGCCCAGATCGCGGCGAGAGCGCTCGAAGCAGCCGGTAAGCGCGCGCTCGCGCTCGAGTCGAATGTGTCGGCGCGGAAGCTGCTCCTGCGCTCCGCAGAGCTCGAGCCGACGCTGTGGCGCCGGTTCCTCGCCGCGCGGGCGGCGTGGCAGCTCGGGGATCTCCCGGTCGTACGCGACGAGATGAGCGTCCTCGCCGAGGAAGCCGCCGCCGAAGGCGCGCGTGACGTTCAAACCAGGGCGCTGACCGCGCTCTCCGAGACCGCGGCGTCGCTCGATGGTGAGCTCGTTCGTGCGGCAGAGCTCGCCGATGAGGCGCTCGCCGTCGTCGAGGCCGATGACCACGAGGGCCGCTTCAGCGCCCTCGACCGGCGCGCGCGCGTCGCGAGATGGGTCGGCCGCCTCGCCGAAGCCGAGGAGTTCGAGGAGCAGGCGCTCGAGGCGGCGCGGGCAGCAGGGCGGAAGGACCACGAGGCGAGGGCTGCGCTCCAGCTCGCCGGAATCCAGATCGGCCGCATGGAAGACGACAAGGCGGAGCCGCTGATCGATCGCGCTCTCGCGCTGGCCGAAGAAAGCGGCAGCATCGTCGCGCGCGCGAGCGCCGCCCAGTCGAAAGGCACGCTCCACCGTGTGCGCGGGGAGTACGAGCAGGCCCACGGTTGGCTGACGAAATCACTCGACCTCTACCGTGAGACGGCGTCGGTATCGGAGATCGCGTGGACGTCCCGGCAACTCGCCCAAGTGGCCTGGAGCACGGGAAATCTCGCGCGGGCCGAGAAGCTCTTCCGCGAATCGATCCGCCTACTCGCCCCGATGCGGGAACGCGGCACGCTGTGCGAGAGCCAGCGCCTCCTGGCTCAGCTGCTGTTGGAACAGGGTCGAATCGACGAGGCGGAAAACTATGCACTCGCGGGTCGCGACACTGTGAGCGCCGAGGACGTGACGTCACGCGCGACGACGCGCGTCGCGCTCGCGCAGGTGCGCGCGGCGCAGGGGCGTGACGACGAAGCGGAGACGCTGTTCCGCGAAGCCGTCGAGGTCCTCAGCGGCAGCGAACACTGCCGCATCCTGCTCGACGTGCTCCCTCCCTACGCGGAGTTCCTGCGTGCCCGGGACCGCGAAGCCGACGCAGCTGAGCTCGAGGCGCGACTCGCCGAACGTGTTCCCACGGCCGCGTAGAGCTCCTCGCGGATCGCGAGGCTGGAAGCCAGGTCCGGCGACTCGCTGATGACCGTCGCCGGACGCGTGAACTTCTTCAGCGCCTTCCCGAGCGGCTCCACGCGCAACGTTCCCTCGCCGTAGGGAAGGTGCTTCGTCTCGTTGCGGTTGGCGTAGGCGATGTCCGAGAAGTGGATGTGGAACGGCGCCGCCGGTTCGAGCACCTGATCCGCCCCTGCAAGGATGGCGGCGAAGGCAGCTGTCTCAGTGAAGCCGCCGTCCGTGACCGCGTGCAGGTGCGCGAAGTCGAGCACCGGCCGGACCCAGCCGCACCGCGCGGAGATGGCGAAGACGTCCTCTGCCGTGCCGAGCTCTCGCACTCGTCCCATGATCTCCACGCCGAACGGGACCGCCCGGTCCTTCTTCTCCAGCCGCTCGCGTAGCTCGCCGAGCTGCTCCACCACGGCGTCGAGTGCCGCGTCCCGTTCGCGTCCGAGAAGGAAACCGGGATGGAAGACGACGAGCTCCGCGCCGCAGCTCTTCGCGATACCCGCCGAGTGGTCGAGCATGCCGATCGCCATGTTGAGCTTCTTGCCGCGCTCCGCGTGTCCCATGAAGCCGGCGATCGGGGCGTGGACCGAGAGCACGACGCCTGCGTCGCGGGCGAGCTCTCCGAACCGCTCCGCCCACGCGTAGTCCATCCAGAACTTGCCCTCGAAGTCGATCTCGCAGGCCGTGTAGCCGCGTTCGCGTAGGAGCGCGATCGCCTCCTCCGGGCTCTCGCGCGACGGTACGCGCGCCGGGCCGAAGTGGAGCTTGGCCACGAGTCCAACCGTACTACTCTGAGATCGTGCTTCGAGTTGCCGTCCTCGCGGTGGTATCCGTCGTTGCTTCGGGCCACTTCGGCGAGCTGCGCGTGACGCATGCCGGGTCGGTGAAGTTGCAGCGCAGCGCGCCCTCGGCGTTTCCCGCCGGCCCCGGCCCGAACATCGGCGACGTCGAGTTCCTCAGCGCCCGCGTCGGCTTCGGTCGCGGTCGCGCCGGATCTCCTCGCCGCAGTCGGAGTTCGCAACTGCCTTCCGGTTCTAGCGCTGAGCCGCAGCCGCGGCCGAAGTTGGACGATCTCGGAGATTCCACATGCGTGCGAGCCGGCGGCCGCGCGCGATGCCGAGGTCTGGTTGTGGTGTGAGCGCCTGCTGCTTCACAGCGTCGACCGCGGGCGGACCTGGTCGCGGCTGCGCGCTCCGTCTCCGATCACGTCGGTCGCAGCCACCGGTGCGGGCAGCGCCTGGATTGTCGCCGGCAACGGCGTCATGGGCCAGCTCTGGCGGACGGCTGACCGGGGAAAGACCTGGAAACGGGCCTGGCCACGCCTTCCGACACGCGGGTAAAGCGATGCCGTCCGACGCCTTTCCTACCCTCGTTTCATGGGTAAGAAGCCGTCACGTATCGATCTGCTCGAGCTCGACATCGACCTCCGGCTGACCGATCTCTGGCGCGAGGCCGGAGAGATCACGGACTGGAACCTCGACGTCGTGGCGGCGTTCATGCGTGCCGCCTACGGCAAGGGCTATTGCGACGCGCTCACCGAGGACGCGCCGGGGTCACTGTGTCACGACCACGGCTACCGGATTCCGGGCCGTCGTCCGGCGCCGGCGCGCGAGGCGTAACCGCCTCGGACCAGAACACCGGCGTCGACTCGAACGCCGGGAAGCGGAGGGTGAACGTCGAGCCCTGCGTGGATGTCGTGACTCGGCAGCCGCCGCCGTGCGCCTTTGCGATCGCGTCGACGATCGCAAGCCCGAGCCCGACTCCGCCGTGAGCCCGGGTGCGAGCGGCGTCGGCGCGCGCGAAGCGCTCGAAGATATGCGTGAGCGCATCCTGCTGGATCCCGCCGCCTCCGTCCGCGACCTCGATCATGACCTGGCTCCCCACCGCCCGGGACCTGAGCGCGATCGTCTCGCCGTGATCCGTGTACTTGACCGCGTTCTCCAGCAATGCATCGAGGGCAGATCGCAGGCCCTCCGGATCGACGGACAGCTTCCCCGACGCGAGCCCCCCGAGCTGCCATGCGCGCGGCGCAACCTCCGACCAGCGCATGAAGACGTCCTCGAGGAACGGCTCGAGGTCCACGTCTTCGAGGACGACGAAGTCCGGCTGATCCGCCTTTGCGAGGAGGAGGAGCCGCTCGAGGATCAGCTCGATCCGTGTCAGCTCGTCCAGGGCGACGTCGATCTCCTGCGCCGTTTCGCCGTTCGTTCGGCGCAGGACCTCGAGATGCCCGCGCGCGATCGTCACCGGCGTGCGCAGCTCGTGGGATGCGTCGTGCAGGAAGCGCTCTTGGCGCTCGAGCAACGAGGCGCGCTGCGCGGCTTGGCGCTCGACGACGGCGAGCGCCTCCTGGCGCCGGCGAGCGTGCCAGACCATCGCGAGAAACATCGCGGACATCAGCGGCACCTCGAAGAGCTCGCCCCAGAGCTGCTCCCCCGAGAACGCGTCCTGAAGGATGAGCGCGCCGGTCGATGCGATGACGGCGAGCAGCGTCAGGTAGGTGGCAGCGGGTCGCCACACCCGGAAGCCGTACAGGAGCGTGAGGCTGATCCAGATGAAGTGAAAGGGGATCGTCTCCCAGCTCGGCCAGACAGCCATCGCGACGAGATTCGCAATCGCGAACGCAGCCCAGAGGAGCTCCAGGCGACTAAGCCGGAGTGAGCCGATACCCCGCATGACGGACGGTCTCGATCGGCGCGTCCGCGCCTAGCTTCTTGCGCAGGCGACGGATGCAGACGTCGACGACGTTCGAGCCCGGATCGAAGTGGTAGCCCCAGACTTCCGACAGCAGCCGCTCGCGGCTGATCACCTCGCCGGGATGCTCGACGAGATGATGGAGAACCCGAAACTCGCGATCTGAGAGCTGCGCCGTCACCGATCCGAATTGCGCTTCGCGCCGCGCGAGATCGAGCACGAGCATCCCGGCGCGCACGACGTGCCCGTTCTCACCGTTGCGCGCCTTCCGCAGCTGCACGCGAATCCGGGCGATGAGCTCGTCGAACGAGAAGGGCTTGCTCAGATAGTCGGCGGCGCCGAGCCCGAAGCCTCGAAGCTTCGTCGGCAAGTCGGAACGCGCGGACACGATCACGACGGGAAGCTCGGGGCGAGCCTTGTTGAGCTCGTGCAGGACGCTGAGACCGTCCAGACCCGGAAGGAGTAGGTCGAGCAGGACGAGGTCGTACTCGTCGCGACGGGCGCGCTTCAGGCCTTCGGCCCCGTTGCGGGCGGCGTCCACGGAAAAGCCTTCAGCCTCGAGTCCTCGTGCGAGGAACCCGAGGATGCGCGGCTCGTCCTCGATCACCAGGATCCGCATGACCGCCGAAGCGACCATAAACGAGATGACGGGGAGATGACCTGTGGATGACAGTTCCGTCATCTGCGGGGGACCGAACCGATCCCGCGTTTATGGTCGGCGCCGGCGATGGCCCAGCGTACTCTGGAGCCAGGCGGCGTCATCGGCGAGGCACCGGCACCGCTGACGGAACGGGCTGCACGCCCGTCGCCGTTCCCCGATCGGGCCGCTCGTCACTGGCTGCTCTCGTCGATCATCTGGCTGACCGTCGTCGATCTCTTTGGCGGCGTCCTTTCGACCGAGTTCGTCTCGCCGGACGCCTTCGGAGGCATCTCGTGGCTCGCCTTCTCGCGCGTCCGCCAGGGGCACGTCAACGGCGTCATCCTCGCCTGGCTGACGATGATGTACTTCGGCGCGCTCTTCTACATGCTGCCGCGGCTCTGCGGCACGCGAGGCATGTGGAGCGAGCGGCTCGGCGTCTGGTGCGCCTGGGCGTGGAATGCGATGTACCTGCTCGGCGTGATCGCCCTGCTGACAGGCCACAGTCAAGGCCGCGAGTACGGCGAGCTGATCTGGCCGCTCGACATCGCCCTGCTCGTGATCTGGTGTCTCAACATCGTCAACATCATCGCCACCGTCCAGATCCGGACGATCCGGCCCATCTACGTCACGGTCTGGTGGTTCCTCGCGAGTCCGTTGTGGCTCGCGGTCGACTACGCGATCGGCAACGTCATCTGGCGGCCCGGCCACGTCTGGGGCGCGCCGTCGGGGACGCTCTCGAACAGCCTCGCGGACGCAATGCTGAACTGGTGGTACGCGCACAACCTGTTCGGCTTATGGCTGACGCCGATGCTCGTGGCGCTGACGCTGTACATGGTCCCGCGCGTCACCAACACGCCCCTCTATAGCTACACGCTCTCACTCGTCAGCTTCTGGGGAATCGCCTTCTTCTACACGGGCGTCGGCGACCACCACATCCTCCAGTCGCCGACGCCCGCGTGGCTGAAGACGATCGCCGAGACCTCCTCATGGATGCTCCTCGTTCCGGTCTTCGCCTTCACGATCAACATCCTCGGAACGATGAAGGGCAACTGGGACAAGTTCTTCACGAACTTACCCTTGCGCTTCACGTTGACGGCGTTCTTCTTCTACTGGCTCGTCAACATCCAGGGAGCCTTCCAGGCGCTGCAGCCGTTCAACCGGCTCACTCACTTCACGAACTTCGTCGTCGCCCACGCCCATCTCGCGTTACTCGGCGCCTTCACGATCCTCGGCATGGGCGTGATCGACTACATCGTGGCGCAGGTCTACGCACGCCCGTTATGGAGCCGCAGCCTCACCGAATGGCAGTACTGGCTCGTCACCATCGGCTTCACGGGTTTCTTCAGCGTGCTCACCCTCGCCGGTTTTCAGCAGGGGTTCAGCTGGGCGCAGGGGATTCCCGAGGTGAACGTGCTGCCCCAGCTGCACGCGTACTTCATCGCGCGCGGGATCTTCGGCGTGATGATCATTGCCTCCGGCGTCGTCCAGATGATCAACGTCGGGATGACGATCTGGTCGAATACCCACGAGCGGCGACGGGCGGAGACGCTGCGGTTTGCGGAGGCCGTCTCGCCGGCCCTGCCTGCGAGTTAGCCGATGGCCGAGCGCGACCGATTCGACACCGACGAGCCGCGCGCCCCGCGCGGCTGGGCCCCGCACCCCCGCGAACGGATGCTGATGACGCCGTGGGTCGCCGGCCTCGGTGGGCTGCTCGCGTTCTTCGCGGTCGTCTTCGCGGTCGTCTGGCTCCCGATCCACACCTTCGACCCACCGGCCTCCGCTGACTGGGCACCGCTCTCCAACAACGGCCATAAGGGCCGCGACCTGTTCGCCTCGAACGGCTGCTACGTCTGCCATTCCGGCTACTCGCGCCCGCAAGACGTCCGCTACGCCCTGTACTTTCTCTACCCGAAGGTCTCCCAGCCGGGAGACTTCTTCGGCAGCGACCAGTCGCCGAACCTGTTCGGCACGGAGCGGACGGGTCCCGACCTGTCGCAGGACGCGGGCTGGCACCCCGACGACTGGCACCGCGCCCACTTCTACAACCCGCGCTTCATCGACCCGCTCTCGCTGATGCCGCCGATGAAGTCGCTCTTCTCGGACAAGCAGGTCGACAACCTCATTCTGTTCACGCAGGAGCGCAGCGGCAAGTCGGGTCTGCTTCGCTACGCGAGCCAGCTCTACGCCAAGCACGTCGTCAACACCGTCCAGGGCTTCCCGGCGCCGTACAAGGGCTTCCAGGGAGCACACAAGCCGCCGCTCGAGCCGAAAGAGGTGAAGCCGCCGCCGAATCAGCTCGAGGAGGCGCCGAACCTCGCCCAGATCGACCGTAGCTACTGGCTGGCGGCAAACCCGCTGCCCGTGACGACGGCGAACCTGCTCCGCGGCAAGGAGATCTTCCTCGAGCGTTGCGTCGGTTGCCACGGGCCGAAGGGCAACGGGAAGGGTCCGGCGGCCAGCTTCCTGTCGCCGACTCCGCTCCCGTTCGACGACGCCGACGACCAATGTTGTGGCGGGGACACCGGCCCGGGCGACTTCTACTACCGCATCCTGCGCGGGTGGCCCGGCACCGCGATGGAGAACTTCGGTGAGCGGCTCTCGGTCGACGACATCTGGCGCGTCGTCCTGTTTCTGAAGACGATCCCCAACGGGACTGTGAAAGAGCATCGCATTCCGACCCCGAAGGACTACATCGTCTGGTCGCCGTCGAAGGAGCTGCTCGCGTGGGTCAAGACGCGCCAGCAGATCGCGAACAACGCGTCGTTCTCCAAGCACGAGCTGGCCGATCCCTTCTTCCAGGCGGCGCGGCGCACCTTCCCAGGTCTTGCACCGGGCGACGTGATCGACGTCAACGGCCTCGAGACGAAGCTCACCCTCAAGGACGCCGCCGCCGGCATCAGGACGATCTACGAGGATCTGCTCAATCGCACCTGGGCGGACGCGAGGGCGCGGGGCGACAAGCTGCCGCCTGAGGCACAGAAGGACATTCCTCCGACCCTTCCGGGGCATTGATGAGGCGGTTTCTCGTCACGGCTGTCTTCGCGCTGGCGGTCTCCCTCGCCGTGCCTGCGGCAGCGCTTGCGCACGATGCACCGGAGAACGACCAGTCGAAATGGGTGATGGCCGACTGGATGCTGGACATGTTCTTCATCCTCGCGGGCGTTGCGCTGGTCGCGTTCGTGATCGCCTGGAAGGGCGGCCACTTCCACAACTTGGCCGAGGCCGCGCGTGTGCCGCTCGACATCGACGAGGAGGACTACTACACGCCCGAGTGGGCGTACGACGAGGAGGAGTGGGACGATGTCGATGCCGTCCGGTGACTCGCCGCAGGACGCCCAGGCCTACTACGACTACTTGAACGGCCACCACATCATCGACGGCCGGGTCGAGACGTGGCACGTCGACTGGCTCTCGCTCGCGTGGCTGTGGGGCTTCATCATCGTGCTCGTCATCGGCTTCGCGGTGGTGATGGTCATCACCCACCTCATCTGGGGGCAGAGGTTCTGATGTCCACGACGCTGCCGTTCGTCACCTACTCGACGCTCAGCGAGGCGCTTATCCCGGCGGAGGACTGGGAAATGGTGTACGCGTCGCTTCAGGCTCTCAAGGGGCACGTGCAGGAGTACCCGGGCTGCCAGCGCTTCGACGTCTTCATCCGCGCGGAGCAGGACGGGGACGTGCGGATTCAGTGCTATACGACCTGGGATACGCCGGCTCAGCTCGAAGCGTTTCTCGAACGCGGCTATACGTTCGAGCGTCTGCTGGTTGATCTTGGGGAGGGCCTCGAAACGCAGCGAAGCCTCGTGATGGAGAAGGTCTTCTGATGGCCGAGCCAGAGGAACGCGCGCAGCGGCGAGTTCGCCCGGCGCGGCCGCTCTTCGGCTACCGGGACATCGGCGAGGACGTGCGCTGGTCGCGCCAGGCGCACATCCGAGCGTGGGTGATCCTCGCGGTGATGATCGCCGTCTCGCTCGGCTGGACGCTGACCGTCTACTTCATCGAGCCCGGTCTTCGCTAGTGCTGGCGCGGCGGTTGCAGCCGTGTACCTGAAGCACCTCTCCTCGCTCGAGTTCCTGACCTACGTCGCCTTTTTCACGATTGTCGTCGCGGCCCTCTGGCGCTTGCTACCCGGAAAGACGCCGCCGGTAAGAACCGTGCCTTACCCCGAGCAGCAGCTCGGTGCTCACGACCCGAAGCTGGCGAAGTACTTCGTCGCCGGCGGCGGCTTCCTCGTCCTCGGCGGCCTCCACATGGTCGTGAAGAACCTGCCGTGGACGGCCGAGTGGCTCGCGCGCGCCGGCTACGCCGGACACCTCGTCCGCGACCTCGCGAACACGCACGTGATGATCGTCGGCGGCGGCACGCTGATCGCGACCGGCCTCTGCTGGTACGTGCTGCCGCGCATCGCCGGCCGGCCGCTCGCCAGCGAGGCTCTGGCTCAGTGCGCGTTCTGGTTCACCGCCGTCGGCCTGCTCGTCTTCTACGTGGCGTTCGTCGGCAACGGAATCGCGATCGGGCGCCTCGTTGCGCACGGCTGGGACTACGAGGCCGCAAAGGCGAGCATGGGCAAGTGGTACAAGGTGCCGGTCGGGATCGGCGCCGGCGTGATGGGCCTCGGTTACTGGTGCTTCGCAGCGAATGTGTTCCTGACCGTCTTCCATGCACGTCTCGTGCGCGTGCCCAAACCGAGCGGGCACCTGTGGAAGTTCCTCGCCACCGGCGCCGCGGGACTCACCGTCGGCACGGTGCAGGGCGTGATCCAGGTCGCGCCGGCTCAGGCCGATTGGCTCTACCGCGC
>WNFV01010427.1_pt1 | contig 10134 bp, 7 predicted proteins | sample 5400101 | NCBI WGS metagenome assembly WNFV01 (sample SAMN13153361, study PRJNA577476) | soil metagenome | isolation source: 115 cm soil or saprolite under grassland replicate 1 | place: USA:California | collected 2016-06-15 | reverse complement strand
CCCTCCTCCGTTGACGGTTCGTGCCACACAGATGCCTGACGCGGGCATGAGCAAACGTGGTGCCACGAGGTCTCTGGTCCGTAGCGCGTTGAGATTGCGAGAGATACACGCCTGTGTGGCGCGCTCGCCGCACGCCGGGCGCAGCGGTCCCCGTACCACAGTTCGCGGCGACCGTGCACCGCGGCGAGCGCGCGCCAAGCGCCGATGGGTGCGCGGCGCCGGAGCATCAACAGGAAGCGGGCCTTTAAAAAGAGCGTCGAGCCAGCTGGCTCGACGCTCTCACATTCTCGGCACTCGGGAGAGATCAGGGTGCGTCCGGCCTGCTCTCGTCGTCGACGAGGTCCGTGTCGGGCGGATTCTCGCTCCCCGGCCCGAATCCCGTCTTGCCGGTATGGTCGGGAATCGTGACCTGCACCTCGGCCACGTTGTTGTCGTAGTTGCTCTCGGCCAATTGGTGGCACAAGCCGAGATGGTTGGGATCTGCGAAGCGGCAGCGCTCGCCCGTAGCCGGCATGAACCCTGGATTGACCGTGATCCGGAGGATGTAATCGCCCGGCGGCACGGGATCCTGTCCGTCGCCGCCGTCGAGCACGAGGTATTGGCCGCTGAGGTGCTTGTTGTATGTGTCTGCCCAGCCCGCGCTAATTCCCTGGAAGCCCGGGATTGAGAAGCCGCCGCAAGTCCGGTACGTCCACGATCCCACGCCTCCATCGAATTGCCACGGCGTGTCGTCGATCATACAGAAGCCTCGTTTTGCGGCGCGCCAGACCTGTTCCGAGCTGGTTTCGGTCTTGGGCTTGACCAGCTCGTACAGCGCATAGTGCCGGAAGTGGAAGTGAAAGTGGCAGAATGCGAACTCGAATAACCCATCGCGCGCCAGTACGTGGTCGAGGGGATTACCGACGAAGACATCCGCGTCCCCAATGTTCGGTGTGGTGACCGTGAAGCGGAGCACGCGATGCACGCCGGGCGTGACTCCACCCTCGACCGCACCGCAGTGGTCCCTCTTGTCCAGGTCCTGGTCGTAGATCACCCAGGAGTGGGCCAGGCGCGCCGTGTCCACGATCAGGTCCGGCATCCCGTCCAGATCCTGAACGTGGGCAAACTCGGGGGTCGCGGGAGCCTGAACTCCCACGACCCCGCGTTGGATGTCCGAACACGCGGCCGCTACGAATCCGACGACGGTAATCAGTACACTCGCTCTCACGGACATGGTCGTTTGCCCTGCCGGCGCGCGGGCCCCGGCGGGGAGCGGCGTGCGGTCCGCTCCCCGCGGGATGCCGCGTCGCTCATGCAGGCACCTCCTTGGTTGAGAACGTCGTTGCGCGCCTCAGCGCGAAGGTCTCGTCGGCCAGCACCGGAACCGTCGTCGTGACCACGAATCAGAACGCCCGCGTGATCCCGTAGATCGCCACGGGAATCGAGACGAGGATGCCGAGGATCCGCCACGGCTTCTCCGGGTCGCTGACGGCCAAGCGCGGCACGACGAGGCGGTCGCCGCCCCGCAGGCCCATCTGATCCACGGTGAGCCCGTGAGCGAACGCAAACTGCAGCGAGTCGGCCCCGAAGAACGGTTTCCCGTCGCGCTCGACGCGCATCGCCGCCACCTTCGCCTCGCGGGTCGGCCCGCCCGCCTGCATGAGCGCGTCCGCGAGCACCCCATCCGCCGGCACGGAGTAGAAGCCCGGGTGCTCGACCTCGCCGATGATCGAGAGATTGATCAGCGCCTTGGCGTGCACGACCGGGGTCTTCAGGTAGCGCTCGAGCTGCCGGCTGAGGTAGGACTCGACATCGGAGCGCCGCACGCCGACGAGCGGGACCTCGCCGATCACCGGCAGCGCCAGCGCCGGTCCGGGCCCGACCGCGAACGTCTTGGTCAACTGGGAATCCCCCTCCACTTGGAGGAGGATCCGATCGCCCACTTGGAACTCGCCACCAGGGCGCTGGGGAGCCGCCGCGCTCGGCGCTTGCGCGCGCGCGCCACCCGGACTGCAGACCAAGCAAAGGCACAGGACTCGCAGGATCGTTTTCATCGTCACTCCACGGTCACGCTTTTCGCCAGGTTGCGCGGGCGGTCCACGTCGCAGCCCCGCAGCACGGCGATGTGATAGGCAAGTAGTTGCAGGGGGATTACCGTGAGCACCGGCGAGAGCAGCGTCGGACTCGCAGGAACGCTCAACTGGTGGTCGACCAGAGGGCGCAGGTCCCCGTTGCCGTCGCTCGTGATCGCGACGATCCGGCCGGCCCGTGCCTTCACCTCCTGCATGTTGGACAGCACCTTGGCGTAGACGTCGTCCTTGGGCGCCACGACCACGACCGGCATGTTCTCGTCGATCAGCGCGATCGGCCCGTGCTTCATCTCCGCCGCGGGGTATCCCTCGGCGTGGATGTAGGAGATCTCCTTGAGCTTCAGCGCGCCCTCGAGCGCCACGGGGAAGCTGACACCCCGCCCCAGGTACAGGGCGTTCGGGGCGTCCGCGTAGCGCTCGGCGAGCGCGCGCACCTGCGGCTCGAGCTCGAGCGTGCGCGTCACGAGGTCCGGCAGCCGCGCGAGTTGCTGCGCCAAGCGCTGCCCCTCTGCGGGCGGCAGGCCGCGCGCCCGACCGAGGTACAACCCGAACAAGAGCAACACGACGAGCTGCGAGCTGAATGCCTTAGTGGACGCGACACCGATCTCCGGGCCCGCATGCAGGTAGATGCCGCCGTCCGCTTCGCGGGCGATCGTCGAGCCGACGACATTGACGATGCCGATGACCGTCGAGCCCGCAGCCTTTGCCGCGCGCAACGCCTCCAGCGTGTCCGCGGTCTCCCCCGACTGGGAGATGGCGACCGTCAGGGTCCCCGGTAGGCGGAGCGGTGTGCGGTAGCGATACTCGGACGCGTATTCGACCGAGACGGGGATGCCGGTCAGCTCCTCGAGCACGTGTCGGCCCACGAGCCCCGCGTGCCACGAGGTGCCACACGCGACGATCACGATCCGCCGCACGCGGGCGCACTGAGCGGACGAGAGGTTGAGTCCGTTGAGACGGGCGGTGCCTTCGGCCGGTAGGAGGCGGCCACGTAACGTCGCCCGCACGGTGTCGGACTGCTCGCAAATCTCCTTCAGCATGAAGTGCGGGTAGTCGCCGAGCGCGAGGGTCTCCAGATCCCATTCGATGTCGTCTACGGCGCGGTCCTGCACCCGCGCGTTGCGGTCGAGGACGCGGTAGCCCTGCGGCGTCAGGACGGCGATGTCGCCGTCGTCCAGATACACGACGGAACGGGTGCGGGGGAGGACCGCATTCGCATCGGAGGCCACGAGGTGCTCCCCCGCGCCGACGCCGATCAGGAGCGGCGACCCCCGCCGCGCCACGACGATCTTGCCGGGATCGGCCTCGCTGATGACGGCGAGGCCGTAGGTTCCTACGACGAGCGCGAGCCCGGCGATCACCCGCTCCTCCAGGGTAGCGCCGGGCGCGTCCTCGATCAGGTGGGCCAGCGTTTCGGTGTCGGTGTCGGTGGTGAAGCGATGGCCCGCGTCCTCGAGGCGCGTGCGGAGGAGCGCCGCGTTCTCGATGATGCCGTTGTGCACCAGGGCGAGCGTTCCCGTGCAGTCGGCATGCGGATGGGCGTTCCGCTCGCTCGGTGCCCCGTGCGTCGCCCAGCGGGTGTGCCCGATCCCGCAGGCGCCGCGCACGGGCGTCCGCCCCAGCAACGCGCCGAGCGCCGCGACCCGCCCGGCGAGCTTGCGGGTCTCGACGCCCCCGCCGTTCAGCACGGCGACACCGGCAGAGTCGTAGCCGCGGTATTCCAGCCGCGCCAGCCCCTCCAAGAGAATCGGCGCGGCATCCCGCGTCCCGACGTACCCCACGATCCCGCACATCGGTTAGACACTCCCCCGTCTGGGTTCGAGCAGCGGCTCGCCGGTCATCGCCAGCCCGAAGCGGGCGAGCTGCGCCAGGGTGTCGTCACCGACGCCCACGGCCACGCCTTCGAGCGTCAGAATCGCGGCCCCGCAGCGGTCGCACGTCTGCATCCGCGACCGCTCCGCGGCCAGTCGCGCCAGTTCGCTCGAGGCTTGACCCTCACAGTGTTGGCATAGCACGCGCGATCCTCGAAGCTTGTACGCGTCCAGCGCCCGTGCACTTCAAGTTTGGGGCCCGACGGCGCGCGCCCGCCCTGGCGTGGAGTAGCGTGCGTGAACTCAACGCCTTAGCGGCTTGCGGCGGCGCCACGCGCATGGGCGGCCGCCACGCAACTCGTTGCGCCGGCGCGGCACCGCGCGCCGGCGCCGCGCCTGCGGGCTGTCTCCAAGCCTGCGGCCTCAGGTTTGCAGGCGGACGGGGGCGGCGCCCGCCACAGCAGTCGGACACTCCCCTCTCTGGAGCGCGCATGAGCGATCGAGTGCAGGCGACCGGATTGCCCCTGGTGCTCCTCGCCGGCGAGCGAGGCACGCAGTGGCTTGAGCGCTTGCTCGAAGCCGGGGGATACGCCGTGCTGCGCGAGCGGGCGGGCCGCCACGCCCTGGCACGCGCGCACGCCATGCAGCCGGACGTCATCATCATCGACGCCGACCTTCCTGACCTGAGTCCGGTGGAACTGTGCCGAGCGCTGCGCCACGACGCGGGTATCACCAGCAGCACGCCGATTTTCGTGTGCCTCGACGGCGCGCCCCCCGATCCGCCCGCCCGTGAAGAGCGGCTGGCGGCGCTGCGGGCGGGCGCGTGGGAGTGCATCGCGCCGCCGCACGACGCGGACGAGATTCTGCTCAAGGTGGACGCCTTCGTGCACGCGAAGCTCGACGCCGATCGCGCGCGCACCGAGGGATTGCTCGATCCTCTGACGGGACTCTATAACCGCCAGGGGCTGGTGCGCCGGGCGCGCGAGCTGGGGTCGCAAGCGTTCCGGGAACACGGCGCGCTGGCGTGCATCGTGCTCGCGCTCGATTCCGCCTTCGATGATCTCCCGGACGCGCCGATGGTGGTGAACGGCGTCCAGGCGCTGAAGACGGCCGCCCGGGTCTCCGACGTGATCGGCCGCCTGACCCCGGCCGAGTTCGCAGTGGTCGCACCCGACACGGACGCGTCCGGCGTGCGACGCCTCGCCGAGCGGCTGGCCGGCTCGCTGCAGGCCGCCATCGGTCCGGCGCCGGCCGGCGCTGTTGCACCGGCCCCGCGAGTGCGCTGTGGCTACGAGGCCGTCGCTAACATGGGCTACGCGCCGATCGACCCCGTCGAGCTGCTGGTGCGTGCCTCAGCGGCTCTCCGGACCGGACGATCCGAGGCGACGAGCGGGTGGATCCGGCGCTTCGAGCCGCTCGACGGGTCCCCCGCCTAGACCACCAAGCGCTCGCTCCGCTCCTCGTCCTGCGCTTCGTAGCCGGGGATGTAGTACGAATAGTACCGGTACACGGCTCCGGGTGGCACGTCGTTCAACAAGGCGCCCAGCAGCCGGACGGGCAGGCGGTGCAGCACCTCGAGCTTCGCCGCCGTCATCCCGCGATCGCTATAGCCGGTGCGCAGCACCATCAGGATGTGTCCCGTCAGCGTCCCGAGAATCAGGGCGTCGACGCCCGCGCCGAGCGGCGGGCTGTCGATGAGGATCACGTCGTAGCCCGGGCGCAACTCCGCGAGGAGGTGCGCCATCTGCGGTGAGCCGAGCAGCTCGGGGGCGTTGTGCATCCGCGTGCCGCAGGCGATCACGGTCAGTGACGGATGCGCCGTCGGCTGGACGATCGCGGCGGGTGCGGCCTCGCCGCGCAGCAGGTCGCTCAGGCCGGGCCGGCGCCGGGCGGCGAGCTGCCGGTGGAGCACGCCGCGGCGCAGGTCCGCGTCGATCAGCAACGTGCGGTGCCGATTCTCGGCGAACGTGTGGGCGAGGTTCGCGGCCAGGAACGACTTCCCGTCCCCCGGCCCCGGGCTCGTGACGGTGAGGACGATCGGCCCGGCGGCGCCATAGGCATGGACGAGGTTCAGGCAGACGCCTCGTAAGGCCTCCACGACCTCGGCCGCGTTGTCGGACGTCCGCCCCCCTCCCGCCCCCGCCGCTCCCCGGAGCGAGGTCGCGCGGCCCCGCAGGTGCGGGATCGCGCCCAGGATGGTGAGCCCCAGCCCCCGGGAGACCTGCTCAGGATAGCGTACCCGACGATCCACCCGATCCAGCAGCACGGCCCCCAGGACCGCGAGCCCCAGGCTTCCGAACAGCGCGGCCAGGATCAGCGGCGGGGCGGTGTTCTTCACCGGTCGCTGGGGGATCACGGCCGAGTCGAGGATGCGGACGTCGGGGATCGTGCTGGCCTCGGCGAGGCGCGCCTCCTCGTACCGCTGCTGCAACGTGGTGTACAGGTTCTCGGCAAGCGTCACGCTGCGGCGCAGCCGCGCCTCTTCGATGGCGCGCGGCGGGATCGCGCGCAAGCTGCGCGAGCCAGCGTCGATTCGCTGCCCGAGCTCCCTCTCCTGCGCCGCGAGGTCGCGCGCCAGCGCCTGGGCCAGCGCCGGGATGGTCTGCCGCTCCAGGGTCGCAACCTCCGCCGCGCGCTTCTGCACGAGCGGATACGCATCGGTGTACTGGTACTTGAGCGCGCGGAGATCCGCCTGCTTGGTGATCAACTCCTTCAGGGCTTGGGAGAGGTCAGGGCTGTGCTGCACGGCCTCGATCGCTTCGAGCGCGCTCGGGGACACGCCCGAGTCACGCGCCTGGACGGCCACCAGCTCCAATGCCTCGCGGTCCCGCCGCAGCTGGTCGCGATCCACTTGCAGATTGAAGAAGCTCCGGACGGCCGGGTCCCGGTCGGGATCCGCGCCTGCCGAGCCCGGCGCCGCTCGATCGGATGGCAACGTGATCGTCCGCACGCCGAAGTGCTCCAGTGCGGCCTCGGCATCGCGCAGATGCTGCTGTGCGGACTCAAGCTGCTGGTCGAGAATCTTCGTCAGCTCGGTCACCTTTTCGCGCTTGAGTTCGGCAGCCACCGCGACGTAACGCTCGATCACGGCGTTCACGACTGCGGTGATGCGTGCCGGATCGGGACCACGCAGCTCGACGCGAAGGAAGTTGCCGTCTGGAGCCATGCGGACGTCCAGATCCTCGTCCAGGCGCCGCGCGCCGTCCCGCACCGTGCCCGCCGTGAACTGGATCGTGCGCCCCGCGCCGAGCGCGCCCTGGGGGGGAAACCAGAGGAACCCCAGCCGGCGGCCGATGGAGTCTCCGACAGCGCCTTGCTCCTGCTCGACACCGTCCGTGGTGGCCAGCGTGTAGCGCTGTCCCGCCGAATCGACCGTGAGGCGGTACGCGCCCGGTCGATACCGGTCCGCGACGTCCAACGCCGCCACGGCCGCGGCGTCCGTCGGACGCCGCACCTGCAAGTACAACCGCTGATCGCGAACGACCTGGTCCAGCACGACGTAGGAGCGGAGCAGATCCACCCAGGCCTCGGGATCAAGCAGCTGGCCTGAACGGATCGGACCGCGGTCGGCGCCCGCGCCGCGTCGATCCGCCTCGTCGATCCAGATGGTCGCCTGCGCCAGGTACACCGGCTTCACGACGCGCGTCGCGGCGACGCCGAGCGCGCCGCCGAGCAAGGTGACCGCGAGGATTAGCCCCTTGAACCGCACCACCGCGCCCAGCACCTGCCGCCAGTCGATGCCGCCCTCGGGCTCGGCAAACCCGGGGTCTACGAGGGATCCCGACGGCGGGGCCGGGAGCGCTCCCGGACCCAGAGGGGCGGGCAGCGGGGCAAGCATCGGAAGCTGGTCACTGGTTGTCATGCCGGTTTCGCTCCGCGAGTGGATCGTGAAGTGCCGGGCCCAAGCCACAGCAAGTCCGGTACCGTGCGTCGGCAGCGCCGCCCCGCGCGGCCATGCCGCAAATCGGTGCGCGTGGAGGCGCGTGCTGGATGCAGGTTGGTGCAAGAGAGGTACCTGTGGCGCTGCTGCAAGGCTGCGACAGCGTGGCCCGAACCCTGCGTACCAGCGAGGGCGAACCGCTGCTGGATGGGGACGATGGCGATTCCCGTTGCACAGGACAGGGTCGGACAGTCCGGAGAGCCGGACGAGGCGCAGAATCTCGCGACGCTGCTGCCGATCGGGCCAGAGCAAAAGGCGCGGATCCGGATCCTCGTTGTGGACGACGAGCACACGCTGCGAGAGAGCTGCGCGACCGTGCTCCGTCAGGAAGGCTACGACCTCACGGTGTGCGGGCGCGGCCAAGAGGCGATCGACCTCTTGAAGCGCCGGGCGTTCGACATCGTGCTCGCCGATCTCTACATGCCGCAGGTCGGCGGCCTCGCGCTGCTCCGCGCGGCCCTCGCGACGAACCGCGACACGCTCTTCGTCGTGATGACGGGCAACCCGAGCGTTGATTCCAGCGTCGAAGCGCTGCGGCAGGGCGCCTTCGACTATCTCCCGAAGCCGTTCTCGGCCACGCACCTGATGATCCTCATCGGGCGCGCGGTGCACACTCTGTTCGTGGCCCGTGAGACCCGTGAGCAGCAGGAAGAGCTGGAGCGGCGCCACGTGCACTCCGACAAGATCACGCTGCTCGGCACCGCGCCGGCGTTCCGGCGAGCCATCGAGCTGGCCCGGAAGGTCGCGCCGACGGATGCGTCCGTCTTCATCACCGGGGACAGCGGCAGCGGCAAGGAGATGATCGCGCAGTTCATCCACCATCACAGCCGGCGCTCCAGCCGCCCGTTCGTGGCCGTGAACTGCGCAGCGCTCCCCGAAGGGCTGCTCGAGTCGGAGATGTTCGGGCACCGGAAGGGCGCGTTCACCGGTGCCGTGCGGGACAAACCCGGTCTGCTCGAGGCCGCGAACGGCGGCACGCTGTTCCTGGACGAGTTGATCGAAATGTCGAAGCCGATCCAGGCCAAGCTCCTGCGGGTCATCCAGGACGGCGTGGTGCGCCGGGTCGGCAGCGAGACAACCGACGCCGTCGTGAACGTCCGGTTCATCGCCGCGACGAACGGCGATCCCGAAGCGGCCGTGAAGGCCGGCGAGCTGCGGGAGGACCTGTACTACCGGCTGCGCGTGGTGCCGATCCAGGTGCCGCCGCTGCGCGAGCGACCGGAGGACATTCCGCTCCTCGCGGAGTACTTCCTCTCGACCTACTGGATCCGGCATCGCAGCAAGGGGGCGCCGTTCCCGAAGATGACCGATATGGCGCTCCGCGCCCTGTGCGCGTGCCCCTGGCGCGGCAACGTGCGCGAGCTGCAGAACGTGATTGAGCACGTGGCCGTCGTCGTCGAGCCGGGCGCGCCGGTCCGCCCTGAGGACCTGCAGCTCGCCGGCGATCCCGAGCCCGCGACCGGTGCCAATCCCGCTTCGCTCATCTCGACCCTGCTCGAAGAGAGCTACCACGTCGCACGGGATCGCGTGATCGCGCAATTCGAGCGGCAGTATCTCACGTGGCTCGTGAACCGGGCAGCTGGGAACATGTCGAAGGCGGCGCGCATCGCCGGCGTCGATCGCACGACGCTGTACCGGATGATGGAGCGCCACGCGCTGCAGCGCAGTCCCACCGCCGGGTGGGTGGTGGAACGCGACTCCGCAGCAGAGCCGTCGGCAGCCGCGGACGCTGCACCCGACGAACAACACGCCAACGCCCTGCCGGACGGACAGGAGGTCTGAGATGAGGGCGAACACCGCCGCCCAGGTCGCGTGGCCGGCCGCTCCGGCCCCCGTCCGGCCGACGGCGTCGCCGGCGCTGCAACCGGCCCCTGAGCCGGACGACCTCGCGTCTTGCCTGAGCGGCCCGAACGGGCTCGACCTGGTTGTCGAGATGGCGCACGACCTGCGTTCCCCGCTGACGTCGATCCTGTTCCTGGCGGACGCGCTGCAGCGCGGCCAGAGCGGTCCGGTGAACGAGGCCCAGCGCCGCGCCCTCGGGCTGATGTACAGCGCCGCGCTGTCGTTGTGCGGGGCGGCGAGCGACATCCTCGAGCTCGCCCGCGGCGGCAATCGGCTGGTGAACCACCAGCCCCAACCGTTCTCCCTCTCCGAAGCGCTCGTCTCCGTTCGGGACATGGTACTGCCGATCGCCGAAGAGAAGCACCTCGACGTCCGGCTTGTGCATCCCGTGCCCGAGCGCCGGATCGGCCACCCGCGCGCGCTGTCCCGCGTGCTCCTGAACCTGGCCACGAATGCCGTGAAGTTCACCGAC